>Ga0065711_1028850_pt1 | contig 38895 bp, 13 predicted proteins | sample Hoacrofraction12_FD_59098 | JGI IMG/M metagenome (GOLD analysis project Ga0065711, IMG submission 59098) | Hoatzin crop microbial communities from Cojedes, Venezuela - Epithelial fraction 12 v2 (version 2) | ecosystem: Host-associated > Birds > Digestive system > Esophagus > Crop | place...
GTTGTCGAGTCTCCTTCTCTGGAGATATTCAAGACCCGCCTGGACAAGTTCCTGTGCAGCCTGCTGTAGGTGACCCTGCTTTGGCAGGGGGGTTGGACTAGATGACCCACAGAGGTCCCTTCCAAACCCTACCATTCTGTGATTCTGTGATCATCAAAAAATCTAATGGAACGAAGTTCGCGAGATTGGATTTTGGGCTAGATGAGTATTTAAGAGATGCAAATGTGTGATAACTCTTGCTATCTATGTCATGTTTTGTGATAGTGAGTTTTGTGTCTGTGTCTTGAGCAAGGTAGGTGGTAGGTGGTAAGTATCTCATCTCTATCGGGTCAATGGATCCATACTCTTCCTGACCCTTAAGCCATAAACATGTCCTAATTATTTCAGCAGTAAAAGTGTCATACTCTTCAGCGAGATTTTATTAAGAAGAAAAGTATGAAGGCTTAGACTCTCTTGCAATTCAAGTATCACAACAAGATTACTTACTGTAGTAGTAGCACTTAACATTTATACCCCTCATTCATCAACTACTTCACAAACATCAGCTAATAAGGTGGACTTAAATGTGTTTATTTTCTTTACCTTCTAGACTAGAAACCCAGTCCAGGGAAGCGATTCATTAGTCAAATGCAATACATGCCATATCTGGTAATGCTACTTTCCCTAGCTTTTTTTGCTACCTGAAACCATGTTATTACACTTCTTGGTATATATCGTGTTTCAGGAGATTAATAAAGTGAATACAGTGATTCAATTTCTAAGATGTTTATTACTTTCCAGAGTATTAAATGTAGCTGTTTTACATATTAACCTCCATATTAAAGGTTGGTTATTTTTGAGATATTTCTAAATTAAATTGGTAGTTTGATAAATATTTCATCATTTCCAAATATGTTATTGGTTTCATATTGATACCTATAATGCACTGCTCTTATGTAACTACATATGCTTATCTCTTATACATCTCTTCTAGGGACCAAGTTTCAAAAATAGATGTTTTGGACAAAATTGTGTTTCTTTTCAGTCCTGATTTATACTCTTGAAAGTCCTGAAGTCCAAGTGATACTACGAAGTCCAAGAGATACTACGAACACAGCTCTTCTGAATCTTTCACAGTTTTCTCTCTTGCACATCAAGGTATTTCACTTGTTCTTTCTAATTCAATTTCAGTAGTTCTGAAGATTGCTGACTAAGCCCTTGGCAAAGCAGCCCATTGGTATTTATTCTAGCCTTAATGTAAAATGTCACTGAAATTCACATACACACAAAGGATCGGTGTATACATTGCCTAAGAGAGTTTACATGACCTCCTAGACAGAAGGGTCATCACCAGAAGGTAGATTAGGGTGAGCTGGGTAAACAGACCCGCTCACTCCCATTCCATGACTGTCTCTGCCATCACATGAAATACATGTTGCCAAATTAGTAGCACTAATGCACTTTCTATTGCAGAAATGATTGCAGGAAAATATATACTCTTCTATAAGCATAAAAACTTTAATACTGGGTAGTTCAATGCCAAAGATTCTGTAAGTCAACCTGTTAACTGTGGGGAGAGCTAGACACAGAATGCGTCAAACTTAATAAAAGAGAAGCAGAAGAACAGATAATCTGGCAGTGCAGCCCAGGCCTCGGTGAAGGCTGCAGCAAAACCTGCTAAAACTGCAGAGTGAGGACTTCACTCACACTTCAGACTTTATAGTTCTGCCCAAGCCTTCTGGTAAGGTTGCTGTGCATATTTTGGGGAGAGGAGGAGGGAAGAGTCTTTTACAAATTAATGCATTTTAAAATTTCTGCTCCATAGTAATAACAAAGCACACTCTTTAAAGCAGAAGTACTGTGATTTCTTCCCCCCCAATAAATTCTTTTAAACATATGAAACAAAATTAAAAGGTAGCACCCTGGATCATAGCAAGCAGGATAAATGACACGGAAATAAAATACAGCCTGGCTGGCAGCATTCCAGCCTCCTTGGCTATTTGTCAACTCTCAGCTGCGATGATCTGCTGTGTGAGACTTGCCTCCGGATCTTCTACACATAACACTTCTTTGACAGGGGCCTAAACAATGCCTTTTGGAGGAGACAGGTTTTGAATGCAGGAGTTTGTATTTCAAGCTAAATTCCATAATTAAGTATAATTATGTGCCATATGTTTTCATCCTTTCAATTTTATGTAGTCTTGAAAACTAAGTAAATATATAAGCCTCTAAAATAATGGAATGTGTCACTGCCACGACGCAGCATCAGTGGCACACTGCAGTAACTCTAAAATCAAAATACTACCAATGTAATTATTCTATACTAAGTTATCTGAATTGCAGGATAGTTACCATATGTACGTGGAACAGTTTTGAAAGTTTGTCTACCTGCACCTTTTACTATATTCAGGTCCCAGTTCAGATATCTAAAACACTGAAGATCACAAAGGAACCAAAAACAGTGCTACCTAAAACCAGTACAATTTCCCCAGGAAAACAAAAGAAGATACAACCTCTTCTCATATGTTTACAATGGTAATATTAAAGTCATGGTTTCATTCTTTCTTTTTCACCCAATCTATGACTGCATGCATCTACAACCTTGCTTCTAAATGAATTTTATTTTACAAAAATAAGTAAAATTTGAAAGATTTTTTTTTTAATTGAAATGCTTTAATATAAACCTTTGATTCATTTAACTGAAGACTGTGAGAATACCTAAATGTGCCCATCCTCCCAAAGCATGAATGCTTTTGAAGCTAATTTGATGAAAATCTCTTTCCCGCAGAACCCAAAGCAAAGTTCTTCATGCTGGTGGAAGTTTTCAGCCACAGTAATTACAGCACAATTACTAGTGATCTCCACATACTGTAAGCACACAAACCTATCTACATTGATTGAGAGTGATTTCACACGGACAAAAACAGGCACACTCCAAGCTCAACATCTCACCTTGTCCACACCAGGGTCAGTTTGAGATGAAGCTCAAGGTAACATTGCGGCTCCTTTAAAGTCAGTTCTAGCACTAGCTAAAAAGGGGCTAGGATTTCATGTGCTAAATTCAAATACTTTTACGTCATTTCTTTGTCTGGGATTGGTTTTAGGGTGCTTTTTTGAGGCATTTGCTTGGTTCTGAGAAAATACTGATGGATTCATTTAACAAATTCTCACATACTTCCAGACAATTACAAAGTTTTCTTTCTTAAAACAAAGAATTTTTTAATACCATGGAAACACTACAATGCAGAAGACACCACGGAAATCCTAAGAATTGGAAAGCGGTTTACTTTACAGAAACAAAGCCTCCAGGATTGAAAATTAAGTCTTTAAAACAGAGTAATGCTAATAAAGCAGACATATAAGCAGTTAACTTAGTTGACAATGCAGCAAGGAAATTGTCCTGCTCTTCTATCAGTCTGATCCTGAGGCATATGTGTCTTTGTGTATGAAATATATACCTATGTAGTTTCAACGGAACTTGAAAAATAACTAACAAGCACTATAGATGCGCAATGCTGCCATACTTCTGACAGGGTAAGTATGAAACCGGGCCTTTTTTGACTTTTGTTTTAAGAAATGTGCAAAAGATGGACTCGTAATGGAAATGGCATTGCAACCATAATTACACTACAGCATCAGCTATCGTCTAACTTGTTCTGATGTCTTTCCTCAAAAACCACTCTAATGATTTTTATCTGGTACTTCGGATGGCACATTTAGGTCCAGCTTTAAAATCAGCAACATGCAGAGAAATACCTCATCACAAGGAATGCAGCTGAAGACTGTTAATTAAGCGTTCAGGGCTCTCTATGATTAGTGGCTTTATTTTTCCTCAGTTAGTTTTCAACAGAAATGACAACTACATAGTTACTGCTAGCTGTTGTATACTAGTAACAATTAACATCCACTCTGGTAGTTTGTGCACACAGTAACATGCTAAAAGATATTCCTAGTAATGGAATATAATTACAGAACAAACCAATAATGCTCCATTTTCTAAATCAGCAATGAAAGCGAGAAACAAACACAGCTTTAAAAACCTTTGGAAATCTTTCTTCCATAGTGGATGTAGTTACTGGAACACTGGTTTTTTTGATTATTAAACCTTCACATTAGAAAAAGCATTCTAGGAAAAAAAAAACGAAACAATGAAGACAAATTATGTACGATGACCTTGGAGTCCTACCACAGTTAACACTCTTATTGCAAATCAACACCAGTTAAATACAATTTTTAATGAAGACTTCAAGGAAATATACCACAAATATAAATAAAACATTATTCTTAATTCCTTCTCAAGATTTATAGGAGTATCCAAAAGTAAGATACAGATAAAATAAGCTCTTATTTTCAGAGTTTGAACATCTAATATTGTTGGGTCTATGGGGATGTCCAGCTACTACCTGAATCCCACCAATTCTCAACCTCTACTCCAACATCAAGTTTCACAGTCTGCTTATAAGCATTTTATTATGGAACAAAATAATTCAAGATTAAAGCACTTTGACTTTATTGAAACACTGCACTTCCATTAAGCTAAGGTGCTTTTGCTGAACTTTTGCAGTTAGCCTAAAATGCTGCACTTGTTTTATAAAGATAATATTTCTCAGTCTCCATCTTGCAACAGATTCCAAAATGAATCAAAGCTTAAGAGTGTAATACTGAACCTCCCAGATACTTTCTAGAGAAAGCTTTGTTTCAGATCTTGCACAAGCTGCTGCTTAAAAAAAGCATTTAAGATAGCATGCATGTGGGGAGAAAGGAGAGTAGATCAATCAAAGAGGTACAAGCAATTAGAAAAAAATTTGCAAAATCACAAGAGCAGAGCAAGCAGAATGAGTCATGGCAAATTTGGAACTCAGCCAGGCATCACTGGATTCCTGTAGCATGCATGCAGGTGTGTATCTACTATGACAGAAAGAAATAGTAGGACCTTATGAAATCAGTAGAGAAGCTAATGCGAGTGATTAGCAGAGTCCAGCAGATCCGTTAAGTTTCTCAGCATTTTCAGATACTACGTGGCCTGCACACCCATCATCAGTCTCTAGAGTGATATTTTCTATCTCCCTCCCGCTCTCACTTAATTAGAGAGTTCACGCTATCCTGCAGTCCCATGAGAACATGCCTTGGTGGCCAGCAGCAGAGTTCAAGCAGCATTTCATGGCTCAGAGCCGAAACTGAGAGCTCACAGCCAGCCTGGTCTCTCACTGGTAATTCTAAACCTCCGTTCCGTTGCATAAATCTTTAAACAGTTTACACACTCCTTCCATTGATCACTGAGAAGGTATTTAACAAGTTCTGTCCAGGAAAAGATTAACTAGCCATGATCTCTTTAGATTAGAAAGGAGACAAATAATTGATGATATGATAAACATATAAATTCATTATTATCTGGAGTAGGTTTCTCTCATTACTAGGCAGACAGATTACGCTAGCTTCCATACCACTTTGTTTGCTGATTTACCAATAAAGGCAATAAAGCCTCCACTTTCCCCTCTCCTTCAGTATTTCTAGTGCGCCAAAGCTTTAGGGTACTAAGTGGTCTGAGCTGCAAGGCAAAAGATTGTGTTAAAGTGAAACGAAGACAAAAGCCTATGGTCTTGGCTAAGCTATGAGGTGATGCGCATAAACATCAGAAAGCAGAATAAGGTATCATGAGATGTGTACAGTGACAGTTTGCTGTTTTTACAGCATTGCATGCATCAGCTAGGGAGGGATTTTGCACAGAACAGTTTGCTGGGGACCCCTCTTGGTTTTTCTCTCTCAGTTCTCACTGGCAATGGAACAAAAAACAGCAGGTAGGCTGGGGCTCCATCTGGGTCCAGTGCTCAGCATTATTGTGCCACAGCAGAAAACCACAGTGAGCCCACATGTTGGATACTACATACAATCAAAGGTAGCATATAGCAGAAACAGAAATAATATAGGAAAGAGCAACTAAATTGATGGGAGACAGGCAGCAGAGCTTGTATGAGGAGAGATAAGGTAGCCTAGGACTCTTCAGGTGCTTTTTAATCTAAGGCTTGACCATTTTATTTGATGCTATTACTTTTTTTACATTCTTTATGCCTTTCAACATTTATTTCCTAATAACCAACAAATCCAAATTCTTTTTTCATACAACGCCTGCTTAAATTACAGCCCTCATTGCCATAAAACCTTGTGAACATTGAAAGCAGAAATTGTGACTGATCAATGAAGCCCTGCAGTGGAAGAAGCTTCTGAGCAGACAGGCAAGGGCTTTGTGCTCATGAAGATCATGATGGGATGTGGGGAGTGACTGTCCACTCCTGATGCAATGAAAGCTGAACTCGCCCCAAGACAGAGGGGTCCAGAGGGTAGCCGTTTGGCTACATCTGTTGTCTTCCTGCACTAGCCAGACTGGCAAGGTGCAGGTTAATACAGCTCAGCCCAACAGAGACTACAAAAAGTGACCAACTAACAAACAGAACTTAGAAAAGAGGAAAGGGCTTCAGCTGGTTTGAACCCATGTACTGCTTCCCAGCAGCTGGAGACACCCAGCCACTGTACTAGGATCCAGCTGTGCACTGCCATTGTTATATGCTGTTAAGTGTATTTAGATTTTGATCTACACGCTCTGCTGCCTCACTGTGCTAAATCTAAATCCCACGTCATGTCAGATAATGTCAAATAAGTACGTCTGACATTAAACCTCAAATCCTTCATGTGTGGAATATCAAAAATAACCTGGTCGGAGAGAAGTGGACTCTTGACATTAATGCCGTCCAACATGGTCTGATCACTTAATGTAAGAAAAAGCCTTTAAGGACTATTAAACACCATTATTCAGTACAATCTTTCATCTGAGATTCTCTAACCTGCATGTGAGGGGAAATACAACCTTATAACTGTTCTTCTTCCTTAAGCTAGTAAAAAAGCCAGTTCCCTCCTTGAGGAAGTTCCTTTCTTCCTTCCTTAAGCCAGTAAAAAACAAGCTGGCCCTTTAGCCTGACCCGGTACATTGCTCTTACGCAGGATAATTCAGAAACTCTGAAGGTATCTCTGTTCAGTCTGTTGGTTTGTGTGCAGGGTCACAGAGGGCTGACTATGAAATCTGGTCCTTTATTCTCATCTTCCATATCTAAGTCAGTTTTTGACACGATGCAATGCAAGGCTTACAGCTTGCATCCCATGACTATTCAATATATTTGGTAAGTGTTGTAAGAGATCTCTTCAAAGTCTCCACAGAGTCTAAACAAAATGTCAGTTATGATCTTCCTAATATGCTCATATTCACATGTTGGTAAAATGTCAACAGATCACGGAGGAAGAGGTCTTTTTCACACAGACTTCTCTGCTTACAGTTGTCACGTTGTGGTCTCCCAGGTCTTCCCTTTCACTAATAGACTAGGCTGCAGTATATGGTTTGGAGGTCAGTAGTCCCCTGCTTCACAGACATCTGTAAAATATGGATTCGATATCTGTCACCCTCCAGTCCCCTGAATAAGAAAAACCTGCATATTTTTATTAGCCTCTCATAATTTTATACTCCGGTTCTCTTAGCAGATTTGAATTTATCCAATTTGATTTTTTTTTTTTTAAAGTGTGAATAGTCCCAGAACCTTTGCAAATGCTCAGTCTTTACTGCCAAAAGAGGGAGGTATTTCTTCACAACCTTCAGTGTCAGCAAGTCACGCAGACAGTTCATTTAGCTGTTTATCCCTGTCTGTAGTTGGCTTGATTTCCGATTTCTATATAAACAACATATTTCTTACATAAAGAAAGGTTTTCATATGAATTCTCTACGTATAACAATAGCTCCTTTAATGTATTTAAATGAATCTCAATTAGGCCCAAATTGACAACATTAGGAATCTATTTTCTACTACCTCTTAGCAGTTATCCAGACTGGCTTCACCTCTGGTGCACACACTGATACAAGAATTACAGCTAAAAGGAGTTTATCTGTTTTTATGGCAGAGAATTTTTATACTATCATGGCTAAAGACATATGGAAATATCAAACACTCTCTGACAGTAGAATAACTATATTTTCGATTAAAAATTAATTTAAAATTATTAAAAAATAAACCACTCAAAGATTAAACTAGACAGGAAACAAATTAAATTCTACCTTACTTTGTGACAGTTAATAAATCAACTTTAAACAAATTAGTGCATATGTTCAGGACAATCCAGTTTGAAAAATAATCTCCTGAGTTCATGGGAAGTGATGGCTTAGTGGCGAACAAACTTAATTTCTATGTTTTTACAAAGAAGATGTATGAAACAAAATACTTCCTGCACATGTTTATGGACTCACACCTTCAAGTTAAATCCTGCCATAATTAACAAGCAGAACATTTGACAAATTCCATTTGCTATTTCTTCTTTTTTTTTAATCTCTTGTCACTCTGCAATTCATCATGCTAAAAGCTTTGATCCCTAGCGTTGAACAGACATGAATTTCCTAAATGACTAAAACTTATGGGCAAGTGTTTCCTCTTAGAGCTGTATGTAAATGCAATGTTAAATTTTATTTTTGTAATCTCTTTAATCAGAAACAAGGGAATTAGCCAGCTGTTTGGAACTCATGTGAAGATGTAATTAAGCATCTGATTGAATTTCTGTGCATATCAAACAGCAAAGGCTAGTATTTGCACACAAGACAGACCGCTTTCATTAAAATAAAAAGCTCACCAAATGACAACAGAAAGGGTTTACTCCAATGGTTTGTCTCTGAGATATCCGTCCACAAGAAAGCACACATCAGAATGGCAAAAAAAATTGCTTTATATGTCAGTCATACCAACAGGACTCCTTACTGAGTGACACCTAGCTTTCCCTTACATCTGTACTGCATGCTATTGCAATACGCTAAGGAATTGCCTGTCTTGCAGGCTTCACGGGGGAAAAAAAAATCCCACAAATTATCAATTGCACCAATGTGGAAATAAGCTTTATTGCCACCTGTGCTTATTTTATTTTTATTTATTGATTTGGTGGGGATTGGTTTTGGGATTGCTAGTGAAATACCTATTTAAAAGTATCACTGCTGAAATTTATGTATATATATCACATATAGCCAGGATTGTTCTGTCCAGTAAAGCAAAACCCCAATTTTCTCCTTTTCCTAGGAGATTGTCCAGAGATGAATATTAATAAAGATGAAAATATATTCCAGTTTTTTATACTAACAGACGAGTACAATAGTGAACCAAACAGAAAACACTTTTTTTTAAGATGTTGGATGAAGCTGAGTAAACAAATCACTAGAGAAAACAGCTTCTTTAAGTAATTTCATCTCAAGAGAAGTAGGAGCAGCTCCTTGACTACTGCAATCAACCCTGATTTGGGTCAAAGTATCCAGATTCCCTTTGCGCTAGCTAGGAACAAAGCAGAGGCAGGAAGGTAGGGCAGTTACTCTCTTTGTCTCCTCAGCTTCCAAGGGTGGAAGTAGAGTTTAATCACTGAGTTATCATGCTCTTCCCATGCCATTTCTCCCATTGCTCAAGGGGAGGGGAATGGAGGGACGCTGACTCTTCTAGGGAGAGTCTGTACGTGCCCCGCTGCAGTCCCCTCTCCCAAGGACTTTCACTTGACTCCGGAGAGAGCTCACGGAAAGTGGCTGATCAGAGAGCCGTGTCCCATCAGCTTGCAGCATCAAGTGCCAGAGCTGAGAGACAGCAGACAACGCGGCTCTTAAGACACCAAACTGGCGTACCCAGTGTCGCCCAGCCTTATTCGAGTCCCATGTGGAGGTGAGGGTCACGGATCTAACAAATTAGTCTGATTTTATAGAAAACCTTGAGGTACAACACATACAGTGTAACCTCAAATGATCCCAATCTGCACAACCGGGGCAGGCAGGGAGGGGGAGCAGAGAGTATCCAGAAAATGAGAAGATCTCAGGTAAAGGTATTTAAGGAGTTCCTGGCTTGGGGATACTTGCTAGACATAAGCACGCTGTACACACACACCAAATTTTCCCATTCCTATCTTCTGTTGTGTGCTATACAGCAGGAACGTATTGCCTGAAGAGCTACTATGCAACGCAAAAAAAGTCCTGTTGTGGCCAGTGTTCAATAATTCAGAGGAAAGGAGCATCACAGTGCATCAGACTACCTGTGCAATTCAGGTGTATTACTTCACCTTCTGATCATGACAGTTAAGAAAAAATCCTTGTCTACAACTGTTTTGCTATCCCTCTTCAAATTAAGAAATATGATAAAATCTGAGAAACACCTAAAAATCACAAGTGTTCAGAGATATATTTTAACATGAACCTGGAAGAGGGAGACAGAATTTTGACACAGGTTATTTTCTGCAGAGTTGTGTCATTCAGCTTACCAGAATGGGTTTTTGTAAATTAAACAACATTCACTTAAGGGACTTTTTCAGAACTGTTTGGTAGAAAGTTTTTAGGTTTTGAGACGATTATTTTAAAAATTCAAAGGATTGTGCAAAGTCTTCCAAAGAACAGCCGAAGTGGCTAATTATAAAATAGCGATCTGGCTGGTAACAGAAAACTGCAATTATTTTAAACTAAATTCTATCTAGTCTAGTTAATATAAGGAAGATATATATTCCTAGAAAGGAAAAAGCTAATACTGGCATATTGTCACAATGTTGACAAGATTCAACTTGAAATTTTTGAGCAACTATTATTGCTTATACCAAATATCTACACGATCACTAGAAAATGCCATGGAAGAAATAAAAAGCTTGTTCTTGAAAAGAAGCCAAACCATATACAAGCACCAACAAATAATGTTTTGTCCACTACAACAACATTGACTATTGTCCACCACAAAGCACTAGCAGCAAGTGGTATTTCCTAAGATAAAAAACAGCTGTAGTACAATACTGGGCCGTATACCAAACTTCCCCAAGCAAACTCAACCTTTTCTAGAATAAAAGATGCTGGAATGGGATATACACATAGAAAATATATAACCCTATGTCTATAAATACACACATAAAAGTAAGTCCATCAGAAACATGCACACATTTGCTCATACTGCAAAGACATTTCCAACACTGCTTTTGTTCAAAATCCAAAGCATAACACTGACGTGATTATCTAGAAAGGTATTTCTCATGATCAAGACTCTGCCCCTGTTAGTACATCCAGCCCTGCCAATCTGAATTGTACTCAAAATATGGCTCTGACTGCAGAGAATCCATGACTTAATTTATGGTTATTAATCTAGATTTGCTTTGTAAGTAACATCCTTCTTATCTGTTTGACTCTATTTCCTCCATTTAAGTTCCTTTTTTGCTCCTGCATCACAGATTTTTTACTGAAGGGTTTAGAAACTGATGTTCTAGATGCCAGGAAATGATGACTGAATAGCCTTTTACATGGTAAAATTAATCGCAAACCAATTATGATTGTTGCATATCAATTATGATTGTTAAACTAATGCTAGCTTTGACTTTTTTCTGTCTCTTTCCCTTCTTCCCTAGAACAAAAATTAGAGAAATTCTCTTGCCCAAAATAACCTACACACAGAATTAAAGTTACAATCACAGCTACCCTCTAGCACTGGATAGCAAACACAGCTCTGCAACTACAACACACTGTGGTAGATAAGATTTGCCTTCCTCAGACTCTGCTCCTTTTTACAGTATTCAAACACTATTCTAAAAAAGCAATTACTACCACAGACATTACTCAGTCCATTTGCAGAAGGAATCCTTCAAAAAGTAACTGCTTTTTGACATTGTTTGTAACTTTGACTAAAACATTCATTAAAGTTTCATCCATGTAAAGAGAGTTTAAAAAAAAGCTTCATGCATATAGCTCTCCATGCCTTTAATCTGATGAAACTAGATTAAAAAAATGTCAGTTGTTTTGCATGCGTCTGTGAGCATTTTCCTGAGAGTTGGTCAGGGTTGTATTCAGCTTAGGTCTCTATAATCTTTACTCTGAGAGTGATTCCAGTACTCACTCTCGCTGCTCAGGTGCTTTGTGCAACACTAATACCTGGATCTCTTGTGATGGAACAAGGTGCAGTAGAGAACTAGCTCAGTGAGCAGCAAGAAGAAAACGGGCCCATTGCTATGAAGCTAGGAAGTTAGCTGATACTGCACAGCATTTCATCATAGCTTTAAATCCTCAGGTTCTGCAGTCACATGATTCTGTGAGGCTCTCAACCTTTATTTATTAACTTGTCTGAAGAGACTGAAAAAAATGTGACGCTCAAACACAAAGAATCCAAATCACTGCAAAGGAAAAGAACTGAAATTTTTTCTCAGCCTATCTCATGATTTTTTAAAGCTTTGGATAGACAGTGTTACATGTATATGATAATTTAAGCTTTGATTACTTCTATTAATAAGAATTTTTATTACAGCTTCCAAGTGAAGAGATACAAATCAAAGATAAACTTTGATGCAACCATGCTTCAGGTTAGATAGGGAACCCTCAGGCAGCCCATATTGATTCTAACAACAGTTCCATAAAGTACTACCGAAGCAGACAGTCCACACACGTTTCCTGAATTCTCAGTTTCTTTTCCTTCATTTACACCAGTCATTGTTCCTAAATAGTTTTCCCAAGCCAAAACAAAACACAGGGACCTCCGCCTTTCTTAGAAGACCTTTAAGATTTGTCCACAGCTGAGTACCAGCACAATGTTTGCCAGTATACCTGAAATTCATTGTTCTTCATATGGTGCTACTGGTTGGAAACTGAACCGTCTTAATAGTCACAGGTATTAAAAATTGAGCTTTTTTTTTTTTTTTACAGCTAGTTGATTTTACTTCCTCAGTGTAGTAGACCACATGTCTCTATGCAATGGCATCATATGCATTTCAGTCACACTTCACCTGGGGGGCTCGAGTACTTGTTGCCTTGGCAACACACTGCTTAATATGTTTCATTTTGCCTCTTCTCTCCTTTTGTGAGTATGAACTTAAAAAATGAGGACAAAGTAATATATCATACCTTTTTCTAACCAAAATTCTATGAAATTAAGTGCTAACAGTAATACCATCCTAGGATTGATAATTTCAGAGACAAAGTGTGAAAATAATATACATTATAGAAAAAAGACAGCCTGCTTTCTCAGAACTGAACTGAGATGTTCAATATTTTTAGCTTATTGGCAGCACCAGATGCTGTTTCCTTTAGTGGATGAATATCTTTTTTCCCATTGTTGAAGAAACAAGTGTTATTAATTTTATAGTATTTACATAACTGTGTATATATACGTATACTGTATTTTAATAAATGTTAAAATAATTTCTTCAGATTAGTACTTTTGGATTTTACAGACATGTCAGTATATTCAATGAGATTACTGACAGCCTTCAGCATCTTTGCTGCTCCGACAACACCTTTTAGTAACGAATAGGGCCAGTGGGCTATGTCTATCTGTACTAACAGATATATATACACTTATTTATACATAATATATGTACGTATGCATACATGTGTGTTTCTATATGCATATACATAAAAATACCCTAAAATGAGATGCAGAGTGCACATACGATTAGCAGGAGCTTACTATGGTGCCTGAGTAGTAACTCAGGTCGACATGTAGCTAGTTGCTAAACAGCCTGGCTTATTTTGTTGTTATCAGTCACTGGCAAGGCAAGTGAATCTGCCAACTTTGTGAGCAATAACTTTTACATGGGAAGTTTTGGGACCACGCATGTGCGTGGCAATGGCCATTAGCATGTGCAGCACACTCCCATCCGTCAAAAATACCAAGAACAAACAGCAAATCTTATAAATTCCTGAAATTACTGTGTGTGGGTTTTTTTTAGCAGCCTTGTAATAAGCATAATGCCAAGTCTATGACTTGGTAATGAAGACATCCTCAAGGTATGAGGATTACAGAGGGACTTTTTATCTCCTTGCCAATGGAAAGAGTATAAAATGTAAGATATAAAACTCCTTTTGCAGTGGTACAGCTAACTCTAAAGAAGGCACTGAGAAAAATGAACCTTTTAATCACAAAAGGCAATGATATGTTTTACATATATATGAATATGTTTGAGAAAAAATAGTTTACAAGCTTTTCTAAAAATTTTTTCCATTCAACACATTTTTAAAAATTCTTCTAAAATCTTGAAGTTTAGAAAATACAAACACCACACTTGACACTGCACAGCTAAGCCTTAGAGCTAGAGAAATACTAGAATTTACAGTTCGTCATTGCACCTGTAATCAAGCGTATGAACTGGACATAACCTTACTGCTACTGCTATTACTGACATAGCAGTAAGTTGTTCACAGAGCCCTGAATCATTTTCTGGAACGAGTCCACTTCACAGATGAATCTGAACCATTACGAACTCAAACAAACAGTTTTCTGTCCGGTATGTTTCCTTTGCTATAGGAGTTTGAAAGCATGAATAAGGTACAGAGGTAAGAGCAGAAAGAGCAGTTCTGGGGTTAAACTTGCCAAAAGAAACGGGTTAGGGCTCTGTCTTGCATGGTGACAGCCAAGTCATTTAAAGCTGAGCTCTTGCTAGTGATCTCTGTCCATTGCTCTTACTCAGGTCTACGAGCAGCTATGTAACACCTGATTCCCCAAACCGCGCAGTGCTCTCAGCTGGAGCTGAAGACAATGAGATCTGTGCTCTGAATGCTTCAAAAGCTACAAAAATTGGGTCCAAAGTGTCCCTAGCGGAAGAGAAGAAGTAGGTTCTTCCGACCTCATCCTCTCTGCATTTCAGATCTTCATTTATAAAGCAGGATAACAACATCCTTTTACCTTACTGGAGTCATGTGAATCTAAGTGCAATAGTATTTCTAAATCACTCAGTTTTGGAATGAGCAAACTGGAAGAGACCATTAGAAAATTAATGGCTGTCTTCAAAGCTAAGCAGAAAATTAATAGCTGTCTTCAAAGCTAAGCAGTAAATTCAGTCTATATCCACACAACCAAGAACACTAAATGAGCACTACAGATTGTTTTAATTGCCCTTCATTTTGTCACTTTGCTATCCTTTATAATAGTTATTGGTTTTATATGAGTATTTCAGAAAGAGTAGTTGATGACATAGTTTGGCACACAGATTTTATTAGTGTGCTTTTGGGATTGTCACTCATGGGTAGCTAAACCAAAAATTAATTGTACAGATGAGTCTGAACAAATGAAAACAAAGTGTTTCTGTTACAGTGTTATGTGTTTTACATATAATGAATTGAGCAATAAAACTTTGACAAGCACCTAAGAGGTTTTATTAATTTTAACTATTGTTCTTATCTTACTGTATGCAATATAATTTAGTTCTGTAATATACACAAAATATTTACTTGAATCTACTTGACTAAGACTGGGTGGAAGAAAAAGACCTAAATCACAACTCTTAAAGGTTTTTTTCCTCTATTTAAAATATGGAAGAGACAATGTTATGATCCTGTTTCTAAATAGAATTAGTGTTTCCTGTGGACACCTTCCCAGTTGCAGCATTTCCCAGCTACAGCTACAGCAAACGCTGTGTATGCCCTGTCGGAAACTGATATCTACTTTTTTAAGATGCAAAAAATCATCCAATTCACATAATCTTTATTAAAAATAATAATAAATTATTCCTTCCCCTGTAACAAAATGTATTTTTCCCTATTTCTTTAGTTTTAACCTGCAGTTACAAAAGCAGTACTAAGTTCAATGCAAACTCATCACAGCCATAGCTGTATCTATTGCTCCTGCATGTTTCCTTTTGGGGTCAGTATCTCTATTGGTCTCTATTGGTTTCCTTTTGGGGTCAGTATCTTTACTGGTCTTTGGACAAGTTCTTACAATTAAAGACTGTGTTTGCCACCACACTCTCTCTCTCGCACTCGCACAGAAGCGTACAGATGTGCATACAAAAAGGTGGAAAACTTCTAGCAGCAAGCAAAAGGACTGTTTAAAAAAGGAACACTATATTTTAGCTCTGCAAAGTTATATATATTATTCATCCAAATGGATCCAAATCTAAGTTCATGTAATTAATACTGCCCCCACAGGAATTAATTAAGCAATACTGATCTTTAACTGGAATGTTGATCATCCATTTATGTCATCGTCATAAACCAGTAGAAACTGACACAAAACTAAGTTTTTAGGTTTTATTCGCTATATACAGTTCGCTGGTAGCTTCTGGCCATGTAGCCAGCAACAACAGCTTTCCTCCATCAGCAAATTATCTGGCAGTAAATTGGACATATAGTGTCTTTAATGTTGACTTATGAGGACTGACACAGTTAAACATCCTATTACTCGGGTTTGACCGTATACCCTTAAATGTATAAAACGAAAGGAAGATAGAAGATACAGAACAGCATATTTTCCAGAAAGCATCACACTATAACATTTCATCTTTGCTATTATAGGCATGATACAAGTGTCATAAAAAAGTTGCTCATATGTTTAAGCTGTCACTAAATTGATTAATGATTTAGAGGAGGTGAACAGTTCAGCAAAGTCTGAATCTGATGCATACCAAGGCACTAGCATTTGCTGAACAAAAATGATCTTGTTTTTATTAGCTGGGTTCAGATTTGATGGGATGAACCATTCACCCAGACACAGTCATAACTCAAGAGAACTATAAGCAATAACAAAAAGCCTCTTCTACCTTGACATTTTATATAGAAATGGACAAACATAACATGGGCCAAATCCTACTCTTTCTATTTAGAATTAAAATGCTTGAAAATAGAATACTAAAAAAATAATTAAATTAATGTACTCTCATCAAAGTAGAAGCAGTAATCTACCATAATGCTGCAAAGCTTCCCTATTAAATCATTTTAGGAAATAAAATAATTCAGATAAACAGTCTTTCTGAGGATAACTAGTGAAATGGGGAATATTCAAAAGTATCAGGACCATATCCACAGAGCTCTATGCTTAATTTCACAATACCCTTACGTTTTTTTTACCTACGGAGCACTGGGCTATCAACAGTTTCCCTCCTGGCATATTTTTGGGCATAAAGAAACAGGCAACCCAAGGAGGGAATTTGCCCACCTCTCTTCTCGTCTCTCTCTAACTGAAGCATGTGAAACATGCAGGATCTAGTGAATGTAGGTTTAAAGGGCACTTAAAGGACAATGTAGAAGTGTATTTGTAGTTTCTAGAAAGATGTTTTTAATCACTCATCATAAACTATAGTTATCATATTAACCTGTAATAGTGTGAACCAGCAAGGATATGGACCATGGTCAAGTATAATGGCAGAGGAAAAAAAGGACTAATGAAAATTAAGAAAGAACGCGTAAGACAGAAAACAACAGAACTAAATTATATGATAAAAAGCAACAGAGGTAAAACCTGACAATTAAATTCCTTAAATATTCTCAAAATAAATTCTGAAAATTTTCAACACAAAAAGTATGAAATAATGAAAATATATTTCAAGGTACATTATCTCAAAACTTGTTCATAAATTTTCAGTTGCTACTGATGCCTTGGGTACTTTAATCTAGTAATAATTAATAATGTGCAATAATTAATATGTTTAAGAACTAATTAGCTTATTGGAGGAGGATCAGTGCCTATTATCATGTATTTGAAGCAGCACTAGTTCTCAGAATGCTCTTGTAAGACTTCTAAAGTGTATCCATTTTCTTATATGATTATAACCAAGCAGGCATCATAGGCATTAGTTAGAATCATTATGACAGATTATGAAAGATACTATGATACTATGATAGATGCTATACAAGCATACATAAATATTTAGTGATCCGTGTCTGAAAAATTTGATATTCCAACTGCAAGGAACAATGAAGTGATTATAAAACAAACAAGGGGAAAATGAAGACAGTCAGAGTTCAATAACTAAACCTTGTGCTTACAAAAACAACCATGTGCATAAATAATATATTATTCTATTTGATCTACTTTTCATTGGTTTCTCACTAATATCATCACTGAAACAGGCTGTAATGCAAACTAATGTTCACAGTAAATACTGAAGAGCCTCTATCTGCAGTTACTTCAGGAGTTTTCAGAAGTACAGCTTTCAGTAGACCTGTCCTATGAGGTAAGTGTACGCACTGCAGTTACAGTGCAAAGCATTGCCAAAAGCCACTCTCTCTTCATCATAGCTAAGACTCACGCAACTATAAGTGTACTCACAATTTGAGAATCCTACCAGTCTATTAACCAGGACACATGTACAGATGTGTATCCTGTGATATTTAAGGACGCTGAATCAATTCCAATAACCAAGTGAAATTAACATGCAGAAATTATGCATTAATATATCTGAAAGTACTTTAAACATGATTAATGAAGCCTGGACGATAATTATGTTAGGAAATCAGTAGCATTAAACAAAGATAATTCTGTGTAAAAGAACAAAAATCATCACAAAATTTAACAAATGGATGAAGGGTTAAAGATAAAAATCCAACTCAAGTCTATGGCCCCAATCCAGCAGACCACTTAGAGCATAAGTTTAGTTTTATCAAAGTTAACAGACCTCATCAGTCTAAAAATAAGCGTTTGCCTAAGGCACTTCCTAGACTAGGGCCTATGGATGCTGCAAGCTACTCTGAAACACATTTGCCTCACAATAATTACATATTTAACTAATAATTAAAATACTATCCGTCAAAACAAAGTTACTCTAAACTCCTTCGGTGAAATGAAAATGCTTATGTTTCTATCACTGTTACATGCAGTGAGATCCAGAAAAATTTCCAGGAAGCTAAAGAAGAGAGATCTGATCTCTGCTCACAGAAAGGCAGGATGCATTTTGCAACCTTTCTTTCATAATCTGTGCCTTTTGTTAGCATATATAACTATTGAAAAAATCTTTCCGTGATGGTTGAATCAAGTTTAATCATAGACACTCTGCCAGCATTTAGTTTTTGCTTCAACTTTTTAGAACAGAAGAGATCTCCTAAACAAAAAACAAAGTCTTCTGGGATAGTGATAAGACCACCAGGATTGGGTCCAGGTATCAGCAGAAACCTCTGCTGAAAATTAGGGAGCAAATCATAGTGGTAATTATGTTTTACACTAGAGATACAGCTTAGAGAACAAATACTGTCCTTAGGAGTAGGCATATCTGGAAGTGATAGCTGACAAACTCTTCACCACTGTGAAGAGCAGTTGGATAGTCACCAACTGGTGATATTTTTTCAGACGTAGCTTCAAGAAGAAGAACAAACAAACAGAACAAGATATTGTAAAAACAACCTTGTTCAATTGTATGTTCATTAGCTGTGGAGATGGACACCTAATATAAAAAGCACCTGTAAACACATGTTTAAGAATAGTGAACTATGGAGTTAAATCCAGTTGGTGGCTGGTCATGAGTGGTGTTCTCCAGGGCTCAGTTTTGGGGCCAGTCTTGTTTAACATCTTTATCTATGACCTGGATGAGGGGATTGAGCGCTCCCTCAGTAAGTCTGCAGATGACACCAAGCTGGGTGGGAGTGTCGATCTGCTCGAGAGTAGGAAGGCTCTGCAGAGGGATCTACACAGACTGGATTAATGGGCCAAGGCCAACTGTATGAGGATCAATATGGCCAAGTGCTGGGTCCTCCACTCTGTCCACAACATCCCCATGCAATGCTACAGGTTTGGGGAGGAGTGGCTGGAAAGCTGTTCAGAGGAAAAGGACCTGGGGGTACTGGCTGAAACCCAGCTGAACATGAGCCAGCAGTGTGCCCAGGTGGCCAAGAAGGTCAATGGCATCCTGGCTTGTATCAGCAATAGTGTGGCCAGCAGGAGTAGGGAGGTGACTGTTCCCCCGCACTCGTCACTGGTGAGGCTGCACCTCAAATACTGTGTTCAGTTTTGGGCCCCTCACTACAAGCAGGACATTGAGGTGCTGGGGTGTGTCCAGAGAAGGGCAAGGAGGCTGGTGAAGGGCCTAGAGCACGAGTCTTATGAGGAACAGCTGAGGGATCTGGGGCTGTTTAGTGTGGAGAAGAGGAGGCTGAGGGGAGACCTTATTGCTCTCTACAACTACCTGAAAGCAGGTTGTAGTGAGGTGGGTGTTGGTCTCTTCTCCCAAGTAACTAGTGATAGGATGAGAGGAAATAGCTTCAAACTGCATCAGGGGAGGTTTAGATTGGATATTAGAAAAAAGTTTTTTACTGAAAGAGTAGTCAAGCACTGGAACAGGCTGCCCAGGGAAGTGCTGGAGTACAACATCCCTGGAGGTGTTCAAAAGATGTGTAGACCTGGCACTTCAGGACATGGTTTAGTAGGCATGGTGGTGTTGGGTTGACAGTTGGCCTTGATGATCTTAGAGTTGTTTTCCAACCTTAATGTTTCTATGATTCTATTATTCTAACTCATCATGGAAGAAAGTGGAATAGAAAAAACCAAGGACCAGACTGTGTTATTGCTCTAGAATGTTGAAGACAAAGATGATGAAAAAAACCAAATTGTTCTTCAGCTACGAGGTAACCCTCTTAGAGAATGGGTCCAGGCAGGACTAGCTGAATGATAGCAGCCTTATGTTCATACAATTCCTTTTAGGGCATAAAAATTGAGAAAATCTGCGAAACTGTGAATGCATTAAAACTTCTTTTTTTGTGTTTTCAAACAGCATTTGATAATACAATGTAGTACTATACTGAAATTTCACTTGAAGTATTTTTCTTTCCCTTTGGTAACAGTAATAAAAGCAAACGAATAAGGGTTGACTTCATTCACCTCGTGGCTTAGTGACTGAGCATTTGATTCATTAAGGAGAACGTGGTGGTGGTGGTGGTGGTCTTCTCTTCTTATAACAGTCTAGAGCAGGGAAGTCCCTACAAATTTTTCAGTTTATTCTCTGTTGGAGCAGTTTCAACATATGAGATTTATCTCAGGGAAGTGACAAATACTTGAAGCACTAATGGTGGTAGGAACAGATATGGAGTGGGCGTGTTCTCATTTCAACCCCTTAGAAAAGGAGCAGAGCTAAAGTCCAAAGACTGGACAGATGTCCTAACCACCAGATTCGACAAAAGTGACTTCTAAAACACAGGTATTGTTGCCTGAACTCCAGTATAGACATTTTCAATCTATTGCTTATAAGAAGACATTCCAGGGTGTAATGGAGAGTCTTCTGCTTTGCATGGTATCATGTATAGATTTTACACAGTCATGATTTGAAAATATATAAAAACAGTTGTATTTTGTTGTTTTCCATTTCATTAGAAGTGTTTGAATAATAAAACATGTTCACAGAAAATACATAAAACATTACTCACTAGAAACAACTATCCATATGGAAGAAAGCTGTATACATGACAGGATAATTTGTTGGACACAGTTTAAGTAGTAAAACATTAAACCTTTTAAAAAAGAATATGCATCCTATTAAAAATTATTTCACTTTTCAGTTAATTTTTTGATCTTTCAGCATTTTGTGTGCTTATTAATTTAGTTAACTTGTAAAAACCATTCTTTCTACAGCAACGCCAAGAAATAAGTATGTGGACTCACCTATGAAATCAGGTACATATGTATTATTCTCGACTTTAGTAATTTTAACAACTCTATTATTTAATGTATCAGATACACAGTGTTGAAGTTTTTTTCCTTTTTAAGAATCAGAAGAACATTTTTGGTGTTTCAGTAAGTTCTTATTCATATAACATCTACAAATATTGTAATATTTATTTCAACAATGAAAAATATTTTAAAAATAGAGCGACCATAGCTTTCAAATAAAATCCACCACAGTCACTTTGTCTCAAATTCCCCTTGCTGGGTATTACAATTATTTCTAGCCTATTTAATCATAACTGAGGAAAAATAAATTACTTCAAGTAAACAATGGAAACATGGATTTGTAACATGTTGCCTTCTTTCCTGTTGTAACTCAGAAAGAGACTGCTGGTTCAGCAGGTGTGAAATTCCACTTTTAGTACAAGCTACTCTAATTTCACAGTTGAATCGCAGAGTTGCCACAGAGTCCCCATTGAGTAAATTTCACATTTGCATGCATTCAGGGTTCTCACTGAAGGTGATCGAAATGAGACTCGACACCTCCATTTATTTATTATCAGGGAGTGGGACTGAAATTTGCACTGACTCTAATCATTCTGATTCCATGTCTACGTCAAGGTTATTGCAGTCTTGTCTTGCTTTGTCAAAGAAGAATTTCCACTTCTAAACCACTAGCTTTCAATAATTCCCATCTTTGATCAGATTTCAAGCTCAGTAATTCTGACATAGATACTACACAATCTCCTTGTATGTCCCTTCATCAATTCTTATTATTACCTCTCATTGGATTAAACCAGCATCTTTTTCTTTCCATTACCTTATTCCTAAACACTTTATTCAATGATGCACCTCAACATCTTAAATAATACAGAAGAGAGTTTAAAATACATACATACATATGTCTGTGTTTAAAAATACAGCCCCATATTTGTATATATATATTTACACATATATGCACATGGTATATATAATATATATCTATCCATAAAAATGTAAACATGCATGTTTAGATGTACATATAAGAGAGAATTTAGACTTTATCCATCTAGAAAATACAGACTATGTGCGAAGGCTAGTAGAAATTTGAATAACGGTTACAGCAGACACTCTATAATGAGAATTAAAATCGCCCGAATATTGAAGTGTGCTGAAAACATTAGTGATTCTTTACTTATAATGAAAAATAATTCTGCTCAATAACTGCTTATGAAAGGAAAGTCTAGAACTTCTGAAAAATATGTTCTTGGAAAAATCACTATATTTAGTCCCACTTTGATTAGTAACAAAATAAGAAAATTTCACAGGTCTATGAGCAGTTTATATGAATGGGAATGTTTTATCTCCATTACACAGAAGGAAAAATTTATGCACAAAAAAATTACAATACTTGTCCAAAATGACACAGTGATGAAGAAGCATTGAGAAGTCACCACAGACTTCTCTGTGCAATTCCTTGCTCTAAACATTATGTGAGTATATCTCATTTTCCTTTCAGAGCTTGGTCAAGTCCCAGAATTCATTGATTTCATTTCTTCTCTAGTATCCTGATACAGGTCTGGAAGTTAATGGGTTTGCTGCTTTGCTTTAATTGTACATTTTGTAGGCGTTGAGCCTGAACTTGGAACGTGCTTAGTCTATTATCATATGTAGCTATTATGAAACAAATTTATGATGTCAGACTAGTTTATGAAGTCAAACCACCCTAATTATTAAGGTCCAGCTGTGTTTTCTTGGATTAGCTTCCATGGCTAGATAATCTCTAAACAGACTAGAGAGGTAACTGCTACCAATCGATTTCCCTTCACTCATTAAAAAGCTTTCTGTTGAGCTGAAAAATAAGCAGTGAACTGATAAGTGTGAAATCAATTCCTTTTTACTCTTTACAGGCCAAAGATAAATACTTGTAATAGACTTGGAAGTTACAGCATGTGACTAACTTTTGAGCCTTGTACTCTCTGTACTGTGCTATATGTCAAAGTTCTCAATCAGAGTTTGTCTAATTCACAGATCCATTTGTTTTCCTTAAGAAAATTAAGTTTAAATGTCACTATAATGAAGCACACCGATAAACAGTCATTCGGTCATTGCATTTATATAAACTGGCTTTCCACTGAGCATTTTGCTGAGCTTAATATAGCATATTCTTACTGTTAGGTGTTTAAGATCTTTTCTAGGTATGCAGAAATATATAATCACTGTAGCATCTGACTTTTTCAGATACCACTATGTTTATCCTCACATGTACCTATGATTCAGGAAGTATTGCTATCGAACTTTACAGAATAACTGAAAACAGCATAGCAGTATTAAATGAACTACATTAAGCTGCACAAGCAGTTTACACAAAAGCCAAGAAAAGATTACTCATCACTGAATGCTTTACCCACAAGCATTTACTGATACTTCCTCTGGGAGACACTGTCTATACATCAAGGAAGTGTTCAGTAATACTTGCCAGTAATAGGGGAAACCTTTCTTCAGTACAACACAGTTTTTAAACTTATTTCTAAAGAAATATTTTTATTGCCATTTAAAACTAATTAATCATTTTCACCCCTGAAAAATTTAAAATAATGACCTAATAAAATAAAAACTTTGACAATTTCCCAACCTATTCTTGTTTCAGTCCATCCAAAAGTAAAGATCTGATTCTTTAGCCTTATTTTAACTATTCTAAGACAACCTGTTCCTCCTACCTGTAGGGCTGCATGAATGTTTCCCAGAAAAGTATTCTGGCTACAAAGGGCAGAAGAACACCCCAACCATTCTCTGGTCCCTTTCCAGCTCTTCTTCAGAAAGAAGAGAGTTCAGAAACTTGACACATAGTGCTCTTTACCTTAGGGCCTCTAGAAAAACTATTATCAGATGCAGGATCATATGTTAACATGACATAACATATTGATAGCCCTGGTATGCTAACACTAAAATATTATTAAATGTTTCATTTTATTATTAATGAAACAATTTTATAAAATTAATTTATTTTTATTAATGTTAAAAGAGAAAATAAAAGGAAACAAAAATGTAAAGTCACTAGTATTACTGACATGTTAGAATGAATTCTGTTGAAACTGTATAAAATACATTTGAAATCTACGTTTATTTGAAATTTTTTAAAACAGAAAGCTACTCAGTTGAGTTTCTTCTCTTTTTAGCAATGCCAGAAATAAGTTTCATAACTAAACATTGGCTGATGGTTTTGCTGCCTCTAGGTTTTACGGGACTAATTTGCTTAAGAAGGCAATGGAAGTTTTTCTGGTGCAATGTTGTCTTTCCCTGGTTATCTCAATGTTGACAGCATGGCAGACGACACAGAAACATTAGAACTCAGGTAAATCCCACCTTTAGTAAGAAATCTAAGATGTTATGAATTAGCATTTCACACCTATGGAGATTCGCAAACATGTAAGTGGTTCACCACTTGCTGTGGTAGTGATTTTGATCACAAAATACTGCCAGAAATCTATGGTGCATCTACACACATGAACACAGAGCTGGTGCTCATGCCTTGTGTCAGCTTTAAGAGATTACGTAACTGACATTAGCACTGATCGCTAGATGATACTATTTAGTTTCCTGATGCACTTGAGATATTTCTAAGGTTCAGATTTCTTCTTTTAAGAAGTGATGACTATTAAAGCATTTACTGAGTCCTTCCAGGTTTCATGGTTCTTGTGTGGCTATGACAGTGAGTTGAACACGCCACTGAGGTCCTTCGACACAGTGCAACCCTTGTCTATGCCAGCAAACTCTCTCTAGGATGGAGAGCGGCAGGGACAGTTCTCTGGCCAATGTTAGCTGGCCAGCCATGCCTGGGGACTGCCCGGTCTTCTGGGTGGCCCAGGCCAACACCCATGCTAGAGGCCAGTCCAAGTCTCCATCAGTGCAAACTGCCAAGTTTCGGTGGCCAGGAATATTCTCATAAGAATCTTTAATTTAGCAGGATAGGCATAATGTTACACATGTGATTCCCAGTACTACCATCAGGCCAAAATTTTCAGACATGACAAGTGTTATGTACCTGCAATTCAGGATACCTAGTCTGTAAAACCCTACACTGAGCTTCGACTTTCAGAAACTCAGAACATTCGCCCATCCAGACATAATGAACTAAATGATTTCTCATTCTCCTATCGGTTCTGAATATCCTCTTGAAACTGTTATGCAGCTCGTATATCCTAATAAAATGGTAAGAGTTGTGGGGAGGATCTTCAATTTTACTTTAAAATGCAGTAAGGCTCTGAAATTCCTACCTCAAAGACATGTTCAAATTTCCAAAAGGCCTAAGCACTCAACAGGTTGCAATAACTTGAGAAGACTTTAGATTGCAACCCCCAGGCAATTATTAGATCATATTAACATTTGATAGCAGTGCAACTAGTAACTATGTAATATGATATTTATCAAGTCTTTTTGTATAATACAAAAGCTAAAAAAAGGAGAACAAACTAAATCAAATACAAGCCACACAAAATCCTAAAATGCCACAAAGTTTTAAAATTGCCTTTCAGAAATTACCAGATGCTAAGTTGCTCCTGAATGATACGCAACGTTCTGAATGACACTGTATCTTTTTAAAAAGACACAAAACATGAAATTGTGGGTCACAAACACCCTGCTTTCTAAAATACATTGCAGATAATGATAAACTAATTCCTGAAGTCCTGACAACTTATTTTCTGAGACTGAAATTGATTTGTGTTCCTTTCCCATTGATTTTATGACAGAAAGGTGAGAAATCTATCTGAGATGCATTGATATTTAATGATTAGAAGGAAAATATATCTTTTGAATACAAACATCAGTTTTATCTTGTCTACTTGTTGCTCCAACGTTTTTTTATTAGTTTACTTTTGTGGAAGGAATAATTTTAACTTGAGTTCTAGGCTACATTTCTGAAAAGTAAAATGCAGTATATGGAAGAGAGTCAAGGAAATACTTCTCAAAAAAATATCCTAAAATAAACTCAAGCTGTTCCAGCAAGCTAGTGAGCAAAAGATAGCTTTGTAAGTGGATTCCCAGAATTCTGCCTTGTTTACAAACTCATTTTCTTACAGATGTATAAAGCCAGTGTTTTCTTGCTTACCTTTCCTCCTTTGCCTCGAAGAAGATGCTACCCAGACTTTCCCCAACAGCCCACCTCAGGGTGACGTAATGCAGGATAAGCACAGTACCTAAGCTAGCTCACGACTGTTTTATATATTTATCTTCATAATAAGCCTGTCAGGAAGTACAATACTGTCCTACTTTTCTGATATGAAAGTCAGGCAAAGGTATCTACCCAATAAAAATTTTAGAGACATGTACTAAGACAAGTAGAACTGAGGTGACTGAAATTTGTTCTTCTTTTCTTCCAAGAGAGGAAGAAATGAAGCTCTTTCTGTATTTGGCTTTGAAGTTCCCTTGATGTCTGGAACCACGCTTCCAAAAACGCCCAGAACTGCCTGTGGTCAGGAAGCCCACGCAGTTCAGTTCAACTCCCCGAGACTACTTGGTCAGGAGGGAGAAGACAGGGATTTGTTTCATGACAGAATATTTGCTAGACAGAGACCAGTACCGCCAAGCTATGTGAGCACCCCACTGTCTGTCCGGCCTCCCTGCAAGCATTGTGGCCACTGGCTTGAGCACCTCACCTGGGAAGGGACAACCTGCAGAATCACCATCATAGCTTCAGCCCACCCAGGGAGGATTCTGTGCACAAATGTCTTCCAAGAACAGAGTGATATGAAAAGACGTACGTTAATATCTTCATTAAAAGAATGAAATGGCTACAAGAGAATTTACACCATGTTACATACCACTGCGTAGAGGACTGCTGGGGCGCATCCCAACCAGCTGCAGTGAGCGCCGAACAAAGGCAGCACATACTGCTGCTGGGCTACACTATGCCGCTGAGCCAAAACGGTCTAGCCCTGTAGAACTAGGATGAACACCTTTGATGTGAAAAGGGCCCTTACTATGTGTCATTCAGGTGTCGTAAACTCTATACAGGGGTCACAAAGATAAAGATACCTGTTCATGCTATTGCTCGTATTTTCCCTAAGTACGTGCAATGTGAAGAAAACAAAAACTATTTCTGTTATCCTGTGATCTCATGAATAATTTTTTAGTTCATCTGCTCCAACCTCACTATTTTTTTCCTGTAAAGACTACACTACACTCTAACACATATATTTACTTGTTAATTGGTTACATACACTGTGAAGCCACCAAGGCACATTCTTGGTGTATCTAAAAAGCACATTGCTTTTTTTTAATTATTAAAAAAAGTTTTGTTTAAGAAAATAAGTACAACTATAAACAGTGACAGTGGAAGAGTGGAAGTCTAACTATTTGAGTAATAAGCTTTCTTTTTTTGTTGTTTTTAAGTTTTGGGCTGGGAGAAATATAAACATGAAATAAAGGTACTGGCTTTACAATTTTACTCTTAGCAGTCTGTATGAGCTCAGAAGACTTCATAAACTAATAAGTTGCAAACTACAGACCTGCAGGTCCCACACAAGCAATTACAGACCATGTAGTAGATGAAGGAAATAATCGATTGCCAAGTTGAAAAGCAGGTATTGTCATTTTTGTTGCTTGTGGCTCATTTCTGCTTCAACTGAAGTCAAAAGTGAAATATCTGTTTACTTCAGTTGAACAGAATCAAATGCAAGTGCATGTGTTAACATAAATGCAAAACAGAATTAGTGTGGGAATGGGTGACATGAACACAATGAAAAGAAAATGCAAAGGAATCTGTGGAATGACCGTGGAAACGTCAAACTTTCATAACTTCACGAGCAAGTCTGAGCTCTCTGAACTATTCAGGAAAGCTGTGCTTCCAAAGAGCAAAGAAATTATTTTGGTGCCTTGGTTATGATAAGAGCTCTGATTTAAGCCTGTAGTTTCTAATAATTATTTTAATGAATTTTGTTTTTCTAAGCATACAATTTGGAAGAGAAAAAAGGGGAAAAAAAGTTCAGGCAATCAGCTACATATATCACGAGCAAAGGTAGACTTGACTATTTGGAGAACCAGTGTTTTAGAGATATCACTGTAAATACACAGTCTCTGACAAACGCTATATATATATTACTTCCTAGCATTACAAAAACAAAAATAAATATTAGCATAGAAAGGGCTTATTTTTAAGCCTAAACCCAGAACTTTGCATTTAGCTGTGCAGCTAGTGAAATAAAAAAAGCTACACCGTGAATAAATAGGGAGGTAGTTTTAAACAGGTCTTGCCTAAAATCGTATCTTATATATGAATGGCTCTGCCGTGGCCTATCTAGCCGTCCTGGTGCCAGCTGGGATAGAGTTAATTTTCCTCCCAGTAGCTGCTGTGTTTTGGATGTAGTATGAGAAGAATGTTGATAACACCAATGTTTTCAGTCGTTGCTGAGAAATCAGGGACTTTTTCCAGTCTCCCATATTCAGCTGATGAGCAGGTGTGCAGGAGCTGGGAAGGAGCACAGCCAGGCAGCCAGCCCAACATCGCCACTGGAAATATTCCGTACCATAGACATCATGTTCAGTTTATGAACGGGGTTTGGCTGGAGGGCAGGAATCCTTTTTTAGTTCTCCTCTTTTCTAGAAGTTCAAATCTCCTCTTTTCCCAGAGTTCAGTCTTTTTCATGAAATCTGTGAGTTCTGGGTTCCATGGTCCCTGCTCTAGGATCAGCTACACATCAGTCACTGGCTGGTGAGAAAATTGTATCGTGTATAGTTTGTTTTGCATATTCATTACTATTATTATTATTATTTCCTTTGATGTCTTATTAAACTGTCTTTATCTCAACCAATGAGTTTTCCCTTTCGTCCATTCTCCTCCCCATCCCACTGGGGAGGAAGGGGAGGGATGAGCAAGCAGCTGTCTGGTGCTTAGCTGCCGGCTGCTGGGTTAAACTACTACACCAGCTCCTCTCTCCAACAGCAGCCACTGGTCAATGCCAGTCAAGAGTGTGCATTGCTGGGGCAAGGTTGTAGTGCTCCTTCCTTAATATGCTTTCCCTAAATCCAACAATTATCAGGTCAAGAACCTGCAGTGCTAAAAGTATCATGTGGTATGTAACAGCACTTTTTCTTCCATTAATTTATCCAGTCCATTTTTGAAATGACATCTTGTGGTAAGGAGTCTCTCAATCTGACTAAATGTTACATAAAAGAAGAATAAGCTGACGTTTTTGTTTGGTTATTTTTTTTCACAAATTTTTGTCCTGTAAATATTACTGAACATTCCCAGTTCTTGAATCTGAAAAGTTTCAAACTCAGTTTCTTCATCACAATTGTGGTTTCTAAAGCTCCATTCTATCTACCTTTACCCATCTCTCTCAAGGGCTGAAGAGTCCTATTCAGATGGGTCAGTCTTTCTGTGCAGTCATATCCACAGTTTTTCTCCAGAGTTTTCCCAGCTCCACTACGTGCTTTGGAGATGGTAGAACTAGAAGTAACTTCAGACAGTTTTCTAAATGTTAGTAGACTAGAAATTTTTATATATGCATATTAATGCTATTTGCCTTATTCTATATGTCTTTCCTAATAACACCTAACAATCGATTTGCCTTTTTTTGACTGTTATTGAGCACTGAAGTGACATTTCCACAGAACTATCAATCATAGCTCCAAGATCTCATTTCGATGTGATAATAGTCAGCTAGGAATCCATCATTACACATGAAAAGTTAAAATTGTTTCTTTCCCATGTGCATCACTTCAAATTTATCTAGACTGCATTTCATCTGCTATTTTACTGCAGTCACTTAATATGGCAATATCTTCCTTCAGATCATCACAGTCGGCTTCTGCTTTTATTACCTTGAAAAACTTGGGTGTCACCAGTAAATTCCGTCTGCTCATACACACCCCCTTTTTCAGTACTAATGAAAATGCTGAACAAGCCAGACACGTGTGACTCTGCTGGTGACCTCCCTCCTCTCTCAGAAGCAACCTTTTATTCCTGCCTTCTGTTTCCTGACTGACTTGTCTCTGCTTGGAGGCTACAATTATGCCTTTATTTTTCAGCTCTTTCCCTTCTCCTTTTTTTCATTCTTTTGCACAAGTCTATTCAACGTGATTGTCTAATATTCTACACTATTGTCCACATGCCTTCTACATCAAAAACAACAGGTAACCTCTGGACAGAAGGAGGGTTGGTACTGCTCATACAGTGATGCATAACAAACCTAACCCTCAAATGCAAATAAGCACATTTTACTGTACGTATTTTCTCGTAACTGCCATGGGGGAAAAAAACCCCAACAAACTCACACATAAAAAGCCAAAACATTTTACTTCCAACAGTTACATGTAAAGGAAATCCCCATGTCAGAAATAATGAGCCTAAAAATGACTGGCACGAGCTGCAAACTATCACTATGTTAAAGATTTGGGATACCAACTCTGTGAAGAGCCATGTATTGTGTCAGTGTAGATCATACTTATTTTCCCTCCCTTAATGGCTTGCCAACACCTTAAAAAGAGTTACACTTCATGTCAATCATATTGCCTCTGTACACCTTTAGAATGTGACGAAGTCCAGCTTCAATATATGTTTATTAAAATCATGTTCAATAATTGCACCGCAGAATTCAAGTGTGTGCAAGTACTTATATATAATCTGACTGACCCTTTCATCATAATACGCTGACAATATTAATCTACTACAAAATTGATTTCCGCCCCCTTTGGCTTTTACTTGGATAGCCATGAGAATTTCTATTGATATCTATGTACAGTAAGTGCTACGCGATAAAAAAGATTATTTTTCCTAGTCCCCTGCTCAGATATTGACTCTAACACTAGAATGGAGGTACCTGGGGCTTCCCAGCCAATAATTGCTACCTGCAAGCAAGCACATAGGTAGTAAGCAAGGGAGTTTGCTTCCTTGCAAAGTAGTCCATTTAATTAGCTCAGAGGTACTGCAGGTACAAAATGGCTTCTTGGGAAGGTGTAAAGTTCTATACTACTACTCCCATCTGTTCTCCTTTCTTTTGCTCTCCTTCCCCTCCTTCTCAACTGTCTTGTACGAAAAATGAGGAGAAAGGGTACTTTTTAGATGCAGTGCTCTTCTCTTTTTCTCTCTGAGATCACTAAAGCTCTAGACCTGCACAATCAACCCTACAGCCTCCGTATGTTAACTCCAATACTAGCACACTACATGGCATACCAGTCCACTGATATAAATAAGCCTTGGACCAGGAGGACACATACCTTCCCTGTTCAGTGATGTGACTTTAAAAAAACACCACCACACAAAAAAATTTCTCTTCCCTTTGAATGTGAGAATACTGATTTTTATTTATTTTTAGTAAATGTAATATATACTTCCAAAATGCATTAAATCCATTGCTTTTTTTCACCCCATTGAGCACTTGAGGTTGTTAGTTATCATAGGTATTTCTGTACATATATGAATAGGCTTTGGATGTCATCTGTGAAGTACTTTTTATAATGTTTTCCTTATTCCACTGTTATACTCTCCTCTGCTTGCTATTCCAAAGTCATTAGAAAGTGTTGAACTAACTTACCTTTGACAGTTCATTTCCAATAATCTGACTTCTCATATATATATCTCACATTTGTTGAGAAAAACACAAATTATGCATCCCAGTGATTTAATGAATTTTCCTAGGTGCTTTATCCACACCAGTAATTTTGAACACCTGAATACATCCCCAAAACAATATGTAAAAATATTGCAGCTTCTTGGCTGTTTTCTTGCTAACATCTTAAATAGCTTTTGTGAGCAATCTTTCATTGCTCCCTAACTATACATGCATAAAGCTGGAGTCTGAATCACCACATACACTGAATAAGAGCACAGACAATGCTTTTAGTAGCACAAATATTCATATGAAGATCCAACTTTCTTCTCTGTTCATAAAATGTCACAGGAAATAGAACTAGCAGCAACATAACATGTATTAAACATAGCTAAATTATTTGAAGATTAACTTTAAACAAGGCATTAAAATGAGATCATAAAATTTGCAACACGATGTACAAGCATCTGACAACATGGCAGAAAAAACACAAAAGAAATTTCCTTTTCCTTTCACAGACACAGTCTCAATCCTGTGAGTACATTCAACTTTCACTTGAAATCTCCTTTTAAGTCCTAGAATTAATATGAACAGATGAAACAGCCTATCCCATCAGCCTTTCCCCACCCTGTACATCAGGGTGGCCACAGTTGGCAAACTGAAACAGGTAGTATTTCACCCAACTATTGTCACAGCATGAATATAAGAACATGGGTAGCTGAGTTGTAATTCTGCATTTGATTGATTTATTTTAACGAAAAAATAACATGACTTGAGATAGATTAACATTTCACAATATGACCAGCACCCAAACCTATTGTACATGTCTTCTTTTATTAAAAATATGGATTAATCACCATCTTTCTGATATATGACAGTCCCACCACTTTTGAAAGACTGTGTGTGACCACTAATTATATTTCGATAAGCCACATAACAAGTTTCCATTTATACATTAAAAAGAATTATCAGTAAAGGTATTCCATTGATTCTTCTTGCTATTGTAAATGCTACAGAATATTTTATTTGACACTGCAGACAAACCTACACTATCATACTGGTACACAAAAAGAGTCATGATCCATTAAGCAGGAGGCCAGCCCTTTACAGTGGTGGGAGGATGAGAGAGAACAGAGAGGGACTGAAAGAACAGAGGTACGAACTGGATAGAAGGAAAAACTTATTCCCTATGAGGCCAGTCAAGCACCAGAGAAAGTTGCCCTAACAGACTGTGCAAACTCAGTCTTTGGAGGTTTCCCAGAACTGCCGGGACACAGACACGAACAGCCTGGTCTGACCTGGTGGCTGACCCTGCTTCCAGCAGCAGGCTACACTGGTGACCTCCCAAGGCTGTTCCAGCCTGAACTGTTCTCAGTCCTGTGACCATCCACACTGTCTACCAGCTGGTTATATCATCAGGAGGGAGCACAAACCTAGGTTCCTTGCAAAAAAAAAAACTTAAGCTTTTGGGTGTCCAGGAGTGCTGGCACACGTGTATGTGCGCATACACGTACATACACACACACACACGCTACTTTAAGGATTTCTGATGCAACCATAATTTGCTCAAAAACATGTACTGGGTACCATGTTGTGACTCATGTTACACACGTATTGAAGTACATAGGAGTTAACTTCAGTGGAAAGACTACCTATAAATGTCTTGTCATTTTACTCTGTTTTGAGATCTTCTGGGTGAAAAAAATGTGAGTATCAAGATAACATCAATAATACATCAATATACTTTGGAGGAATATTTCCTTTCATATGGTGACTTGACACTGATTCAGTGGGCTGAAAGAATACAAGGAGAAGACTTTTAAGCTGTATGATGGATAACACAAATATGCCAATTTCCCCCCACCTTTAACCAAAGTAATATAGGTAGCTTAGTCTACAGACTGGGATCAGTTATCTGACTGTGAGAAATGTGTGCCAGGATAGTATTAGCAGGCATCATAATGGAACAAATTCTGCATCCACCGATTGGAGATAAAACATGATATTAAAAGAACTATATAGATTATATATCAGTGAACATTTTAGAAATAGATATACATAGGTAATCGATGGTATGTTCTCACATTTTTTACAAATATCCTTTCCACATCCAAGTCTTTCCTGCTTTTAGCTTGAGTAATCAATATTACTTTCTTACAGCCTAGCACTTCACCTGCTACCTCCTGTGAATCAGGTTTTTTATACCCTTCCACAGTATTGTGCTTCATCCACAGCTGGCAAGTGTCCAGATAAAAGACCTTTCTTTATTCTTTCCTGCCTCTTCAATATCCCTCACTGCATTTACAAAGAAGCAAAGGAAAAGATCACTTTCTCCATTGATCTATACAATTACAACTGGCAACTCCCGGATCTCTACTCCTTTCATTTCACTACTGTAGTCTATAAAAACAAAAAGCGCTCACCCCATAATTTGTTATCCTTTAGAGTGAGTTCTTTTCTAAAGTTCACTCTTTTGGTTTCAGAGTCTATGAGGAAATTTCAGTTTATATAATTGTGATTCATATGAAAAGCTCAGGAAACAGAGTTCTGAACCTTGATCTCCCAACAGCGTCCTGTTGAGTCACGCTGTAAAACCCTGAGCTGTCTTGGAAGTCAGCCTTGGTATAATCTGATAGCAACTTGGCTGGGGGAAATGGAATCTCACATTTAGTGGGGCTCTTCATTGCAGACAGCGAGTTTCAACATTCATGACTTTGTACACAGAGAGTTGTACATATGCTGGATTTTTATTTCACACATTTTCTGACCTATAAGTCTTCCTCACTGTCAGCTCTGTTCCTTCAAAACTACAGCCCTATGAGGGCTAGGAGAATATTTATTTTTTTATGTAGGATAGATTAAAAGAGGTTTGCTTGTTTATGAACTTCCAACACTTCTTTACCACACTGCTGACCTTCAGAAGATTAACCCAGCATGAAATTATTTTAATTCCAACATAATCCATCCTCTAGATATGGAAAATCCTAGAAGACATCTATGGTCCCGTATACAAGTGATCCTTTCAGTGACCTGAGAAGAGCGAATCAGAACTCGGTAATCAGAACAGTGATCTTGTGCATCTCTAACCAGTGTACTGGATCAGCTCATTTTGTATTATTTCAGTGAAAATCAAGAAACTGTGTACTCTTTTCTCTGACCCTTCTGTCAGAAGTGATTTTTATGCGGTCAAAAAAAAGGTAATTTTTAATACAGTTGACATGAGTTTTGTGTTATGTCTACATTTTTTGTTAAATTTTTCAAACACAATCTAATCTAACCAAAAAGCTCCTCGAAGAACAGAAAATGTATAAACCTGAAAAATGGAATATAAAGGTAGTATCACTGCACGTGAAAGAAAGATCATAACTTAAGAAGCAGCAAAGAAATGGTTCTTTTGGAGAAGGTAATACAAAAGGTATCATTTTAAACTATGATGGATGAGGCATTTCACATATCCAGGGACTCCCCTCCAGTCAACATATGTTCTCCAAATAGAAAAATGTGTGCATATATTGTTTCATTACCAATATAAATACGTGGTAATACACAGACTAGGTATTTTGGCAATATTATCTGTTATACATTTGTGTGCAGAGACCATTTCTTCTTTCTCTTAATCTGCCAAAGACTCCTGCTAAACTGCTTGTGAACTGCATGAAGAAAAGTAATCGTAGTTCAGTATTATAAAAATTAGTCTCAAATTAGAATACAATTCAGAATTCCCAGCAAAAGGAAATTTAACTCTTATCATGTAGCATTCTATATTAGGAGCACTCTAACATGTATTTTCCTGCAAGGCAGGTAACTATCAGACCATTGTTTACCTTCCCCCAGAATTTATTTAAAACTGTGCTATGCAGTCACCACAATCTGTCATCTGAGAAATAAAATAAAACAGGAAACATTTTGAAATGATACCTGACTTTCTTGCAGCAAATCAATTTACCAATTTGTCCTAAATAATAACCCTTTGATTTTGGGATGAGCTTCTCTATGACAAACCCTGGTGCAAAATTCATAGGTCTTCTTTTACAGGGATAAGCTACAGTAATATCCATTCATCATCTTGTTTCCCCTCTAGCTGGCCTTATGTTACAGCTGTTTAGGTTGAACGGTAAATATTAATCTCTAGTTCTTTATAATTTTTTTTTAAACTTCTCTACTCCTTATCACTGTAATAATTGAGACAGTATACAACTTATTATTCTGAATTCATATAAATCCATACAAGTCACTAATAAAAATATTTCCTGAGGAATGCATTTAGAAGCACATTTTCTTCCACACTTGTCTGAATGTATAGTAACTGCCCGAGCTACTGCTGTGTGTTTTGATATAAAAGTATTAAAAAGATACAGTGACTTTAGAGACTTCTGAGAAAGATGCAAGGGCTGTCTGACATGTTTGAATTGCACTGTGAGCACTAAAAAGTCTCCCTGAGTGGCACATGGGAGGTTAATTCATGTCACCAGACATGTCACCACACAGAGCTGAATCCTTAGTTAATGTTCTTTTTACTTTGTTTTTCTCTTAGAAAGTAAATGTATTATTCCTGGGGCTCCGTTCTCCTTTTCTCTTGCCTTTGGGCTACAGCTCTAATTCTCATGTTGGAGCTGCTCACTGGCCTCTAAATCTTGTCTTAACAGCTAGTGAGCACGTGCTACAAATGCTGCTGTAAGGATACAAGCTGTAGGACTTCCATCATTTAGTCTCTCTCCTCTCTGTTACTGTATTTCTTTAATTAATTTCACAGATGTATTTAGTAAACATCTCTCAGCTATTTATCTAGCTATTTCTCCTTTCCCCTAACTAGTAATCCCCAGAACTCACGTACTTTGTGCTCTCTTTGTCCCTGCTAAATTCAGAAAGCAGAGCTCCACAGTGCAAACAAGTGATCTGCTCTTCCTTTCAACGCAGGCTACATTGAAGACTTGGACACAGCTATTTCACAGAACACAACACGTGAACAAAAGAGACTCTGCTCTTCAAAATCTTCTCAGCCCATCATAAAAGTTAGATATTACTCAATGGACTTTCTGCAGCTGCATAAATTTCAGTCTCACGCAGCTCCGTTAATAACAGATGAGCAGAAGCAGCATTCAGTACCCCTAAAGCCAAACTCAAAACCTCAAAACCATTACAGAAAAATTGTAACTAAGACATAAAAAAAAGCAGGTTATCTATAACGAAAATCATCCATCTCTTACTTTTCATTATCAGAACATAATCTGGGATTATTGCTCCCTTACTCAAACGAGAGTTTAAAATTTGCTGACTCACTTGTGAAATACAATTTTCAGAAATCAGTAATTTGTCATTTCTTATCCTTAGGTCTGAACGCTCACTGCTACAGCAAACAACTACACTGAATTATAGCCCTAACATGGAGATTACATCTAAACCATGCTGGGACAATGACTCCTGTATGTGCAAATTAAAGAGGCTTTTAATAACAGAGAAATAAAATCATTCATGCAGAAGTCTGTGTAATAAACAGTATCCAAAGCACAGCAATAATAGTATGTGTGTTTTCACCACGCTTGCAATGTTGGGTGATAACTACATCTATAATTCACAAAGTAGGTAAAAATGTAGGAGCAATAAAGCACTAACATCCACATGTTGAGCCATTAATCAGAAGATAAGTTCAATTTATGAGTAGCAATTAACTGTAAAGGATTGTGACCTCTGTTGGTCTCACAGTAATTCCAGGGGTAAGTCCCTGAATATTTTTAGACCCCAAAGGACACAAAATATTTATAAAAACAAATATGGAAAACATTAGATTTCTAAATTCCATTTCACTCCAGTGAGCCACTCTGGATTTTGTAAATGTCACTGGACTTTGATAATTCATGTGAGAAATGATGAGTAATTTTGAGAAGAACTAAACATTTTCAAGTTTGGTTGGGAGTGTAAGGGAAAGACTAAAAAAGCACGGTATCAAGAAATGAAACAATGTTGTGGGAGGAAAACACCTATAAGTAAAATTATGCAAATGCTATATGCACGTCCTATAAATTAGGGAATTGGGATATACTTGTAAATTTGGAACACGAAGGTTTACTTTCTTGCTTATGAAATGAATAGATTGACATTTGAATTTCATAAGCATGCAAAATTAAGCACTTCCTCTGTATTCTTTCTTAATTTAAATTTAAATTGGTTCAATTAAACAGTTTTAAATTAGTTATGTTAGTTCTAATTATTATAAAATCAATTTTTTCTACACCTTTTTTTGAAGTCCTTCCCTGAAGCAACAGTCCTGAGATGACCAGCCATACCCTAACTTATTTTTATGTGTATTTTTTGTAACCTTAAAACACCAGTGCGATTAAAAAAAATGCAGCATGAAACAGGATTTAAAATGCCACTTGTACACGAAAGATTCCAATTATCTTTTCTAACTACCATAGAGAAAAAAATCCTACGAAATTATTACACTTGCAAATGCATGTAGTCCAACAGCAAAGGTTGGTTCTTACTTCTGCAGTGTTCTGTTCGCCTGTCCTCTGACAAGGAAGCTCTTACAAGATGCATATCTCACATACACCATGTTCAAATAGTTCCTTACAACAACACTGCTTCTGAGAAAAGCTACCATATCCAGCTCACCTTTATAATCTTAGCTATAAGGTCGCAATCGGTTTTGGGGCTGCCGTGTATACTGATCATATTACTGACAGTTATCCTGGCACAGAATCACAGAATCACAGAATCACAGAATGGTAGGGGTTGGAAGGGACCTCTGTGGGTCATTTAGTCCAACCCTCCTGCCGAAGCAGGGTCACCTACAGCAGGCTGCACAGGACCTTGTTCACGCGGGTCTTGAATATCTCCACAGAAGGAGACTCCACCACCTCCCTGGGCAGCCTGTTCCAGTGCCCCGTCACCCTCAGAGGGAAGAAGTTCTTCCTCATGTTCAGACGGAACTTCCTGTGCTTCAGTTTGTGCCCGTTGCCCCTTGTCCTGTCACTGGGCACCACTGAAAAGAGTCTGGCCCCATCCTCCTGACA
>Ga0065711_1001832_pt1 | contig 38894 bp, 15 predicted proteins | sample Hoacrofraction12_FD_59098 | JGI IMG/M metagenome (GOLD analysis project Ga0065711, IMG submission 59098) | Hoatzin crop microbial communities from Cojedes, Venezuela - Epithelial fraction 12 v2 (version 2) | ecosystem: Host-associated > Birds > Digestive system > Esophagus > Crop | place...
GACCAAGCACGAAGTTACTTAATAGTTTTCTTTGGTGGAACAGGGGTGATGAGAGATGTGCATAGTATGTGGGTTACTGGAGCTATCCTCTGGCCCACTGTCTGGCGAGGGATCGGCCCCCACCCTCCCTGGAGCTGTGCTTTGTCTGACTGGAGGCTGTTTTGTGCAGAGGTGTTATCCATCTCTCCTGCTGAAGTTGGTCTGTTTCCTAGGAATTCAAAAGGGACTCTTGAGTAAATGGAAAAGGAATGGGGGGAATGCCGTGTGCTGTAGGAGGAAATCTGTCCTCGTGCTGATGACTCTTATAAAATCACTTCTAAATATAATGCATTCAGAACAAGAGCTTTGCTCTTTCCTGGGTGAGTGCTGTCATCACTAGGATATCCTGTAAAAGAACAAATGAGGCATGTCATTGGGGTTGAAGTTGATAGATGAACCTTACTTTTATTATGGAGTTAAACTTGTTCAGTGTACTGTGGGAATGCCTGCTAGACCACCCCCTCAGCTAAAATATGTGGAAGTACTTTGCTTTATGTGTCTTAACAAGATACAGATACAAAGTTCTGAATTCCTCAACCTTCCTCACCTGCGTGACTTGGATGTGCAGAAGCCAAGCTCTAGGCAGATGGGGAATTTGAAATGTTGAAAACTAATATATCGGAGGAATTTAGGCTGTAAGTGAACATGGGTTTTGAAGACTATATTTTTGGATTTGGTTCCTACATTCCAATAACTCAAATTTTCAATTCAAAAATCCCTCTTGGATCTTGGACTTGGCTTGTTTTGTACCTCAGTTTTTCTGTGTGTGAAAAGGACGTGAATGATTAAGTAGTATGCAGATTTCCAGGTGTCTGCAGCCATGCAAGAAGGAAGCTGTGATAAAATTCTTCAGCCAAAAGGTTCTTGCTTAAATGATGGAAGGGAACAGATTTAAAAGGTTATCTATAACGGCAAATCTTTGCAAGGCCTTTGATTCGATAGGGAAATATTGACTCTCTGTTATGCCCATCTACCCCAAACCAATAATGAAGTCATAGAACAACAGCAGTAACAACACACTATTAAAATAGAATTTGGGCCAACTAGTGACTTGCACCACAACTTTAAATTATATTTGTAACCTGGTTCCTTGGAATTAGTTATGGAGTAAAGTCTTCACTGGCTCTGAGGGGCGATCAGTGGAGGAGCAGGGAATTACGCCGTTATCACAGCAAATGCATGGGTGGGGCATTGGGAGGAAGCAATTTTGCTTAATCTACTGATGATATTCTCATCCACTTCCTAGTGAGTAAACATGCAGCTCACACACACGCTCCCTCTCGCTTTTCCTAGTTAGCTCCACCTACATCTATGCTTGGTGTTATTAAGAGTCTGCTATGGGTGTTATCTGCTCTTAGGTTGCACAGGATCAAACCTTNNAAGTGCAAGGCGTTCCATCTGCCTTCTATTAATTACTGCTTTTATTCCTTGTGATTCTGCTTCCTTCTAGGGGATATTATTTTATATTGCTTCTAAAGGACAATTTCCTATAGTAAGATATGTAAGCATAAGGCATGTATTGATCTTTTCATGACCTTTTCTAGTAATAACATGTAAGATGTACTGCTACCTTCAAAGAACAGAGTGCATCTTCTTGACACCATGGAAGATTAAATATTGCCATGTGGAACATCTAATTCATTTAAAGGCATGTAAATACTCTTTACATCTCTTAAGAACTTTATACAAAGATCCAGGGATCAGGAAGTAAAGGAAACATCATACATTTAAAAAACCCCAAAACAAACCACAAATAAAAAACCCAAACCAACTAAAAAAGAAATCCAACACCCCACCCTAAACCTCAACCAATCACTCCCCCCTCCCTAAATCTCTGAAAATACGAATATTTCAAGATTGGAAGATTTGTATAAAATGGAAAGCACCAGGAAATAAACTTGTGCATCTGTTCTGTGAGACACTGTGCTGCATCCCGTCACTTATAACACAGTTTTAACTGAGTGTGCTTGCCAATAAAATCTAACAGTAATTATATTATTAATTAATAATGCTAATAAGTTTAGTAGGGTTACAAATACTGTACTTCTGTGTAGTGTTCTGCCAAAGAACACATGCCTATTTTTGCTTGTTGTCCACACCTCTTCTCCAAGAAGAAAACCAGGAGCAGGCAAGGGAAGTGTTTTGCTTGGCAGGTGAACGCCGCGTGCAGTCTGCTGGGTTGCAGTTCGGGGTGCTCTCTAACGGCAGCACTAGCCTCTCCGTTACCTCTGTCCACACCACATCAACTCTTTTCCTTTACTGATGACTCCCCTGTGCTGATGTTAAGCAGTGTATGGTATATGGCGAGACAGCTGTGGGCTTACTACAGAACTGGAAGCCACCAGTGGAAAGCTGAGGGGCATGTCTGCGCTGTGGCTTTGCTGGTGTGCTCTGTCGTGTGTTGGTGATGCTACAGAGCTAGGTTAAAACTGCTGGGTTGTTGCAGGAGCACTGCATTCATGCTAGAAAACGTGGTATGAATAGTCGAGCATGCTCCCCGGCAATTATCATCTGCATTTCCTTACCTCGGCAGCCGCGCATCTTGGAGATGTGAACTCCAGTCGCACTAGTGGACACAGCTAGGCAGAAGTGAAGGTTGTCATTCTCCTGCATGTCTGTTCTTTCTTGCTCTTTGCACCTGATTCCCATCCCTTTTCAGCCACCAGCCTCAGGGATTAATTCAAAGCTGAGAGCAATGAGCCAGCAGGAAGGGTATGCTGCCTTAGAGGCAAGTCTGGACTTTATTTTAGAGTTTTCTGTGAAAACTGCAATCTCCACGAGCGCAGGAAAGGAGGACAGCGCCTTCAGAAGAGGAAGTTGCTACACGTAACTTCTGTTCTACTGCCCTACTTCTAATCATACACTGCAATGTGTTAACCCCTCAGAAAGCCGAGCATCATCTTACTCTGCTTTGTGTCTGGTGTCTCCTTAGGCTATTGAATAGAAAAATGCTGAAGTCTCCAGCTGATGGAATACATATCTTTCAACCTCAGCACTTTGAGCTTCCTCTGGAAATAAATTAGGGAGACCTGTCTTGGTGAACAAACCCACAGCACAATAGTCACTGCTAAAGATACAGATCTGATTAGGATGTAATATTAATTAGAATGCATTGGAAAAGTTGACCATATGGTGATGAAGGTGGATAAATTGTGAAACCTCACCTGGTGTAGAAAAGTACACTTTTATTTTTTTAACCATCTTTAGGGATTCCTGGCTGCCAAAGGCCTTTTTTGATTAGAAACGTAAGGAAGTACCACATTTTAAAGCTGAGGACACGCAGGACTTGGGAACACAGTGGCCTATGCCTGACCTGGAAGAGATGTGCTCCTTAACAAAGCAAAGCTGAGGAAATCGTAGAAACTTTTGTTTTTGTTTTGTTTCTAGGAGATGCTGTGACTGGCTGCACTTAATAACACTGCACCTGGAACCAGTCCAGGGAGAATCATGATAAAGCCACCTCCACCCTCCCTGTATGTGTAAGTATTTAAAACAAAAATATTTTAAAGGGACCACCATTTTGGTATACTTCTTTTCAGTTATCAGGCACCTACCACTCCCCTTTAGCTTTCAGTATGAATTGTTTCCTGTGGAAAGTCACAGCTTGTGTGTGAGTCTATTCATGTTCACAAAATGTTGCTTTGCTTTTCTTAAAGGACAAATAGCAGTGCAGTATGAAATCTTGATTAACATGAAGATCAATACCCAGGGATTCCTAGAAATTGTTATTTCTTTTACCCGGTTTAGTATGAGCCCTGTTTTTTCTTGGGACACAGCTATAACTAGTCCAATAAAAAATAATAACCAGAAATACACAGACAGGAATTACAGTATTTCACATCTGCCCCCAGAGAGCTGGAAGCAGCTTTAGCCAGACCTACTTTGTCCTAGCAGCTGCCTGCTGGCTGTTAGCTTTAAAAATACCCTCGTTACAGAAAATGAGGGTAACTGTCCTGAGACCGAGTTCATTTACTGCACTCGTTAAACTGCTGTAGAAATTGCAGTGTGAGGGCTACTAGAGGAGAAACACCCACCCAGAAGGGTTGTGTCAGAGCTTCGCTTGGTCTTCTTGACCTCAAAGGAGAGAAAAGAGCAATGTAAGTGATACCCAGTGGCTGGTTTTTGTATAGTTATCTCTCTGTGTTATGGACGTAATTTTTCTGGTTCTAAAGATGCTGCTGCTGCATCAAAGCAAGCTTTAGATCATTGCTTAAGTTAAACTTGTAGTCTGTGTGAAATAATGGTATTTTAATCAGAACAATTTTACAGACAAGTTAAATGAAGGGCTGAAGACCAGGTGACATGCTCAGTCAGCATGCCTGGAAATCCCACAGGATGGCTGGGATAAAAGAAAAATGGATTGCTGAGGAGCTGCAAGCAAGGACACAGGCACTTGCAGGTGTCCAGTATGATTTACCGGTCTTCCGCCGCTCGCTCCCTTCCCCTTGCTTTCATCATGTTACCTTTTATTAGGTATTTGATGCAACTACCAAAAGCAATCAATTTCCAATGATTCGTGATAGGCTTGGGGATATTTCATACAAATATCCAAAGTTTGTACACAGCGAAGATAAATACACCAGTAAACTTTGTGAAATAGTCTTTAGTTGTCCTTCTACATTACGAAGAACACTTAAAAAAAAGTAATGTTAATGAACTAATTAGCTCTACTTTTAGACTTCCTGAACTAGTGATTAGAATTGCCATTTTCCTTCATTTTGATAGTGTATTTCACTTTGATTCCCCTGGACTAGTACAAGGCTTATCCATCTTGCTTTTCATTCCCCTAATGACACATTTAATAGAAAAGACAGTATAGTGTAAGCATTTATGTTTTGAAAAATGGTTCTCCCTCTTTATTTTCTCCTAAGACAATCATAAACATGACTGAACGACTGGAATTTCCTTCTGTAATAAATGAAGAAAAATAAATATGTGATAAAGACTGACCCAAATTAATCTGTTTGTAGCTCACTCGCTTCACTGACATTACTTCAGGGATGATGATGTCCCTAGAAAGCTACATGCACGTCAGCTTAGGGAATTTTAGTTTTATATATTCTCTAGAAAAGTGTATTAGTTTTGTTTCAAACATCTGTATTAATAAAATTAGATTACAATTATTAAATGTAGACTAGCATTTAATATGCATCTATTGAACCACTTGATTATTCATTTTAATGCCAGACATGTTTCTAAAAATCCTTTCTAATGTCATTGCTTAAAGTCTAGCCAAGAACAAACAGTATCACCCTTTTGACTAGAGTCTCTGAGTGTCCTTCAAAAGTTTCTTTTCTCTTGCCAAAAAATGTAGAAAATATATCATGGCAATAATTCAAAAACTTCTATGGTGTAGATAGCTTAGACAAACATTTAATTTGTAATGCAGACAGGCTAGTTGATGCACAGTTAATCTTGTTTGGGGACAGGAGCTGTTGCTTGTGTTTTGGCTTTTTGTAAGTGCTTATACGCTGCCTTCATTTTCAGTACTGTGGAGTCTGTTCTTACCTTCCAGCAATGTTCACTGGCTTTATACTCACTGATCTTCTTATTTAATATAGCCGGGAATAAATGGAGAATAAGAGTAAGAAAATATGAGTTTCTAGAGAAGAGATCTGTACCATACAGGTGGTTATGTACCATCCATAGCGTGGGGGCATGGATAACTTCCAGATAAAACTAGTTGAGTGTGGAATAGTGCAGACTCGTGACCTGACATAAACAGTCTGCATTGAATGCTGAAGTTAGTAGGTTCTTGGTATTTCCAGACTGTGTTGTACATTAGATTGCTTTGAAGGCTTCCTGTTTTCCTGCAAGTCCTCAACTGAGTTGAAAGGGCTTCTTCTAAGGGGTAAATTCAGTTGCATGATTGTCTTTCATTTTTCATTTGCATACGTTGAGATATTCCTAACTTGGAAAACAAGCAGGTGTATAATGATGAGGAGCACTGTTACTACTCCGTTTGCCAGGCACACAATCCAGAGCTAAATTCTTCTGCCAAGTAAAAGGTTTTTACAGTAACATAGGTGCTGTGTTCAGCAGTTTTACTTAGGTTAATTTAAAACCTGTTGTCAATCACAGCTAGGCTAACAGAGTCAAGTGTTTTATCCCATCCTGTTCCTTGCACACCTCATTTTTTCTCCAGGGCTCCCCTGTTAAAACAAAAAACCCCTTTTATCCCAAATTTATTTCTTGTACTTTAGTGAAGAAGCAAGAAAGTGTTGCTTTTTTGCATTTTTATGTGCTGCAGAAGCTGTTTGTCCTAGGAGGAAACTGAGCTTTAAAAGAACAGAAGACTGCTGCTTCTTGTAATGGAGTCGTAGTTTGTGGAGAGGAGCTGGTTAATTGAAATGATCCATCTTGGCTCCATCACTGTTTCCATTACGACAACTTTTTATTAAATGCTTGTAACCTTGATTGATAGTAAATATGGGGTCTCTCTTCACTGATTCGATGCGAGGCTGCAGCATGGGAGTTCTCCTGCAGCATGCAATTAACAAGAAAGCTCAAGCTCCTTTTCAATTATTGTAACCCATCAGTCTCTGATTCAGCACACCACACTTTGAATTACATTGCCTCTCTGAAATTTTAGTGAAGATAAACAAATTCCTGTCCGAAAAAATTTCAGTAGAACTGTTAAAGTTTATACTCCCTTTTGGTGCCACTGATTTTCCTTTTACCCTTGGGGACAAAAGCAAGTGATGGCTCAGTGACTTCAACAAGAGAGATTCCCAGTCCCACTTGAAATTCAAAACTGCTATAAACGCCTGCTGGAAGAGGACAGAGCTGATACTAGATGCCAGACAGCCCCGCAGTTGAAGAAAAAGGGAGGGTGCCAAGGAAAACGAGGTAGACAAGACTGCTTTCAGAGGGCCTTCAGAAGATTTTAGCCTTTTCCTTCTGCAGCTGAGGAACCTGAGAAAGGTCTGTGCTTTTGCACCACGAGTGGTGTGCTGACTGTGCAGAGCACTCTGTGGGGTGGGAGGAGAGGTTTTGCGTGGGTTTTGACAATGCCAGCATGCTAATCAACAAATCCAGTAGTTTTCCTACGTGGATTTGAAACAAGGAGAATTGGGTGCAATTTGTATTGGAATTCTAGTTATTCTATTTACTGCTTAACTGTGTGTAGGGACATAATGACTAACTATCTGGTTGCAGATTTGCCAGATGATTGTTAGGGACTCATTTGCTGACTGAAAATAAAAGGATTGAAGCCTTTTTGGGAAAGGGAATAGTTAGATGTGAAACTTTGCACAAGAAAAGGATTGTTTTGAAATTCAGATTTTTCAAAAAACTTCTAATAGTTGAAATATTTTTTCCGTATACAAGTACTTTTAAATGTGTCTAATATTCATAAAATACTTTCACATATTCAGTGGTTCATATTTAATTATTTCAAGACATAAGTTACTCCTAGTTATGTTTAAACAGATTGAATCTAAATGATCCAGAACAATTTTGATGTCTGTCTTCTAACTTTGTCTCCAAAATTTAACTTTTCTGATCATAGGTATATTTGCCCCTCCAGCTCAGTTTTTGTGAGACAGGAATAGTAATTTTCAGTCAACCCAATTTACTTTGGTAAGGCCAGTGTCTGAAACCATCTCAGATAGCTGGTCTGCAAAAAAAATCAGAAGTATGCATATATTATAATTATGCTCATAAGTATGTATACATGTGCAGTTAGTTAAGTAGTAGAGCTCACCATACAATGAAAGAGGTTAATTCCAATGACAAAATTTATGGGAACTATTCACAAATAGAAAATTAGAGTATTATTCAATAACCCACAGATTTGGTTGAAAAATGGACGCTCCTCTCAGGAAAAACTTTTTTGACGACACCACAGGGATATAGATCAACTCTGTTAGTGGTGAATATTAATAATTAGAGCTGAATTAATATGTTAAAGAGTTCAAGGCAACCACTTGTTTTCCAAGGGTGGTCTGTATTGACTATTGCCCTACTGACCTGTTCCATGTCAGGAAAAATGAGTGATCATTTGCAGTAAAATATGGTGAAAATACCTGCAATTCTGTTCAATTTCGCTCAGCCTTCTCGCTAAGGCTGTGCTTTCGTGCCACATTAATTCTGAACTTAATTGAATGCTGTCATCTGTGTGCTATTTCACTGCAGGGATTTAGCTTGAAAAAAATGAAGAGCTTTAGTTGGTGGAGAAAGGGACCGCATTGGCAATTTCTTCTTGAAATGAAGAAGTATGCTTCTTTAACAAGTATGTGCACATGCCACCTGATTGGGCTAATTGTGCAAGTTGAAGTAAAAGCAGCTAAAATTACCTTTTATTGTTAATTCGGCTAAGCCATTAAATTATCCAAGTATTAACAAGTGTTATATGTAAAAAGCATTTGAAAGGCACATTTCTCTGAATTTCCAGGTCCTATTGTATCTCTTTTCATATCCTGATCATAGGAATGGAGTTGTCAGTAGCAGGTGAACACAGATGTAAAACATGAACGTTTTGGGGCCTGAGTTGCTTTGTTTTGGTTTTGTTTCCAGTTCCTGTGGTTTGCCGTTTTCTTTATCGATCCTGAGAATGTTTAACCAGAATGTATGTGTGGGTGTATATATCTTCTTTCTGAATATTGAGAAGGCTTCAGGGTAACTTTAGAGCATGGCTTCTGAACAATTTCTGTTTGAGAGCAGCTGTGGAGCTTGTTAGAGAAAGGGTTCCTTTGCTGTCATACCAGGTCCACTTGGTCACCTAGGGCAGCTCTCTGTTGATGTGACGTGATCTGTGAACTCCTGCTTGGGAAGAAGAAAGCGTTTTATTAACTTAGCTTAGCAGGTGCAAATAGACATAAACCTGTGAAATGTGGCAGACTGTTGCTTCTGTGCTACTGCAAACTTTAAAGGAGTTATTTAAATCATGTTGAAGTCACGGTGAAACTCCCCTTGTGTAACGCATGAGTGATAGCGATTGCCTTGCCCTTCTGCAAAAAAGTATCTGTATATACAGCATGTTACAGGGCTCAAAATATCGATAAATAAGCCTTTTTTTTGCTGTTGTCTTGTTTTTTTTAAAAAAAAAAAGAGGGAAAAATAAAAGGCTCTTTTGGCAATGATGTCACACTCACTAGGGCGTAGAGACAATTCTCCGTGTTAAAAAAGCATAGCAATTTCCTTTTGAGTACAAAATTTGTTAAATTCAATGTTACACACATTAGTTAATAAATTGGCAAGTTGTGCTCTCAATACAGATAAGCACATTAATTATTTTGTTTTGCTGGAATAGACTGACATCTAACAATTCATTGTTGTGTGTAACTTTAAAAAGCTGTGCGTTATAACAAATCACTAATGCTAGCATGCCTTTTTAAAAATAAATTTTCTTTAAGTAAAATTATCCAGTGATGAAGTTTATCTGTTGCTTAATTTATAATTTTATAGGATGGGTCTCCTAATCATGATTTAAATTTATACCTCACACATAGGATGCTATAGAATGTTTTCATTGAAGTACCTATGTTTAATGCACTTATTCTAGTGTATGAAACTTGAGATTCTGAAAAAGTTTTGTTCTGAACAGGTACAAAATATGCCACCTGATACTACAGTAATATAGATGACTTTTCACACGGAGATTTTTACACTACTTTCATTTTTAATGACTCCTGTAGTTGAAACCGTGTTTTGTTCCTTATAAGCATGATCTCTGATGAAATCATTTGACACTGGCCTTTTCTAAGCTGTATTAATTTGCTCAGCAACTGTTGTGAATGCTGTACTTTGTTAAATGTTGTGTTTTCATGATAGCCTGGTTTTTAATTAACCAATGTTGAAATACTGCACCTGGTTAACTTTATCTTTTACAGCTTCCATCAGTAGATACTTTGTAGGTATACCTGGAAAAGAAATATTTATATACAATTAAATGCATTCTTCTCTATAGGTGCTGTAGTTACAGCAATAGAGAACAAGCCTGACAATATAAACATTCTTTAAATATTTTTTTAAATTTACACAGACTTTCTCTTTAGTGTAGTATCAATGAAATATTTTTATATACTTCTAAGTGCAATTTACTACAAGTATCATAATTTTTTCCAGAATCTATTTAGGCTTGCACCATTAGTATGCAATATTTGGTGTGTCCTCTTCTACCTGCTTCTCTCCCATTCTGCGGTTGTCCCTGATACTAGCTGCTATGTATTTTTTCACTTAGAGTTTGCAGCCCAAACTTTTGGCTAATGGGTGATATTTGTGGTTGTCTTTATGCTCATAAGGAAAGATTTTGTGATAACCAAGTACAGCACTTGAGGTCAGAATCCTCTGTTTTGTTCCTCTCTGTACTTATTCGGTAATTTCTAAGCTCTCTTCGTTTGCTTGAAATAAAACTGCTCCTGACACCACTTCTCAGAAGCCTTCTATGAAGACAGACCCTAATTCCAAAGACTTGGAATGTGTCACCTTTGCTGAAGTGGAGTCCAGCCTGAAATTAATCTCAGTGACGAAAACAGAGTTTGTCTGTGAGTTTCATTTTCTCATGAGCAAAATTTACAAAGAGTGGCTGAAAACTCATCATTGTAGACCAGACCTTGGTTCCAGAAAGAACAGAACTAGTCCTTGGTTTCAATTCCAGCTGGAATTTTCAGCAGAAAAGTAACTGTCCCTCATACTTATGCGAACAATATCTCCCAGAATAGGTTCTGCCAGCCCTTCTTAGGGAGTGCAAGTTTTATAGGCTTGAAATAGGTAATTTTTCCTTTCAATTGTACCCAGTGGAGCAGAAAATTCTGCAAAGCCATTAAATTAATAGGTTATATAACAGCCTTTGTATGCTTCTTAAACTCTGTTCTCACCCATGGCCGTTGAGCATTGCCCACATTCTGATACACCCCTGGGACTTCCACTTCAATCCGAGAGCTTGTAACAGAGAATCCTTAACTGGTAAGATTCAGGATACTCTTAAACAAACATAAGAAAACAAAACAACACCGCTTCTCCTTTTTTTTCTTTGAAGGGGGAGGGAGAGACATTGAGGATAGTTTTGGTTTTGAGGACATTCTTTCTGAGTCTTGGACTACAAACGTCTGTACTGTAATGAGAGGAGTTTAGTGAGTTGAGAAAAAGGACAAACCAGGTTACGCGTAGTAGGAGTGCCCAGGAAGGCAATTCTGGGTTTTATTATAAGGGAAAAGTAAAGTTCTTTTTGATGCAGAAATGCACCAGGCAACTGAGGTTAGTAAAAATGTTCTGATATGCTTTTCTTAAGGTTGGGGTTTTTTTAACTATTGAGGGAGTTAGACAGGAGGCTTTGCAAATTTTCGTACCTGGGGTTTTAGGTCTAAAAGCTCTGTGCTCATCTCCCTTGCTATGAAGAGTGCGAACCAGGTATTTCTTGATTTCCTTGACTTCTCTTCAGTTCCCAGATTCTCATCTTTTCTGATTGTGGCTAGCCACGCTGTTGTGTTAGATGTGTGTTATTTATTTAGTATATTGAAGGAGGAATATACTATTTATTCTAATATTATAATTGTCTTGCAATTACATATGTCATTGAAAAATGCTAGATTTGGGCCAAAGCTCTACAGTATTAGAAAAGGTAGGAGCAACCAGTGTTGTCCTGAAGAACAGATTATGTCAACAAGAGGATACAAGTAGTTAGAGGAAAATGGGGCAATGCAAGTGTACAGTAAAATGTTACTGGTTAACAACACAGGCTACTATCTTTTTTATGCTGCCTTAAGGCAAGACTGGCTGGCTGCTCAGTTAACAAGCCAGAGTCTGGGGCAGTTGGTGGGTTGGAGATATTATCTGAAGGACAAATGGGTGGATGGGTGACAGAGCATGTTCAGAGGAATGTGCCACATGAGATTTTCAGAGTAGTGTCAGTATAAACAATACTTTCCCATTATGCAAATGGACTTTATAGTTCACTCAAATTTGGGTGAGAGAATTTTGGAATAAAAGTACTTGGATAGTTGGGACTCGCTTTAGATTCCAGTGCTTAAATTGGCTTTAGGGTTAAATGTCTTATTCATACCTAGAGTATGCAATTCTGACACTTTTACAGATATGGTGGCTTGAAACCTCTCAAACAGGTTGTCTGTATAGCAGCATCTCCGTTTCAAAGTTTAAGGAATTAAATGGTGATAGTTCTCCCTTTGTTTTTAGATTTCAGATTTTTAGATAGGTTCCTGCTCAACTGCTGGTACAGTGCAGCAATGGACAATATTCTCGGTTAAGACCTGGTTATTTTTAACGTCCTCTGGGCTGTGATTTGCACAGTTGTGATGCATGCTTTTTTTTACATGGCATTACACACATGCTCAAAGTGGCTATATCACTGGAAACTGTTGCCACATGCTTCTCCCCCTTCTCCCTCAGCCTTGCTGCCTTCTGAGTGATATGAATTTGTTCACTTCTTTAGATATTTCTTTCCAGAAAAATTTATTTTCTGATAGCTCAACTTGCCTTGTGCCTTTCACAGTGCAGAAAAGAGCTATCTTCTATGTAAACTGTACTTGATCTCTGTATTTCCTTAAACAGAAGAAATAGTCACAATAAAGAAATATAAATGCAGGAAATAATGTGTTAAGAGTCTCAATGATATCTCTTCCCCTTCCATGTGTGTGTCTTACAGAAACATATGGATATTATATAAAGAAGTCTATAATACTACCTTTACAACACAATCAATAATGAGAAATCCTGTGGCTGGGATTGTTCTGCGTGATTTGTTTCTGTGCATATGTCACTTTAAGGCATGCAGAGCTTCCTTACAAAGATATTTGGTCCATTGCTTCCCATGTGAAAATTTCTCTTACCGCTTCTCCCCACACAGATTGTTAAACAATCTTGGAAAAGGATTGTTTAGAGACAATCCTGGGGAAAAAAAAAGTCAATAAAATGTTAAAACAAGCAAACTCCATACTCTGCCTCTTGCAGAGACTTTAGTGGTTGGAATTGATGGCAGCTCTTGAGATCTACTGGAAGATTAATCATTCCTACTTCCTGTAGCAAAGGGGATCAGGTACTGTGGGATGAACAGCATTGCCAGGTTCCGTGTAGGTGCTTGTAGATAAGAGGGATAATATAGAGATGTAGGGCTTACTGAGGGTTAATTATTTGTATTATAGGTCTTTTATTATTCCATTTTCTACAACCTTCTACAAGGACTGTGGAATAAAAAGCATTCAACTATGTTGCTGCTTATAAACACATCCAACTGAGTCTTCTAATAGCAAAATGAGATAAAAGCAGATGAAACTTGCTTGGAAGGAGGGGAAGGTTGCAGAATCATGAATGACTAGGCATCGCTGATAAATGAGCTCTTGGGAACTGAGGGGAAGAGGAGGACTCAGACACTATGTGGATAATTTTATCCTAATGGGCTGAAGGTCAGATACTCTCTATGGCGGTAGTTAAAGTATTATGTTACACTACCGAGAATGGCAATCTGTTTTTCTAATCAATAAACAGTGTCAGACAGCTGAAGAGCTGCAAATTACAATTCCCTGATCACGTGTAGGAGGCTATTACATTGCAACTGCATAGTTAATCAATTGATTAACATCTGTGAAATGTCTCTTCTGTTAGATGCTGTGAGATTTTCTGTTGGCTACATTCTTGAAGAAGACTGAATGCTAGTAAGCTTCAGCAAGGCTTTGAGAAGTGCTCATACAGTTTCTGTTTCTACTGGTTGGAAATTAGAGTTGAACAAGTAGCGGAGTTTGTGCCGTATTCTCAAGCCCAGTGTTGCGTGGGAAGGGGTCTGGATTTTTCCAGGAGAGGCGCAAACCAATCTAGGGAAAGAGGAGAGGTAAATTATATTATTCAAATGACTTTGTGGCCTTTTTTTCACTAGGGTATGGCCAAGCAAAAATATCAATTGCATCACTGGATATTGCTTGGGAAGTAAACATTATGGCTCAGCAATCCAATGTTTTTAAAATACATTGCCAAAGAGATTTACCTTCCAGCATACTCCCTTAAACTGAAGGAAAATCCTCCGCTGAATCACCAATTAAGATACTTACATTGTAGTTGCTGAATTGTTCAAAGGGACATTTATATTTTCAGGTTGAATTATCTGAAGTCAATCAGGATATTTCATGGTAGAAAGTCAGTTCTTGTGGTATGGCTGCTGGCTGGCAGAATGCCAGTTAGAGTCAAAAGGTGTGAAAATTGGATAGAGCTATGTGTTAAGGGTGTTGGTAGCTCTGTTTCCCACAAAAAGCAGAACACACAATGGATCTGAAATAGATGCAGGAAAAGATCATGGACAAAGTGTCTGAGAAATCAGCAAGGAATTGCATTAGGAATTAAAAATAATAATAAAAATTTGTATTTACAGAAAAATAAATTATATCTTTCAGGCCATGAATATTATAAGGGCAGATGAACTAAGATGCCTTATGGGGGTGGGTACTGCCTTGATGAAGTAGGTATTTTAGGAGCATTAGGAATGCTAGAAAACCAGTGCATCCTGTGACAGCTGGATCACAAACTACCTTGAGTGAAAGGTGCTTTCTACAAGGCCATTAAGATGCTCTTTTGAAATGGAAAATGCTGTTCAGTTGAGACTATGTAGGAGCTAAATTCTAGGCTGTAAGAAAGTAAGTTTATTTGCAGAGTAGTAGTGCCGATCTTCAGATTGGGAGAAGGTGGTGGATCATGTGGATAGAAAATGGTAGACATCAGATAGGCAGGAAAATCTAACCCACCCCTTGCGGTAGGGCAGCTTGTGTATGCTCATCCCATAAACCAGCCAAGCAAAGCAGTCAGGAAAGGTGGAAGTGCCAGGAAACCTTACGGCCCTTCGCAGCCGTTGCTTCCTCAAGTGCTTTGCTCCCCAACCAGAGCGAGGGGAGGCTGCTCTGGGCAGAAGTCTGGGCCTCCGCTATGACTTTGAGACTGATGTAGCAGTGGTGGCAGCTAAGGAGGGCGTCCGGGGATGCTGGGATGTGTCAGCGCAGCTATGCAAGAAGGGGCCATGGGGAAGGTGTGGGAGCTCTTTGAGGAACAACGCATCCACTGGAGCCATAGAAACTACTGTGGGGGAATGCGGGGCCCATGCTGCCAACTCCAACATTTTGTGGAGGTTTGTGTTCAATCTGATGGCTTAATTTGCTGTGTAAGAATTGGGATTAGTGGGTTTCTTAAATGTGTTTGGTGGACAACTGTTCTCTGATGCTGAGGACAAAATACATGCTTTGCTCCAGCTCATTTGCAGCTGTGGGGCTTTACCTCCACCAGAGCAAACACCCAGTCCGAGGTCAGAGAGAAAACCTGAACCACAGCAGACTATTCCACTGCTCTTCAATACCTGTTCTGGCAATACCAGTAATTACTTTTAGTGACTACTGGCTTTACACGAAGGAAGTATCTCAACATAAAATATCACCTGACTCCAACGTAGAGGCTTGGGAAATAGATTTTATCCCTAAATTAGGACAAAGGGCTTTTTAGATCTATTTGCAATTATCTCAGCATATTGTCCTTGTATTGTCCTCTGGTGGTTTTGATTTCCTATAGGTTCATGAGAACATCTTGCATTCAGTTTTTAATTAAATTAACCTATATATTATATGTATTTTCAAAACAGTTGCAAGGTGTCTGTGAACATTTCGGGCAGAAACTGAGCGTGGTATGGGTACCACTATGACTCTGGCGGGGGTTGTCTCATGGCTGGCATTAAAAGCCCTTTCTTACAATCTGGCTATGCTGGATGGGGCTGCAATACATAATCCAGTTCAGATAACTAACTGTGATGTGAATAAACTTGAAAAGTCAAACTGTGAAGACAACATGGTATCTGAGGTCATCCTTGTTTATAAAAAGTGGATGCCTTTTCAAGGTTGGTGGCCTTTTTTGAACTGCCTTTTACAGATCATCTGAAGAGTATTAATCCTGCCCTGTACACTAGGACAGAGTAAGTGAATTTTGTAGTTGACAGTCCCACCAAAACTGTTGTCATGATTTTCTCTTTGGAAGAGGTGAACGTAGTTTCATTGTCTTCTGGCAGCTGTGGCACTTCAAAAGGTGAAGACAAAATGAAATAAGAAACCAAAGGGTGATTGTGCAGCGTGGCACAAAAGATAGAGGTGGGAGTTCATCCCCTCAAACTTTCTTTGCCACTTTGGAAAATCATTTAGGCCTAATTCTCCAAAGAACTAAAAGTCTGAGCCCCCATGACTTCGGTAATCAATGATCCTTATGCTCCTAGATACTTTCAGACTTGGACTTTAGTCTCAACTTGTGTTTGTTTCTCACCTTATCTTACTGGGTTGTTAAATACTCAGAGGACCCTGAGGCACTCTTACAATCAGGTAAAAGATGCTAATGGTACAGGAGAACAAATCTCCCTTACTCGTCATCTGCTGTCGCATCGTTAATTGCACAGGGAAGGACTTTTTCTTCATTTTATGGGAATCTTCTATCTAGTGCATGCTGTATGCGTATTATGTGCTTTTCAGAGTTCTTCTACATGAGAGAGAAGTGTACAGTATAACTTGACTTCCATCAAGTTATGATTATACTAGGATTTAATTAAATTATGAATGCTTGAAATCTGATCTGATGCATTTTTGCAGGCATTCACAAGGAAAAAAACTTGATACTGGTCTTCTGAGATTCAATCTGATACGTCCCAACACATGAAGTCTTGTCTTTTAGTGCATCTCCAGTACTCCTTAGGTGATTATACAAAAGAATATTAGGGAGATGGCATGATTCCTGGAAATTTCTTTAATCTACTGAAATCTTTGTTTGAATTTTTTTTTTTAAATGGGGAAAAATGGCACTTGTTTTTCTTTTTGTTCTGAAAGACTGTGTATTGAGTTAAAGCAATGTTGTAAGTCTTGATACTATTTTTTTGGAATATAGTGCACGTACCGGTTAATCAAGGTCAGCTTCAAGAAGCAAAGTGAAGTCTGTCAGAGGCAATGTTTATGAATGGATTTTCACTCTGCTGTAATTGAAATTAATGTTGAGTCATTCTTTCCAGTAACTTCACGAGCAGACAAATTTGAGTTGACAGAGGGATAAAAGGTCTGAAGGTAGGCTCTCCAAGAGATAGCTCAGATTGTGGCCAGGGTATATATCACTTCCTAAAATGGTAATGCAAATGCTAATTGATCTAGAGACGCTCCTGCAAGTCATGTAGCAAAAGCACGTCTTCTTTTTTTATCAGGAATTGCTATTTGCAGAGAATGAGATGGAGAGAGCAGGTGGGCAAGTTAAGGATATTTATTCGAGGTTAAAGTGTACTTCCCCTTAAATAGAGAGTAGCTGTATTGCCTTCGTATAAAAGGTTAAAGCTGTGGTTGGATATTGTCTGCGATAGGTTTTGTAATGTGCTATCTACATCATCTTGTGTTGAATTACTAATTCACAGTATTTAGTCATATTTTGTGAGACCTGTTTGCAGTATATTTCAGCAAAACATCTGTGCTCCACTGGGACAAAATAGATCATAAAGGATTAGGATATGCATAGAAATGGAAAATAAAACATTTTGGCCATAGAAATAATTTACAGGAGAAGAATGATTGATTTGAATGCATTTTAATCTGTTTAAAGTCTGCATATTCTGCAAACTTGTGTTCAGACCTTAATTTGGGATGTATTAGTCTAATAATCTGAACACCTTGTGACGGCGTTCTACTCTAGATGGTGCAGAACTAAATATTATAGATAAATATGAGAGCCTGCTTGAAACAAGTAGAGGAGAAAATGAGATAACTGTTGGAAACTTAAATATCCTTGGTGGTGGTGGGTTTTTTTTTTTTTTGAGCCAGTAGAAATTCCAGACAGTTAGGTTTGTTAAAACTTGGTAAGCTGATGTTAACTGGAGCTAAATGTTGAATGGTTAAAAAAATTATTTCCATTCAGAAATAACAATAATGCTATAGAACTACCTATTCCTAATCTCTGAGGTATGGAGTAAACTGAAAATTTATATTTGTTAAAGCATTTGTATGAAGCATACTGGTAAATAGACACTAGCCAAAAAAAGTTATTATTCTGAAAGAACTTGAAGTTCAACTTTGTTTTCAATTTCTTTAATTTTTTTTGTCAGCTGATGCTTTTGATCAGTGGGGTGTCTGGATTTATTTGGAGATTTCGGAGAAATATTTCTTGTTATATTTGCGGTTTTATGGAACGTCCTTTTGTTCCTGAACAAATGCTGTGAAACGCATTATATTTGTGGTTACTTTGGCTAAGGCATGCCAAAAATCTGTTGAAGCAGCATGAGGACTTCGCATTAGGAGACCAGAATAATAACAATTTTCCATTCTTCAGACTTGATATTCCATGATTATTTTCTTATTTATAATATTGGTTACTTTGCTTCTTGATTATCTGTGGATACAGAGAATATATAATGATAGAATACTGAATTTATGTAGAAACCAGTAAAGTACCTGGAATTGCAGAAGAGCTGGTGTCCTCCTCTCAGTTCTGGCAGCTGGGCATGTGTCAATGGTACATTTGGCCTGCTCTTTTCTTAGGAGCCTCTTCTTAGTGCTTCTGAGCTCTTTGAGGCTTTTCCGACTTGAACTTTGTGTCCTCTGCTTACTTCTGTGGTTCACAGTCAAATATCACCCCTGTTTCTTAGCTGGGATTTAAACATTTGTTTCCTCTTTGCTTTTCAGCCACTGGTAACTGTACTCTACCAGTTACCCTATAACTACCCAATTATCTTTAGAATGCTTTTTGATGAATTATCCTCAAATTCTATCCATTATCTCTGGTATGCCCTAATATTCTTGGAGGAGTACTGTTTCTTTTATGGGCTGACATGTCTCTCTACCTTGTGACCTTGGTGATGTCTTCCCCTAACCGAGGAGGACCACCTGGATTTTCCCAGGCTGCGAACGAGGGTCTGTTTCTTTACTTCTTGGGTCTTTTCTTTACTTTCTTTGAAATTTGGTACTCAGTGGGGGCAAAAAGCAACCATGCAAAGAGCATTTTGTGTAGGTAAAGTTTATGTCTGTGGTGGAGGATGATAGAGGTAAGCTTAATAGCACTACTAGCACGTGTTATAGCATGTGATGGCAGTCTTTTTACCAGACCTTTGCAGTGTGGACCAGCTGAATCGGGCTATCTTACCATATGGGAGTACTCTGACTATCATTGTATTTGTTTTTCTCCAATTTTTCCCTCACCTTTATTTTAAATAACATATTTTGATTCAGTTTAACTTACATTTTTTTGCAGGTTTGTCTTTTCCCTATACAAGCTTGGGTTCTTAAACTAATACCTGGAAAACGATGAGGTAGAATATTATACTGTCATGTCTCTGACAACTATTTATACGTATGATTATTTCAAGAGCCTACATCTTTCTGTAAATTCCTCAAAGAGAATATTTGGTTACAGTCAGCACTATGTATATTTTAGGCTTGTAATAATTAACTTTTGAAACACAATATGTCCAGAAAAATGATATCAATAGTATATTCTATTTTTGCTGTGCCTTGTGTTGTCAAATACCTTGCAAAGTGAATTCTATAGATGAAGTACGAAGTGTGCTTTTAAGCATTAGTAAAAGTCATGTCAACCAAAGGGGTAAAAACCTGGCTTGTTAGCTGTGGAATAGACACTGGACAGACAGACTAATTTCTAAGCAAACTAGACAATTGCATGTGCCTTTATTTCCTGTCAATGCTGGGCAATTTTCTTCTGAAATTATGTTACTAATTCATGGTAACATTGCCTTTGTTAGCACCTAGACGTCCACTGAAGAATTTAACCAGCGCATCAGTCTGCTGAAACAAAAGATTTTTGACCTGTTGGATGTCACAGACTTAAAATTTCATGGTTTCAGTCAAGACCGTAAATGAAGAATAGTATTTTTCATTTGCGGTGAGTAATGTAAATGCCAAACAACTTGTTTGGAGACTTTGAGCTGATTTTTTTAATGAGGACTTCTGCAGAGGGGGTGGGTATGGGGATTTGAGGGAGGTACGGTAGTTTAGATATGTGTATTTTCAAAGCTTATTGTAAATATGCATTTGTAGTTACACACAAGTTTTGATCTCCTCTACATGGATAGAATATATATGAATGAGTACTTTAAGTAGCAAAATTATCACATGTTGCCTCAATAGCTCAGTATAAATATATATCTGCGATGAAAGATATATTTGGCCATATGTTTATTAGGTATGTATTTGCCCGTGTTGTCATTGGCTGTGGCTGTGTTTATCTGTGTGTCACTTGAGCTCCCTGACACCCCTTGCTTTGTTTGGGCTGCATTGTAATTTGATGTTTGCTAAGTGTTTGGCTCTGTGTGCTGCAATAATCCGTGATTCTCCCTTGGGGACCCAGACTATCAGCGCAAAGCCAAAAGCACTGCAGAAGTAGAGGATGTGTGAGCCTTGGTTGAAAGCATAATTAGAAATCTTTTTATCTGGTGGGAAGTGCCCTAAGAAACAATAATAAACTTTAAATAGAAACCTGATTGTGCAGCTTTGTATTAGACTTCAGCGTTTTCTGAATCTCAGATCAAGACTCTGGTTGTGAGAGTCGTGATTTTGAACAAAAATAGATGTGAACACTTCGCCACTTTACTTTTAGGTTAATACAGCTCAGTTCTAGGAATAAGCCATCAACAATTATTTTCTGAAAATTAAAAAAATTATGTTATGCATGACTTGCTATGTAAGCCCAAAGCTATCTTTGGAAGCTTACGCTTACTGTGAAGTGCATGGTTTAATAAGCTGCGTACTGTACCTGCCTGTGTGCTGTGCTGTTGTCCGTAATAGCTGCTTCGCACTGTGGCCGTACAGACACCGTTCCCGCTACAAGTACTGTGTGACTTGCTCAGCTGCACTAACACAGCCTCTGTCTGTACGAGTGCAGAAGCTCTCTGCATCGGAGGCGTTCGTCAGCTCTCATTTCCACATTTTAGCAGAGCTGTGGATACAGTTCTTTGCATCTGAAAGTGTTTTGCTGTTGATTTTCACAGCGTGTCTTCCTGGGGCAGCTGAAGCCTGGGATCTGTACCAAGCGTTAGTCAGGCCAGTGCTGCCTTATCTCAAGTCATAGATTTGTTCCCATCTGAATTGAGCAAAAGGGAGCATGAATGACATGAAAACTGCATTACTGTCCAACTAGCTGGGCATGATTAACTACTTTAGTGGCCATAAAATCTCACATCTCATGCAGGGCATAAACGAAGGAGAATTACAGCCTTTCAGAAGTGTTGGCAATCAATGGCTATAAACAGCTACTTTAATAAGAACATAGTCCTATTATTAATGAAAGCATGAAATAATAGAATGATTTTAGCAGAACTGACAGCTACAATTTTACTCTTAGCTAAGCCCACCTTCGTAAGCATTGATTCAGTAGTTTTTTTGCTGTTACCAAAGAAATAGTCAGCCAAGACTGGGTCTGTGAATAGCTATAATTGTGGACAGATGTAACCTCAGAAGGTTATATACCTGTGGCCTGGTATACCTGTGGCCTTCTGCTGAGCAGTATTCTTTCTTGTTACTCATTCCTTCTGTCCCACTTGCATCAGATTTAGTGACTGTACATCCCTACTGTGATTTAATTTTGCCACTGAGTGGAGTCTGGCTGGACCACAGTGCTGAAAAAGTTTTTACTGAGGCCGAGCATACTTCTGCAATCTCATTCACCAACTCTAATGCTGAAGCAGTTAAATCTGGCTTCAAGGAGGCCTTCTACTGAGAGAAAACTGGTCTTTCATTGGTATTTTTTGGTGGGCTGTTATCTGGCAAATGAGCTTTCTGTTGAACAGGTTTGCCCTCTGGCTACTTGATTGTCAAACCTGATGCAAGAGAAACAATGGAAATGGATGGCCAGCAAAAAGGGCTCCAGCCTCTTTGTGCAGTGGTCTGCAGGTCCCCCAGGGTCAGCCCAGCAGGAAACCGTGACCTCAGATATATTAATTTGATTGCTGAGGGATGCTCTAGCTAACTGTTTTGGGAGTTTCGTTTTATTAAAATATCAGAATTCCACAGTAGAATTTTTTCATGGTGTTGTTGGTGTTTCTAGAGCAAGAGCAGACGATGATGACAACTTTGGCTACCATTTTTTTGAACCTTAGAAAAAGATCTTTTTAGATCTTTCACTGATACGGATCTGCACTTCTCGTAAATCTTACTTTATCCGAATTGGCCCCTCTGAAATGAAGGAATGTGAAAGGAACACGCAGAATTTTGCAGCAATCATCTCAGTTGGATCCTGCTGGCAGAGTGAAAACTGGCTGCGTCTGAGTGTTGTTTTGTCAGGGAAAGCTCAGAGAGTCCTTAGTCTTAAGCATTTTTTTTCCTTTTGTTGCTATATTCTATGTTCCAGACGTGTAGATTTTTATCATTAATATCTATCTGTTAAAGGACTAATGTCTGGTTCCCTGCTTTGTTGTTGTTATCTATTTTCTATATGATCATGGATATAAAATCCTGTTACTTCAGTTCATGGTTTAAAAAATGGCGATTTTCTTTTTCTAATTGCAGATATTGCCATACTGAATGCAGTAAAATTGAGAGGATGTTTGTAAAGCGACATACATGATTTATGATACATAAAGCGGGCCTCAGGTTTTTGTTAAAGTATGAAAATACTAAGAGAAAAGTTTGTATAATCAGTCTTTATTGTCTTTTCATGGGATAATGATAATTAAGGACAGGGGTTAAACTGCAGCATATGGATTGTGCGTGAATTTTAATTGTATAACAAAAATACTTTCTGACATTAAGTAATCTGGATTGACAGGAACTGTTTTACCCATTTTCTTGTGGTTATCTATGCTAGCTGTTCAAGTTTCTTAGGTCTTGCATGTTTACTGGCTGTATGATTTGCGCTTCTTTGTTGCCTTAGGCACTACGCGTTGACTTACAAAGTGCAAAGTTAGGTGTAGAACATTCCTACTTAGATCTGGAGGATCCACTCAGCACAAATGCAAAGGATTGCACCAATGCTCAAAACCTACTGCTGTCCAGTATTCAGCGGTGATACCATGCCTTGCGATGCATTGTGTGAAAAAGGGGTTTTTTTTTCAATAGTGAGTTACTGTTTCTGTTGGTGTAGCATGGCGATTTGCTTCAGCTTGAACTACAGAAACAAAAGAAAGAAAAGGCCAGTTTGAGGAACTGTATGTGTTCGAGGTCCTCGGTGAAATCTTCCACTTCTTGCTGAGCAAAACTGCATGACCACCAGTAGCAAATGACAAGGAAATTCACTGCCATACTGTCTATCACTATGGACTTTGCAGAAGTTATTTGTCTCTTAACTGTCTAGTAATTTGCAAAGGGCAATAAAGCTGTGTTGGAGAACTCTGTGGATGTGCTGCATTGTAGTTCCATGCTAGAGATTATTTACTGTATTCGTGGTGCTGGAGCCCTGTTACGATACAATACCCGAGTCGCTGCTACAGTGTGCGTAAGGCCCTACATCATGTGGTGCAGTATAATTACAATATGTAACTTCTGGAAGCATCTGTGCAACTATATCCTGAAATAAGGTCCAGTCTCCATCCCCAACTTTTACTAAATTCAACTATTGGCATTGCAAATATTGAGAACCACTCTTGGCGATCCAGTAATGATATAAGCAAGTTTTGCGCTCAGGTCCTGTACCCTGCAGCCTGCTGGCTACCGTGTGCTTCCAGGGGCAATTTTAGCTTTGGTGAAAGTTGTGCCGTGACATTGTGCGTGGTTGTGGTTGTGCATGATACAGTTGAGGAGCAAACATCACTGCTTGGCTGAGCTCACTAGCAATAAAACTCTGCAGCTGATCAGCTTTGTCCTCGGCCTGCAGAGACAGGAAATAGTTGCATATGGCTTTCTGAAATAAAATGAAACCCTCAAGTTATAAATGAACAAAGTCCAAAGCACCCACAAAACTATTACAGAGAAATAGCAGTATTGGGCTCAGGTCAAAAAAAATTAGATGGTAATTTATTTGGTGAGATCTTCCAAACTATGTGTTGTTCTTGTTTGCTGCCTAGCAACAAGGCCAGCTTTGAGAGTAGGAAAGTCTGTGCCTGCCTAATCTATCGAGAATAACTCTCTACAGAAAAAGAAATAATTATAATCCTTAGTATTACATTATTGATGGATATTAATTATTGTGATAAATTGCTTTCTGCTAAAATTGGTAAATTGACAACTGAAGAAGCCTATATAGGGAGAGCAGCAAAAACTTTACCTTATTTTCTAAGGAAGGCAAGAAAAGTTGCCTGGAAGCATGCTGTTCCCATACGGAGTAGGGTTCGTATACTGCCATAACACATGTGAGCTAGATGTGACTCTACCCCGAACGTGGAAGGTGCTCTTTTTATAGTTTGTTTAAATTGCTGATTATGAAAATAAGTGGAAATGCATCATCTAGGCTGCTTGAAGATCTAGTCTAGTACTTCAGTACTCTTTCCACAAGGGCACAGGGTTATTGTTGCTGTGGAGAAACTTGTTAGATGTCCCTGGGCATTCAGGTTAGAAGATCCAAAACTAAAACATTGCTTAGTCTTGCAGATGCACTTACTACTTGTCATTTTGTATTTTGTTTCATGTCATTAGAGGTAGGAAAAGGTTTTTACTGAATGTATTCATAATTCCCTGTGTGCAGTTCCATATTTCAGTTCCTATAATTCCTTCTCTCGCAACAGAAATGCTCCCATTTCTGAGGTTTTCAAGCAGCAGTTACTTGTATCGGATGGTGACAAATACTGGGATTTGTGTTATTAAATCCTGTGGTATCCTCTAAAATTTTCCTCATGTGTCAGTTCTACATAATTTTTATAATGGGCTTGTAATTTAGGCAGCTAAGCATAGATAGGGGTGGATAATTTTACGTGTTCACATTTGACTGTGTTAGCAATAACAAAGAATACTGGCTGTTTTAAACATATTTTCTTTGGGCTGTGCTGTAAAGAAGAGAGCTGCCATTCTTTCCAGTGCAAGTGCTTCATCTCCTTTTTTAATCATGTAAACACAATAGCAGGGAAGCCTATAAACTGCATGTCTTATTTCCACATATTTTTGCAGTGGTGAATTTAACGCTGCAGTATCGCTGCAAGTAGACAGAAGGCTTTTCCCGATAACAGATGGGGAGGATCTTGACCCAGCCTTTGTCAAATATCATGTGAGTCAATCAGGCTGCATGCCTGGGTGGGCGCCTGGGTGGACAGGTAGGGTAGAACATTAGCCATTCATCACGCCCAGCCTGTCTCTCCCCTCCCTTAGCGAGATAAAATGATCTAATATAATCAACTCGACAGGGAGATGCAAGGCTTGCTGGTGTTTTGTTCTTGGAGGAGAACCTTGTAAAAACAAACACACACACCTACGAACAGGCCAGGAAAGCCTCCCACAACATTTCCAGTGTGGTAACTGATAGCAGTCACATTCATTGACTAAATTGCTTTGAGGATCTTCTGTGGTTTTATGCCTTCCTCTGTAGAGGTGTTGACAGAAAGAAAAAAAAAAAAAAGTAAGGGTTGTTTTTGGTTTGTTTACTTATTGCTGTATTTCTGCTGCAACAGAGAACGAAGTGGCAATGAGAATGGTGCCATGTGGCTGCTGCTATTGATGGTGACAGCCACAAACAGAAGCAGGGCAGGTAACAGGGAAACTATGGAAGATAACGGCCTAGACAAACCCTAGTGAAGATTACTGTTAGTATTAAATAGACTCTTGATACCTTTCTCTCTGGTGTTTCTGGTAAATTTTTCATTGGGTGTTAGCTGGCTGTTATGTTTACTTTGTACGTGCTTGGTTTTGTTTCCTACAGTTTTTTGGGGAAGAGCTGCATTTGGCTCACGGGGACCTGCAGCACCCTGTTTGGTACATGTGTGCACGGGCCTGTGTCCAGTCTAACAGGAATCTGCATTTATTATCTGAAATGAGGAAGATTAATGTAACCGTGCTTTATCTCTGTAGTCGTAGTTTGATGCCCAGAAGCCCTGAATGGTCCTGCAGGCCTTATCCTACTATGTGAGATGATTTTTCATAGAGAGACACTCTGAGAGAAAAGTTGCCGAGGAGGATTCATAATCCATGCAGAGAGTCAAAGGAAAGAAAGAATTATCTTCCGTGTTTTACATACTGTGAACACAGGACTGTCAGGTTTAGTGAATTCAGCAGCAGTGGTTTGAGATTTTATCCCACCCCAGCTGTCTGCCATATGGGTAAATACCACATGGTAGCCTGGATGGCTAAATGGGAGCTTCTCCTTTGCGTGGTAGAACACACAGACATTTTGTCCAAGTACTCCTTATTAGCTATGTATGGGAATGAGAGCAGCGAGAGAGCTCTCTCTGTCCCACATTTTTATTAGTAGGACACATATGAACCCTGCTCTATGTTTTTTTTTTTCTAATTTCACTTTGTTTTCTTATTTTATACCACATTTTGTCTTTGAACTGAGAAAATAAGACAGGGCTAAATTTGGTTCATTTAGGATAGCTCACAGAACACAGTAACTTGTATTGTAGCTTTTTATTGTAAACAAAAACATTCAGAAAGCAAATAGAGAATTTCCATATGAAAAGTTCATATGCTGGCTGAGTATTTCAGTGTGGTTTATTTGGCTTCTGTGAAGCTTTGGCCGTTTAGGCTGTTTGAGAAGTGGATGTAAATCTTTATGTCTTTTTTTTTTCTTCTGTTTTGAAAAGGAATAGGAAACACATGATAGGGACCCAAACAACCGACTGTTTGTTGTGTCTAAATTTAATTTCCAAGGCTTTGACTGCAATTCTTATCTCTTCATAATGTCTTAATAAATTAAAGGATTTTAAGGCCACTGGGTACCACTGTGATAATCTGTTAGAATTTTCCACGTAACAGCTGCGAGATAATTTTATCTACATCAAGTCCATAATTTCTAATTTTGTTTGGCTCTAGGCTTGTTCCTGTTGAAATTAAAGAAAAAAATTGCCCTTGATTTGAGAACATCATCTGGATGAGAGTTTGTAGACCTGGGCTTTGCTTTCATTCTGTAGAGCAATATAAGTACTGTATACATCTGAGAGTGCTTTATGCTTCCTCTGTTTCTGTTAGGCAGTTTTGCTACACTTTAATACCCGTACTTGTATCAATGCCTAAAATTAAGGTGTGTTCTCTAATTTTGGTGGTGTGTTTATGAGAAACCATCTGGTCATGCAGGAAGTTGAAAATTTTGGTTGAATGGCAGTGGCAGGGGAGAAGAATAATAGTTTTTGGCCAAGTGTACTGCAAGTAACCCCTTCGTATATGTAGAAAGTAATAATTTTGGAACTTTCCTCCTTGCCAGTAAAACATTTTAGTAAAACATTTTGTACATTGACATGAAAGGATTTAAAATGCAAGGTGTCATGAAAAATATTAGGCTATTTATTTCAAGTATTAAATCAAAATCTGTGTATTTTATACTACTTGAAGTTTCAAGTTTTTAAAATGCAGTAAATTTGGCCTTCAAACAATGCTTCAGTTTTTCATTTTGAAAATATTGCAGCAGAACTTCAATGTCTTCTCCTTTTTGAATCAAAATAATTTGTCAAAGTGAATGCAAATTTGAAAAATGCTGGTCAAAAGTGTTTGTTTTTTTAAACAACAAATCTATACGCATTTGTTTGAGGATCTGAATTACTTCAGAAAATTTTTTAATGATATTACTCAGCAGCCTGTAATTAACATGACAGTGTATATTTAAGGTACTAGTATTTGAAACAATTTATTTGAGGCAGCCACAATTCTAAATATATTTAACTCAGAATTTCAATTCTGGGATTACGTTTTTAACTGCTGTTTTTTAATCTTAAGGCTTTGAAGATTTTAAGGCTTTCCTTTAGATAAGTTGCTCTTTGAACAGTAGGTACGCTCAGTTTATGTGCTTTTCAGTAGAGCTGCAGATAGATTTCTTCTCTGGGGTGTCGATAATATGAGTGCTCTTTAAGCCATTTCTGTTGAGCTGGGCTTGGCTGACTTAGCACGAAGGCATTGATTTGCTTACATTTTCTCAGGTGCAAAAGGAAAACCTCCCCTCTCCTGCTTCCCAGCCACTTTTCCTGCTGACAGTCTGCAGCTCACTGCCCTCTTGAGACGTTTGTTTCCAAACTCGGTCATTTTGTTGTCTTTGCAGCCCTTTGCGAGGCCACACAGAGATGTCTTGGCGCAGATGGGGTTAGCAGAGCGACAGGGGAGGTTTGGCCGACAGCGAAGCGGTGCTACTGCTCGGCTGGCCAAGGGCATCGGGGCTGGTGAGGCCAAGCTGACCATCTCCCCGCTGCCTCGTGGAAAGTGGATTAAGGCTCATGTGCTGCGACAAATGTGGATAGACCTGTGTTTTCCACTGAGGTATGGTGCAGACGCTGACAAATAATATCGTACAACCCACTCGGGTAGTTGTATTAATGAAAACTGGAGTACAGCTGTTTTAGCTATACAGTTCATTTTCAGCAATGCACATTGTGAGGGTTGGTTCCATTCAGGGAGACCATATGGAAAGCTATAACTTCTTTCTGCTGGAAAAAATCATAGGAATTCCTGTTGTACAAAATTCTTACTTATGTTCTGCCGAAGTTTTCATCTGCTTCGTACTTCCCTCGCTATCAAATATCGGACCTATAAAATACTTATTGTCACAGTTACAAAGGCTGAGTTAGGTACTGGAATGTTATTTTTCATAATAAATTTTATTTGTTCAGAGATTTTAGATTTCCTTCTAGATTTTTATTCACTTTTCACAGTACTAAATCAACTTTAGAACTGTATGTTGTAGAAGACAAAGCAATTTTAGCAAAAATTTCTGTTAGATAATCTGTTTATACAGGGCTTGTTATGCAAAGTGACTCTAACAGCATGCTGCCGACCACGTGGAGATCCAGGAGAGATTGCTCCTGCTGTGGGAAATCCGATGTTCCTCAGTGTCTCTTCAGTAGGACGTTTCTGTCTGGCTGCCATGAGCAGACAGCACCATTATTTTTTTTTTTTGCCAGTGTGAGCTTCCGGAGCTAAATTCAGTCTTGTAGGAAGCGGGGGTAACTTCTTCACTGAAGGAGTCAGTTGTTTTTTGCCTGATAATATCTGGTCTGAATCTGGATTCTTGCGATGTAGTGAAATTCGAAGTAGAAATAGGAAAGGCAGTTCAGAGAAAATGTCAGAGCTGACCCTTTAACTTGAACAAGAATGATAAAAAAATAAAAATTTTATTAAATAATTTTTAAATTTGAGATTTTACTAAATTGTTTTCTCAAAGGTTTGGAAATATTTGCTCGTCTGGTTTTTAGCATAATTTTACCTATTGCTATCATAGCTTCTCTGTTCTAGGATTGATTTTAGAAAAAAGATGCTCAAGAGATCCTTAGGAGGGAGTCCAATTTTATAGTTTAAATTTTGTTATAAGCTGTCAATACAGAGGAGTGGTTCAGATTCAGAAGCTGATATATGCTTGAACTTTTGGGCCTCTGCCACATAAATTCTTCTTATTCTGCAAGATGAAAATATTCAGCTATGTATAACCAGGCTGGGTGCTGACGGTGGGGTCTGTCTATAAAAGACAGCAGAAAGAGGCAGGAGAATATCTGGTTTGCAAGATGTTCTGTAGCCGCTGCTGCGTTGCTGTAGGATGCATGAAGCCGCACGGGTGTTGTGGACAGCCTGGTGGTGGTGGACAGCTGGTGGGCTGGAGAATGGCTCCAGCTCACTGGCAAGGCTGGAGCTACCCAGCGGCAGGGTGCGGGGAAGATGGAGCTGGAGGAAATGCAGCAGACACAGATGGCAATGAGGGAAAATCCTGTGCGATAATGAAAGAAAAAACCCAAAACAACAAACCTTCCCCCAAAAATGACAGTGATCATGGTGAAAGTAAAGTAGCCAGACATGAACACAGTGCCCACAGAGGTGGTAGAGTCTCCATCCGTGGAGATGCTCAGGGCTCCACCAGACAGGAGACTTTTCCAGTTGAAGTTGTTCTCTGATTCTGTTTCAAATGGCTGACTTTGATGACATTGATTTTTCTATATCTCTCCTCATGGTGCTAGCATGGTCATATAGGAAATCTTTGATACCTTACTGCCTGCATTTGGTGGGCATCACAAATAGTTTCACGCAAAAGAGGGAAACCATACTTTTTTACACGTATACATAATTATATATATACTTATATAATAAATATTTAAATTGGGAGCTTATTTTCACCAAATCAATGCGTGAGACAAGACAAAAAAAATCCGGAGAACTCAGTTTGATCAGGATTACTAGCCTGTTGTTTTAGGTGGGCCTTGTGTATCTCTCACTGTTCAGCATCTGGTGTGACTGCCTGGTGATGCAAAAATACGTTATATTCAGGATGAGATTTACTGCATTGCACGTTCTGGGCAACTTTGGGTATGCCACGCTTCTGGTGTGTGATAAATCACGTTTCATAAAAGTACTGGTTGGAAAGAACAGGAGAAAGAGGTAATGAGAACAACAGGATTTGAGTGTTTAGATCATTTCTGAAGCGTGATGCAGTCTGAATTTAATTCATGATGTTCATTCTCACCATTCCATAAGAAAAATGGATCACAGTTATGATCTGGTTTGAAATGGGCTTCAGTCGATCAGGTGGATATAATGATATAAAACTGAAATAAAGAAAGTGATAACATTCATCAAGAGAAGAAGGAATTGAGTTTACGGGGGATGCAGTCTGCCCTCTAGCTCAGGCACTTAATCCTGAAGGGCATTCTGTTAATGTGGTGTGATTGCTAATGAGTCACAGTGGCATCCATTAGCTTTGTTTGGAAACTGTAAAAGATGCATGAAATTCAAATCTAGATGCAGAATGGTCAAGAATTTTGATTTGTTCTTCTATTTAAGAAACATAATGAACATCGCTTGTAAATCTTGTATGTTGGACCAGGTTTTAACTCAGTCTGGTGTTGATTCTGATCCAACTTCAGCACAAATAAATGGGCAAACTGTGTACGTTATGAGATTGCACTGATTGTAAACCCATAGTTTTGTATGATTTTAAATGAAACTCGATCAATGATCTCATGGTCTAGAAATTAAGGGCATGCCATATCCCATTGTGAGATGTTTCTGTTTCCTGCTTGAAGTGTGGCATCTGTGAAGGGGTTAACACTCATAGAGCTACTGCTCTCATGGGCAGAAGGTATCCTTGGGACAGAAATGGTTCGAGGGGGAGTGATGATTTGCCAGTGTGGGCTTTTGATGCTGCAGTGCTTTTAACATAATATCTTTTTGGAGGGTTTTGGCAGAGGGTTCTCTTGTGGCATCTGACAGCGCAGGAGTTCTCTCCCTCCTGCTGGCAAGCGCCGTTAGTGAATCACTTAGTCAGATTAATGTCTTCCATGTAATACGATGAGATGGTTTTCTAATTCCTCTTGTGAAGTCTTTAATAACTAGTACTGTAAACAATAGACAAAACCCAGAATTTGTCTCAAGGACTGATTTGAAAACCAGAATAGAGACAAATAAAGGTGAAGATACCCTTTCTGACTGTCCAGACTTTCTTCCTGTACCAATGGTAACTTTCTTCTTGCAGGGACATTGCATTTTCTTGCCTTTTCATTCACTAGTATGGTACTGTGGCCAGCTTTCACAGGACAGTGGCTAAGTTTGAGTGAAGTGTTTGCTTGTGCACATATCATGAAGCTCCTCACTAACACTGATGTGCTGTGCACACATATTTGAGTTAAAACATAATAATTATCTTATTTCATGGCAAAACCTCAACTGTTTCCAGTTACTGCTTGCAAATACCGAAGCACAGCAGAGGCTGCAATTTACTTTAGGAACCATTTCTATTAACAGCGAATCATCTCTCTTTTTTTATTAGATGAGAAAGGCAGGCATGGCAAGTCCCAGTGCACTCAAATGTTACAAAAAAGCTTGTAATCGGGGTGCGTACTTTTCCACTGCAGTACTCGGTGAATCTTTTTGCAGAACAGATTACCAAATTATTAAAAATATCATAGCCAATGAATTCCCACTTTCTCATGATATATTAAGTGATTAAACTTCTCAAATTCCATCTAGAGCAGTTCCTGACTCTTTTCCTAAATGAAATTTAAAATTGTATATCATTTCAGTCTGGAAAAGCAATCATGGAAAGCGTAGTCAGAAATGATGTTGTGTGCACTCCATATCAGATACAAATCCCACTGTAATAATAAAATATTTGGTGTAGAAGTAACATCTGCCATTCTCTCCATAACAAGGCTCCCAATTACTCCTTCCACAATAGGTGGAGCCAAGTTTAAACAAGAACCATTTATTAAGGAGAATGGCTACTGACTACAGCCAAATAGCCTCTCTTTTCCAGGGAGTACAGCTTGTCTGGTTTGTCTGCAAGCATGTCTTGAATAATAAACCACAAATAACTATATGGATTTCTATATACTTTTCAGCTATGATTAAATAGGTTTGCCTAATGAAAAAATTGGTCAGTCTTAAATTCAGCAGCAACAAGTAGTGGAAAAAAATCACAACTTAAAAGCAGAGTTTTATTTGGTTTCGTAAATAAATTCACAGGAAGTGGAATTGAGTCGTTGAGGAAACTATTGTGGCAAGAAAGTTTGATGCAGGTTAAGCAATGACGTTTCAGATTGGCTAAGGTACAAGTGATTTTACTATTCATAGGATTTTACTTGAATGACATAAACATCTAACATTTTTCAAATGATAACAGTAATGTAATACATTATCTAGTCCTTGTCCATGCACTGTGTGTGTTGTTACATATGCCTAATTTCCATGCCAGTTATTGTAGGAATGGTGCTTATTCAGTTCCTTGGCCCTCTAGCTACAGCACAACGCAATGATACCCTGTATGCTCTGCTGTTAAAAATGGTATTTTAGTTGAATATAAATGAACAGCATTTCTAACAGGAGTTGTAGGAATTCTTTTATTTTGGATAATGTAATCTGAATAAATATGTGGACTATGAAAATAAACACAACTGTTGTCTTTTACATTGTTGTGTAAACTGTTAGAGTCCTTCCCGGCCTTCTCAAGTGACCAATGTCATGTACTTGTCTGGTAGATGCTAAGGTTAGCTATGGTCTGTGGAACAATACTGCCTTTTGCTTTCTGTTTGTGTGAATTGCCAAGGTCTCTCAGGAAAGTAAGTGTCTAGAAGTTTCCCTACAAATTTTGAGTCAAAACAAATCTCTAGAATATCCAAACAGAAATTTGTCTTTTGAAAGCTTCTGACTCTCTGCCTTTATTCCTCAGCATCTGGTTACATATTCCCTTCTTTGTGCTAGGAACAATGAGTGTGTGGCCATGTGATAAACAGGATTACAAAACCCATCCACATAAACTAACTAAGAGGAAAAATAAAACTATGAAAAAATTCAGCTGCACTGTGGGTCCTAAAATGGTCTAGCTAAGTGTAAAGCTGAAATTTGGGACATACTTTTGATGCGTTATCTCGAATGCTCTATCACAGCCTCAGGATCTTGTAGTGGAGGCTGATTGACCTTACTGAGTTTTTTTCCTGAAGATGAAATTATGTGTATTTCAAAAGAGTTGAAATCACCACAAATAGATTAGGGCGGAACAGATTGGCTCATCTAAATCAGTTTTTTCCGGATTATACAACTAACCTCATCTGAAATGACCAAATGATTTAGAGAAAGGAAATGTTGAACTCCCAGTAATGTTTTCCTTTGCAGTATGTTTTTTGCACTTTTCCATAAAACCCCCCAACAACCTCCTCCCCAAATGGTCCAAGTCTAGGAAGGGATTAAGAAAAGCTATTAAACAAAATTACTCTGCAGAGCACAAGCCCGTCTTTTTTGTCCATTGGAGGTCACCCAGCCACTCTCCTTCAGTGCTCCGGTGCTTTGTCTCAAAGCCTGGCTGCTGCCTGAGCTCAGTCAGCTGGGTGACCTTCGGCTGATGTACCTCCACCATGATCACGAGTACCCCCGGTGCTCAAGTGGCTGCTTAGGGGGCCATTCCAGCCACACGCTGATGTGAATTTGGGAATTCCCAGTTTGCATTGCTTGTTCATTATTATTTATTCACATTATTTATACCACTTCATAGACGTTCTATGTATTGTTCTTTAAGTGCCCATTTGGAACAAATTAATAAACTTTTTAATTATGTTTGTTTAAACTTTTTTTGTTTACTAAATTACAATTCAAGCTTCTGACTGGCCCAGCTGGAGAGATCCTGGCTATTTACTGAGTCTCTCTAGATTCCTCATTAGAGCTGATGACTTTTTAGCTGCTGAAGCAAGGGAAACCTTGGAGTTAATATTTTTCTCTCAAAGACCTCAAGTTGCATTGCAATATGAACTTGGATAGTGAATGTGTTCAGGTTAGAAAACTTGACAGCAAGGTGATATAGTAAAGATTAATCATAATTTAGAGCAGCTTTCTGAACTGCTATTGCAATGGTAAGGATTTGGAAAAAGTGGGACTAGCAGGAAGGTAGATATGATCTATTTCTCTTTTTGTCCAGCTCATGTGCCCCACTCTGTCTATCTACTTCTATGGATAGAATGTCACCTCCAGATTTAAAATGCAGTGGTTTCATGTTCCAGCAGTTCCTGGATAATTTCAGGAGACAATAACTTATTTCAAATCAGCAAGATTTTCATCCCTTCTTCCTTCTGCCCTCCAGCTGCAAATTCCCAACCTGATTGGCAGTTAACAGTCTGATTGACTTGACATAAACATGGGAAGGAACTTTCTTCAGTAGCTGCAAATGTTTTAGTGCTATTCTCGTACATATAGTTTCTTGAATACGAGTGGATTATTTATTGTGAGTCTTATTTTGCTAGGTTATCAACGTTGTATGATAATTGTCTTAAGGAATTAAAAATAAATCTTTGGAAAAAATTTAAGATTTTATGAAGACACAGTAAATACATTTACTTACAATAAGATTTGTCAAGGAGAAAGGCTAGGAAATTGAACAAGGGGGTTCATAGCTAGATTCCCAGCTTTGGCCTGGCCAAACTGCTTCTGTTCCTCTGTCTACACAAATACCAAGCTTCATCTCTGAAGTGTTTTGAGATCCTCGAAAAATGTTCAGTGAGGACTAAGTAACATTATTTCAAATTTTTTTATTTTTTTTTTTTAGGTTATACAAATCTATTCAAATGGGAATAATATTGACCTTACCTCTAGAGAGCCTATGAAGTTTGGTTTTTCCTCTCTTCTTTGTTTCCCTCCTTGGGGAAAGGTCCTGTGCGAAAGCAACATGTTACTGTCATAGTGTATCAAAAATCCCTAAGGCTTCATCACCAGTGAGCCTTGGGGACTTGAGTCCTTTATTGCTGAAGCAGAATAGCTGTTGGTTGCTGACTCTCTGAAAACTCTGAAAGTTTCTACCTTTGTTAATTTTGCTCTGAATTATTTGTTGCTTAGTATATTAGAAAACATGATGTCGGGGAGAGAATTTGCGGGCTTTTAGCTCTATGAGGTGCAGCAGTGCAATACCAAGGATGGTATTCCATTTACTTGAACGGACAGCTTTGTGTGTGGACACATGTATATTGGCTTAAGTCTGTTTTATATCTGTTCAGCTTGCACCTGCTAAATTGCAGTAAGCAAAAGCCCCCTACAAACACTAAATATGGATAAGAGAAAATGAGCTATGAATTTGCTCTGTTAATGGGCTCCACATGTTCTCAGATCTGCCTTCATGTTTTGCCTATTTTTTCCCTAATCAGCAATTTGAGAATTGTACAGCGATTTAGGAGAAGAGCTTTCAATAACCATAACTAAACATGAAACAATTATGGCAACGAGGTGCCTTTTGAATCCCCTCAGATTCAGAAAGAATGGGAGAAAACTAATTTCCTGAAGGCTTTTTCCAATCATTCTGCATAATCTCTGCTAAAGCTTGCTCTTATTCCCATAGGATGACTTCCCCAGTCAGCACATCTGCAGAGGTGTGTGGTTACTCTGCTGTGCTACAGCCCAGAGCACCTTCAGCTGTGACTTCCACATCATCTCACCCAATTTAACTACCTCCAACTACAGAAAGCTAATAACGAGCAGGTTGACATAAGTATTTAAAGAAACGGCAGGAAATATCTTAATGCAACTGTCAGTCTGTGCACGTACTGTAGGCGCTTGCTCTCTCCGATAGCCTGGAGCTTAAAAGCGCTGTTCTTTGCCAAGGAAGAGGCGGCTATCTTCAATCTGGCATCTGAAAATGACAAAGAGATCTATCAAACAGAATTAGGAGCACAGATCCTTCCTGTTCTGTTTAGCTTTGTAATTCAATCTGAGTCAAACCAGAGGCCTGGCCTGAGGAGGAGTGCTCCTTCAAATCTAATGAAGCAGTGCTCCGATTTACCATCATGCAAACATTAATATGTAAACTTCCTATGTATATGAAAGATAGAAAGGCATATTGTATATGACAGGAGTTGTTTATCAAGATATGCTCTCCTTTTACTGGTTTATTCTTCACACTTTCTGTAGGCTTCCACAGCTACCTTTCTATTTGTCCTTTCCATGCCGCTCCAGAGATCCTGATTGAATTTCTGCCCTATGTCTAGGTATGTTCCTGAAAAGAGACTTAGAAGTGTCACAGAGAGTTTATGAAAAACTTCTCTGAGCTGCCATTAGCATGGGAGACTTGAAAAGTCTGCTTGTGACTTCATTGGCTTTTGTCTCGCCTGCTCTGTTTATACACTTTTGGCTGAGGAATTTAATGTTTTCTGTACTGTCCTGAATGTGGCCTGTGACAAAACTATCCAGACATTCTCCTTTTTTTGAGCTTTTTTTGTATGTTTCCAGCTTGATAAAATACTCTGAAAGTACAAGGACAACATGTATGTATATGGGGTATGCTAGGTAAAGATGTAAGAGAACGTGTGCGTGAAGGAGGAACTCAAAGTTCCCCAACTCTGCGTAACTTTTCTACCATGCTGTATTCTTTCTGGCTCATACCTGTTGTGCAGTGCTGGTATAAATGTGAATGTGTTTATACTACATATTTACTTGAGAGACTGGAGGTACCATTATTGGGATTGACCATTTAACAGCTTCCCCTAAAACGGCTCATGCAAAAAATCTTTGACCAAGGATGTCTTTATCTGACTTTAGTTTCTTTATTTTTAATTCTAGTTGCTTTATTTTTCATTCTACCTTGCTTCTCTTCCACTCTTGTTTGTCTGTGTCATGCCTGATATCTTGACTGTAAGTTCTCTGGTAGAAGCTGTCTCTGTCATCTGTCTAACTTGTCAGAAAAGGTCACAAACCTCTATTGGGTTTTCTGGGTGAAGCTGTTAAAAACATTGAAATCTTTCTGCGGAATTCTTTTGGGCCTTTATTATTCTGTGAATTTTTGACAATAAAAATGGCAGTGTGTAAAAAGTAGTTTCTCTTGCTACAGCTCAGGATCTGGTAAAAGATCAGCTAAGGAACAGAAGCCTAAACATGAATTACTTCCTCCTGTGGGCCCATTTAGAAGGTAAAACTTTTTATCGGGGCTTTTGAGTTTGTCTCCATTTACTTCACAAGAGAGTTTTAAAGATGAAAACATAAAAAGTCATGAAAGATACAGAAACGTTCTGAAGTGTTCTGTAGCAACGTGGTGGAAATGAAGACAAATAATGTAGTAGAAAGGCTTTAAAAAAAGTGACTCTCTAAAAAGGGGATCAGATGGCTGAAATCTCAGGCTGGTGGAATGTACTTAAAGTTGTGCATTCTTAAGAGAAATGCCATTTAACTGTTTGTGTTCTACTGAAGTTCAGTGTTGGTGCACAGCCTTAAAAACAAACTAACTCAAGCTGACCTACAAATCTCAGCCTTTGGGCCATTTTAGTTTGAGAATCAAGCTTTGCTGTGGGTATTTTTTTACAGAAACTAGCTTTAGGCTATATTGCTTGAGGCACGTATTGCATTTCCTACTTTAACTTCTGCTAGGGGAAAATCCTTGGGAAATGCTGAAAACTGAGTTTCCAGTTGGAATGAAACTGGTCAGAGGAAAACAGCACAAGCAATAAAGTCTAGCATACTAGCGCAGTCATTTAGTGCAAACTTTCGTATTTATTTACTTCACACGTGGCAGTCCAGCAACTTCACTTTTTTTCATCTAACATAAGAGCTATTAAAAACTATGATGCGTAAATGAGGTAATGTGAATTAATTTTTTTAGTAGAGAACACAGATAGCAATGGAATATTCCTTTTCATTTGTGATGGGGAGAAATGCTGGAATTCTCTTTTTTAATCCCTGTGTCGTTTTGCTAAGTAATTTTTCCAGTAATTCAGGAGCTGGCAGCAATGAAAGGCTACAGCAGGAGTAGCGTGGTGCTCTGACAGCTGGATGACTCCAGCATATGCAGCAGGCCAGGAAAGGCCAACTGCTTTGCAAAAGTGACCAGATTACTCTCCTGAATGGGAACAGCAGGCTGGTCTTTCCTCTGCCGATTACTATCACCCTGATGTGATATGAGACCACTCCACATGCCTTTGCATCCCTGGTTTTCTTCTGTGCTGTTCATGCCTGTATAGGCATGTACTGACTGAGCCACCCACAAGTTTGGTGTGTTTAGGGCTGTGCTGACTTTCCGTCTAATTCTTCTGCTCAGGTCTGTTTGTCTGACACTTGGAAACAGAGAGAGAGATAGCACCTAAAAAGAAAACTGTTTAACACTTTTTCTGTGCTGGAGCTTTCTTTGGAGATTACTTTTGCAATTTACAGTAAATGGTAGACTGCTGTGGTGTTTGGCTCTTGGCATTTTCTAGCTGTTGCTCTGTGGGGTGTGTGTACGTACTGACCACTCTTCCTCACAGGTGCAGAAGGCAACAGAGCTGTGATTGCACTGGAGCTATGATTCCGGTTATCAAAACACTGCACATGGAATCACAACTCATTTCCTTTTGCTTCCCTGGATTGATTAGGTCTCTTTGTTTTGGTTTTTTTCTTTTTTTTTTTTTTTTTTTTTTTTTTTTT
>Ga0065711_1028851_pt1 | contig 38884 bp, 19 predicted proteins | sample Hoacrofraction12_FD_59098 | JGI IMG/M metagenome (GOLD analysis project Ga0065711, IMG submission 59098) | Hoatzin crop microbial communities from Cojedes, Venezuela - Epithelial fraction 12 v2 (version 2) | ecosystem: Host-associated > Birds > Digestive system > Esophagus > Crop | place...
ACCTTGTCCAGGCGGGTCTTGAATATCTCCAGAGAAGGAGACTCCACAACCTCCCTGGGCAGCCTGTTCTAGTGCTCTGCCACCCTCAGATGGAAGAAGTTCTTCCTCATGTTCAGACGGAACTTCCTGTGCTTCAGTTTGTGCCCATTGCCCCTTGTCCTGTCGCTGGGCACCACTGAAGAGTTTGGCCCCATCCTCCTGACACCCACCCTTCAGATATTTATAAGCGTTTCTACGGTCCCCTTGCAGCCTTCTCTTCTTCAGGCTGAACAAGCCCAGCTCCCTCAGCCTCTCCTTGTAGGAGAGATGTTCCAGTGTCCTCACCATCCTTGTAGCCCTCCGCTGGACTCTCTCCAGTAGCTCCTCATCTTTCTAGAATTGGGGAGCCCAGAACTGGACAGAGTACTCCAGATGGGGCCTCACTAGGGCAGTGTAGAGAGGAAGAAGAACCTCCCTCGACCTGCTGGCCACACTCCTCTTGATGCATCCCAGGATGCCACTGGCCTTCTTGGCAGCCAGGGCACACTGCTGGCTCATGGTTAACCTGTCGTCCACCAGGACACCCATGTCCCTGTCCGCAGAGCTGCTCTCCAGCTGGTCCACTCCAAGCCTGTACTGGTGCATGGGGTTGTTCCTCCCCAGGTGCAGCACCCTGCACTTGCCCTTGTTGGACTTCATCAGGTTCCTCTCTGCCCAGCTCTTCAGCCTGTCCAGGTCTCGCTGAATGGCATCACAGCCTTCCAGTGTATCCACCGCTCCTCCCAGTTTTGTGTCACCAGCAAACTTGCTGAGGGTACACTCTAACTCTTCATCCAGGTCATTGGTGAAGAATAAGACCGGGCCAAGTACTGGCCCATGGGGAACACCACTAGTTACATGCATTTTGTTTATAGTATTTAATTCCTACTAAGACTCCAGATTCCACTGCCGTGTAAGTGACATACAATGTTAGATACCTTTGCATGGAATATGATTTTCTTTGTGTTCATCAGAAAACAGTTAAGGAAGAAAAGATCTCCTTTTGGAGTCAGAATTTCTAATCATAATTGGTTCAAGATACACTGTGGTATCCAGAGGGAGAAGGGTTTTGGAGGCATTTTCATTATGAAAGGGATACCTTATTAGTCCTGTGAAAATCTTCAAAGATGACAACCCTCATTAATGTGAAAATTCAGCAACTGAAATTCTCTTACTGATTCCAAAATACTTCACAAGAGAGAAATTAGATGGGAAAAAAAGTTTTTATGCTAATTTTCTTCAGGACAGAATTCTTCACAGGTATAATCACCTAAATGAATAACTGTGCCCTTCATCCTGGCAGAGGCAGTGTGATAGTGTGCATTTAAAGGGATGTGTTTCAATACTAAGAAAAGAGTAGCATGTGCAGCTGATGCGTCTAAATCGTGAGCAATATTGCAGACTCTAGCTGAGAAATGAGCCTTAGTTTTCCCTGGAGTTGTGCTTCTCTTATAGTCCCAGTGTCCTGGAAGTCTTTTCCTTGTGGAAAACATAGAAGCAGCTGCAGATAAAAGTATTAAGCATTATTTCTCTAAAAGCAGATGAGCTGGAGTGGTATAAAGATGGGCAAAACCAGAGGGGAGTAAGAGATTAGAAAGAAGGGGAAAAAGAAAAATACAAAATCAGACATAAAAAGGTTTTCCAAATCAGAAGGAGAAGGCAACCCTGTTAGTCAGAGGAGATCAGGTCTCATGAAATATTGAAGACAGAAGTCAAAAAATTAGGCCTGCCGTTTTCCCCTGGAGTGGTGGAAGCCCCTACTTTGCACTTGCTGCACGCTGCTTCGAATTCCTGGTGGTAATACAGGGGTGTTCCCTAGCTAGATAGATGTGCAAGAGTATCACTGGGGAGACACAGTTACGGTCTCTGAAATTTTACACCTGAGGCCAATTTTAAGTGCTTAGCTAAATATACAGTTTGCATATTCAGTGAATGAATTAAAATGTATGGATTGGGTAGAAACGATGGCCCTTAGATCTGTTTTTTAGTTGGAGTTTATAGGTACATGTGAATCTCATGTAGTTTGTTAGTTGCTGAATGAATAGGTGCCATTTCACACATCGTGGAAGTCTGTTGTCATTTTAAGTGCAGAAATGCTTACCTGGCAACATTAATACATTAGTACCCAAGGTTACTGGCTTTTTTAGAAAGGCTTAAGCAAGGCTCTGCAGTCCTGTGACACTTCTAAGTTCGGTCCTCCTCCTCCAGGTGCACATAGTAGATTCAGTATCAGCTTGCGTAATATTTCAAATATAATTTAAATGAATGCATTCTATATGCTGATTTTCTGTAGGTTCATGGTGGATATGAAAACATTTACCATCCTCATAAGTTTTTGGCTTCAGCACAATGAATATACAGGATTGTTGCTTAAGTTAATGTGGTCCCATAAATACATTTTAAACATTAGGATTTTGGTTAATGGCGTGTTGGAAGACATTAACATTTTTCCTGCAGCCCCAAAAGGTCTTTATTAAAAAAAAAGCACCTAATCTCTTACTACTGTTAGAGATCATAAAAATCACTCAGCTGCCTGCTTTCTTCATCAAGTCTTTGCACAAAAGTATGTTGAGAGCATCTTACAGAGGGGTCCACAGCTGATGGCAAACATCAACTCTAACAAGAAAAGTTAATTTGGAAGCAAAACAATGCACAAATATATTGATGGATCTTTTCAGATCTTTCCACAATTAATAATTCAGCGGAGGATGATTTGAGCCTCTTACAAATTTAGAAAGCTATGATGATAAAGGTACCGTATTAAGAAACCTGAAAATCAAAATCCTATATTTGTACATGAGTTAGAAACAGCTTTAAGGAATATATTGCACTGCCAGCATATTTCTTCTCTAAGCTAAGAATCCTCTTCAGAGGAAAAGACAGTTCAAGATCCGTGTCTAATTAGTCTATGGCCTTTCTGTCTAAACTACTAACATAACATTCAACTTTGTAGAATAAAGAGCACGTGGTCAGGAGACAGAAATATTGATAACCACTGGGAATACCAGTTTTCACTGGGAGTTTGATCACTGAGGACTAGACTAGGACTATCAAGCGTACTCTGTTGCTCTTTTAATAGCCACCAGACCATATAGTCTGTCAGAAATAATACATCTTCTTCACTGAGATGTGACCCAGTTGGTGACTGTCAATTGAATCTCACTATGTTCCCTTTACTACTCCTTTGAGATAAAGATCCTATTATCCATTACCTCTGTCTTTGTAGAGCATGTAATTTCTTATGACATTTACTCATTCGAAAGCTAGTAACATGCTTAAAGCTCTATATTAGACTGTCTTCAGTCACTGCTAGGAGGGAACACTATAAGTCATCAACATGTACAGTAAACAGAATGAATAAAAACAGATTAATGAATGTGGTTTTTACATTTGTTCTACAACACTGAGTTCTGCAAAAAAATATATACAAGTCAGAAAAAATTTATCAAAATGCAGTCTACAGCAGAAGACTATATTTTGGTTGGCATGGTAAATTCTGTGCTGGTCAGCTTACAAATAAACTGGTGGGAAGAATGAGAAGGAAGGAATATACTGGAGATCTGTCTACAAAGATGTTTCTGTTCTTACTGGAGGGAAAAAATTATTATCACAGGTCTGGTACATTCTTGTTTGCATTTAAATTTAAGAATATAAACTGAATCCATATTTTGATTTTATGTTATTTTTATCATTGATTCTCCTGCCTTGATTTTTCCATCTCTTTATAGATATAAAAATATATATCATATATATTTACATATATACCTTGCCAGCTTGTTCTTATAGGAATCAATTCAAGCACTCAGTCCTATTGGCTACTCGGAGACTTGGCAAATATAGACCGTCGCTGAGCCATTTCAGTCATTGCTTTTAACTGCTTTACAGGCCATCAGCTTATGGAAATACTGAGACAGAGTAAGGCATGTCTTGCTAATGCTGATTTTTTTAAAGTAAAAGATGGGAGGAGAAAAATAAGGCAGAGAAGAAAAAAGAGGTCTTCCCAGGTTTTGATTGCTGGTGGAGATGAGACAGCAATCTGAATATTCTTTATCTCTGGCTTAACTAATCTATGCATATCTCTGGATCGGGCCCAGCAACGATGCAGTTTTGAGGAGGGTGTGGGGGGAAGCAGGTGGACTTCTCCAAATCCCAAGGATACAAAAGATGGCAAAGATGACAGTAAAATTCTTTCCATCCTCCCAGGCTTTCTCCACAGCCACTTCCCACACTTTTTAATGACTTCGAAAAACAGAGAGAGCAGAGTCACTTCCCCATTACCCTGCCTGCTAGTTGTCTCTAATTGCCAGCACATCAATTATGATCCATTAATTTCTGGTTCCATTCCTCCCTTGTTTACCAGACATTATGTCAACCCAGTCCTCGGGTTGTATCAGTAGATGTTTTTGTTTTCATTAGTTCAAGCCACCCTCTCCACCATCTCTCCCGACAACCGTTGTTGCAGGCAAATAGGACATTTTATGAAATGTCTCTCACTTAAAAATCCAGCTTACAGTTTGGTTCAGCCACAGAAGACTTCGGCAATTACAAGAGAAAATCTAGTATGCGAGTGTCTCCTAAGAATTGATCATCTTCTCTCTATTTAAATGTTAACGCTAATAGCATTACAAATTCAAATTATCCTGCCCCCTAGACCTGTAATAACATTTAAGTAGGAAAAGTATTATGCTCTGCGTTCACTTTGACAACTGTCTCACTCCTGGGTGCTCCTGGTACCGAGAGTGTTTCCACAAGGGCAGTACTGGTTTTATTCACCCACTGTGTGCAGCACGTCAAGTCATTCTTTTCACATGATGTGCTAATTAAAATATAAACATGTAGTATGACAAGTTAGGTTCAAAAATCTCTGAAGGCCAGACATGCATACAGCAAATCAGCTGATAGTTTGTGCCCTCAACTATGACTTATTCCTATTCTCTTAAATTACATTCTGCCAGCTGATCAGTACATAAAGTAAATGGACAGCTGCAGCAGGGAGCAGACATTTTAATAGTAGAGTGCTGTCGACATGGCTGGCTGCCAAAGAACACATTGTTAAAGCAAGCAGCATAAAATGAAAAATTAAGATATTGGCACCAAGACCTACTGGTAAGAGCTGAGAGTCAGTAAAGGACATGGCAATAATCTAAACAGTTTTTTCCACTAGATTAAATTTAGGACAGGCAAAGCATCCTTGCTTTGGAGAAGTGTTCTGCAGTGCTGGGAACTGAGGCGAGTCTCAAACCAAACATAAAAGGCCCTGATGGCTGTCCTGGCCACCGCATCTTCTCTTCTTGGCCAATTGGCGCTTTGGTACAATCCTTCTTTAGTGCACCACTGTCGCAGCTGGACATGACACCACTCAGCTCAGTTCTGAGATCTACTTTGTCAGTAGGCAATACATATTTAATGTACATGCTTCATTTGATACTCCATTTTGTTTTGTTTATTTGGAAATCATCAACAATTTCTCGACATTGCCTTTTGCCTGAAACAGATGCAGAATAATAGCAACAAGGCAAAAAAATGTATTCAGATGCTCCTTCCTCAGTAGCTGCCACCATTATCACCAGTTAACATACATTGCATATGAAAATGATTTTGAGAAATTCTGTAGTTAAATGGCTGAGCATTCATTATTCAGGAAACTCCAAGCATATGATTGCACATCTCTTCCCCTGGGTACATACATTGTGCTCCAATCTTTACTTACTTATCATTAACTGAGAAGTCTTTTCTAACCTTAATGATTCTGTGATTGCGTACTGTTATTCAAATAGTATAATGATTTTTTTTATTGCTGTCCTGTACAATGACTACAGTATAGCCTGTGATGTGTCTTTATTCCCCTGAGTAAGTCTATTGTCACTATGACCTGCTGCCTGTTTATTGACTCTTGACTTCTTTGCTTAAGTTGTGTTTTACTCCATAGATGCATTTAAATAGTTTGTCAGCATCTGTATACCATCCCTTCTTCTTTCCTCTCCAAGAAAGGAGAGTACTCCTTCCTTTGGAGCAACTTAGAGCTGAAGCAATTAAGCAAACAGCTACAAACTGAGATTACAAGACTCTTCAACAATGTCATATAGGACCTATGACTTAATATTACAGTATAATCCTAAACATTTTTTCGCTTGTTTGTTTACATGGAGTCTGCCTAGGAGTATTCCCAGAAGTCCCTGGAGACCACAGCTAAGAATTAAGAGGTGTCTTCTCGACCTGTGACTGTGGACAAGCAACAGGCAATCAGAGCTACAGATTTTATTATTTAGAATCATTTAGCCAAAACAAAAGGTATGAAATAAAGCCTGTATGTGTGCCAGGAAATCTTGTCAGCTCAACGCAGTGAGATTTTCTCTCTCAGAGCAGAGCCACTCTGAAATTTCTAAGGTGAATCATGAAGAGTGTCCTGTGAATTTTTATTATAAAGCAGGAGCATTACTCTTTCAATGATTTACAAAGTGAATCGGGACTGAGCCTGAACATGTTCAGCACAGTATTCATTATTCATCCGTGTTAGTCGAGCACAGCTCAGCCTGCCCTGTGTTGCATTGGGCAACAAAGCAATGCGTCTGCGATTATCAGCAAAGGCAGAGCCAACCCCGCCGCGCGAGGTGATGAGCAGAGGGAGAGGGAAGGGGAGGTCTGCTGAACCACGTGATGGCAAACACGTCGCTGGACGTGGGAGTTTTTGTGCCACATCCAACCGTGCTCACGTGGGAGAAGGAGAGGTGGATGCCTCCCTCGGGTTTTATTCTTTCCTCTTCACCCCACCTAAATCCAGCATATTTACCTCTGGGTGCAGACTGTAATTGCTGCCTCATTGGACAGATTGCAATTCTTACACTTTAAGGTTAAGACTTTAATGTAAGGTGTTTGTCTGATCTTGCTTCAGATTGTTTTTAGACATCAGGAGTGAATTACTGTTATGAATAATGGTGCTTTCAGACATTTTGTATTAGGAAACTATGCAGAAGAGCTTGGGAAATATTACTGATTTCTATTCAGCAGCTTAATACAAGCAGATGAAACCAATGGAAAAAAATTAGCCTTTTTCACGTTACACATTTTAACAGGAAAGCATGTGGCGTTTGTATCATCATCTAATTTCTCTTATGCAAGTCATCTCAACAGGGTATGAAATGAAAAGTCATAGATTCATTCTCCTAAACTTCGTCCATTAAAGTTTCAGCTTGGATAGCCCTGTGTCTGACACCCTAATCACAAGGTGTATAAAAATGCAACCTCTGAGATACATAACCAGATATAGATGTTTTGTAACTGCATCCATATGGATTTTTGGGGCTTCTCCTTACTGGCCCTAATTGATTGTGACTGTCCACTCACTTTATTTGAGAGCAGTCAGAGAGCGTGGGTCAATTTCTCGTTGGAAGATTGAATTACATTTGCATTATGTTAATACAGGATGAAGAAACAGGCGGAATATAAGGAAAGGTTAAAATCCGGCACAGAAAAAATCAATCTGACTCAGCTTATGCAGGGCTTCTGTGTCTCAGGCTGTACCAATCAGGGCTGATACAAATACAGATATTAACCTTCCTTCCATTTTAAGCAGCATTATTAAAATGAACTGAAAAGTGGGACAACTTAGCAGCTTAATATCACTCCAACACAACGTGGAGACTAATCTCTAGTATCTTTATTTGGGACGCTCTTTCTCTCGGTTCTCTGCCAAAGCACTTTGCCTCAGCCCCGTCTCAGCAAGGGAAGATCTAGGTCCTGGAGTGATTGAGGTCACTGGGGCAGCCAGCCCCAGCGAGGTAATCACAGGACTGCAAACCACAGGCATTTGAGCCTGCCATAGCTGACAAACTCACAGCCGCTGCCTGACCCACACTGGGGCAGGGAGGAGACCCAGATAGACTCACAGCTGAGCCACCCATCGACACCGACAGCCCGGAGCCCCAAACAAACAGAATTTCTCAGTCATCCTCAGTCTCTTTGAGAGCAGGAGGCATTTTAAGCATTGTTTGTCACTAGGATCTCTGAACAGAAAAACACTGGTCATTAAGTGAATATATTATAAAGGCTAAAACAACAGATTCTTTTCTGAAGGTTGTACAGAGTAGGCTAAGTCTAATCGGGGGCTGAAGATTGAAGGCTAATATGAATAATCTTTATCCTAATACCTTCTACACATATTATTGTTGATAAAGTTGAGCTATCAATAAGAAAGGCAATTTTAAGGAAAGAAATTGAAACACAGGCATCAATCAGTGAAGCTGGAGTCAAATATAACAGTTACAACAATAATGAGTGCAATAAAAAACATCAATTTGCTGCATTTTGTAGAGATGAGACTCTCAGAGTAGTAAAAGTAATGTACATACTAAGTATGTTCAAGGTTAAAGTAACACCAAGGCTCACTTACTCCAGTTCCTCTGCCTTCTGAAATCCTTTCTTAAATGTTAAGGCTTCAGTGACATCTGCTGTTGAAGACCTAGTTAATTAATTAGTTGTAATTTAGCAGATATTCCCCTCTATGTGAACACATCTTCCACCGAATTTCTGATATTTTATTCTATTTGTAAAGTTCCCTGCCACCAGGGAACCCTTTAATCTGACTAGAAAACCTCTTAGACTGAGCTCTGCTGTTGTTCTATTCATCCAACAAGCAGTTAAATCACTCTTGTTTTCTTCAAGCAACAGAAATTTACTTTCTGTCTTGCTCCTGCTCTCCCTTCCAATTTTAATGTGTGGAAATTGCATGAGCACGTGTTTAACTGCCAGTAAAGCTATTCCCTATGCATTCAAATCCGTCAGTAGAATGCCAAGATGAAGTTTATGATCAAAAAGCCACCACGACAAAAGGCTCTGGGTAAAACGATCCCAAAACTTAGTAAATTAGTGCTTCTGTGGTCTCACAATAGCTTTCAAGGAGGACTAGCAGAAAAGAGTACATTAAAGATGACCCTCATTAATTAATCTGTGGTTCCCTTTCGTGTGCGAGCTTAACGCTCCCGAGAACAGAACATAAAGGCCAACCGGCTCCTGTCAAGCCCCTAATCGAGACAGTTCGAGAAAGGCTCAAAGTAAGGCTAAGAGTCTGATTCTTCAGCTCAGAGCCAAGACAGAAGAATTCAGAATTAAACGCACTGCATTGCTCAGTTGACACCACCAGTTATGTGCTATGGTGATTACTATCCTGGATAGAAGGTGTTGTGTCAACATAATACTCCATTAACAAGATACAGTCGAGCAGGAAGCAGAATACTGCTTTTCAGTTGCATTTCTTTCTTCTCACTCTGGAAAAAAAATTATTTTCACATGAAAATTAATGGCCCACACTTCTGTGGTGCATTGCAGTTCAGGCTGCAGAGTTGGGGTCCAGAATTTTGCATCCTGGTTCTGCTGGAAAATTGCTGTATGAACTTGAGTAAGCTACAAAATCAAATCTTCAAAAGCATTCTACATTTCTGGGTGACCCACTTTAGTCACTGGAATTTTCTTGCAGAAGCGCCCGGCCCACCCAGAACAGTGCTGGAGGTGACTGGAACCTGAAAGTGTTTTCCACCCAAGAAGCCCTCTACCAAGCTCTGCCAAGCTGCTTGCCCAGACATGGAAGCATCGAGCATTACAGAGTCTCTTGGAAATACAGATCTTCTGTCCCATCTCGCCAAGGTTTCATGGTTGATATATTAATTCCCCAGTGTTTGGGCCCTATTTATTAGTATTACTAAAGTGTCAATGAATAAAAAACTAAAATATGATATAAAACCTAAACTACCAAAATCCAGACTCCTATCTTCTGTTGTTACTGAATATTAAACACGTGTCAACAGCACATTGTCCGAGTTTCTTGCAGTCAAGGCAAAAAGATACAGAACTGGGACATTTTTTATTTTAACACTTGAAACCCGTAGCAGGCAGTGACTTTTTAATTTTGTTTTGTTGAAATACTCAACATGTTCGAAGTCAGAGGTGAAGGAGGGCGGTAAAGAAGCCAAGGGGAAACCTGATATTGCCCCATCAAACTTTCAGTCCTCCACATCATTGTAAGCCAACGGAATTTAAACAGTTACCAAACATAAGACTGCATTATTTATTTCTAATCTTTTTTAAACTGTGGCTGTGACAGAAACATCCCTTCTCTTGAGCGTTTTGACCTTGGGTTACCTGTAGTAAACAGAACCAGTACAATTTAATGTTTTTTCTTCACTGGAAGGGATCCAGATCCAACTTTAGCAACTGTTTGTAGATTCTTAAGAGTTTCTGTACAGCTCCCTAGGCAGGGCAGGGTCCAAGGCTGTGAAAAATACTTGGCTGAGGAAGAGGGACCTCTCTACCAAAAAGAGGTAAGCATCAGCAATCCAGAAATTTAAAGAACTAAACTAAGTCATACAGAATCTATACTCCATTTTAGCCAATATTTTTAGGAGTAAATTGTTGTGCAATGTAGAATTAAATAAGAAAAAAAAAGAATTCTCTGTCTTTCCAAAATGTGTTTACAATGTACTTTGAAGTTGGATACATTATACATTGTTATTAAATTTTAAAACTGTGGTTGTCATAAGACTTTTTTTATCAACTAAAGAAAGCTGCTTTAATATGGAAAGCTTATTCCAATTATTTTTGGAATCAAAGCTGCACAAGTGTTGTACCAGTGAGAGGTTTCTCTTGCACAGAATAAGCAAATATTGTTCAGTTTGCATTTTGGACCTTTGCACTTCTTTAATGGAGTATTGGTCATATTTTTACTTATTTGTATTTCTGTTAGGTTTCTTGAATTATAAAAAAGCAAAAATTACAAAGTTGCCATATTTAAAAAAATTTAATACTACATTCTTTCACTAACATATAAAGTCTAATTAATAATACACTATTAGTAAATCTATTAGTAGTATTTAATACTGTGGTAAGTCCTATGATACATAACCTAAGAAATTCTCATCCACATTTAGACTTTATGACAGTCTTCCTTATCTGATTTATTTTTTCCATTCCAACACAAGTGGTATATGGATAATAATATATACCTCTTCTGAAATTAGTTTCCAGGAGAGAGATAACTAGAAATTTTAATTTTATTTGGAATACAGTGCTTCTATTTTGCATAAGCCCTCACTGCGCAATTGCGGTGCAAACACGATACCCAGAAATCCAAAGCTATGCTGAAAGCAAGAAGATCTGAATTTATTAATTAGAAGTTACAGAGTTCAGCCACTGTCAGAAGCTGGGAACAGCACGCTGCTAGAACTCGCTTTTCTCAGGGGTGCCTGGCTTCCTCTGCGGGACACGTTGCGTGGGGAAGGACGGGTTTGTGCTGAAGGCTTGCTGCTGCGAATAAAGTTCCTGCTGTCTGTTGCAGGGGATTGGTCTCCTGCTACTTGGAGTGCCAAGACTCTGAAAGAATGCCAAGAACTAAAATAACTGGGGGCAGGGGGTGCTTCAGGGTAGGTAGTAATTAGGCTGCTATATTTACTCAGGTAAAATTATGTTTTTACTAATTGAATTAACATCATTTTTTGAGCTAAGCAGCTGCAGGACTGATCTTCTTTTGAGCTTCCTGATACTCCAAATGAGGATACAAGTGCCTAAAAAACCCCATATTTCAGCTTATATGAAAGTTTCTTTATCAAATAACTTACAGTAAGTTTAAGTCAGGCTTTTGTATATATATTCTTCCTGAAATAATTTCCATTAGAAATGAAGGACTTCATCCCTAAGTGAAGTATTTTAAACATGAAGGCTATGATTATCTCTAAGACCTTGACTGCTAATTGCACGTTTCAGTAAAAGAATGTTAAATACTTTAAGCTCGACTTGCAAAAGCTACTGCAAGACTGTAATGCACTTTAATACTCGCTTTCATTTCCTCAGGACCCAGCAGGACTCAAGCTGTGAGTACCTAGTGACAGTTCTTCATCATGTACCTGATCTCACGTCCTCTCACCGCTAGACACCCAAATCCCTGGGCTGCTTTATTCTTTGCTAAAAGCTTAGCAGAACCAGAGTGCCAATAGCACACCGTCCTCTGAAAGTTGTGAACAGGCGAAATATGGAGACGAGTAAAACTTTAAATACCCTGTTTTCTCCGGTCTGTTGTGAACCCTTTCTCGTATTTACCCGGCTGTTTTAGACATGCCTGCCCCCTTTCTGCATCTGCTGTAGCTCATGTGAAAAGCCTCCCTTCGCTTTTCCATTGCCTTGAAGTTATGCTCCAAAGCCTAAGCATCTCCCTTTAAATGGCTTAAACACACTTTTCTAGTCCTTAGACTTGCAAAAATGTCCAGAAATAGGAGATCAAAGGGGAAGCTAATATGTTGATACCTGTTCAAGTCTGAGACCACCCAAAACAGTCAGTTTGAGAAACGACAACTGCTGCATTCATCTGAATGGTTAGTTTTATTACTTACAAGTGAGTATAAAATAATGCTTAGCTAAAGTTTCCAGCTAACACATTTACGACAGCTTTGAGCTTCTTGCCCCACATTTGCAGATATTCAAAAAGCTGTGTCCTACTTACATAATTCCACTATATTTGAGTGGTTTTAGTATGAAACTATGTAGCTCATAGGTAGCAATTGCTAGATAGAAACCTGAATGCCATCGTAGCGCTGGGAAATATGCTTGGATAAATTCCATTTAAGTTTCATTTGAGCTATGCAAGAATCTTAGAAACAGTAAAAACAACAACAGCCCGTAATGCAATTTCTTGTTAGCTCTTCATACTATGATTTGCAAACCCATGGATGTCCCTAAAGTAAGGCTGACCAGGAGATGGAGTTCAGATTTTAATGTATAGTCTACAACTCTCAGGCCAGACACGGGCAGTAGGTAGGCATCATCTTGGCACCAGTTCTGCCAGCGCGCCAAAATTTTCCCAAACATTACAATGACTCAAATGAACATTAAAGTGATTGCCCTCAAGAAGCCCAGTTCACTTCCATTTGCATGAAGTGACCAAAGTTTGAAGCACAACAGTCCTAGAAACACCCTTGAGCACATTTCTGTTAAAAGCTGGAAGGAACAGATGGCTTTTGAACCCCAATGCTATTGGCGCTGTCTGCATGATGAAGCACTGTGTCCTTGTTTGTACTGATTGGGGTCAAATCAGCTCTAGTCTTTAATTCACCCCAGCCACTGAGTATTTTTTCTAATTAGAATGTATGTCATTACCTATTCCTATAGTAATGATAACCTACTGAACTCTAATGAATCAATCCCTTCTGCCTTCCTGTGCGTGTACTCAGCCATTTCACCGCTTGGAATCAAAAGAACTCACCGTGGCACAGAAGCTAGGAATCAGAGGCGCTGCTCCATGTATTGCCATGTAAATCGAGCGCAAATTGAGCAGTTATTCTGGGTTGCACTGCGATTTTCTGCAGAATTCTATTACCAAAGAGTTTGTAAGGTCATTCGTGTGAGAACCTTTGACAGCCTGCAGAGCCAAACACAAAATACAAAAGCCCAAACACCGTTCTTCAGCTGACAATTGATGGTCTTTTGTGAAGGACACAGACAAAGGGCACTGAACAGATGCATTCCATCTAAACACCAAATTTTAAGCTCTGGTAGGAGTTCATGTATTATAGATTGAATTCTGCTGACTTTGACACCTGGTTTAGATCAGAGGCATTTGAGCATCACCCCAACAGGTAACAGATGTTATCCTGGCAGCTGCTACAAGGCAATATTCAGGGCTCTTGCAGATCTGTTGATGTCCTGGAACACCAGTGCAACAGTTCATTTTATCCTACCAAAGATGCCTTCCAGGCAGGAGAGCCGTGGAAGGCCCGCGTGCCATGTGTTAAGCTCAAAAACAATTTAGAAACTGCTGTTTATTTAAAGAGGATTTAACTACTGATTCCAGCTCATTCTGCCATAGGCAGGAATGTTTTGCAGGAAAAGAGGACAACAGCAGTTAGATTAATAACATTGCATCAGGTTTAAAACCAGTTTTCACGGGTCTACAATTTGGGGGGGCAAAAGATTTGCTATATCCCCCGGCCCCCCCCATAATTGCACACATTCAATATACTTTATTGCCTTACATTTTTTCTCTTCATGCTTTTCTTCTTGCTTTCATGCCCAACTGCCTGTTACTTTGGTAAGACAAGGTGCAGAAAAAAGCTCAAGAACTAACAAAATCAATTGAGAATTGCTAGAAACAATTGTATGTGATACATGAACTGCCTGCAATGCGAGAGGCTGAATTCACCTGGGAGGTCAGACTCCCCGTGCAGGAAAGGCCTGCTTGCCCCCGCTGTTTTGAACTAGAGCATTCGCAGCAGCCAGCAATGTCAGAGTTTTAGGAAATATGGAGACCATGGCCATGTTTCTTCAACCCAAGCCACTGGCCCCACATTTACCTGCCTAAAGGGTGGCAAAGGAAGCATAAGCATCCTTCAGACAGATGCTTTTAAATTTTTGCCTCTAAGTAGTATTTTACTGTTAAACTGTACAGCAGCCATAGTTCAGCAGAGAAGCAACCTGAACTGGGAAAAAGATTCATAGACTGGGAAAATTTAGGCTGGCAAATTGCAATCCTTGTCCATTAACTCACAGCAGATCTCAGGCGTCTGGGTGAGTTACAGCAGAGCAGCAGAGCTGCACAGAAGTTGCTTAGCTGTGCATATCAACAGCGGCAGAAAGAATCTGCTTTGATCAGCCCCGTGAGACCTCTGGGGGAATATTCTCTTTCCTCACGAGGGTGTCCTTTGACGCACAGCCCAGTCACACTGGCAGAAAGATTTAATCTCTCAAGACTGGCTGCTCTGAGTTGGCCTGCAATTATACCAGTGGCTGAGAGGGAGGATTGATTCAATTGTTGCATTCTTTTGGCTGAAACAGATTTGTGCATATTATGTACAGCTTAAAAGTGGAAGAGATGTTTTGAATTCCGAGCTTTCCAAGTCCAGCATGAGCCACCCTAGGTACCTCTATCGTTTCCCAGAAGAAAGGCTTAGGAAAATTTGGCCTGACATGCAAGACATCTTCCGATCAAATTTTTATTGCTAGATTTTGGCAAGAAACTCAAATTTAATTTCCAGATTCAGATGTTTGCTTCTGAAGCATGAAGAACAAAAGCCTTGTCTCTGGATTTCTGCACTACCACTCAGTGATCTGCCAATAAAATACACATGCAGCAACAAACCCCAGGGATTTTGTCAGCATAAAACTGATGCAGAACAACTGGAAAACTGTAATGACAGATTCCACACCAAGTTCTCATTAAGGGATGCACCAGGGGTAGATTTCTATAGGGAAGGGTGTCAGACCAGTACTGTCCAGCAACCCACTGCCAGCTGGCCCGGAGGGTCTCCCAGGTGCCCCAAGCCAAATGGCACCAGGAACACCAGAGTGTCCCATTAGTATTAATTATCAAAATGTCAGGTTGCTCGCTAACAGCTTGGTAGACTGTTTTCTTTCTGGTCTGGAATTAGCACAAGGATTAGATGACAACTGCCAGCTTGGATGGAAAAGCAAGATTACGTGCTGTGTATCTGCGTATCATTTCAGGAGAAGGACTGTACGACGTGGTTGCCTGCAGTACCAAGGAGGGAGACAGAGTGGCCCGAAAGATCCTCTTCTAGCCTCATGCTCTTGTATCATGGGCTGGTCTGATTTGGGCCTGAAATACCATACTCTGTTAGCAAGGTTTTGATAGATCAAAAAAAGGATTAAATGGGTGTAATAGTCCATTAATGGAAGCATTTCGTTATTCCATCTGCACATAGGAGGCATGAGAGCGGAGACCTTATGAAAGAGCATAAGCAGTCTTCAGCAGGCAACATAAGCACAGATCTATAGCTTCACAGAAAGCTGGTCTAGAGAGGATTTTAGAGGTCATTTAGCAGTTTTGGGGGGATTAGCAGGAAAGACTCTCCAAAGTGCTCCTGACAGGGCCTGTGTCTGTGGAATTTGGTTCAGGCCCCCAGCAGCTGTAGTAGGATACAGAAGATGGGACCTGGGACAACCTTACTCCAGCATCTGAGCTGACTGATCCCTGGAGACAGTGCCCATCTGCAGGGTGAGCCTGTTAAATGGAAAAGTGCGATGTGACATCCAATCACGACATTACATCCCACAGCACAACTCCAGGCCAGGGCTTGGTGATGTCTCTTCACTTCTTACATGACTGAAAAGTGAGCTTAGCCTGGGACTTAAATATTATGTTACTCTTTTTCTTTCCTTTGCTTCTCTGAGAGTTTAAAAATGAGAATCTGTGATTAACTATTAACTACATTAAAAACCAGTTCTCGTAAATGTTCCTTAATGAAGTACCTTCATGTTCCTAGAATAATTATCTGTGACTTAAAATAAAATTTGACCCACACGTGGTTAATCATATTATGGAATCTCATTGTACTTGTATATCCATGTATTTATACTTCTCATATTTCTAAATAAAATCAACCTTTTGTGTAGGGCAGAAATCTTTTTCATATTGACTGTTTGATATCTTAATTAGGACAAATTCAAGCGGAGAATTACCACGTGGTATCAATACCATCTAAAAAAAAATTGAGATCTGAGCTTCGTATCAATAGCTACAGTATTAGAAATAATATTAGAAAAGAAAAAGTGCTTAAGGAGACTTTTTCTAGAATGTCTAGATTTTCTTTAATTTTTTTTTCCCTAGGACTAAGCAAAATATGTAAAATCTTGAGTAATTTTTCATTAACAAGAATTAGAACGAATGCTTTGCAGCAATGTGTGGTTTCTCTAGATTTTAGTTTGGAAAAATATTAATGAGCTATTTCACTTTAACTGTTGTAATTATTACACATATTATTTACTCTTGTTTATCAATGGTAATGCACCTATGCTTATGTGATATTTCTGCTACATTTTGACAGACATGTAGATGTAATGATTTAATTAAATTCTTTGCATTGCTTTACTGACTTGGGGCTTAGGATCACTAAACACTTTCCAGTCAATGGGATGCTTGACAGACAGCCATGCCATATAGCATGGAGTAAATCCAATTCAGTTACTCACTCTTGAGAAACAGCTTCAGGTTGCTTTTGACAAATATTCTGGCACCAGTAACTGAACTGATTACAATTCAGTCTGGAGGTCGGGATTTGCATGATATACTGTTTCAAGCTGTCAGAGCAGAATGGAAATAGCGTTCAGGGTACGTCCTCGTGGTGTTAGAACATCAGTAACAGGAGTTGCTCTAATGCTCTACCTAAAACGTAGCCACTGAGCTACAATTTGCAAAGGAGCCTATGAAACTAAAATGTAGTAGAATAGGCCTATGAACACTTGCTGAAATTCCTTGCAAAACTAAAGCTTTGGATAACAAATGAGATCAGGAATTTTTCTGTAAAAGTGAGAAATCCTATCCCAGTTCCTCCCTTCCTCATTTCTAGAGAATTTGATATTTAGCCTTAAAGAGGAAGTGCTATTACACAATGGAGCTGCAAGTGTTAGCAATCACTTCTAGTGTCAGCGTGGACAAACCCAGGAGCACACTTCTACTCCAAAGGCTTCAGTACCCATCAGCTTCGGCAATATTTCTGACCTTTCCCACAGCATCAACTCCAGCAAGGGTCTTTCTTTTCGCACTTTTCAATTAACATAGCTGCATATTAAGGTGCAAACAGAGCACAAGCTTTTCTTTCTCGGCCACAGCAATGGATGTCTACTGAAGGTCTAAACTATTCTTTACAGTAGTATTTCCTTATGCATGTGAAAACAGAGTTTTAGTGTACAAGGCCAAATTCTCAACTAGTAGGAAACGTAGCTCTCTCCCATGTAAACACACTGCAGACAGGCAGATTCTTTGCGGTTTCTTTGCCTAAGTTCAGAAGTGTTCTCCCACCCTCAGAGGCAGGGAAGCATGGGTGAAAAGATGACAAACAGTGAAAAACTTACACTAAGTGCTCACCAAGAGATGTTCGGCCAGGACCTGATCTCTCTTATCCTAATTATCACAGTACTCCTAGTACATGTTACGCGACCAGCAGGGGGGTTACCTGGTGTCAACATGGGTGATGCAGCAGCCAGCCTCTCGTCGGTCCCATTTCTGAAACGATGCACTTTTTGCTGTCTAGACAACAGCATTTACATGTGTGCTAGTGGAAAGATTGATCCCATGTGCCAAGTCCCCCCCATCCAGCTCTGCGGTGTTGCCTGCTTGTTGTTCACCATCAGTGCATCTTTTTCCTAGCAGAAAACTCCTCTCATACCTTTATGGAGGGGAAAAAATTGTCCACGTGCTAAAGAAGAGCTAGGTATCAGCGCCACGTGGGTTAACTGAATGGGCCAGGGCATTGATTTGTCCGCAGTGATACAGCAGAAAGATGCACCGCAGGATGACACTGCAAAATGAGCAGTCGTCCCTTGAGGGATCCAAGAGGAATTTTCCTGGTATCTGAGCACCGCAGACAGGTGTCCTAAATACGTTTCAATGTGCTCATGAGACTGAAATGGACCTGTGTAAGGGCATCCAGCAAATTCTGCGGCAATAAACAAAATGTTTACCGCGCAAGTGAGATACAAGTTCAACTTGCAAACTCTACAGAATTTTCCTTATGTTTAATACAAGGGACAACAGGTACAGGACCTTGGTGGAAAATTAATCAAATCTTTTCCCCCTACCCCCTTCAGTCTGTGACAGCTTTCCCAGCTGCAGGCTGCATTCAGCTTAATTCCTGCCCGGTCAGATTCAGAAACCAGCTTCTCTTTTCCACTCTGACTTTTGCCTGTTGAATATAAACAGCTTGAAAATTCGAGAAGCTACCTAAACTTGTATCAATGAGTAAATCGTTCAGGCTTTCAGCTCTTACCGTCATCCTAATTATGGCAGTAATAAGACCAATCAGAACAGTAATCACAGCCATTTCTTCAAAGCTGTTATCTTGTGGCATCTGAAAAGCTCCTTGACCTCAAATGAGAGCGCCTGGAAGGCAGGCTGCAGACAGGCAAGGACACGGCCACCCTCCGGGACATGGCCAGCTGCGCTGAACATGCACATCACCGCCGAACAGCAGGGGTCATTAATTTTTTTGTCTTGGCCATTTGTTATCATTCGGGCAGCTTCCAAGCCAGCACGGAAACAGGCTGCTGCTGCTAGAAGCCCAATCCTAACCACTTCAGCATATTATACACATTACTTTCTTCATCACGCTATGGGTGGGTGGGGTCCTTTCTGAGGTACCATGTTCAAGGAGAGCACAGGTTCGGTTCCAAAGTTTCCTCCTGGCCATGTAAAGAAAGAGGGAGGAGGGCAGTCGCTGCCTAGCAGCCCCAAGAGCTGGGAGCACTTTGAATGTACTGTTACCCTGTGAAGGCACTCAGCCTCTAACACATCACTTCCCAAGGCCACCGTGCAGATCTCGAGGGCTGGTGGAGCACAGAGCATTAGTGTTGCTTCAACATAGGCCACAAAGCAGATTAATGCTGCAGCTAACCTATTTCTTCAAAGCACTGTTTATAGTTTAAGCCTGGCTGCCCGCACTACGGTGAATATGTCTCAGGATTAATTCTGCCCAGATGTATGTCAGTTTATGGGAGTTGCTTGTAAATGCCCAAAACCCAAATCCAGCCTATATAAAAGGGGAGAAAAAATTCCAGGCGAAAAGGAAAAACATGTTTCAGCAGTTAGCAAGTCGAATGGAGTATGCTGTGCATCTGCTTTTGAGTTACTGCAATGACATTTGTAGCTAAATTGCCATATCTAAATGGTGATGCTGTAATTATAGTATAGGAGCCTTTTCTATTCGGAATAGCCATTTTCTTCCTTTTATAACTGTCTCAAGCTGTATAACAGCCTGAAGTAGATCATGTAAGTTCTAGCCCAGATATACTAGATGAACAGCATAATCATTTTTAATTGGGTGAGCAGAAAAGTTTTATTTTAAAGTGCCCCATGCCACAGGCAGCTGCAGGTATGTGCGTCTACCTAATCAAGCTCTGCTGCTTCCCAGCTCATAAGCCTATTGATGGCAGTACCTAGAGATGCGAGATTAACACTTCCCACTGCATCCAAGCCCTTTCCCCTTGTGCACAGGCAGTCTTTAGGGCAGTATTGAATGACCTTTTGGATCTCAAAGAGCAGGAGCTGACGTAGGGCGTTTTTACAGTCTGCCTTACAAGCACGGCAATACTGCAGAGCTGCTGAAAAAATGCTCTACTCTTGTTGGTTTGCTAGTGTATTCACTGGGGTACTGATGGGATGTGTCAGGTTTTGGAGATTTCTGGATGAGTCACTTCTCTATTCCATTTGCAAGTGCCTCAGGGACAGGGATTTTTTCCTTGAGTAACAACAGATAAGTTGCATCAATAACCTGGCACTGTCACAAGCTTCACCCGCAGAGGGATGCTAGGCTGTGCAAACCCTTGGCACACACGTGACATCCAAGTGCCCAAGCAGTCTTAGAATCTGCGTATCCTGAGATGGAGAATTCACCTGCCACGGCGGGGCCATGACCTGGGCTGTGTTTCACAGCCCCTCTGCCCTGCGGGCACGTGGGACTCACTGCTGGCCTGTGGAGAGCTTTGCCATGCAGGAGCTGGGGAAGTCCTGGGGTCAGGCCAGGGTGGCCGGATGGCAGCTTAGCGCTTGCCAGGTCCCTGGTCAGTCTGACACTATCCTGATGTTGTTAAGGCGTTATAAATCCTAAGATTTATAGGAGCTCTGCCTGCTGCTGTACAGACGTCGATCTTCTTCCCACCCTGGATGACTAACAACACGTGCTGGTGCAAGGCGCTGCTGTGGGGCCCTGCGGAGAGCCAACAGGTCAACCTCTCTGAGCTCTTGTGCTGGGAGACTTGTAAGGGCGGCCATGTGGCCACTGCACGATGAGAACAGCACCTGGAACCCATTCCCGCATTGCTTTCGGGAAGCCTGCTCATTGAGACGTACACGCTGATGTACTCTTCTATTGCTTGTCTTTTTCAGTCATTTCTTACAGCTCTGCTATAATTACAAGCCCTACCCATGCCTCCTGAAGTCAGCGGAACACTCCCACTGGAGTAGTTCCTTTGAAGTTTTTTTCCCATAGTCAATTTAGATTTGAATTAACATTACAAATTTTCTACTGTATTTATTTCATCATAAGCCCTTTTATGCAGTTGAGTAATTAATTTCAATTCTCAATAGGGGCTTTCATTAAAGTATTGCTATTGTTGAAACCCTATTTTCACAAAAGAATGGGGTGTTCTTCTCTGGAAAGGTATTTAAACGGTTCCTTAATTTTAGATAAAGTTACAGTGGGATTGAAATTACTCATTATATACTATTCAATTTAAGTTTTACAATGTTTTCAGGCCCCTATCTAAAATGAAAATGAAGGCTAACTTTTTTCACAAGCTCATGCAGGAACTGCATTGTTTCTGGCTCCTTAGTAGCCAGTTGTTTTCATCAGAATTCACATTGTACATAGATATTTATAATAAAATAATTTAACAAACTGATATGCTCTACTTAATAATTTCACATTTTAAACCAGATGTAAAGTACAGGTGACAGCCTACATTTTTTATTTATACATTGCCTCAGCAGCATGAGATTTAATTATTCTATTGAGTTTTATATAGACTTGAAATGTCTTTTGTTCCCTTTTTCTTACATGCCTATGAGGCACTAACCAGCGCTACAGCATTTTATGTACATGTATCAAAGACTGCAGGAAAACAGCATGCGAGATCCCAGTTCTCCAGGCTCCACATGGGGAAAGGAGCAGGGAGAAGAGGTTGTCACGTAAAACCTTTGTGCTTTGAAGCTGTTTTTACAAACCTGATTGTAATCCAGATTCTGCACAGCCAGTGCAGACTGGAACGAGCTTGGGGCATCTCAGCACCTACTCTGCTCGTTATATCCACTGGGGGGGTGGAGAACAGTAGTAGTTCAATGTACTGACCTCCACCCCACCTCCTGTATGCTGGGCTCAGAGGTGCCCAGTGCCTTAGGTGCAGCTCCAGGATGCCTCCCGCATAGGATGTTTTCCGTGCTATTTCCAAACCCTGTATTTGCTGCTAGATCAATGAGGGGGAGCTATTAAAAAAAAAAAAAAAAAGCAACAACCCTACCATAATGTATGGAGCAGTCGACAGCAAGGACATTAACTGTCCCTGAGGGGAAAAAAAAGGACCCATTCCTGATGCTGGGCACTGCGAAGTCTGACCTCAGCTGCAGCAGCTGCAGTACCATCGCAGTCGGTCTGCTCTCAGGGCAGGCTCTTACTGAGGGCCCTCAGAGCCTTCAGCTCTTCTGTGAAGGGTTCTGCCTGGGGTTGGGGACGAAATACGGCGTGGTACAGGGTGCTGTATTGTGTAAAATGATACGGTGTCTGAGTTTTGACTGCATACCCTGAAGGCTGAGAGCACGGCCTGACCTCTCCCTGCACACGTGATGGTTGCTTTGCCCAGGGATAAGTCTACATGCTTATTATTTGTCTTCCTGTATTGCTTTTCAGAAGCAAGACATTTTTTTCCCGGAGAAAGAGTGGAACAGGTATTTATTCTATGAGAACAAACATGATTTTTCTGTTTGTGTTTTGAGAAGGAATAAAAGGGCAGCAGCAAATAGCCAAGCTTCAGATTCAATAAGCTACTTAAAGCAGCTGTGCTGATGCCTCCAGCCAGCAATGTGCTCATTTCAACAGCTGCATGGCATAAATAGAAGCCACTCACTCTTATCTCTCAACTAAATACAAGCCTATAGGCTTTAAGCCCTGTAAAAGTCCTGTACTGTTCCTTCAGGGGAAAGCAGTTGTTTCCTAATTGAAATGCCTCTAACCACATAAACAACAAGTTAAATCACCAGGAGACCTGCTGCAGCTTCCTCTTGGATACACACCGAGAGGCCCTGAGGTCTCTGCTGGGGGCGGAGCTAAGGGAACCTGACCCGCCTGCTTATCCCAGTATGGGCATTGTCCAGACTATTAAAAATTAAAAAAAATTACAGTTATTTAACTGAACGCTTAGCACGTTTCCTAAGCATCCACAAGAATATTTCAAAAAGATACCGTTACAGCCATGACTTCCCGTGTTTACACTTTCTTGTTGTTTTAAGGGCATACCCAAGCCTCCCGCACACACTCTGAGGCGGACTGCCAGCAGCCGCTTGTACGCCGCAGGGGGCTGGCACGTTTCTCCAGTCTGTGAAACTTCTGGCTTTGGTGAAATCAGCGATTCCAGTGTCCCTCAGTGCAACGGGGCCAACGGAACCGCTTCACAGCCACGTGACTCATAGTCAGGGAAGCACAGCCAGCTCCCTCCAACACCAACCGCTGCCTCCGATAAACAGTTAGTGCCAGGTTTAGGGTCTGACAGAAAGGGACCGTGACTTGATTTTTCAGAAGCAACTGAAATTCCAGCATAAATTGTCTCACAGAGTCTTTAGCATTGCATTAACAAAGTAAAAAGCAAAACACCACTTCTAACACTTGGTTATTAAAAGTAATAAGCAAAATACTCCAGCTGGAAAACAAATAGATATTGTCTAGAATGGTTTGCCTTCCTTTAAGTAAAATCTTTTAGACATAAGAAAAACATTTCCTGAATATAATTTACACTGTCATCTCCTCTGTCTCTTATAAATTGCATTTCAGTTTTTGTTAGTAAGGCTCATAGTTTATTGGATACCCAAATTTATATGATTTGGTTTTGAGAGTTTCCTGGTGAGGTGTACAGAAAAGAATAGATGCAAAATGTAGAAGTGATTATTGTGGAGTAATTGCTATTTCTTCCGAACGAAGGGAGCTGTTTAACAGCATGCACTGTAATAGATTTTTATTGCATGTATGAACAGGGGTATTAGGTAGTACTTTAAGAGGACAGAGTCTGCAGTGCACTTGACACCACTTCTTCGATATAGAAATGTTACCCTGATTATACAAAAGATACATTCCAATATGAGGAATTTTTCATGAGAAAAATGAATGTATGGCTTTGGGGGGCTTGCTTTCCATTATCTGCTGAATTAATGATATTTCAGAGTATTTAATGATGCCTTGCAATGAAAAGTGGAGGCATGAACTATGAAAGCTTCTTTTAATAGGAAAGTCCCAAGGGGCTGTTCACACATTCCCTTCTCAGAGCTGAAAAATGATGATTTATCTGTTGCTCTAAAAACTGATTGTGTTTTTTAAATTGAAAAATCATAGCAAAAATAGATATTACAAGTATTTCCCGATGCAGCCTTGTAATTAGCATCAACAGCTACTTAGTGCACTATGCTAATGATGTTACCCAAATACATGAAAATAATATGAAAAAGGATGGGGACGGGGCATGCATAGCCACCTTTACAGTACTGGGCAATTATCCAATTAGACTAGAAGATGCCTCTAGGACAATCCCTGCCTGGATGTTCAAGACAGCCAGGCATTTTTAGAAATGTTACTGATAGTCTGGAAATATAACTTACTAGTAAAACTGCATGAATTTTAAGGCCAGAGCTGTAAGACCTCCCCACCTGGATCGGAAGTGAGAGGAAGCTGTTAGAGAGAAGGCTTTACCAGTAAGGAGAGCTGGTGAGACAGAAGTTTCAGGAGATTTGTAACAGGATAGCCAGCTTTTTACCCTTATGTCACTGCTGCACATCCTGTCCAGATGGCAAATGAAAGTAACTAGAGGCCCTGGCAGCTGGCTAAATGGGTTTGTATTCTCAAACCAGTTTTAATGGGTGAAGTCTCTCCTCCAGACTCCAGGCACTACTGCAGGCGTGAGCACCTGCTTAGAGCAGGCATTCTTCCTTGACACACTGCAGTTAAGATCTCTAATTACCAGTGAAAAGCCCTTTAAGATACTGAAAAGTGTTCTGCAGTGCATGCAACAGATGCTCGATGGACCTCGCCACTCCATTAGCCCAGGATTTGAAATCATCACCAAGGCAAAACTCACCGATTGCTGTCGGTGCCACCATTTTGATTGATTCTAAGGAGAGCAGGACAGGACCGCTTCATGTTTCAGCTCCACCTCCTCAGACAGCAGACCAGCTGTAAAGTCTAGTCCAAAGTGAAAAAACAAGACTGGAGGAGCAGTATCAATGACGGGGCTGTCTGCTAGGCTAGACACCATCGCTCCCTTCTCGTCCTGTGCTCCTGGCACATGAAAGCTTCTAGTGTTGCCAGCTGAACTTTGCCGACATACCAGGCACACACCAGGGCCCTCAGAGCGCTTTACAATGAATCTTTATTTTGTGTGTAGCTGTATTACACTGCACGTGAGAGTAAACGGCGCAGCTGTGAAGACTGATGGCAGACTGTATGCGTGGCTTTGCGTTGCTGTTTCCTGAGCGTACGGAGACACACGCAATTTCTGTCGCGGCATAGGAAGGGGTCATTTTCACTAGCCTTACTAATCCTGTATAAATAATGGTGAGAATCACCTACTGCAAGCTCCATTTATAGTTTAATTAACCTGCATCTGCTCCCAAGATCCAAAGGCAGAAAAATGTAGGTGAAATATTAAACGGTAGCTACCATTACGCTTTCAGGGCATGACACAGAGCTGCTGTCATACAGCTCTTACTGATTTTAGAGAGAATAATGTGGATTACATATTGTGTAAGGCTTTGAAAAATCTAGGACTTAGAAGAATCCATCTGACCTGGTCAGCATGTTGAGCAGTCAAGAGCAGTAGTGAACGCTTAGCACAAATAACTGAAGGAAAACAGGTTTAAAAATTATTGAAGTTCCTAATATGCACTTAGACATTTAAGTTGTATAGAGATCTCCGGAGAAACCTCTGAAAGACACAAAGAAAACTAGGAAATTCAACAGTTCTTCTAGAAAACTGTACAAGTCCTTAAAGAGGTATGTCACAACTTCATACATAATACAGCAGTACTATTAAGTAATCTCTAAATATCACCCAGTGACTCAAGGCCCCAGCTCTACAAATGGGTTTACGCAGAAGCTAAGCACCTCTGTTTTCAGAGTCAGAAAATGCCATAATCGTGCTGTTTTCTAAAGCAAGCACTCCATTACTACTTTTCACTTTGTTGAGCCACCTTTCAAACACAGGGCTGTTCTATGCCAGGCAGTGATACAACAGGGTGTAGATTAATCTTCCCAACTCATACCTTGATGTAGTATATCCAGGGAGGTTATGCTGCAAACAAGCAAAGGCAGTTATGGCTATAGATGTTCATATGGTAAACTCCTCTATTCTTCTTTACATGCCCATTTTATAAATAGTAGTGGGGTTTGTTTTTGTCCATTACTCTTGTGTTTTCCAGCTATCAGTTAGGAGGAGGTATAATACAGCCAAAAACCATTAAGCCTTTCTGTCTGCTAGAGACTTAAATCTAGTACAAAACAAGACATAAGTGACAGCAGTAAGCATAGGAGTACAAACCCAATAAAACCGCATTGCTCGTTGTGACAGGCAGCAATCTCAGCACACCAGCAGCTTTGTCTGTCTCTTAAACCTCTTCATTTGTTGTTGAGACAGAGGACGGTTTGGAAGACATTCAGATGAAATTCACATGGACATTTTTAGTACAATTTTTATTAATATTTGTTAACAGAAAGCCCAGAGAAATTTAAGAAATCTGTTGTACTGAAATGAAACAAAACAAGACTTTTGAAGCCAAAGGGGTGGTGAAAGTTGTTGCTGTGAGCCAGTCAGAAGCAAGGTTTGACATCTCACTGCAAAGGAATCAGAGGCACCAGACCGTGAAAGCAGTCGAGAGAGAGATCAATAACATCTCATGTGCTTAGAACAGAGAGAAGTGAGCGATGCGAAACTCAAAACAGACTTAAGACAAAGTCCTTGCCTTGGCGTGCCACAAGGATGCAGGAAGGTTTGCTAAGGATGGAGAGGAGCATACTACTGTAACAGAGATGTGAAAGGGTTACAGTAGGAGCAGGTGGTTTAGTGTGGATGAAAAGGAAGGACTGTATCCTTTACAGCTTTCATTCAAGGTCAGCTTGTGAAATACAGACCCTTTTTGGACATACGGACATTTTCAGAGGTCTAGATGATGTCCATACAGTGGATATCACCCTGAGTCACAGCAGGACAGTGGTGACTCCTGCAGTAGTCAGAAAGAAAGAGCTCAAAAACTGTGCGAAGGTAGACACTAACATGGTGCCAACAAGACTGGGCAAGACCTTCATTTGGAGGGAGGGGATAACCAAAGGAGAATGATGCTGAAGCATGCACATAAAGACAGCGGTTACCTGGGACTTTGCAGGCAAGATTTCCTGCAGCCAAGCTGCAGAGGAGGAAGAAAATGGGATCAAAACTCCTGTGATCTTTCCAGCAGCCTCTCAGACCATTAAAGAAAGATCTTCCAGCAGACGTTGCTGAAGGGCAGACAAAGGGCTAGACGACAGCATCACAGAAAGCAAAGGACAGTTTTTTAGAGGAAGAGCCCAGGGAGGGATGTGGAAGGCAGCTGACAGGCCCAGGAGGATGAAGAGGGTGTGCTTGATGAGCTCTGTGGGGAGAGAGGCTTTAGCAGCATGGGGAGAATTACTGGAGAAAAAAACAGAGCCCCAGGGCCAGGCTGGGAGGAAAGGGACTCCAGACAGCAAGGACAGACAGCAGTCACATTGCAGCAGTAAAGTGAGAGCAGGCAGAAATTGGAAAAGCAGGTGGAGATCATGGGTAGGTTTCTAAAGAACATTCTGTCACATTTTATGTTACCAGCTAGCAGATGCACGTTTCACATTGTCGAGGTTGAGTTGCAGCTTCTATTACAACACCTCGTTCACTCCCTCATCACTTTCTGACACAAATTCCATAAGGATTGTGATTTTCCGCCTTTGGTTGCAGCTTGGGAAGGTGAAAGGTGCAGAGTACTGAGTCTCAGCAAATGCATGGCACGCTTGTGGTTCCCCCCCGGCCCCGTACCACGTTTCTGCAGGTGCACATACACATTCATAATTTAACACACTGCATACACTATTGATAGCATACTGTTTGACAAATAACACGCAACAGAGAGGTGATATCGCAAGTCGTATGAGAAGCCATGGGGTCCATCTGGGCTTTGAACCTCAATTCTGCATTTCTGCACACGTGATTTCAATCTTACATTGCATTTCCTGGTAAATGCTTCATTGTCGCTTTTGCTATTCGTATTAGCATCATATGTGCAAAATATGAAGACAAAAGGATAAATACATTTGTATATGAAATATACCTACAAAATATATTCTAACACTAGATGGAAGAAAGTATTTCCCAGATGCAACATAAAATTATTTTAGAATTCAAGCTGAAAAATGCCACCATTATTTCTTCCTAACCTGTTTTTTCTAACAATGTGTTCTGGAAGTCCTGTTTTTTGCCTGGTAACAGTTGTATTTCACTTTTCCACATGTAGTTCCTCCCAGATGGGAACACAAGTTTGGACCGGATAAATTAACAAAATAACAATAACATATTTTCTTAAAAATATGACTGCGCGTCACAAATTTGCAGTGAAATATTAAAGTATTGACCTTTTTTTGCAGAGGGGAAAAAACTGCAATCCACGGGGATGTCACAGAATGAGCCAAAACAGTTGGGTCTGTTGCCTCCAGCCTGGCGTGCGGCCTCCCCATCCCAGGGCTCGGGATGCAGCCGGAGATGCTTGCTGCGACAGGCGACCACAGCGCGGGTGCTCTGCGGGGACGCAGCACCGTGGCGCAGGAGCACAGCAGCCCTGCCCAGGGGCAGCACACCGGCTCTGGTAACAGCTGAGAAGCCGCATGAGTTCACCAGTGCTGACCCTGTGCATAACCGCTGTAACAAACTACATAAATACCACATCAACTGGCCAGTACTGCTGTCCTCAGAGAAGGGCAACGAGGCTGGTGAGGGGTCTGGAGAACAAGTCTTATGAGGAGCAGCTGAGGGAGCTGGGGCTGTTTAGTCTGGAGAAGAGGAGGCTGAGGGGGGGACCTTATTGCTCTCTACAAGTACCTGAAAGGAGGTTGTAGTGAGGCAGGTGTTGGTCTCTTCTCCCAGGTAGCTAGCGATAGGACGAGAGGCAGTGGCCTCAAGTTGCATCAGGGGAGATTTAGATTGGATATTAGGAAAAATTTCTTTACTGAAAGAGTGATCAGGCATTGGAACAGGCTGTCCAGGGAGGTGGTGGAGTCCCCATGCCTGCAGGTGTTCAAAAGATGTGTAGATGTGGCACTTTGGGATATGGCTTCGTAGGCATGGTGATGTTGGGTAGATGGTTGGACCTGATGACCTTAGAGGCCTTTTCCAACCTATGATTCTATCATCCTCAGACCTGGGATGGCAGAGTAGGCGAGATTTCCCTGCTACAAGAAGCTGGCAAGGCCTGCAGCCCACTCCAGCGAATGACCCAAACATGCGATGCGCTCCGCGGGAGAGCATCTCTGCAGCTCCAGGCGTTCAGCAGCATTCGGTTCAGCAGCGTTCATCTCCGTACCCTCCCAGATGGGGACCTCTGAAACATTTATGTACTGAAACAGTGACTTACGCAGCGCAGCCACGCCTAGGGCTTACAGAAATAAGCAGCAGTAAGCAAGCAAGTGCAGAGCTGGTCTTTATCCAAGCCTGTGTAAAAAGCCTGTCTGAAAAGAGGTGGAGTAAGGGAGTCTAACACCCCTCCCAGTGCAGGACAGACAACATCTGTCAATGAGAGATGGATTACACTAGCTGTGACATAAAAGAAAGTGAAGTGGCCAGAGGGTAAAAGTAGTGGGTGAAAATTCCATGTTAATCTTAGAGAATGAACACTTTATATTGATGCTTTCAAGCACTAACTTTAGATATACATTCTTCAAAATGAATTCTTTTTTTTTTTTAATTATGAAATTACTTCATGATTGCTTTTATGCCTTTGTTTTTACTAAAAAACTAATTATTAGCATTTATTCATTTCTACAGAAGATGCCATCAAGGATGTGAAGCAACTTACATTGCTGAGTACTGAACAAAAATGGCAGTCATTTACATGGCTGACAACTTTTAAATTCAAATATTTTAACCATAAAACAAAGCAAATTTGCATAGCAAAGCAATTTGAGGATATGAGCGTTTCTAATTGTTTTTTATCTCTTATAGGCTTCTCCGTTATCAGAAATACAGCTTTGATCTTTAACTTTGAGCTCGGCCTGACAGCAAAAGGAAACTTTTTTCAATGTTAACCTTTCATTTGGTACCCTCTGCTGGCCAAAACAAGCACAGGCAGGGAAGCCAAACCCCCATACTCCAGTAATGAAAAAGATACTGAAAAACCATCGGTGACCTTCAGCAGAGATGACCTAATCTGTCACAGGGGAGAAAGCTAACAAGCACACTCAGCCCGAAGTAGAAAAATCAATACAACGCAATGCAATGCATCTCTCAAAGCCTAAGCAGATTTTCACAATGCAGGAAGTGTCACAAAGCGCTCTCAGATGTATCATCAGCTCTATTCACTTTCCGAGCATTAGCTTTTGTTAAAAATAAAATTTCTGCTTAGTCACCTGGAAGGAATGGTGAAAGCCTTAGGTATTTGTCTGCTCCTTCCTCCTCCTACTCAAGGAGGAATATATATGAATCACATCATAACCCAATCTTCCCTTCTTCTCCATTTTGACAGTGAAATCTTTGAGATATTTTCCAGTTGCTATTGTGTATGCAGGTTTCCTGCCATGAACTGTGTTGTCCACAGCTGGAGACACAGACGACAGCTGGGCAGGCTCTCCCTGCAACCCCTGAAGAGCTTTCCTTTGGGCAAGCTCTCGGGCACGGGCCCCATCTGAGCAGTGCCCAGGCTGCTGTCTTGGAGGCAGGCTGCTCTGTCTTCCCTGGCTGTTCTCACATTCAGTACACACGGTGCGACTGCACAGGGTACGTCTACTCCAGGTTTTGCCATCAGGTGACAGGAACCCCCTCTGCATAGCTGACTATGAGCAGACCAAAGAGTTATCCCTAATACAGCAGGCTTTGACGTGTCACAAAAATATGACAGAGGTAAACTCTGAGCAATTGCTCTCAGCTCAAAGTTCACTGCTGCTTTTCAAGCCCAGGAAGAAGCCTCCCTGCAGCTTGTATTGATCCGTGTACCCTAGGCTTTGCTTCTCCACACAAACTGCTAGCGTGACTGGCTTGACTCACAAGAGAGTCACCGAGCAAGCAGAGCAACACATTTTTCAGGCTCAGCTCCTGATCCAGGACTCCAGTGCAAGCTCACTGCTGGCGCTGGCAGCTGACACTGCAAAAGTGCCTGCTTTCCTTTGGAAATTACATCCCCAGCACAAACGTGTGAAGGTAAAGGCAGAGCTCTCCTCTTGCATTTTCTTCCCTGTTTCAGGAAAAAGCTCCGCATGCTCACAAAAAACAGCAAAGCTGTTGGACACTCATGTCAAATAATGGAATTCTGAAGTGCCTGTGTGTGCTCACAGGCCAGCCCCAGGTCAGGATGGGGCCCGCAACCCAAACACCCTGAGGGAACCTGTCGCTGTGCAACGACACCAGAAAGCTCTGCCTCCTCAGCGATACGACATGCAATTCATTTTTGTCTGCAGCTTCTAAAAGCAAAGCCAAAAAACTTCATCATGCGTTAACCATCAGCACAGAGATAAGGAAAGGAGAAGATGAAAGCGTCATAGGGACATTTAACACAAAAAGACCAGCCTTGCTTATAACTTCTTCATGACCACATCAGGGAAGCATGTTATTGCCAAAAATGTTACACCATGGTCTAACCCTGTCAGACAGTGATTTTAAACTATGTCCTCATGATTAGGGTAAAACTCCTAAGATCTGGCTTTGGTTCCATATATAACCATGCTGGAAACAGTCATGGGACTGGCATTTTGTAGCAAAGTCATGACCTTAACAATTGCTCAAATCCAAAGCAACTTCTGGCTGAACTGGGCTCCTAGGAAAGAAAGAAAAAGGAGATGCCTTTACCAGCATCCGCAGGGACCTGAGCTGCACTGCCAGAGCCAGCAAAGTGCCTGAAAGAAGTCTCCATCAGCAGGGGAGAAGCTCCAGCAAGCAGCACAGTGGAGGTCTGTGGACCAGACCTGCATGAGCCCAGCTGAAATACGGCAGGGGCTCAGACAGGGAAGCGGTGCTTATCCTTCTCCAGGCTACTCAATCTCTGTTTAATAGCAACACAGCCACTTAAACTTCACAGGACGATTGCCACTCCCAAGTCATGTCTGTGCTGTAGTCCAGAGTATTCAGGCAAGGAATCAAGTCATAATAAAGTAGAAACAGAAGAGGGGTAGAACAATATTCTTCCTAACTATAGTTCATCAACTTAAAAAAAAAAAATCTATTTCAATAACAGGTTCATTGTAACAGCTTCTGGAGTTCCTTTCCAGCTGAAGTCCCTGGTTTCTCATGCACCTCCCAGGTTGTTGAGGACCAAATGTGGCATCAGATACAAGCACTCACATGCCCTGGCCTGCACTGTCCTGTCTTCTGTCCTGTATTTGCTAGTGACATGTCCTTTGTTTCACTTGTCACACAAAGTTTGCTAAGCAATGCACAGCAACATCCAAGCCCTTTCCCAAGTCATTCGTTAATCAGTTAACAGTTCTTCAGTACTCTTGCATGGTTTAAATTAATTGACTCTTCCCATTGGCATTATGTAGCATTTATTGATTCTGTCTTGAATTTGCCATTGGAAAGCACTGAAATCTGAAAGCTCCCTGGAGTTCCCATCATCTCCATCTTGCTTAACCTCAAAAAATGCTGTTCTTTGTGTATTGTGTAATTTAACCTAGGTCTTCAAAAAATCTTGAGTTACGTCATAATTAATGCAACTTTGTGCTGAAATTTAGCAAGCTTTTCATTGCTTTGTCTTTTAACCTGTATGTAAACCAGAACATTGCTTTAATCCATAATAGCTTAGTACTTTAATAAGCTCTTAAGAGTGGTGTTGGCAACAGATTTCTTTTGAGATCACAAGTAAAGTATGCCTTTGTCCACTGTTTTGTTGGTGTACTTGGAGTTCAGCAAATTAGAGGAATGTGATTTCCTTTGAAGAAGCTATTATTCAACCAAGTGTATAGAAGGACTTTTGGAAAACTGTTTAACAACTACTACTGCAGCCAAAATGCATGATGGTTGAAGTAAGACTCTGAACCTTTGTATCACTCTTGCTTTCTCACTTTTTCAAAAATAATTAGAATATGCCTAAACTTCCAGTATTACAACAATGCTTTGATTGTCTAAGTTTATGCCTTCTTTCCTATTTGGGAATATTGCAGTGGAGAATCCACACCTCAGAGCATAACAGAAACAAACAGATGTGGCCAGCAAGAGGTGAAAGAACATCATTATCTACACCTTCCCCTGGCATAGTGTGCTGAAGCATTTTTCTGCTAAATCTTAAAGTGAAAATCCCCTCCTGTTAAATACTAATGCACCATTTCTATAAATTGGGTGGGCAGAATGTTCCGCTTCCTTTTCCAAATGTACTTCTCTGTTTTGACTCTTAAATGCAATGCATTTGATTTCCAGGTGCATTACCTGAGGCCCAGGGGATGGGAAGGTGTCTCCTGAAGGTTGCATCTCTGGAGAACTCGCCCAGCCTTCTCTAAGTATGGTCAAAACCTGAAATAAAGTGCTGATGTTCGAGTGCTCAGCAGGCAGCAGTACCTCCTGGAGCTCCAAGTTTAACTAAAAGTACAACAGCAGGGAGCCTTCAGCTATACACTTCATACTTCCCACACAGCCACCCAGTTAGGTGCACGATGCTGGTGAACTAGACTGAAGTTACCCATCCTAGCAACACTGTATAGCAACTTAAAGTTTATGGATTGGATTCTCATCTCACTGATGAGTAGCTTTGGAGCAATGTAGGCCATAGGATGAGATATGAAGAACAAGCTGGTGAGTTGCTTGTTAGCGTGGTGACATGCAGGTGCTCCACAGAAGAGCCTGTTAAAAAAGCCTGGCTAGTACTAGCATGGATAACATTACTGGCAAACATTTGACACAGCCTAATTTAGGCTCACAGCTCATATTACTGTTGCTTTATACGAAAACTAAGCAGCCATTAGCCACGCTTGCTTAAAGCAATTCACACATTATTAGCTACCATACACAAGGACGGTATTCCCAATTTGCAGCTCTAGAAGTTTGCCTATCTCTGTAGGTATTTGTGTACTCCTCATTCCTCCGAGATGCTTGGACGCTGTAAACATTAACGACTTACCTCTCCCACTCCTGGGAGAGGCCTGCTGTTTCTGTGGAACAGATGCTCTGAGATCAGATTTGCCCAAGGTCATTCAGAGGGACAGTGGAGAACTAAAATATTTTTCAAGTCTTAATTCAGCCTCAGCTAGGAAGCTTTTTAGCCTACACCGGAGAGGAAAAACTGAAAGATTAAACCTTGAGAACTATTCCAAACAATAAGGCAAAGTATCACATTCAAGCACAGATGACCTCCCTTTTGGCCCTGTTGAACCAGATTCATGAACTTTCAGACCAACTTTTCTCTAACAGCAGAAGAGCAAATATTATATTCTTGGCCAAACTTGTGTACTGTTAATGTATTTTAGTCACACAAAATCCAGCCTAGAACTGATGTCCCTTAAACTCTAATCTCTCCTACACATTTGTGCAGATAAAAAGCAGGACCAATGTTTTCTAGCACTATTTGTTATTTGAACCTAAGCAGGTGAGAAGCAGAAAAGGAGAGCAGAGGAAGGAGTGGGAAAGGAATCAAGGAAACGCATGAGAAAGAAATACTAATTGAAAAGTATGAATGGCCTAAGAATACTGTGCTTTTTCCTCCTCCTGTCTATTTCTCCTCCATCACTTACTTGCCTTCCAAACACCAATTCTGTTACTTTCTGCTTCGTTCCTGGCACTGGCAAGCCTAAGCATTCCCAAATTGAAAGTCAGGCCCTCAGAATTACTTGATTGACTTACAGATCACACAGATCTTGAAAATAGCACCCCTGCAGTGTGCTTGCAGAGTTCATTTCTTCACACATAGCACATGCCCACAAGGAGCCTACTGTAACAGCTGATACACTAAATACTATTAGAGAAAGAGCTTCTTACTAGCTCTCTTCTGCCCTGACAGACCAGACTGCGGCCAACTATCTAAATCAATGTGCTAGAGAGATTTGCATTTAAACTCAGACCTTAAAAGGACAGGCATGCTTACCTATACTAAGCCCTGTACTCTGCTTTCTGATTTTCAAGCTATTAGGATTTGCTCAGATCATGTTTCTCTACCATCATATGGGCTTTTTTCTTTTTTACACAGAAGCTGTAAATAAAACGCATGAGAATTAAAAAGAAAGCCAGAGTTAGCAATTCTCTGGCTTTCTTTCAAAAGTCAGCTTACTTTAATTGATATTTTGCTCAGAGGCATGTTGCAAACACTTGGGGCATTGCAGTGTTCCCACAATTCTTCAAAGAGAGCAAGTCTATTATTTGCAATCCATTTTCCATCCTCTGAGTCCCATGACACAGATGGAAACAAGAAGGTTAACCTGGATGAGTGGATCAGCTGTTTGGTAGATGGCTCAGAGACCTGGTACGGGGATTTTACATAAGTAGCAAATCCCTAAAACATTCTGTTAGCATGGGAATCAAATAAACAACCCCTGCTAGGACCACTAGGTCAACCAAGCACACACCTGGAATTTCAGTCCACAAGGTAGATTTGTTTTACATATATTTAATTATCTCATAACTAGAAGGCTATAAAATTATCTGGTTGATACACTACAGTTAAAACACATAGCAGTCCATGGGCTCCCAGAAACCAGCCATTTTAAGCGCCAGCAGCACAAAGCAAAGAAAAACCACATGGAACAAGAGTTATTTAGTAGCCAGGAAACAAGAAGGTTATTAAAATTGTTAATTGGTTATTAAAATTCACCTGGACAAGGTCCTGTGCAGCCTGCTGTAGGTGACCCTGCTTCAGGAGGGGGGTTGGACTAGATGACCCACAGAGGTCCCTTCCAAACCCTACCATTCTGTGATTCTGTGATTGTGAAGGAGACCTTTAATTACTTGCAGCAGTTGTGGGAAACATTACCAGTTACATCTCTATAATAGATTTAAATTTACAAGTCATCACTGGAATGCTGTAATCAATCCTGAATTTGTTTTGCAAGTCAGTTCAAAGAAAAGTTTAAATATGGAAACAAATATTGTGCCTTTTCTATGGAAAGAAGAGAATATTTTTTATTTCTACCTGCTTCACATTTCCAGCAGATTATCTTTAAAAAATGCTTTTAAAATACAGCTGCAATCATCAGGCTTGAGAGGTATTACAGAACATGGAACCACGCAAAGGGATTAACTCCTAATATCATCCGGCTGAACAGCATGAGCTCATCTGGGCTTAACCTTCTGAGTCCATTCCATTTGTAGGACCGAAGCAAAAACAATAAATCACAGCTAACAAGCAGGCAATTTTTATTTTAAACATTAAGAAGGATGGATGACTTCCCTCACATCTCCATTAAAGAACCAAATTTTTCCTGGAGAGGGCATATTTATCTGCTCATGGCTGCTACATTCCCATTATGCCAGGCAAATAATTCATAAGGGATCATCTGACACAGCACATCCCTTGGAGCTCACAGATTGGCCATGACCATGCTGTATTTTTCTCCAGTTCATTTGCTGATGCAGAACAAGGAGCACAGGGCTGGCAGGTGGAGTGCAATTGCCAGCTGGCACATGGGCTTGGGCACAGATCCTTGCCGGGCCCAAAGAAGAGGGAAGTTCATCAAACTGGTTGCAGCGTACAGTGGAGAATGAAACCCATCTCACTTGTAATTTGGCTTTTCTATTCAGAAATGTATTACTGGACCCAAAATTATGCTGGAGACCTGCTCCAGGTAGGCCTGCTCAGAGCAGATAGATGGGAACAGCCCGTGGGCTGCAATGAGCCTCAAACAGGGAGGAGGAGGCCCCACTGGAATCAATCTGTGTGGGTAATTTGCCAGTGAAGGGAGGGTGGAATACCAGGTAAAAGGCAATTCCAGTGGCTCAGGGTATAAATTTCCTCAGTGAATCTTTAACTAGAAAGTCAGAGAATGGTTTGAGTTGGAAGGAAACACTATAGATCGTCTAGTTTCAACTGTGTTGCCATGGACAGGGACAACTTCCACTAGACCAGGCTGCTCAAAGCCTCATCCAGCCTGGCCTTGAACACTGCCAGGGAGGGGACATCCACAGCTTCTCTGGGCAGTCTGAGGAACTCAAAAAGGTCCAAACTGTTCCCTCTTTACCCTGCCTGCAACCAAGCTGATAAAGTGAACAAGATAAAAAAAAGGGACAGTGGGGCTTAGGAAACCTTTGTGTTTGGTAGAGAAACAGAGCAGTACCAGTGGAATGTCTAAGAAAGCTCTTTGTAGTTTTCCTGTGATTTTTGACCGTAACCTCTGTCCATTATCCATGCCTGGAAGGTCTCAGTCCTCATCATCCAGCTAGAGTTAAGTGGGAACTTCGCAGAAGTGAGACTCCAGACTCCAGCAAAGCAGGACATAGGAAGCAGGACATGCCAGTACTCATTTCTGTGCACTGCTGGGCAGTCTTTGGGTATCCCGTCCCCTGAGGTAGCTGCACTGCAACCCTGGAAGGGCACAGAGGGAGACGCTTCGAAACACTTTGCTGTCCATCCTACAGGGAGGTGTAACACAGGACTGACCGAGCAAAATGGAGCTCTCCCTCCCAAAATCCCCCATCTCCACATCTGAGAGCAGCCTTCCTGCTCCCAAGTGCCCTCCAGTAATCCCTGCCTGTAGAACCTCAGCAATAATAGCAAGCCCAGGCTCCAGTGCCCCGTATTGGCACCATGCTGCTGTTGAGCTGCCCAGCATCAGCCCTGGCTGCCTAGCTGCCTGCCTCAGCCTGGTAGGGCTGGCAGAGGGCAGACACCTTTCTGGGCCCTCTGGTACCTCTTGGCCCTAAGAAGATTTTAGCAAACGAGCGTAATGATGTCAGTGGGGAAAAGGAATTAGTCCTCAGAGCCAAGCGCAGACTTAGTGCACAATTTCATTGCTTTCAGTAGTGGTGAGCCAGCTGGCTGCCAGGCTCTGAAAGAAGAATAAGTCTGCCCCTTTAATCCCCTTTGCCCTTTCAAAAGGCTGGTTCTAGAAAAATTAGTGGCCAGTGCAGTCAAACACTGAGTGAAGGGAAGGCTGTCAGATGGATGAGGTGTACCAGAGGCAACAGAGGAGCACCAAAACAGATGCTGAACCAAGCCTTGTGGGTAGGATTATACAAATTGAGCTGCCCTGGCAGTCTCTCTGCTCACCTTTAGCTGAGAAGAGGACTCACTGCTTTTAAAAAAAACAAACAAAAAAAAAACCCAAAACAGAAAGACACTTTCAACTTCAGTTTCTAAGCTTCCCCAGCACGTTCCCCTGCTGCACAGCCAGGAGGGCTGCAGGGGAAGGGCTAGGCAGGGCAGCCTGACTGCACGTCCACATTTCAAGCTCATCTGGGTGGGAAGGCTGCAGCATGGTTGCTTTTTGGCATAACTACCTAACCTCCCCAATTATTTTTCTTAGTCCATCCTGAGTGACGCTTCTTTTGGCACCTTACGCATCCTGCTTGTACTTCGTTTTGAAATGAAAGCTCCCTTGGGAAGCACCATGGCATAGCCAGCCTGAGCCATCCAGGACCAACCCAGTCCAAGTGATAACAGTTGAATCTAATTAACCATTTACAGCATGTGTGACTTATTGCATAAGGCAATTAAAAAGAAGCAGAATTCAAACTGTGACACACATCATGGCACAGCAAATAAAACATTTCTGATTTGGGGTGCATGCTCACACCTCCGCACAGCAACTCCAGCTGCATTGAGGAGGTCATGCTCTCCACCCGGCGCTGTCCTTCCTCTGCAACGCTTTTCACCACAGGCTTCATGGGAGCCAAACTCTTTTCAGTGGTGCCCAGTGACAGGACAAGGGGCAATGGGCACAAACTGAAGCCTAGGAAGTTCCGTCTGAACATGAGGAAGAACTTCTTCCCTCTGAGGGTGATGGAG
>Ga0065711_1028852_pt1 | contig 38880 bp, 28 predicted proteins | sample Hoacrofraction12_FD_59098 | JGI IMG/M metagenome (GOLD analysis project Ga0065711, IMG submission 59098) | Hoatzin crop microbial communities from Cojedes, Venezuela - Epithelial fraction 12 v2 (version 2) | ecosystem: Host-associated > Birds > Digestive system > Esophagus > Crop | place...
GGGGGGGGGGGGGCGGAATCTGTCAGTCCTTCCTTTTCTAGAGATGTTTGAACAAGTCAGTTTGTATCGGAAAAAAACCCCAAACCCAACTCAAAACAGGAAACTCTTATCAGCTTGCCAGGAAGCTCTATTGCTTTGTGGAAGTGTTACCCTACGGTCATTGCTACTTTCAGTAGCTGTTTGTGAGTAATTTATGGCTTTAAGATGGGCGTCAAATCTTCCATGCAAGCAGGGGAGAGGCCCTAAAGCTGGAAGGGGTAGTGGTAGAAGCGGAGGGTGGAGGGGAAATACCAGGGAACAGGATTTGTATTATCTTACTACGTATATTTACAACGATAAGATTTTCATTGTCTTCTATGGTAAATTATGACCCTGTTTTTGTTCTGTATTTGGATCAGGAAACAAACCTATGTCTTCAAAAATGCACAAGCTTAGTCTTCAGTGACTTTTATTCAGCAGACTAAGAATTGAGGGACTCGGGGTGATATGTAATTTATTTGCAGGAGAATGTCTAAATTACTACCTTATGAAATTCTGTATGCTTGTATTCCAAATGTGTGCATGTGTCTCTGTGTATAAAACTATGCATACATATGCAAAAGCTATTAAAACTTGTCACAGAGGGTTGGCTGGTTCTTTTTGGCCCCAGTGTTGGTGTGCCCATCTCCAACATAGAGGGCTTGTGCATGTCCAGCAGTCATTTCTTTACAAAGAGCATTCGTCCCAAGTGTCTTTGGGATTTTTTTTTTATTTTTAAGAAGTGGTATGTGATGTGGTAAAATGTATCTGAAAACTGTGTGTGTGTGCGTGCTTTACATATTGAGATCAGGAGCTTACAATTCAAATCTGCCAGGTAGCTGTGCAGAACAGTGCTGGCTTCTTGCCCGGTATTTCCTTTTATTTTGCTTTCTTGTCCCCTGGTCTATCTGTTTGAGTGCTTTGTGGACTGCTGTCACCCCTGTAGCTGCTTGACATTACGGCAATCTTTCCAACAAAGATATCTGTTGTCCAGTGAGCTGTACTGGGCATGCACGATGTGAAGAAGGAAGCACAATGCTGCTGCCAGGTTATCGTGTTCGTTGTGTTGACTGCTGACTCAAGTGCTTGTTTATCTTTTAATTTGTGCTGGCAAATCTCTTTTGCTTAAAAACAAGAATTGAACTTTTGTCTGGAAAGCTGAGCTTCTGGACCATGAAGCAAAAAGCATTTCTGAGTGTGTCACCCATGACCATCTCTCTTAAAAGCAGTTTGGCATCCGGGCTGCATGAAGGAGCTGGGATGATGTCCCTGGTCAGCTCGCTGAGTGCCACCAGCGACCTAGAGCATGTTTCCGTGGGCTCCTGGGCTCTGGTCTGGGGTTTAGTAATACACCATGGTGTGACCAGGCTTTGGGAGTGTGCGGAATGATGCTTCTTTGGGAGCAATGCATTTCTCAGCATGGCTTGCAGTCACTCTCAGCTGGAAGAGTCCCTGTGAAATCAACATCAGAGCGGTTAAAGAGCTCGATCCTTCCATCTCATAACAGATAATGAGTGCACTTTGAAACCTGGCTGTGCTTATCTGCTTCTGGTCTGATATCCCTCTCTGAAACAGATCTTTAAATACAAAAATTTTCACCCCCGGTTTTTAAACGAACTCCAGAGCACCCTGTGCAAAGAGGTTCAGCAGTTCTGGAAACTAGGGTTGTTGCATGATCACGTGAAGTCTTTGGCTAGGCTGATAGCTGATACACACAGGTACTGCATTTGTGTGTGGACTCATTTTTCTCTCTTAATATGCACTTATTTTTCTAATAGGGCATTTGGAGACATTTGTCTGAAACCCAGTAAACAATGGCCTTTTTCACTCTTTGGACTACGTTCAGTGTTTGCACTTGCACTTTGTTAGGAAGTAAAGAGCTATTTGCTGGGGCTGTAAAAATCACTCTTCCTCTCCTAGTACCTTATCTCATCTTCCTGGGCAGAAGTCAAGAGCCTCTTTCTTCCCCCCGCCCCTTCCCTCTTGGCTATACAATTGAACACAAATGACCCAAGGGGTATAATATGCCAGGTATTTTGCAGACTCATCTCTGGGGAGCTGATAACAGCAGCCTGACTCTCTTGGAAACGGCCTCTTGGCCCGCTCTCTCTTGCTGGAGTCAGCAGTTGCTGACAAGGCCAGGAGGTGCTTGTTTCCCTTGATGCCCCAGTGAAAGGCTTTGGGGCAGGCGATGAGGCTGCATCTGATGCTTTGAGGTGCCTCAAGAATAATTAATGCTATGAGATCATTGGCAGGTCTAGTGGCTCAATTACCTCCAGCTAGGGTGGCTGGGTCCTTGAAAGGAAATTTCTCAGCTAGAGGTGGAAAAATGGGCTGTGAACAGGTCTGATCAGCCCTGGAGAAGGTGGGAAGCCCAGTCTGAGCATCCTCTTTCCCCAGGGGTCTCCAAGTGGCTCAGGTGAGCCTGCCACCCCTGTGTCATCCTGACTTTGGCAGATTTCCGTGCAAATCACAGCTCTGACATTCACGTCTGCAGCGAGAAGCTGGATGAGTAAACACCCTTCTGGGGAAAGGCTGCAGCCAGCGTCTGCCTCTCTGGCTCTGACAATGGCCCGTGGCTCTCAGCAGGACCATGCCAGCTTTTATTTGTAACTGTCCTCCTGAAAGGAAGCGGTGAAAGGCCGCCAGTCCACCTTTATTTCTGTGAAATGAAGTGAAACAAGTGAGGCGACCCATTCGAAGCAGATCCTTGGAAATACTTGTGACCTTATGTGATCCCTGCAGGGTTGGGGTAGAGGCAGCTGGAAAGGACAAGGTGTCCTTGTTGTGTTAGCTGTTTTTAATCCCCTGCTCTGCAGGGCTTATTTCTCTCTTCCACGAAGGAGACATCCATGTTTTCTGCTGGGTGGGGAGTAGCTGCTCTGAGATGACTGGACAGACCCTCTATGGAGGCATGATCTGCTTGCACCACACTGCACCAGCTGGACCCATGTCACACCTCAGCCAACTTCCAGCAGCTTCCCCCTTGTACTGTGTTCCCACCTTTGAGCCCCTTCGTGCCTCTGGCAGCTTCTCCTTAGGGCTGAGAAGCTGCCTCTGCCATACTGCTTTGGGGTCCTGAGGTGGACTGGCTTTCTGCAGGGGGCTACAGGACAAGGGCTGTCATTCCTCACCTATCTCAGAAGGTCTTTGGGGTGCCAGGATAAGCACTCTTCTTCCCCCCCTCCCACTGTGCAGGTTGGATGGAGATCTGTACTTCCCCAAAGCCCTAACGGGAGGGGAAGAAGGAAGGAAGGGCCTTGAGAAGAGGAATTGCTATGTAAAAAACCCAACCAAAGCCCATAACTGCTCCTTCCAGGTTCTCACAAAAGCTCTGAAACTCTGACCTTGGATCTATACTGAAATGCTGCCAAGGCTGAGGTGATGTGGCACTTCTTGGGTTTGACTGGGCTGTGGGAAGGACTGAGTGGGAGGGAAAAGCTGTTCAAGCCTAGACTTTGCCGCTTCATAGGCAGTACGTGGTCTGTTCTCTGTGCTGTTCTGGCTAAGGGCTGCGCTTGAGGCCTGGTAGAGCCTCCTCCCAAGCATGCCCTCTCCCCACACACATGAAGAATATAGCTTGCATGGCTGGGAAAGTACTGCAGGCAAAGGGCTGGGGCAATTGAAGTGGCAGAGCTCTAAAGGAAAGTACTGCTGCCAAACCTCGCTGCCTCATCAGTCACCATTCCTGCAAAGTCTTCACAGCAGAAAAAAACCAAAACCACCAAAAACCCCACCACCATAAAGGTCACGTGGTTGCACAGACAGCTTTAGGCCAAGTGCCACAGTCTGAGACCATCAATGGTCCATGGGCTGTGGGCCTGGATGTTTGAGGCATTCAACCAGTTTTATTGCATAGCATTGCTATACCAGATGCTTGCAGCTGGCAAGGCGAAGTCCACGTGTAGCTCTGTGAAGAACTAATTTCTGGTTATAGCACGTACTGCCTGCCTCAGGCTGAAGCAGGTTTGAACCAGAGCTTAAAAACTAGGTCCCAATGTATCATCAGTACTTGATCACGGCAGGTTTTTTGATTAAGCCTACTGAAAGACCTGGGGCTAGCATTTACTGCTTGCATAATTCTTGTTCTGTAAATATCTCTGTCCGCTCCTGTGCGTGCAAGACATATCTGGGCAGTAAAATTTTTTTCTCAATTGCTCTTCCAGTTGCTGGATTATCTATTGTCCCTGAGCAGCCTCCAAAGCTCCAGACTAGTGCTAAATGGCCGCTACTATATCATCCCCTTTCCTCTTTCCCCCCCCTGCTCAGTTTCAGAAGGAAGAGTCAGGTCTTGCAAGGCTCAGAAGGTAGAAGGGATTTAGGTGTGCTCTGCTAATGTATGTTGGTGACTGCTGGTGGGACCCCAGGAAGCATACCACCATTTCTTTTCACAATTTAGTTTGTAAGCTGTGGTTTCTTGGCAGAGAGGATGGTCATTGGTCTGCTTTTTCCCTTTGGCAGGATGAGTCATCAAAGATGATGCTGTTAACTGGAGAACTAATCTTCCTTGTGGCAAAAGGTGTGAGCTCCCTAGTTTGCCAGTGGTTTGCTCCATGCTAGAACTGGATTAATGGGTGCTAGTTAGCTATGATGGATGCTTAAGCTGCTTATGACCTTTCTGTGTATACAGAGGAATTAAAACTCCTGACTGGCACAGGAAGGAACTCTTTACTGATGGATTGGGTCCTTGCATCCCAATCAGGGAGCACCTCTGCTTTTGAGAATTTAACATACCTGCTAGCTGCCAGCTGGGACCCCAGTTATGTGGTTTTGGTACAAACTGGAGACACCTGTGCTGTGACATGCAGACTTTAAAGATGGTTGGATGCAGATAATTCTCCCTTGTCCTTTTTGTGAATGGCTTAAACATGGTAGGCAGACAGGTGGTGAGCTCTTATTTTGATTCTTTTCCGCTGTCTTTAAAAAAAAATGTTGCTGAAAACCTGCCTTGAAAGCTACCCATTGAAGGAGATAAGAGAAGCGGCCAGAGAGCTTCTCCTGGGAGCTGTGCTTCCTTCTGGCCCCTGTGCTGCCATTGCCTTATAAGGACCTTGTGTGATTCTCATCCTGCTGACAGATGTGTAGGGTGGTGGACTGAGCGATGGGTAAAAGCTATGGAGAGTTTCTAGTTGGCATTTGCTTGCAGTGATCTCGGGAGGTGTAAAGAGAGGAATTCAACACGTACAACCTTCATTTGTCCGTGCAACGGCATGGGCGAGGAGGACAATATAATCCAAGGCCCATAAATATCTCCCATGTTCACGTCTTCAGATGTTAATGGAGCCCTCGCTGACTGTTTACATGATGCGTAACTAGCTGGAGAAGAGCCCATTTTAAACCCTAGCAACTCATACAGTGTTTGATGTGCTACTGGCCAGTGAAGGGATCGGTGGGACAGGCATGCTGTGGAGAATGTGTGCCATACTCACCAGGGATTTCTCTCCCTTCAGGCAGACAGGAATTGTTTCAAAATGCAGTCATCCCACTTCAGATACTGGCTTTGTTGCTCTTTCCACGCTGCCTGAAGGAGTTGGAAAGCTACACAGTGATTGACTTGCCTGCACTAGCCTTGAACGTTGCATGTCGAGTTTCCAAGCTAAGCCTTGCTTTCCCCTGCCCTTGCACAGACTGAGAAGAGGAGGGAGAGGCTCATGAGCACAAGGAAGGAAAGGGAATGACCAGAAAATAATGGATGCTGTATTGTGAAAGCTCCACAAGGATGGTATGTCAAGATGCTCCTCTGGAATATCTCCATACTACTCTCCATGAGTGTTTCCAAACACCCATCTGTCAAACTTTGAAGCACTTGAGGACTTCTGAGCCTAGGAAGGAGTTAAATAGTCTATCATGTCCTTGGATTTGCCAAAGCCTAAATGTGGAGTCCCCTAATCCATCTTCCCACAGCTTGTCCCTATAATAAAGGAAACACTGAGGTAAACAATAGCAGAGGAGGAAGCTATCAGTGATGCAAGAGGTGTAGCAGGTTCCCAGGTGAATTCTGGAGAAGCTTGTCCGTGGTTCCTGCTGGCCTCGGAGGAACACTGTCACTCTCTAAGGTCAGATCGCCTGTAACTCTGTGTTCCCCAACCAAAGGGTGCCGTCACACGGACAAAGCATTAAGGCATAATAAGGAGAGCAAGTTAAAAGAACTGTTTCCAGACCTAAATCTGAGTTTCATTGTTGTATGAAGTTTATGTTGGAACTTAAGATGATGGAAAAACTGATTCTACGCTTTTCTGTTTGATTAAACATCCCTCTGAACTCCGGCATGCTGGATAAATTCCAGCTCACAGAAGTTAATTGCCTTTTGCCAAACAGCACACCTCCTGTGAAATCTTATTCAGGGAACCTAGTGTAATTACTATCCTTCCCTTCAAATAAATGGTTGCATGGCGCTGTTGATCCAATCTGCCTGTCGTGTTCCACAGAAGAGACAACTTAATTGCCAAGAAGCCTATGTATTAGCCCATATAGCATGTAGGTACAGATTTTTTTCTTCTCGAAATCCTTCCCAGAAAGGAACAGAGAAGACCAAATGCAGTTTCTACTTTGAGAAAGAAAAGACCTCTTTGTTCTTCTGACCTTGTGGAAGCTTTTCTGTCTGAGGATGGGTAGTGAGGGGCATGAGAGCATCAGAAAAATGAAGGATCCTGGTATGCGCATGTGATATAACCCCCCACCCACAGACATGAGCAAATGAAGCATGAATAGGCTCCCCCACGTAACTTACCGGGGGAACCTTGTTGGGTAACTGAGAGCTGCTCTGAGAAAAAGGAAGCCCTGCTGGGCGCGATAATGGTCTGTGGGAGCCTGGCTCCATGAACCAGCAAGAACAGGTGCAGGCTGGAGGGCTGCATGCCCAGGCTGAGGTCCTGGCCACTGGGGAAATCACAAGCTTGCACAGATGTGGGGGACACTACAGGCCCTGGGATTGCCCAAACAGTCCTAACTCTGAAGGGAAGAAAAAAAAAAAAGGGGGTGGGGGAGGTGTGTGCATGTGCAGCTGCTGTCTGTGGGAAGGGGGTGAGAAATACGTGCATCTTTACATGGCCGTACCAGAGGGACGGGGCTGCCTCTATTTTTGTGTAAAGAACCTCAGGGTGCTTGAGGCTTGGTGTGAGGGGTTTTGTTTGTTTATTAAATTTCCTGAATAACTTGAGAGTAAAATGTGCTGGATAAACTTACCTGAACACAGAGGATGACTTGTAAACTGCCTCTCTGGGAACACAGCCTTTCAAGTTGCTGTCCTGCTCCCTCTCGGTAACGAGGTTGCTCTGTTTCCTGCCTTTGTTGCTGCACCACAGCGCACAATGAACTGCGTGTTTGTCACCAAAGTGGCTGTGGGTTTTTTCCCCCCCAACGCGACTGGGGAAGTTGCACTCTTACAGCACCAGCGGTTTTGGAGCGAGTGTTGCAGGAAACCCCCTGCAGCGCTGCGGTGCAGTTTGTGCCCTTGACCTGTGCTGGCAGAGCTCGCTGTCCCTGCGGAGTGAATCCCACCGAGGCACCCCGGGGCGGCTGGCGTGGGGATGTGCAGAGCGGGACCCCCGCACCAGGCACGGGGCAGGAGCGGTGGCGTGGGGGTGGCTGCCGCTGCCAGCGATGCGGAGAATCTCTGGCTGTTTCCTGCTGAGCAGTGAGCGTCTTTTCGAGATGGCTACAGCACAACTGCTGTCAATGCGATGAAAACTGACCTACCACACGTGTTCCAACAGCTGCCCACTGGTTTGGTTTGTGAACTTGTGAACGATCAAGCACACAAGGCTTTGTGCCCTGAAGGCCGTCTGACACCCATTACAATGAACTTTTGGCCTACCTGAGCCCCATGCTGGTGTATACTGGGAAAAGACTAACAGACCTCACCTTCTCCCATCCCCCTTGAGAGAAAAGCAACCTTCTGCTCTTTAAGAAAATATTAAACTCCAGGGTGACACGACTGGCACTGCAGCATGCTGTACAAGCAGTCATGGGAAAGTCACTCCTGCGTGGTGGCAGGGCTGATTCGGGGTGCTCTGTTCAGTCTCAGCCTGGAGTCAGGTGGACGCCAAGTTCCACAAAGACCTGGACAGCACTGGCAGATGCACATGCTGTAATGATGGTTAAACTGGGGGTTACTGGGTAGTTGAACTGGAGTGACAGTCTGCTGACTTCTCTCTGAATTTGCATTTATTGCTTCTCGCTCTCCACCCTATGATTTCCTCTCCCCTCTGTCTCTCATCCTGTACAAACGCTAAATGGAAACTCGGCCAACCATTGCTGCCCACACCCTCTTTCCGACTGCTTCTCCAGCACTGCCCTAGCTGCTCTCGCTGTCCCGCTCTGGGGATAACAGTCCCTGTCATGAACATGTAAAGAAAGAGCAATGAAGACAATTAAAGTAAATGAGAGCCAGCAAGATTTAAGACTAAGGATTTTTGTGTCCTTTCCAGATTTTGATAAATCTGTAGCGTTCTCATCCATGACTGGCAGGAGGAAACTTTTTCAATATATTCCTTTTCCTAATGAAGTATTTATCTGGCTGTAACTTCTCCCCTATGTTGAACAAGGTGAATCACGGTACAATTCCACTTGCTTCAGCGAGTTCTGAGGTTGTGATCAGACTGCCAGGAGAGAAAGCAGATGCTGCAGATGTTAACCAGTCATTCAGCAGTGCACACCCGAGTCTGGCAGGGCTGAGCTGTACAAGCACACTTGGGAATGTGCTAAGGATGATTTCCTTGCTTTGTTACATGTAGAAAGAAGCTTTTTTTCTTTTCAGCTGCACTTCACTCTGCTATGTAAAGAAATAGACAGATCTGGCCTTTCTTTTTTAATAATGTTTTAGGACCAGGGTACAAAAAAGGTTAATGCATTAATTTTTAAGACAAGTGATAAATGTACTGCAATAAGCACATCCTACATACACAGAATATATTTCTCTATATAATATGAACACAGAGATATAAAATAAGTTATAATTGTCTTGGTTTTTCATCACAGTAGGAGCTCAGCTTATATAAAGTGACAACAGGAATTGGAACAACACGCTGCTCCAAAGCAACAACAAAAACCAGCAGAGTGCCTGCGTGCGTGCATGTGTGTGTGTTTGGGAAACAAAATAGGAAATAGAGGGATTTCTGCCAAAATCAGGCCTTGAAAACAAGAATCTTGTAGAGCATGAAAGAGGGGGGAAGGTCTCTGGGCTCAGGGTGGAGGTTCTGGAGGGGATCAAGTGTTACTGAGTGGCGGGGAGGAAGGTGGGTGAAGGCTGTCAACATCTTGGCTATATTTGTGGGGGCACAGGCAGCACAGCAAGCTCTGCGCGCTGCCCCGCTGTGTTCTCTGCTCTTGCAATGGACCATCTACCTGACAGCGCAGGGTTTTCATCATCAGCACGAATGGGACCTGGTAGCTTTCACTGTGCACTATGAGTGTAACCCTATTGCTTCACAGGAACGAAGCTCCACCATCATTCAAAGTGAAAACGCTATCCACTGGTCGTGAAATGTTCGGTGAGCCTGGGAGGGGAGCTCCTCCCTTCCAGCCCGCCTGGTGTCTGTCTCTGGTGCTCCCTCCTTCTGTTTCCCTTGGTGGGGTGGTTCCTTCAACCACGCCAGCAGAACAAATCGACCCTGGGGACTGAATGGGAGGTAGAGGTGTTTGGGAACTCTTCGGTGCCTGTCCCACAGCGAACAATGAGGAACTCCAGCTGCCCAGTTCAGAACTGTTTCAGATTTTATTTATTTTTTCTTTAATGACAGGGAAACACTTGTAAAATTTGCATCTAACAGTGAACTGAGGTTCCTAAAATTCTTAACTCTGGGATTGAGTATCTAGTATTTTAGTGTGGGCTTATGTTAATTAGGAAGTGCTCTTTAGTTTGGCAAATAGCTTAGAGATCTTGTGGTTTCCTCTTCACTATCAAGATCTCAGTCTCCTGAAGTTTGCAAGACCCAATGAACAGCAGAAGGTGCAGCCCAAGCTCAGGAGTGATACTGGCTGTTAGCAGATTTCTACTGGTGCCTACTCCACTCTCAAAAAATGCAGCCCATTTCAGTTTTTATTCCGCTCCTGCTTATCAGATTCTCCTAGTCTCAACATCCTTTCTTTGCCTTCATATTTACAGACTAGACGTTAGAAAGCAGGGACATTACACTGGAAGAGTTAATTGCATATTATCATGAACAAGGATTGGACATTTTTGTTCTGCTTTAGTTTTTTCCTTCATACAGCAAAATATGTATAAATCTGAAGGTGATCTCACATCTAAAGGTATAATTTAAGTAAACATGTTTTTCTAGATCTTTTTTCCCCTTCCCTTTCACTCTCCCCCGTAACCATTGCTTCACTCTGTTATTTTCCTTTTGGATGGAGGGAGGAGATGGGAAGGGAGCTCATTTGGCAGCTCATGACCCTCCAACTTGACTTTAATGAGATGATTCGCCAAGGCAAACTCCTCATCATCCAGCATGCCATCTTTGTCGATGTCAGCCAGTTTCCATATCTTGCCCAGCACAGTGTTGGGCAGTTTAGACCTTACCATCTCCTTCTTCGCATTGGCACCAGTTATTTTACCATCGACAGGCGAGAGTGTGTAGAAGATCTCATCATACATGGGCTTGTCCCTGGCCACCACCCACTCGGCATCATCAATCCCTTCACCAGCGCCTTCGCCATAGCCATGGCCAAATGGACCATGCAAGGTGCCCTCGAAGGCTCCTCCCTTCACCATCTGGGTTGGCCGCTGTGACTCCTCCTGGCGTACGAGCACCATGAGCTGGGCAATGTCATTGGCCAGCATGTCTTCCACGGTCTCCAGCAGCTTGCTCTTCAGAGGCTGGAACTTGCTAAAATCCTGGGCTTGCAACTGATCCTTAAAGTGGGACAACATAGCAAGAGGTGAGTGCCGTGGCTGTGCACAGGGCAGTAACAGTGTAGAGTGGGATACCTGTCTGCCATTTGACTCAAAAACTTGCTATTACAGGAGAGGGGTGGTGAGCTCAGCGTTCCCTCCTCTCATAGCCCTGCTTCTCAGCATGGGATGAGGTCTCCCTGGCTGGCCTTGATCTTACTTAAATCTTCTTTAAGCCCTACAGAAATCTCAGCTTACAAAGGGGGGCTTGACATGGTACAGAGAGGGCAAATGGTTTACTCAAAGGCCCAGATGATGGCTGTATGCAAATAAGACTCTTCCTTTCCAAGCCACATAAAAGCAATCTCCTTGAAGACCAAACTGTTCAAGGCAAACTGGTTGTGCAGCTCTTGCTGCAGCCTGTGCTCTGCATTCCCTCCCCCTCTGCACCCTGGGAAGGAGGTGCCACTCTGGCAAAAGACTATTTTACTCATCATTATGCAGTGCATCTTTCAGATGCCATAAAAACAGTAGCATGTGTGTAAAGAGGTGAGCATGTCTTTACAGCATGGCTCAGTTTCTGTAATTTTCACAGCTAAGCAAAAGTGCTTTGAGCAGGGCCTGCAGATAACTCTCTTCTAAAGACTGCAAAATGACCTACAGCTTTATCCTTCACCCTCTACTTGTTAAATCCACACTACTCACTCCTACTGGATTGGTATAGTTATTTTTAAACACCTAAACACACATTTTAACAAGCAGTGAATGGGATCTTCTATTGGACACACTTCATAGATCTCATTCCCAAGAACTTACAGAAAATATATCCCCCCCCAAAAAAAAGCAGATGCTGTGTTTTCCATAGGGAGCTATTAATGACTTCAACAGCTAGCAACTCGGAGCAGGTTTCTGCTTGGACTGCAGCCACGCAGCAACGCAGAAGTGTCCAGCATTGTTTGAATATACAATATAAGGCTCTGATCCAAGGTCCTTTGAAGTCTTTGACTTACATAAATGCTGGGTCAGGTCTCAGCTCTGCAGAACAGAAAACCTGCTCCTCTGCTTAAACAGGAAAGGGGCTTTAAGTTTTCACAGCCTCCTTTCTCTCTTTCTAGAAACAGAGTGTGAAGTAGAAGACAAAAATACAGCTCTTGAGGAGAGGGGCATAGGTAGGCTTTTCAGGATATAACTTTCCTTTTAATATACACTAGCAGTATTCTTAGGCCTGAAAAATCTGGAAATGGAACCTCAAATGAAAACCGAAGAAAAATAGAAGAAATAATTTGCTGTAAAGTGCTATTCAGGCAAAGATTTGAGAAGTGAAGGCAGCTGTAGCTGCGCATGAGCGCTACGTGCAAAAAGCGTTCGTGTCCAAATATAGTCTGCACATATTTCAAGGCTCATTTCAACATCACAGCAGGCCTTTCCCACAAGCAACAACAATCAATGTCTGCATGGCTTCTGTCGTATTCCCTGTGGTTACTCTAATGATCTTTCCTTGGATGTCTGGTGCTCCGCCCAAAATGCCACTGCTTACCTGCATCTTTCTCAGATTAGGGAAGTCTCCTGGTGAGATCTGGTGCTCCCGTTCAATCCGGGCATAAATCTCTCCCAAATTGTTAACAAGCTCTTTCTTTTTATTGTCTTTCCCAAACATTGAAGGCATTTCCTTCTTTAGGGAGCTGATGATGTAGGCATGGACCTGAAGGGCATTAAATGATATGGAATGAAGAAGTTGAGTATTAAAGAACACATCAGAAAATTCTTCCCAGCAGAGAGTATCTGTGCTTAGGACTCAACCCCATCTTGTCCCACCCTGAAGAGCAAACTCAGCTTCTCAGCTTGCCTGTACCTACTGATTATCGCTCCAGTGCTCACTGCTGCTCAGCTGCATGCTCTGGCTGTGCTGAGACAAGGTGAAGACAGCATACGCACTTCCTGGAGGCACTGGTGGTGTGGTGTGTGTTGTGTGGTTTTTCTTTCTCCTTCCACTGGGCATGGCCTTCCAGGGAACAGTCCCTTTCCAGTCCAAACCAAACATACAGGATTAGGAGCTCTCCAGACTTTGTTTAATGTTTTAATACAAATACTAGTACCTAACTTTACATGACATTCTGGCTTTTTTTTTTTTTTGAATGGTGGACCAAGTGTTTTTTCTCTTAGAAATAAAGACCCTTGCACAGAAAGCTTTTTAGGTATCTCTTCTCAATTGATATGGGGTTCTTCCCTGTATACTGGTGGGCTTCAATATTCAGTGATATAGCAGGCTTATTTGCCGTTCTTGTGAGTCTCCACCTCCTCTGCATCCATTTTAGCCAGGGATCTCTCTTGGCTAAGAAAGTTTAAGGCAAAAGACCTAGAGCTTATCAATTCCCTTGGTGTATGATTCCAACATGCTGAACTGGTCCTAATTCTCCAGTCGCTACTATAGAGCAACTGCTTTCCACATCCCTTCAAGTGCTATCTGCTTTGATCTGTGGCTTTCATCCTCACTCTGGCCTGTCATGATTGACACACCAAGCAAAGGAGGTGCTTTCTTCCTTGAAGTACACAGGACTAATCTGCTGGGCCTGAGTGAAATGAAAAAGAGTACGATTCACCAGCTTTGCAAGCCAAACTGGCCAAAACCACTTCCCCACAGCCTGCGTACTGCAGACAATCCAAACAGAATGCTTGGGTTCTTCTATGTCAACACCCACCTTGGCTAGCCGTGCTCGCTTGATGAGATCGTTCAGCTTCCTCAGGGCTGCATTGCGGGGCAGGCTCTGGATATCCCTGAACAGGTCCTGCTCCTCTGCCTCAAACAACTTGCGGTTGTCGGGGATGAGCAGCGGATGGGACCAGAAGGAGCCAATGTAGACCCTGATGACCTCAGGAGTGTTGACGATCTTTCCCAGGGACCACATGAGGGCACCGTACACCCGCATCAGCTGTTGAGTCTCTATCTGGTCAGCCTTGTTGAGAACAACTCTCATCTTGTCCTCATGGTTCTTCAGGGCCTTGATGACTTCAGAGAATTCATCAGAGATGTCCAGCTTATGCGCATCAAAAAGGAGAATGATGCGGTCAACTCGCTCTGCAAACCACTCCAGTACAGCAGCGAAGTCATAACCTGCAAGGGGTGGAGGAAGAGCAGAGATGCGCATGCATGGAGTAGAGAAGCCTGCTTGCTGTACCTGAACTATGCCAGCTGAGGGTACGCTTGCAAATAGGAAGCTTCTCCAGTATATCAGGTAGTTTGATAAAGGAAACATGAAACATCATTCTTTGTCCCAAAGAAGGTGAATATGAGGCACTGTCCTTCACACTGAAACACCCAAGATGCGTACCATTAAGGATAGCTCTCATCTTCTCCACATTAAGAGATCACCTACAGAAGTCCTGAACTTGTGCTACAGATGCTTCATTCAAATGCGTCATCATGGGGAAACTGCTATATTCAAACAGCTAGTGCAGAAGTCCTGCATGTGGCAACAAGAGAGGTCTAGCTTCTGAAATACTGGCCACCAGCATAGCCTACAAAGGCTGTAGAAAGCTGGATAATTGCAGTACTTGCATCCAGACTGGTTTGAAATGCACCTCTTCACTCCTTAGTAACTCTCAGGTCTTGTCTAGTTGTGTGAGACTAACTTTGTCCCATCCATTTCAAAACTTGGGATGCAAATAACCTGCTTTACCTGAGTAATTATCCTGTCATACCTGCACAAAGCAAAATAATTTACTTTGCTAAGTACTTGATACTTAGAAGATGCATTGCTGTGAACACCAGAGGTAGACTCAAGCTATAAACAGTGGGTTCAAATTTCACATGCCTCAGAACTAAGGACAATGGATGCACAGTGTTAGACTTGGGTCCATCTCCAGGCAATAGAAGGCATGATACATCATGTGTGTGGAGATGCTTTTAAAACAACAGCAATGACAGCATCAAAATGACTTTCCCTTCTAGCTCTGTGGTGTTTTTTACCTCCTTTAAAGAGTCACTGGGAGACTGGTGCTCTCCCTCTGCTCTTTAAGGCTCTCTTATTCTGTGCAACATTTTGGTTATCTGTGTTGCCAGTGCTGCACTCTGTTAGGAGAGATCAGGACAGAGCATATGCTATTTGCATTCAAATCCTTTAGCATGCTATTTTAGTCTTGGCTTTCATGAATAAATGTATGATAATTAGTTTGGTGATTTTTTTTTTTTTTTAACTTCTCCTCCCTCCCTTTTTTTCTTTTTCTTCCTTCTCTCCAAAACCTAGAGGGCAATCGGTGCATCCTAGTCTTCAGATCAGAACTACAGATGGGAGGACTGCTGAGCTCTGATCTTGATTTTTGCCACTGGCTTTTTCTCCCTTGTGACTAAGCAAACTGATGTGAAATCTTGGCTCTCAAGTCAAGAGGAAAGCCTATGTGAACTTTCTATTCAGCTGGATAAATTGGTATTAACTGTTTGCTACTGAGAACTTTTATACAACTGCAAAGTATTATTACTGGGCAGTGTTTTGCTGTGGTCAATTCCAATTTGCTCCTTACAAGAAAAGGATGGGGTGGGAAAGAAGTGAGCTTGGATGTGGATGGCTTGCCCTGCTTTCTTCCATGGGATCTACAGAAATTGTAGATGGAGGAGATAAATGTTTGTCCCACCAGTGGCTTTCTGCTCTCTCAGGACACCAGTGCTGACTCCAGCAGCAGCAAGCGATGCTGAGCCCTGCCTCTTTGTTCACCTATGTTTGATGCTGAGAACTTCAGAGAATTCAGAATTGGTATTACCTTTGGCAGAGGCCTGCTGAGCATTCAATATATTATACTGATATCTGTGTATCTTGCCCAGTCCATGTTGTCTGACCTCAATAACAATCACAAGTCAGACCCTCTTACAATTGAAATAAACTTGGTCCTGCTTGTTTTCAGATATTAACAGCCTTTTAACCTGAGATGTTCTCACTGTAGGGAGCTCAGCTCCGTGGGTCTAACTGCGTATCTGCTGTAGAGCTGTGCGTGCTGACTCCTTCCCAGATTGCACCAGGAGACACTGGCAGCAAGACAGAGTCAATGCCAATAACTCACTTCACTTGGAGTGGGTTCAGGCTATAAGCTGTCCCTCTGCAAGCAGATCAATGAATTTGCAAATGGGGACTGCGTTCCCCCCCACTTCCTGACTTTGCAAAACACAGCATGCACACCCACACCTAATGCTCAGTCCTGCCTGGGCTGTACTGGAAGTCATCTAGCATGGCAGCATAGTTTATTCCTCGTACACAGCACTACACAGCTTGCTTTTTCACCATGGAAGCAATGAGTCAGGGTGACTTTGTTTGGACATATTTGTGCATTTAATCTCGTCAGATCTCATTGACTGGGATGCTTTCTTGTCAAGCTGGCATGTGTTTGAATTGCACCATGACTACTTCTTCCAGACTTTTTCTTGTGGGGATCAAGGAGGAAACAGAGTTATGCTCTCTAGTGCACCTTGTAATACTACAGTGATGTCCTGTCACAGATGGTGTGGATGGTTTCCCGCTGGTATTAGAGGAACAGCCCCTGTTAGCCTCTTTGTGTGTGTTAATAGGGGCTGGGATGAGGTGCGGAAAGTGTCTTCACTTGACACTCAGCCCACCTTTTAGTGATTCAGTAAAAGTGGGGACTGATTATTTTAACAAAAAAAGGGGGGAGGGGTGAAGAAAAACAGAGGCGAAGGGTGGTATTGTAGTTTTGGTATTGGCAGAGGACTTGCAAGACTGACTTTAGCCCTTCGATCTGCCTGGGTCTCGGGGTTTGTCCAAAAGTATCTTTAGGTACTTGGCTCTGTTGATTTTTATCACGTGTCAAGTCTGGGTCCACAGTAGCACTTAGAAGGTATCTGCTCTGTAAGCCTTTCTTCCCTATTTGTGAACAAAAATGTTGCTCTACCCAACAAGAAAAAGGAATTAATGTCTGCCTAGGCCTTTTGTACGTTCCCAGCTGCTACAGTAACATACAGCAAGTGTTGAATGTCCCTGTGGACTTCATTAAAGGTCTAGATTGATTAGCAGACTTCTTTGCTTGTTCAGAGATATTCTCCTGACAGCTATCCTGCATATCTCCATTAAAGAGAGAACAAAGCCCTGGGGAGTAACACTTGGTGGTGTTTTAGAACAGTCACAACAGCATGGATTCACGTGCATCCTATGCTGGGACAAAGGCCCAAGCCACACGTTCCTCTTGTATGTCCTGCTTGCTTCAGTGGTTAAGGGAACGTGAGAGACCTCTCCTGTTGGTGCCCAGCTAAGCAAGAAACATCTCCGTGTGCAGCTCTTCACAAGTCCTGATCATGCATGCATCCTCCTGTATGGAGGTAGTTGGCAGGAAAACTAAGGTGTATGTGTATTTATTTTATTCTTAAGTGACAGATTACTTTAGAGGAGGAAAGAAAGGAAAATCATCGTGAATGTTGTATTGCTGCTTAATGCACAGTAGGACATGGAAAAGGCAGGTGGGACAGACCTCTGTTTACAACCACCTACTTGGAGTCACTGAGTGTGGTGGTGGTGTCTCACACAGGCAGGTGCCTAGAGAACTGCCATAGGGGTGATTCATAGGCTTGACTCTTTAGTTTTTCTTTTAGCGTATAAGAGTATATTGCTACTAAAGCATTTGGATAGCAGGGCGACAGTGTAAAACTCTAAGGACAAGCTATTAATAAAGATGTTTAAAAATAGGGTCTTAAATTTGTATTTTAATGTTTAGTTCAGAGCTTTCATTTTCAGGAGACTTTCCAACAGCATAGAGAACTCTAGATGTTTTGTCTGACTCCAACCAGAGCTGGAGGCCATCAACACTTGAAAACACATAAAGGTTATTCTGTAACTAAATCTAAGCATACGGCCTCACTTCAGTTCCCCTCCTGCCCCTTTTTTATTTCACAGGTGCATAGGGCCTGACTCTACTTTCTTCAGGCTAGTTTATTACAGTGTGAGCTTAGACCAAGAACTCATCTTGATCTACAGTTAAATTCGGGGTTTTCAAAGTGTCCCCTTGCTCATTCCACCGCAAACGTGTTATGTCTCTTTCTGCCCTCTCTTAGTGTTGTAGAGTGTTCCTAAAGCCTCTCTCAAACGCAACCAGTTGCTATCTCTGATTTGGCAGTGTTTCAGTGATGGGCAAAGCTATCCACATAAAGCACAGTTTTATTGTGAAGTTACAGGGCATTTGGGAAGCCGTTGCTTGCCAAAGCTTTGTAAATGCAAAACCACTATTACAGGGATGTTCAGACAGAAATGTAAAGGGGAGAATCTTCTGTTCACTAATTCCTGACTGCTTGTGGTTGCACTTGCATTTCTGCTGAAAAATATGATGTGTATTTAAACATTCTCTAATATCACTGATGCAGCTCCTTTCACAACCTCCAGATAAGGTGAACACGAAGAGAAAATGAATTCCAACCACACAGCACGAGGAGGACGAGATGAACATGATAATAACTTTATCAGATGTTTTTTCATGGGACAGATTTCCTTCTGACAGCATGAAAAGGACTCAACAGATTTAATACAAAGCTGACAAGTCAGCAGGACTGTTGGTGGATTTCGCCTACGGAGAAAAAATGATCTTGCAGACACCCTGTCACCTAGACTCCATAAAGCAGACTGGCTTAATGAATACTTGTCTGTGCACTATTGGAATACCTGGCAGCACGCATTTCACTAAGATCTGGCAGGATTATGCAATTGCGTTTCTGTCAAGTCAGACCAGGCATGATACAGTCTTTATGCTGACTGTGGGAAGATGGATGATACCCAACCCAGCACAAAACCTGCCTGGCTGTAACATTTTTAAGCCAATTTAAACCAGCAATGAATCTGCATGTTTTGGTTCAGCATTTCTCACCATGTAGCTACACTGGTGGTTGTTTTTTGTTTGGTTGTTTTTTTTGTCTGATAGTAAGCTCACTACTGGATTTCCTGTCTTGTGGAACGTGGCCACAGGTCCTGTGGTGGTGGAATTCAGGTGGGATTGAAGGGGCATAATAAGATCAAGAAATGCTCAAAAACCCAAAGCTGCTGCCTTGCACTAGTTATCTTGCAGCTTGCTGTCAGTACTGCTTAAAACTGTGTTGCTGTTCTTAGGAATTTATCTTTCTTACTGAATTTTAGTTACTAAGAGCTCCCTTCTAATCCTTTTAAAGCTACTATTATCCAGAGACTGAAAATCCACTAGATTGCGGCCCTCTGTAGGGCAGAGTTTTATGGCTGTGTCCCTATTTCTCAACTGATAGATTGGCTCAGTGTGTCTGAGGGCAGCATCAGAAGGTGGGATAGCTGGCATAGTGAACACTGACTGCCTAGAGAGGCAGCAGCTCTTGGAGATGAAATGAGTGTCTATTCCAGGGAGCTAATGACTTGATCTGAATTCTTAAATTGAACAAGAGGGTTTGGAGGCTTAGTCTAACTGTTAACACTGATGTCCTGTCCAAAAGCCTTTCAAAGTTCAAGGAAGAAGGCGATATTATGGCAAAACAAGCAGGCAGCCAACATTGGAGGGGGAGAATGTGCCAGCAGGGGCAGGTGTTACCCAAGCGTGACAGATGGCTTTAAGTAAAAGAGAAGGAAGGTGACATGATGGTCAGGGGAAGAAAGTAAGGGGAAGTGAGACATCTCTCTGAGGACACACAAAGCGAGTGGGAAGCAGGGTGGGTGGCTGTTGTGAGACCCAGGGAGGGATGGCACAGGGGAGAGAAGAAGGTGCTGGGGAAGAGCATGAGAGATGAAACAGCTGGGACTGAGTGGAAGAACAGTGATTTGGGCAAGTTTCTTTCAAGGTGATCAACATGTCATAATTTCTAAAGCAGGTCTCAGCTTGCCTATCACTTCTGCCTTTGCCTATACTTAAAGAAATAATCTGTCCTGGAGTTGGTGATCCATAGCAGTAAGAGCTACATCCTCCAGCCAGCGCGATACATTTCTTCACCTTCAATACCATAGAACTAATGGAAACATTACATACATTTTGGAGACCTACAGGTTTCCAAAGCAAAAGCAAAAGGACTCAAAGAACAACAAATCTGCCTATGTTCTCAGCTAGGAAAGATGGGCTGGTGTCAGATTTCTAATGCTAACACTTACATTAACCAGTTCCCGGAGTGGCAGACTGTGGCCTTTTGCTTTTGTGTTGTTTATTACAAGGGTTTCAGGGCTGGGAAGCGACCTGGAGCCTGGCAGGGCTCTTGCTCTATGTCAGTGGAAACTGAGTGAAACCTCACACACTTTCAAGTCAGGTAGAGTAAAACTGATGAGAGCATTGTCCAGAGCAAAGCTTCCTTACAACAGCCTATTTAGCATCTGCACACAGCAGAACTTGTCCTCTTTATACATTTGTGTCTTTGTCATTTGTGACAGATGGACTGAGTGGTTCCTGGTACTTGGGCAAATCCTCAAAACAGTTCCCAGCCAGAGTTTGAGACCTCAGCAGACATCTTAATACAGGCCAAGTTTTCCAGAGAGGTCAGTGCAGAGCAGCACTGATGCATAGCTGGAATTCCAAGGAAGTTTTTGTTACTATAGTGTCCAAACACAAACTGAATTTTCCCAGTGCACATAGTTTAAATGTGGGGAGAAATGATGTTTGGAAACCTGGCCTGAAATGGCCATCAGTAACTGATAGCTGCTACCAGCGACCAGAAAACACAGTCCTTCTCTATTGTTACTCAGGATGCTGAAATACACAATGGGCATAAATAATGCAAATTGATGATACTGATGGGCATGACTATCTTTCCTTGATGAAACAGATACTTAGGATAGTTCTGGAGCGCACAATGGACAACAAAACAGACAAATTGAACAGCTGATCTAAAAATCAGACTTGTTAGATCAACTGCTCAAAATTGGACAAAATTAAGTACTTGCTGTATGTTAACAGGAGTGTGTGTGTGTGGGAAACAGCACAGCCCTTTCTATCCACGTTCAACTATTCATCTCAGTTCTTTTGCATTACTTTTTTTTTCTTTTCCAGTTCTGGAAATGTAAAACATAGCAGTATTTCCAACCCAAATCATGAGGACAGCACCTCACTTCTCACCCTGAACAAAATCATGGTTTGGTCTTCCCAAAACCCAAATATAACCTTGAGTTTTTGTTTGCATCCTGCTTTTAGTTCAGAAGAGTTAGGCTTGAGGCTTCACGTATTTCTACAAATAAAAAGGCCCAGAACTGTGCAGATTTTATGCTAATTTTTGCATTGCTCTTGGAGGAAGTGCAGAACTGTGCGACTGTAGGAACTGAGCCTTTCCGTGGAACTGACTGTGATAAAATCAAGAAAATTGGCAGAGCAGCTACTGCACTGCAGTAATAGAGGTGAACTGGGAAGTCAAAACTTACCAGTGCACTCTCAACCTCCCAGGCAGAGTGAAATAAAAAATATAAGCAAACATTGCCAGCGGGGAGTATTATAGCAAATATTTGAAATGCCTCCCTTTTAGAGGCTTTCAGGGTGGATGCTTTCAGTTGTGTATCATGCTGTTGCTAGCACACGTGACAAAACTCTTTAGAAAAAATATTTTCTTGTTGCCATTGTACCCTAAATAATGTTGCATGAAGTGGAAGAACATAAATTCCCCTGGTGCTTGCCTTTCCCTTTCAAGCATGGCTACTTTAGACACAGTCAGTCTGAGAGCTCTGTACTGCCTAAGACTCTGTTGTCCATTAGCATTTTTCTTCTCACTGTCCGGCTAGCGAGTGACTAAACATCCCTGGTGCTGCTTTCTTCCCAGAAGAGACAGCAAGGCTAGCATGTGGTTTCCCTGGCTATGGGAAGCCTGGGATTCACTGCAGCCAGCAGAATGGAACTGGGTGGAAAGCTGGAAAAAGGCTGGAATAGTGTGTACTGGAAAGAAAGCTGGTGGGGAATGACGCTGCCAGTCCTCACCTCCTGCCTAGGACCTCGTGCTCATGGCTAATGCGACAAAGGGAGGAGGTCACATATTTAGGGTGAAGATGAAGTGTTCAGGATATATTCAGGAAGTACTCCCCTGCAACAGGGATCAAATACAACTTGGCCAGGGCATCACGGAACTTGGCAGGCTTGGATCTGCTTGGCTCAGTGCATGTGTAGGTTACTGAGATAAGACTGATGGTTAGCAGAGCGTGTAAGGCTCAGCCCCTCAGGGATGGCCCCGCTACTGAAGCGCATGAGTTGCTGTTACCAGGTGGCTCACTTAACATGGCAGACTGCTAAGATGATGAATTATGAGGAAGTCCTAACTCCTGCCCTGGCTCTGCTGCACTGTGTGACCTGACCTGTGGTCCTCCTCTTTGTCCTCATTTATTTCAGTATGGTCATCGCTTTCTCATCTTCCCTCCCAGCAGGATGGCCTAGGCTCATTATATCACACCAGAACAGTGTTTTGCAAATGGACAGCATCCATATTATTATCAAATTGTCAAGGCATCCCAAACTGTGCTGCTTTGGTACAAATACCTCCCCTGCAGGCATCTCTGCAGCCTGCTGTTTCCTCAGGCTCAGCTGAGAACAAGAAAAGAAAGGAGAAGGACACAGAGTGAGGGACACAGCAATGCAATGACTAGTTCTTTACACGTGGACATAGATCCACACCCCAGTGTGTTAAATAAAGACCAGAAGAGAAATGGCTGCTCTCCAGGCAAGGATAATATAGAAGCAGTGAAGGTCAGGATGCTTCAGGCCATGACATCCTGGGAACACTTCTCACCAGGCCTGTAAATGAAACCTGTGTATCCTAGGGGTCTAGCTACCACACCTGTGACACCATGGGTGCCCACCACAAAGTGCATGAGTCACAGGAGCTCAGCAGGACAAACCACTGCAGGCAGCTCCTTGGCTCCTTTTTACCAGAGCCTGAGAGCAGCAGCGGAAGCTGTGTCAGTGTTGGTGATCTCACTGCATGCCAAGGGGATGTGGATGTCAGCTATGACAGACTGCATCACCCTCAACAGCTTGACAGGCCTAAACCTGCAGGTCTGCTACTGGTAGACTTCATGGGCTGCTCTGTTGCAGGAAGGCAGCTCTTAAGATCATGCAGTGATGCCCCAGAAAAGAGCCAGAACAGAGCTCTGTTTCTCAGGATTATACAGCATTCCTTGGAGAAAAGCTTGCTACCCCTTTGCAGAGCCCTGCTGCTGGCTACGTGAGGCTGACTGCTGCTAGCACCAACACTGGAGCACTGGTGCTTCTGCATGCTGTCTGTCCATCAGGGAAGGGATTGCATTATCTGTCATGTCAGTCTTTCCAACAGCAACAAGGTGGTGAACATAATTCACAGTTGAGTTCAGACAAATGAAAACCTTCAGAACCTGGTATTGGCCCCTGAATCATTCCTTTAAACTCAGTTTCCTTGTTCCTGCTCCTTGAAACATGGATGCAGTAACAGGAACAGCTACTGCATTGAAATTCAGGGGTATAAGGTGGCCCTCATGGGTTGCTAAGCTTTGGTATCATGGTATTCTGCTAAGCTGGCACTGTATAGATTAGCTAATGCTCTTGACGTCTAATGGGAGAGGAGACAGACTTGTGATGTTCCCAGTCAGAGGAATTTCCTATTTTTAGAAATGCTGCTGGTTCTCATGGGATGGGCAGGCTGGAAAGCCTGCCACATCTTTGCATACTTTTCCCCTCAGATTTAGGACAGAAAGCTGCTTTACTATCCACTCCATTCCCTGAGCTTGCATCACAGGTACCCCAGTCTATGGGTCTTAAAACTTACTACTACCAGACAACAAGGGTAAGAAGAGCTCCCCTGTTCCCAGCAGTTAAGAAACTTCAAAGTGTCTCTTGGGAAACCTCTGTAAGACTCCCTCAGGTCTTGCTTCATTCCCAAGTGAAATCTGAGCAGGCTGGGAAGGTATAGAAGGGCAGGAGCATTTTGTTGTGTCAGCAGTTTTTAGCACTGTCTTGTTTTCTGCCTAGAAACCACATTATTGCTCTATCTGCCTCCAAAACCAACTAGCTAATGAGGGAAGCTGGCTCGTAAGCTTGGTGGCAAAGGCGCCAGCCTCACCACTTTTCCCTACTCCTCTTCCACGGGAGCCAAGAGGTAAGCATTCCCTTTCAAACACCAGCTTCCTTCAGATAAGCTCAAGCCAATGCCTGGCAGCATCCCTTCCTAAACATAAGCACCTCTGCACTCTTTCGACTCTTTCTGCTCCCTGGGCTGGATCCCCTGCAGGCAGAAATTGCTGGAGTTCTGCCAGCTTCAACAAAGCTATGTTGATCTAAACCAGATGAGGATCTTGTCCTGTAGCTATTGAAAGGCCATCTGAATGTGGCCCACATGAGTTTCAAGCTGTCTCGGATACAAACGGTGACGTAGTGAGACCCCACCCACCCTGTCCTTTAACTCTTGTGATTAGGTCAGTTGACAGCCAGGTTGTGACAGCACCCTTGTCTGGCTGGAGGTGTAGGAGAGCAAATTCCTGGGATGGTAGGATGAGCAGGAGATGGCTGTGCTTCATCTAGAGATCTTGACTCCTGGCAAAAGGGTGGAGTGACCACATACTGTAGTCACAGGGCCAATGCACAAGCACTTAATTGCACTAAGGGCAGAAAAGTTGTTCAGGAAGAAATTGCCCCACATGCTGGGATGGGCTTCCAGTCCTACAAACTGGTAAAGCACGCAAAAGCTTACAGAATTGGGACTCCCCTTTAGCCTTCTCTGCTTATGAGGAACATTCCCTCAGCTGTTCCCAGATGTTTGGAGAGGCATTACTGGTTCAGGTCAAAGTGCACCAGTGACTTTCCTAACAGTGCACAGCTGTGCGTCTGCATGTTCTGGCATTGCTGGCACTTACTAGAGTAGCTGCAGGAATGGGACACCAAAGCCCACTGGGAGGCTGGTAGAAAAATTTTGCAAAAGGAGGAGCAAGAAATGCCAGTACATTTTGCAGGAGGATGAATTTAGTACTCGAAGTAACTGGAAAATAGGAAGAATCTTGCAATATATGTCAGGATTTGAACTGCTGAGGAGATTTGGGAAAGCGACTATGGAAACTTTTTTGGGGACTTGAAATGGGTCCACTTTGACTCTGTGACAATGTATTTTTTTTTCTTTAGAAATTACAATATTTCCTCCTAAGCAAGTTTTCTTCACAGTGATAGTTCCAAAAGCAAACTGGTAGCTTTCAGTGGCATTTTTTGACTGAAGAATGTTTACACCATGGAATATAAATTTTTGGTTATCTCCACTTGTAAACACTTTCTGCTGAAGGGAAGAATGCTTGCACAGCGTGTTTTTCAACCTTCTGATGAAGGCTTTTGCATCTTGTTACCTTTTGTAGACTGCTTGGAAGGAATTTATGACCCCCTAGCAGTGCAGAGACCCAAGCTGGCAAAGCTTAATGTGAGTTTTGAACTAACTCTAGCTGTCCTTTATAGCTTTATTGACACTTCTTTAGCTAAGGTCCCCGTGGTGGAAGATCCCAGTAAAACAAACAAGACCTAGCTCAGTGCAAGATGGCTGCTCAATTAAAAGAGAAAAAGAAGTTTCCACGAACAATTTCAATGCAAAGGCACATTACAAAAGTGGCAAAGGCATGAGTCACCAGGAATCACTGCAATATGGGAAAGGCCTCAGCATTCTGCATAAAGTCCATACTGATGAAACTTAACTCTGCATTGTTAATAGACACTGTGAATGAGAACTGATCTTCTCAAACCTGAACGCTGCAATTACTACTCTTGGCTTTCTTCCAATAAAATGATGCATAGCTATCAGCTTTGTCTAAGGAACCTGCAAGCAAAGTGAGCCATGCCACCACCACCTTTCAGAGTATGAAAATGCCTACAGATGTTAAGTTTGAAGTATCAACATGTTGCCCACTTCAGAGGATTGGCCTGAGACACTCAGAAGTTCATTAAGACCTTGTGCTATTCATCAGATCCATTTAGTGTCCCCCGGATTTCCAGATTGCCCTCTGCAATGAGGAACCCGGTGCCAATGGCTCCTAAGACCAATCCAGTCCTGGCTAGATTTAGGAAGCCTGGACAATGCAAGATACCTGCTAGGTCAACTGGAAAGAAATCAGGCTGATTGCCACGGGAGCCTTGCCTGTGGCTCATCAATAAGTCACTGAAAGCAAGTGTTTCTGCAAAGCAGATAGGTATTAATTGATTCTTTCTAATGGAAATCTGTTCCACTGCGAAATACTGGACTGTGACACAGCTACTGCTGACCCTGTCAGCAATCTTCCCTGAAAACATTCAAATTCTCTATAGCAGATTGCAAATCGAGTCCAAAGGGACATTGGTAAAGTCATGCTGTATCTCTGACAGGCTCCTACTAGTATTTCTGTCTACAGCTTATACACAGCTTGAGGTGAAACTCATACAGAATCCCTTTCATTTTCACTACCGTCGTTTGGAAGACTTACCTCTGCTTATTCTCTGTTTTTCTCCAGAAAGGATTCCTGGTGTATCAATGACACTGATGCTCTCTAACACAGGATTAGGTAGCTGGGCACAAACGAACCTGTGTGAAAATAAATGCATTTAAAATAAAAGCAAAAGGTACTTATGAAGTGCTGAACATCACAGGCATCACAGGACAAGCCAAGCTCATCTCATTTACAAGTCTTCAGTTGGAGCTCGGAGCTAGTCTTGATTTAAAGAAATTCCTTAAAGAAAGAAGCCAGAACCGAGGACTTTCTTTGACTATTTTGCTGCTTCTGGAACACGGGTTTCAGTCATGACCTATGAAAGGGGTTTTTTTGTGGCCCCCAAATTGTGAATTATTAATGAAAGTGTGGAAATCCAAATGTTTTAATTTGCTGTTTAGATTTTAGCAAGAAGTGGTATTTGTTTTTCTTCACTTAAGCGTTCCCCTGCAGAGTCCTGAACTCAAATGAACTGAAATAACTTGTTTTAAAAAAAAGTCAGCAAAGTTGTAGGATTTTTGTTCTCTTTTAAATCTGGTCTTAAACAGAAAGCGTGCTACTCTTGCACCACAGGCACCATGAGCTCTCAAAAGGTTGCTTAGTCTATCCTTCTGCCTCAAGGCAGGATCAATCAGATGTTTGTCTAAAGTGTTCTTCAAATCCATAATAACGCAGACACACCAATATTTGCTGGGAGTCTACTCCATTACTTAATTATCCTTACAGCAAAACCTCTTTTTCCTAACATCTAATCTAAATCTTCCATGCCACAATGCTTTTCAGTCTCAAACACAGTAGATGTGGAAAATGATTTATCTTTCCCTTCTTGTCGCAATGTATACTGCAGTCATTCTGTCTCCCTCAGTCTTTCATCTAACGAAAACAGTTTGGGTTTTTTTCCCCCCCTATCTCTTTCAGTTCTCTCTAGCTGCCTTTCCAGCTCATTTCTAAATCCCCGAAGACGCTTGCAGCTTTCCTTTGGGTCCTCTCAAACTGCTCCACATATTTCTACAGGCTTGATGCCCCAAGCTGACATAGTACTCCAGCTGTGACTTTGCCAGTGGTGAACAGAGTGGATGGATTGCTCTTTATCTCTTACATATGACAGTTCTGTTTATGTATCTCAGTAAGATGTTTGCTTTTTTAACAGCAGTATGACACTGTTGAATTACATTCCGTTTGTAATTCACTCCTCCCCCCTCTGCAGCTCCATTTCTAAGTAACTGTTCTGTAGCTAGTTGTTCCCCATCTCGCATCTATGCAAATAACTGCCTAAGGAGAGTAACTTGTGCTTGTTCTTAGTGGGTTGCAGCTCATCCATTTCAGTTGCTGGTAACAGCAAAGGACAGTAAAAGCCTATCCACTTACGTGACTCCCGGTAGCATTTTATGGACAGCCTTTTTGTGATGGCATTCCAGACAGCTATAAGTATGTGTGTGTATGTACATATGCATATTAATAGGGTGGTGTGACATCCAGGCATAAAAAATGTGTTACTGTGGGAGGAAGCAGAACCACATACAGGATGGGGGTTAGCACAAGGGTCACTAGATGCAGTCAAGGCAGACAGAGCCCTGCAGCGCTCTGATGAGTGGCTGGTTCTGCTGAAGTCCCTGCAGCCATGAACTCTTCCAGGCTATGCTACAAATTCACCCCATTTTTTCTAGCTGTATGACTCCAAGGAAATTCTGACAAGAATGAATTCTCATGGGTTAGAGGAGTGTCTGCTCTGCTAAGCTGTCAGCTATTTCAGACCACATATTACAGCCTCTCTCTCCCACATCCGCAGACAGGCAAGTGGCAACAGGGAGCATTTCTGAATGTGCGACACCTCATGTAGAAGATGGGGATCGGCTCGATTCTCCTGTGGAGTGCCAGGCATAGCAGCAGAGAGCAAATGGCTCAGGAGGTCACGGTATTCCCCTTTCCTCCCACCCCACGTCTGCTCTCCATTGTTAGAGTCCTGAGCATTCCTTGTGGTCTAATATTCAATGGCTCAGGCAAGGGGATTTTCCATCAGTTTCTCTAGGGAAAGTACTCCACAGGAGATTTCAGATACAAGGTCAGAGGCCAGCATGAGTAAGTGCATTCTGGCTCTGTTGGCAAGGCTGTTAGGCTGCTGCCATTCCAGCAGAACTGCAGGGAGCCTGACCTAATTCTGTCCAGGGCCATATGAAGGCAAGACCGTGGTGCCAAACTAGACTTTCACTACCTTTACAGGCAGAGCATGAGGGTGAAGGAGGAACCTGTTATCCATGATGTCTCCTGCTGTTGACAACACAAAAGCAGGACTGACTCCACCTTATTTTCCCAAGACAGACTTTGGGGGTGGAAGGAAACTTGCAATCAAGCCAATGTGATATGAAAGTAATGGCTAAGATTCCTGATTTTGCTCCAGGCCCTTGGTGCCAAACAAGTCCTCCTGATAACGAGGCACAACCTGTAATCTCTCTGCTGGGACCCATCCAGAGCTGGGGTAGTGCCAGCAGAGTTGGAGTGAGGAAAACAAGCCTTTCTCAATACTCAGAAACCCCCTGGGGCAAGGAGAAGAGGACAAGAGATAGGGCTGGTCAGAGCATGGTACTGCAGAGCTGCTATCCTTTTGGCCTTGGGCAGCTTGTCAGCCCTAGCTCTGCCCTTAGCCAGGAAGGTAGGGCTAGACACTCCATCTCCTGGGAATGAAGGGAGGGAGGAGACAGGCTCTGAGCAGCACAATTAGCTGCTGTCTCCCAGCCAAATCCTGACTGTACCGCTTTTCCCTTGGTTCCTGGAAGGCACCAGACCCCAGTCTCTGCTGGGAAGGGAGTACCATTCCTTCTGTTCCTTCCCTTAGCTCCCCTGGAATAGCAGGCTCCGCACCCCACAGGACACAGTGCTGTGGGATGCCACCTCTCAGCTGAGACCATCATGGTCTATGTGAATGCTACTGCCCTGTGCTGCCCTATTCCTTTCCACTGGTGCCCATAGCCAATTGCTACTTTTAACCACCCATGGATAAAGTGCACTTGTTCATGGTTGCTCTCTTCTCTCAGCTGAGAGGGGTGACTCCTGGAGATCACGTCCCGTCTCCAAATTTCCTACTTACAGCCTCCTAGCTGAGGTCAGCGCCTTAGTAAACATACAGCAGCAGCAAGATACATGCAAGGCAGAGACACCTCTTGCCAACGAGCCAGGCCCACTACAGGGGTAAGTGTGGGTGGCTTGATTCAGTCCAGTGGGTATACCCTGACTTACATCTGCTAAATTTCTGGCCCTCTGAGTCAATTCTTGCATGTGCTTCATTTCCTAATTAGCTGGGTATTACCACTTGCATTTTCAGCATTGTGATGCTCATACTGCTGAGCTAGTCCCCCTTAGCATGTCTTCCTGTGCCAGTTTAGAAATCATTACCCCTTTTTTTTTTATCCATCAGCAGAAAAGGGGTTAATTAGCTGTTGTAGCTACCCCCTGCACTGCTAGCAGGACTGCACTTCTGCTGCTGCAGAATCACTGCTGTGCCCCTGTGCCCTGCTGTCCTCCTAGGCACACACATGACTCTTTCCTCCTAGGAGAAGGAAGAGTAGCAGGCAAGTAACAAGAGCACAGCATGACACAGTGAACTAGGCTAATGGACACAGAGATCCCCCACTGCATTAGGAGCAAACTGCACTCAGGACACATCAGTCAGTCCAGTTCAGGAGTGTTTGCTTTTTTACCCTCCATGCCTGGCCTCCTTGCTCCTGACGTTGCTTCTCCTCTGCAGTGAACTGTCTGCCAGCAGAGCTGCTCTGAATGATGTTCTCTTCATCTACCACCTCCATGCTCCAGGCAGGCAGCCTGTTACTTTCTTAGGGCAAAGCAGTTTCCTCCCCTGGTGAGCAGTCACCTGACCTAACTGTTGGCCAGGTGCAGATGTTCTGGGCCCTACAAAATACTGAAAACATCTCAAAGTATCTCCAGTGCAGGACCATGTTGACATATTTGAATGATGAGCCTGTTAGTGATCAGATATTGCTTCCAGAGTCACCCTGAGGCACTGTGAGGTTCTCTGCATAGCAGTGACTCCAGCTAGGTCCCTTTTCTCTCATCAAGCTTCTCCCCTTGCTTCCAGGCAGGTCCCTTCCCTGTCTCACTGCAGCCCACACCAGCACTCCTGTGGGGTCAGTGTTGGTAGGAAATGCTACACTCTCTGGGCAGACACCCTAAGCTCAGAAGTTAGAAAGGGAGCCAAAGCCCAGCTGTCCTGTCTGTTTGGCTGACCAGCTGCCATGTTTGCAACATCTCCCACACTGTGTTAGAAGGGAAAGCGCTAATGAGGGGCGTAGTCAGATGGTTTGTTCCCATCTGCCTGCTGTAGCACAGTTTGTGCTCATCTAGGATATGGGTGTGTGCGGCTGGCTTCCTGCAAGGCCTAGATCCAAAACTCAGTATGGTTAGGCTAGGTCTAGGGGATGGAAAGGTTACATTCCTCATGTCACAGAGCCACTGCCCAAAGCCCCTGCTAGACCGTTTTTTTTTTTTTACAGGAAAGACATTAGAGCTGTCATCAATTTGTGCCTGAAGTTACATGTATAAGACATCAGAATGGAGAGAGTCTGGTTTTGTTACAAGGGGGACATTCAAGCAATGTTTAAGAATGCAAGAAAGCAAATACGCATACATTGTGCCAGTTCCACTTCTCTACTGACTTCAATGGCTACATCTGCTTGGAGTATTTAATTTCAGGGAACTGAACTGATGGCAGAACGGACAAAGCTAGAAATACAAAAGCAAGGGAGAGCAAAGCGTAATGAAGATATTTACTTCTAGACTCCTACAGGATGAGCTTGACAGGCTGTGCTGTGTTGTTTGTTTTGTTTGTTCAAGTAAAATCAAGGTTTGTCCCACTTGAATTTGTTGATCTGCCCTTCAGTGAGTGACTGATGTGCACCCAGTCGGACTAGAATGGCTTTTCATCAGCCTTGTGGATGGGGAAAAAAGGTATAGTGTAACACCTTATCCCTCTAAATTGCTAGCTATGCTGCTTATTATGTTCTAGCTTTATTCTCCAGAGCAACTAAGTTCTCGAGTACTGACCTGTTCAAAAAGGCATTGCCAAAGGCGTTGAGTTTCCTGAACGGTTTTTTGGGATCCACCACCAACGCGTTTCCAGGAACGATTCCTTCCACATCTCCTTGCATAACTGCTATAAAAGAGTCAGTTGTAGGCTCTGGTCCAATTCTCATCCCTGGGAAATCCTGCTCCAGCAGGTACCTGTAGGCAAAAAAAACAGTGCCTAAGTCCTGAACAAGTTGTACAGAGGATTGCAGTGTAACTATAAAGCTCAAGAGTATGGATCCTTCTGAGACTATTTTTAGCACTGTCACTGAATCATCTGATAAGTGTCATGGTAGCTTTTCTACTCAAGATCTCCACAGTTAGGGCTTTCTTATTTCAGGTGGATTAAGAAATTGAGAAGCTTATAGCTGCTGTGAAGAGATTCTCATCATGTTTGATCATTTTGTGTATTTTAATCCTCAAGACATTTGGAACAGACTTAGCATAGCAAAGTAAAAACAGCCGTTCACTGCAATCGCAGAGTTAATCCCGAAACCTTACTGGCCTTTAGTGCCAATATCAATTACTTCATTGCTGCTCATTTAATCAGACTCATCCAAGTAATGTGCTTAGCCCCCAGTCCAAATCAGTCATTCAAATACCAACTTCTGTGCTTGACTGTTGAAACCTCAAGTCTCCCTTTCTGTGCACTTCTGCAATGCAGCTACAGGTCTGCAATACAAACTATCAAGCATATCGAGCATTAAGCATGTGGGTTGCAGAGTATATCCCAGTATTTGTTATCAAACTGAATACCACAGTAAGCACAGCATTCCTTATTGTTTCCTAAGCCTCTGGCAGCCTCTCTGCAAGTATAGTTCGGCAAATTTCAGGGAATGATAGCCACCCTTGGGACTGCAGGGCTTTGACTAGGACTCTGCCAGATTCAGCCAGGGGTGTGCATGGGACAGTTCTCTTTGGCTCACGAAGTAGCCAAACGCCATCACTGAGGTCAGATCTGTCTTTGTGTGTGTGAGTGCAGAAAACACCCCACCTGCTTATCTTGTGCTAAGAACTAAGACCATTGTGTCCACATGGCTTGCAAAAGGGAACTAGAACTGATCTAGTGCTTAGTATGGGATGGTGTCAAACCACCTGATCTGATAATAAGCTCTGCATTGTTATATGAGGAACATTTGACTGCCAGGTTATGAAAGTTAGTATAATACCGTGCTGCTTGTTGGCAGCAGACAGCTGGCACTTCCTCTTCCATTGCTTTGACCTAATTTTTAGTAGGTAGAAAGTAGAAATATAGAATTCCTATGATGTTAAAAGTAGATTCAGGGAATGGGGAAAAAAGAACTGGAAAAAAGGAACAGGAAGAAGGGCTGAGGATTTTTCATGACTGAGACCAGTGTGTTTAATGACCAGCATTGGTTCACTCAGGTGAGTCTTACCAGAGAGGGTAAGTTCCTATGTGAGGGACTACAGGACCACTAGCCTGCAGGCTTGTGATAACTTTTTTGGGGTTCCTGCTTTTACCACCATTTTAATAGAGGTAATCACCATCCAGTATTTTAGGAACAACAAAAAATTGTAATTGTTCAGCAGGGCTATTTTTTGACACTGTGTCAGCAAATGCCTCTTCAGTTCTCAGTGGTCAAGGCCAAATCAACTGGATCTAGAATTAAAATAAGCAAGGGCATGGCCAGAATACAATGCAAATCATAGCTATTTGTCTGGCTTGGTATACATTAAAGAGAAAGGCTGCAGCAAGAACAACTCCAGCAATGATATCCATAATAGCTTTAGGAGCTGACCACCTACCTAATCAGTATTATATCACGTATTTTCTTACATCTTTTATCCAAAGTGATTTCCAAGTCCTGTGTTCACCAGACTGTCACCAGAAGTGACTTCTCTTACTGGGAGCAACTCTGAGATGAAACAGCAGCTGTTTAGCAGTTCCCAAAAACCTGAGATAATCCAGGAAGCATTCCAAGAAGTGCACAGCCCTCTGACCTCCTACACTAGGGTGAACATCCTATCTACCTAAAGCCTACGCAGGGATTTCCAAAACTTTCCTGTAGAAGTGGGTCATTACTTAAAAGCAGACTGCAGCTAATGCTGGTGGGTGCCACCTCCCTGGCTGGTGATCACAATACACCTTTCTAGCAGCTACGATTAACTTCTCTCTAGCTTGAAGCAGCTGAGAACAAGGAGGAACCACTTCTCTCCCACCAAGGGCTCTGTGGACTATAATACGAGTGTTCTTGGCTCTGTTCCCTGGAAAGCTCTTTACATTGAAATAACTATTTGCTAAGTTAGAAGCCACTTGGCCAGACTCTGGAAACTAAGCTCAGTCCTCCTGGATGGCAATTCAAAAATGTTAGCCCCTGGCAGACATGGCTGCGATGCTAGTCACTGCTATTTTCTCTCCTCCGCTCCTGCTTTGTACTTGGTTTTGGTCTGACATAGTATATTTAAGAGTGATATACAGATGGGCATTCACTGAATCCATAGAAATAAATCTTTGAGCTCTCCCTTTGCAAATACTAGAGAGAAAAACAGACAGTGATAACAATTGTCAAATACAACAAGTGTAGTGTTTTTAAGAAACATCCCTTACTCTCAAAGCCAGGTCACAGTCTTGCCATAACAATAACCTACTTGTTTTTTTACAGGTTTTAGATGCACATGTAATATGATAACTTTTGAGCAACAGGAGAAAAAAAGCCTGAAGGTTTTGTTTGTCATTCACAAATAAAGCTTCTGAGAAAGCCTAAGCAAAAGTCCTGCATATAATAGCAATGCTCCTCCTCCAGCCAGGCTCCTCAAAAGAATTTTATCACGGCTCCACTCAGCTAATGTTTCAAAGCATTTCTGTGTCCATTTAAGTCTAAGACTTAAAAAAAAAAGCAAAACAAAACAAATCAACCAAAGCAGACTCATATAGAATTAGCTACAAGAGGAATTTTAATTGACTTCATGTGCAACAAGTGGTATGAAATCAGAGAGATGAAGATTTGCACTGCCTAGTATCACAGCATCTATTTTAAGTAAGGTTCCTCTGGGAGATTTGGGTATATTGTGCAGCAGGGTGTCCGCAGCACAAGAATGTTATTGTACACAGGACAAATACAAGGGTATTTATTGACACTTGTCTGAGGGGGTGGGGAGAGAAGGCAATTCTTCTAGGCAGTGATGCCAGCTGCCTCTGCTAACAGAGGCAAGCTACAGAGCACATGCAATTGTCATATTTGTGGGGATTTCTGGGAGAGGAGAGCAGCAAACAATGGCTGTGGAAAACTGACTGACAGTGAGCAATTTCCTCTGCCAGTGCAGCATGCCTTACTCTGAGCTGCTGAACGCCTTCACAAGCCTGGGCAGTGACCTCCAGGCAGGTTGGGGAAGCCTGCAGAGTGCCAGGCAAGGGGTGAGCTTTTTTCTAAATGGCCAGTCTGCTTTTTGGAGGAGCATCTGGAGCTGATGTGTGGCTGTTTGCCCCCTTTCAGGCCTGTCCCTGCTCCTGGTGGGGGACAAGGGCAGGAAAGCTGCATTAATGCCAGCCTAGCTTCAGGTAGCCTTTCCCAGGCAGGTTTGGAGCAGCGCAGGAGCCAGGCAAGGTGATCCCAGGCTCTCCAGGCAGGAGTGCTGCAGGATGTGGGGGAAGGCGCCATTTGCCTGTGATGAGTCATGCAGGAGCAGTGCAGGATGCTGTGTGTGGCAGCAGAGGTGATGCAGAGCAGGAAAGGGAAGAAGGGCAGAGCAGGAGGAAACAGTGACAACTGCCTGGTGCAGGCAGAGATGAAAGGTTCAGGGTCACATGGGGAGGCCACACCAGAGCTCTGCGTGTAGCCTGTGACAAACAGTCTGGAGAGGCCAGGGCGTGTAAATGATTAGCTGTAGGAGGAAGGGGTGGCTACACCAGAAAACCAAGCCATGTTGACAGTTAGTAGGGCTCTGGCAGGCTTGTTTATTTTATTAGCAGGATGACTGGACAGAAGCCAGGATTATTTTTAGAAAAGACCACAGAATCTAAGTTCATTAGGAGAGTAATGTTATGTCCTGCACTCCTACCCTCTTACAGGAAACATAAAAAGCAATAACGTGACAAAGGCAGGCTCCAGAGACATCCTGCTGTGGCAGTCAGATATTCCCAGGTAGAGGTGTTGCCTTGCCCTTGCCATCACAGCCTTTCAGACCTTGGCCCTGTGGAAAAGCCTCAGTCAAATGTATGCTGAGGACAGCAACGGGAGTGAATGAGAAGAGAGGATACAGCAGGAAGCAGGCATGGAAAAGCTGCAGTTAGGGACACTCCATCTTTCACATGGCAAAATAAGGCTCCATTCTCCGAGTCCCTGAAAGCAGGGGAAAGAACAGCCTGGTTCCACTGAAAACAAGCCAATGCTCTGGTCTCGCTACACTGGCTTTAACACACAACTCACCTCCCTCCTCCCCGCCTCAGCCTCTAGGAACGTGTCTTGCTGCTGACCTTGTCTGCCTTCTTTCTGCCATCAGACCCTGACAAGAGAGCAGCCTCACTGCAAGATGCTGCAGCTTAGGCACTTCAGAGCCTTGCATTTCCTTCTCATTTCACCTCAGATTGCCCAGTAACAAGGAAAGATGTCTGGGAGACAAACACACCTCAGGTAGGTGGCTAAGATTATTTGTCCTTTTTTAAAAATGGTATACTGGGATCGAGTTCTTTCCACACAAGTGTTTAGTGGCACTAAGTCATCTCCCTAAATTGCATGGCATTATGAGCAGGATGCAATCTAAGTGGAATGGATACACAGAGATAACACTATTATCCCCTATCCCGACAAGATTATGTCCAGAGGCTGTTTCTTGCTTTAATACCAAGACATCATGGTTGTTTCTCCTCCCACTTCCTCGCCCAGTCCTCTTTAACTCCTCCCTGCTCTCAGTTGTAGCTCCCACTTTCCTTCCCACAATAACCCTGGATGCTAATCTGGTGTTTATCCCAGCTGTCTAATGACTAGTGCCTGCAAGCTCACAGTGGAACCCTATTATAAGCAACACCCATTTTTCTGGCACCTCCTGCCTTTGCTTGGTTGGGAACATACTGAAATACCAGTCCCTCACACTGCTACTATAGGAGGCCCCAGGTTCTCAGAGTTCTCAACTTTCACCTTCTTACATGCTGTTTTACACAGAGAAAACTCTGCCTTCCTGGAAGGCCTTCTCAGGTGCATTTTGCACTCCTGTGAAGCAGAAGCTCCTGGTCACTTCTGCTTGACCACAGTCTCTGTGCAGGCTCATCCCACTGCTGTACAGAGAGAAGGCTGGGAGAAGAGGACACAGGCATGAATGAAATGTAGTGGTCAGAGAGGATTAGATCAGCTTTACCGATGGCAGAGCAAAGGGATTGCTGCTGTCCCACAGAAGCAAAAACCTCAATTTTCTCCTTTTGCCTGGAACACTCTTCAAGCACTTAAACTTCTTGCAAAAGGAGCTTGGGCTACAGAAAAAGGACTTTACTGAAGAAGCAGGGGCAAAAGCAGAAGTCTCTGCTAACAACAGCATGCAGGTGAGACTGCAGGGAAAAGCTGATGCTGGCAATCCAGAGAGAAGCATTAGGAAGAGATGCTCTAGTTACACAGCCAGCAACCTCCTCATGTTCAGGGGAAGTTCTGCTCCAAGCGTCAGTAATTCAGAGGGCAGAAAAAGCCTTTGATCAGATAGGTTTGGGACCAAGTCACAGAATAAAGATCTGGGGTGGAACCAGACATACTATCCAAGCTAGCCTCTCCAACTTCCAGAAAAGCAACTCCCTTTCCAACCATGTGCCAAATGCTTCTTAGGGTCATTCACACTCCTTCACCATCTACCTGAGCTGCTCACATGAGAAAAGCCTTTTGGCTCTTAAAGTTTGTTTGCCAGGTGCATGACAAAGTAGCAGAAATGCATTCTGTTCTCAGCTCCTGGCTGGGGCATTAAGCAGCAGGAGTACTACAGGACACAAAAAACCCCCCTTCATCTCTCAAGGTCACTCCTGAAGAGGTACAGTCAATTTGATTCACACCTCTCTACTCTCCACAGCTCCCTCCTCCACCAAGAAATACTAGTAGAACAAAGGGCTGGCTGCTTGTGGCTTGCGTCCAGATTTACACTGGGGTAATTCCACAGATTTCAACACAGCCACACCAGCAAAAGGCTGGAATTTAACGCTAAGCTTATGAATCACATAGGAAACACAGACAGCACAGCTTCAGCTATGATCCCAAGAGAAAGGCTGCTGCAAGCTGAACAGAGATCCCTGCAACCAAGTCCAGCTGGAAAAGTTTAACCCTCTCTTTGACAGCTTCACATTAAACCTGCTGCTGCTGGCAACTGCCTTTTCTTTACAGTTAGGAACGAAATTGCTGCTCCCAGCCCCTCAGTAAAGCAGGGCACAGTTAAAACAGGGCTTACTTTTGGAGCCCTGAAGATGGGCAGGTATCTCTTCTGCAGACACACACCCTCCCGAGCACACATGCTTCTCAAAGTAGGCTCTGAGCACTGCCTCTGGGAACAGTGCAGAGAAAGACAGACACAAGCACGAAAACCAGATGATTACAAACCCAAGCACCCACTGGGAGGTTCCCAAGGCCGTAGGTTGCCCCACCACCCGAAACATACATCAGTTTGTAAAGAATGTCTGTTATAGGGGCTACCCTGACCCGAGCAGTCACGGGGATGCCCTGTGCGAGGCTTCCCGCAGCCTTTGCACTTTGAACAGTCAAGAGGGCCCCAAGTGACTCACGTACCCGGGCTAATGCCCTGGGTGCACTCCTCAGCCCTGCCCTGGGCTACTTTTGCCACGTTGGTGTTTCACTGGACACCTCACCCACCCTGTCCTTGTGAAGGAACCCTCTTAGACTCTTGAGTGGAGGTGGCCTTTCAGTTGAAACCTGCTGACCGGCACCAGGCAGGGGAGCAGAAGAGGGATCCAGGCGTAGCGCGGGTAGCAGAGACCCCTTCTGCCCCACCACGGCCCATGGGCATCGAGGGTGCGGGCACGCCCGGGAGGCAGGCAGGCGAGTTTTACCTGATGAAGGTGGTCTTCCCAGTGGAGTACTGCCCCACGAGGAGCACCATGGGCTTGTTGTCGAAGTCGGCATCCTCCAAGGCGGGCGAGTGGAACTCGTGAAACTTGTAGTGCTCTTCCAGGGGGAGCAGCTTGGTTTTGTAGAGCTTTTTCAGGCCCTCGCTCACCGTCTGAAACACCTCGGGGTCTTTCCTCCGGCGGTCGTCGGTGCCCAGCCAGCTGAACATCTTGGGGCCGCCTGAAGCCAGCTCCGCAGCGGGCACCGGGGCCGGGGCGGGCGAGGCGCTGCTGGCTGCCGGCGCGGGCTACCCCCGCATGCCGGGCGGGCGGGCGGCGGGGCGCGGGGGACGGCCTGGCAGGCCTCGCTCCCCTCCAACGCCCACCCGCGAGGGCCGCCTTCCCTTACAGCGACCCGCACCAGCGGTTTCAGTCAGAAAACCGGTCCCCGCGGGAGGCTAAAAGAGCCGCTTCTCCTCCCGGCCTCGGCTGAGCGGCGCCGGCAGACGCCGCCTCCCGTCACGCCGCCGGCTCGCGGCGTGGGCATGCCGCGGAGGCAGGGCGGAGGGGCGGGCGGTGGCTGCGGCAGCGCCCTCCGA
>Ga0065711_1028853_pt1 | contig 38877 bp, 23 predicted proteins | sample Hoacrofraction12_FD_59098 | JGI IMG/M metagenome (GOLD analysis project Ga0065711, IMG submission 59098) | Hoatzin crop microbial communities from Cojedes, Venezuela - Epithelial fraction 12 v2 (version 2) | ecosystem: Host-associated > Birds > Digestive system > Esophagus > Crop | place...
GGAGATGTTCCAGTCCCCTCATCATCCTTGTAGCCCTCCGCTGGACTCTCTCCAGTAGCTCTTCATCTTTCTTGAACTGGGGAGCCCAGAACTGGACACAGTACTCCAGATGGGGCCTCACCAGGGCAGTACCACTTGGATATATATGGATATAGATATTCTATCAATATAAATTTCAGACTTCTCACTATAGTGTCCACTTCCTCACAATAACTGGATAAAGGGTATTTTTAAATACATGCTGATCCAAGTACATTTGCAACAGAGGCAGGGCAGTTATTTCAGCATTGCATGTTCATTCTGAGTTAACACATAGGATCTTCAGGAAGAAAAAAAATCTATACATTAGAAATATTTAATTGACCACTTGATATTATTCCAATCCCTCTGTGTTGAATCCTGAATGGTAAAACTTAACGTGCTCTTTTTTGCTTGAATTATCCTCCTGCTCTTGCATATATACAAGCTACGTGCTGTAATGCAAGACTCATACATTCGTCTTAGTAATTTATCTCATTTCCTTTGGAATGGTGTCCCTCAGTGGCTCAGAGAAAGTGGAGCGGTTGTTTTAATAGATTTGAGTTTTATCTGCCTCTCTATTTGCAGCAGGGCATAATAATAATAAATTATGATACTAATAAGTAGGTTGTGCAGAATGGACTACAGTGGTACCACTTCCCTCCCCCTCCAAAAAAGTAATTTATGGGTACATTCTTGTGACTTTAGGGGTGTAATAAATTATCAGGGTTCGTTTTTCCATCCAATTTGAGGCAGTGCAGCTGTGTTTTGCAAGCAATAAACTCTCTTGTTGTATTTCTTAGCTAAGCACTGAAAAACACAGTGTGATTTTTTTTTCCCCTCCCTTCCCAATTATTGTTGCAACGCCTGGTAGCTTCTCTGCAGTTAAGGGCTTGCCAGTGCTTCTATTACAAACCTCAATTTTCAGGGACCTATAACTTTGCTCTTTTAAATCATAGAGGGCTAGAACTTGGTGTACATCTCTGTCAATCTATATGCTTTTTTAACTGAGGAAAAAACCAAATTTTTTAAGGAGTCCAGAACTCCCAAATTGGAGCCGTGTGTGGAAGTCGGAGACACATGGATGCGAGTAGCTGGTAATGCTTGGATACCTCTTCAGCTCCCGAAAAGCCTATGAATGCCTCTTATTTTGGATACATCTTGGGGCAGTGTTTGGACTTTAATTACATTTTTGGCACAGTGGACAGGAAAGGTAGCACCGAGTGCCACTGTTGCTGGAGGTTTGGGGATCAAGTACAAGCCAGCCATTTGCAGAAGCTCCTTCCTTAAAGGTGATGCCCTGCCATTGAGTGCTGGCCCAGTGGTTCAGCGTGCTGAAAATACAGAAGGTGTAAAAGGAAACTGCGGCAGTTCACCCTTCCCAAGCACCAGCTTGCAGTCTTAAACAACTGTATCGACCAGGGTCTCTGAATTTAAGGAGAGTTGAAGAGCATTTGTGGACCTGGTTTCCGTTCCCGATACTTGCCCTCTTTGCATTCAACCCGATACAAGCAAGGGTCAAAGAAGGAAGGAAGAAAATGAGGAGATACGCTATCACCACTAGAACTGCACAATCTCTACAGCAACCCTGGAGACCCCAGCCTGGGAAGTACAGTACATGTTCGGCTCTGCCGGGAAATGGTGCATTCCTTCCCCTCTGCAAAATCTTACTGAATGGGGACAAAACCCCACCTGATTTTCTAACACTGCTTTGTACAGGTACAATTTTGTCTTGCTTGTGTTGCACAGGCACTGCACTGGGGCACCAAATACTTTCTAGCACAAGGGAGTAAACCAAGAGTGGAGTAAAAATGACTCTGGGTTTGCAGGGTTCCCTTAGGGGAGCGTTGCAGCAGGGAAGGAGCAGCTCACAGCCCCTTTGTGCAGGCTGCTGTTCCAGCCACTCTCATATCGGGCCGTACAGCACTGCCAGACTAATGCTTCTGCTAAAGCAGCCTTCTACGTGATCAGCAATTAAGCTGTGAAGTCAGCCCCTTAATATTATGTTAACATAGTTCAGTATATTAAATGTAAAACAAGTCATAATTTTTAAAGGTACCTCGGCTTACTGAGTTTAAATGAAAGCAGCAGTAGGACTATCACAGCCATATGCAAATCACCTGCATTTTAAAGCTAACAATAGATTTTGCTTTATTGTTTTGGCATTTAACGAGTGGGAAAATAATAAATTAAGCCACATGGGGAATCCCTGGTGCTTTTACAAACTGAAGCAGTGCCCATTTGGAGAGAGAACATTCCCCATTTTTCTCCCTAGCTGCATTTCTCTTAACCCACCACCTTATTAGAGCTTATAGAGCAAAATTCTCCTCTCACATTCCTCTGGCAGCTCTTAGTCCACATTCAGCTCTCCCTGCCTTCCTAGCTGTCTTACATCCTGTGAGCTCTCCTTGCAGACAGGGAACAGAAGCAGAGTAAAGACTGGATGGGCCATAGGGAATCAGAAGAAAGATGTTGTCATAGTTTTAGGAGGGTTACAATAGGCATTAGAGAATGGACAGCTTTTCCTACCTGTTGTAGTAGGGGATGCGGTCGGCAGCTACCAGTGCAAGGTCTACGGAAGAGGCAGCTGCGTTAGGCACTGTTCAGCAGTAAGCAGGGTCCAAGCAGTGAAAATAATAGGGCCTCTGCAGCTGCCTGGTGTGCCACTGTGCCAGGCACCAGCTACGACACCAGCGCCAGATTCAGGGCTCAGAAGAGCGGTGTTTGGGGCTGCATAACCAAAAGGAGGATGGGGAAGAACATCTTAGCAAGATGTCCTCTCTGGCTTGAAATGTTTCTGAGTAGGGTGTTAGACTGCATCACACAGACCATGAGCTAAAAAAGAACAGTATTTTCATTGTAACATACTCGGCTCTTACCGATCAGAGCCCTGAGTCAAAAGTCAGGCTCAGCTGTGAGGATGTTGCTCATCTCAGGCTGGCTGAGTGGGCAGGTGTTGAGCGTGCAAATGGCAATGTTTAGCTCGCTTATCAGTAGTCACAAAATGTACCTGAAAGCAGATCCCGTTGTGGATGTTCGCTCCTGAACGCCATCCTAGACATATCTTCTCCAGGCCGTGTTTTTACAAGTCACCAAAAGGAAAATACACTCCTTCCTTGCCCACGCTGCTCCTGTGCGTGAACAAGCACAGACATTCCTTGTGCAGAGCAGGCTCACGAGCACCTTCAATATGTGCTTGCTTCCCCTGTTATCTGCAAGAAGTATCAATTATACATGTCCATGAACATATTCCTGTACCTGTGTTCCCCAAGGAGCACTGTTTTACCAACACCAAAGAACGCAACCAAGGTAAACCAGCCAGCCTAAAGTTAACACGATGGTGCAGCATTCACTGGCAACAGAAAATTGCCAGGAAGAGTGAAAATTTAAACAAGACAAACAACAGGAAGGTAGAGAAAGTACTTTGAATGGAAACCGGCAAACCTCAGACAAGTTTGGAACATGCCTAGGGATACTTCATCAGCTTCCATCTCATGACTGTGTACAATCTCTTAGAAAAGCCCCTGCAGTTTTGCCACACATGTCTGTTTTCCACCAAATCTGCAGCTTGTCCTCTTTAATGCATTTCATCTGTTGTGTATAATGTTTGCACTTACATACGCGCCATGTGGGGAGATTGTAGATGGAAGGTTTGTGCAGCCTTCTGAATATCTGAAGTGCTGCACAAAGATTATGGTTATTTTCATAATCATTCTCCACCACTGCCTATGTTTGAAGTCAGGGATGTCTAATGGCTGAACCAGACAAGCAGAACACACGCAAAAGCCCAATTAGCTTCTTATCTCCAAAGCTCTTACAAACACTAATGCATTAATCATTGTAAAACTAAGAGATGAGCATTGGTCTGTATTCCCGGCTCAGTTCAGTCGGGATGTAAACTTGACTGATGCTGGGAATTATGTGACGAATCTTATCCATTCATCCCCACTGTGCAGGAGAGGAAGCAAGTAAAGGCAGAGTACCTCAGTGGCCGCCCCAGTCTCTACCCATGATGTCCCTCTGTAAAAAGTGACCAAGTCTTAACTCAGGAACAAGCACATCCTAGGCTCAGGTCCAACTGAGCATCAATCCTCCATGCGCTGCTTTGCGTTACCCTGTTAGAAAATCTAGACTCTGCTTAAAACATGGAAAATCTAAAAATGACATGGGAATAGACAGGGAAGTGCTAAACAGCAAAATAAATGTTTGGTTCTGTAAGAGCTGCACAAAAACACAAAAGCAAGCTGGCCCTAGGAAGAGCTTTTCAGATTACTTGAATGTCTCTTTAAAAAATGGATTAAAATACAGATTCCCCCTATTATTTTTCAATAATAGAAGTGCAGCACAGAACAACTCACTAGTGCCACAAACTACTTTTTCATTTCTGTTTTTGTTTCATGCTTCAATATCTTCTTCCAGCTGCTCATGTCTCCTTTTCCTTCTCCTCACTTTGATCTATTAGTTTTCCCCAGAAATGGGGTTTATAAATCATTGTAATGCAGCCTTGGGAAAGACGGTGCTTAGTGCAGGGAGAAATACATTGCAGCTAACAGCCACGGCAGGGAGGAAAACTCTCACCTCGTAGTGGGGCTTTGGCGACAGGTTACTGATGGCGCCGGGTTATTTTATGTCTGCATTCGTGCCATCAGGGGCAAGGCCGCAGGGAGCGCTGCCTGTACCCCCCTTGCAATATTTCAAGCTTCCTTCTGCAGGCAAAAACAAACTGCTCAGGGGCTCGCAAGGGAAAAGGGGGAAGGAAAAATTGCCAGAGGGGAGGGGAGGCAGGACAGCTGGGGATGGATCACTTATTTCCTGCTTTTGCACAATCCCATCTTTTTAAAAAGAGACATTTGTCTCTTATGCACCCTGAGAAGATGCAAATTCCATGCAAGTCCCATCTATTGGCAGCAGTGGCAGGATCCAGATCACCCATGAACATTTCCACCCTTCTGTGCCAAAGCTTTTGTGTTCCCATTTTGCATTTGGGAAACTTCATTGCCAGAGGCCGGTGGTCAAGGCTGATGCCGCGTCGCTGCCCGTTGAAGTCGGGGTGCACCGCAGGAGGAGCCCCCACTGGCGCTGCCCTGTTTGACCCCCACAAGAATGGATGCAGCCACACCTGCTTATGGCATTTAAAAATCTTTATGTATATGAAACCTAAGGATTTGGCTTCATTTTCTAGTCACGCTTTTGAAAGTTGGCTACAGCTATTAAAAAAATATAATCTAAAATATGAAGTTGGGAGCAGGGCACAGCTGGGCACCAAGTCACTGAGCAATCTCAGCCTTTCCAGGTCAAAGTGGTGGAAGCGCTGCTGTAGCACTTGTGGCACAACACTGTGGCCAGGCTGGGGTGAAGGTCTGAGCATCCCCCCAGCAAGAGGAGGTCCCCTGAGTCCCCTCCCAGGAACAAGTGTTAGTCCTAAATGCAGACAACCCAACACCAGCTACAGCCAGAGACAAACCTCTGTCAGCAGGAGTTTAGGTACTTATCTCCTGCTCTGGGGTATGGGATGGATTAGGGGAACCTATTGCCAGTTCTATTTAACTAGGGAGGAAATCTTCATAACCTCCTAAGAGCAGGACAATTACACACAAGCTACAGGCTCTTTCAAGCACTTGCTGTGTTTTTAGGATCACCAGCTCCTAATAAGACCACCACAGGTAGACAACACCATCCTTTAGTTTCGAAAGCACACAAAAGAGACACCATGCTGGAATCTTAGCTCTATCGTTAACAAAGCATTACCCCCTCCTCACCCTCTTCCCCATAATTGCCTTGTTATTGTCATTGGTGCCATTGTTCATTGGCTCTGCCGTAGAGAGGCCCGAGGGAGCAGTTCTGCCTTAGCTAAACCAATATCTCCTGCAATAACCCCCTGCAGTTTCCCCTTTGCTATCCCATGTTGAATAAATCCTCCATCTCTGTTTGCTGAATGATCATAAAGATATGATTGAAGTTTCAGATTTATGGTTTCCTTCGAATCAAGGAGCAACTCCAATAATGCCAGAGCCTGTTTGCTGACTGCTTTTGACAGGATATATGTAAAGGGAGATTTGTAAGAGCAGAAACAGGAATGCGAAGATGAAACCGACATTTTCTAGACACGCAGTACACACACATGCAGTCACGTGTAGGGATTAAAATCACACACACACGCTTCCAGAGTATCCTCTGTGCAAGGACCTCACTGCTGTTCCCAAGCACGCTGCAAGGCAGGGTGTGCACACCATATTTTACTCTAACTGCGAATCTGTCTCAAGTAACCACACAAGGGACCCACAAGAATTGGTTGCCTGGTAAGGCAGGATCCTAACTAAAGATCCAACACAACTGTACGGGAAACTACTCTAAAGTAGTTGCTGAAGGCTGGGAGAGGGCTGTATATTAAGGTGGTCCTTACCATCAGCTTCACTCTCCATACTATGAGTTCCTTTTAGACTGTGTTAATGCATTCCTCTGGGTGCTCGGGATGCTCTTTGGGGAACACAGAGAAACCTTCTTGCTCCTACGGGACTGCAACCCAGCCGTTTCTTCTGATCAAAGCACCAACACCAAAAAAAGCAGCCAAAGGGGTATTACTCTTTCAACGAAAAGGGGCTGCCTGCGGAGGACATCCAGCCCTGCACCTTCCCTGCTGAGGCAGCGGCCTCCATGAGCAAACCCAGGGCATCCAGCAAATGGTTGTGAACTTCAAGCTGGGGATGGTTATCACCTTCGCTGGTACTGTTATCTTGCCCTGGGTATCAAAATCCTCCTCTCCCCATCAGCACATCCCAGCAGCATTTAGGGAGCCATCTCTGTCATATGGCTGTATCCTGGGAACTGCACATCATAGGGCACTTTGCTATTCAGATTCAGGTCAATACAAGTCTTTATGAATAAACGACCACAAAGCTGCAGTGAAATCAAAGGTTGTGACTTTGGTGCCAAAATCTGAACAAAGCATCCATAATGCATTCCCTCCAGCCCTGTGGCCACAGTACATTTGCTTTTCCCTGATTCACAGCCATTTATGCTCATTCTCTTTTCAACAAAAACCTATAAAACTCTTACTGCATGATGCAGTCCTAAATTAAATGCACTTTAACATCCCTATATAACAAGGGAGTCTTTGCTCTTTTAAATTAATGTGTGTAGCTGAGAAGGGGACCTTTTCTGGAAAATTTATTCCACTTTATTTGGAGACTGAAAACCCCACCTCGTTCCACCTTCTCCAAGAGCCAAGATTATTTTGTGTGTTATAATGAGGAATTTGTAATAACGAGAGCGTTGTGTGTTAGACTAACTACGAAGCGAACAACATAGAAGACGACTTCTGTGAACAGCAGTGTTTGTGTGATGTATGGTAATATTTTTCCTCAGTGCATTACAAAAGAAAAAAGCAAGATAAAAATATCTTCCATTTTCTCCCTAATTTGTAGTTTTCTGGTGTTAGCAAGGCTTATAAGACACATGCTCCCAATTAGCTGCTCCTCTTAATTTAAATGCTTCATAAATTATCTCCTGCGCTTGTGGATTATCACTTCATAATGCGAGTTAGCATTTAAATAAATAGCTGCGATGTAGGAAATTAGAGAGGTTTACAGTCAGAGGCAGCAGCATAATGAAGGAAAATACCACAGCAGCTGAACAGGGGTTGGGAGAGATGTGATGAGACAGATTTTTTTCCCTTTACCTTTTAGCAACCAAATTTGGACTGCAGCAGGGAAAATATGGGTCAGAACTCCAGCAGAGCAGGAGCCTTTTGTAATGGCTGAGCAAGAAGGGAACATAGAGAATTCTTAAACGCATAAAATATCTGATTTAGCAAATATCATGCAATTATGAAATGACTTTTTCAAGTCAACTCTTGCTTGCCTCACAAGGTAGCCCCTTTGAAAGCAATTGGGCTACTCGTGTACGTCACCTGCACAGTATCTGACCCCTTATGTTCTAGCCTTGCAGAAAAATATAGGACTGGAGAGGAAAAACAAGAGAACAAAGCAGAGCTGAAATGTATCGAGAAAATTTGGTGGGGAAAGCAATGGGGAAGTCAGAAGTAGGATTATGGGGAATTTTAGAAATATATATGTCTTGCAAAGATAACGAGCATTAATGTGTGAGCCAGATAATGATGCTAAAAACATGGCAAAAGTTAATAAGATCAACCCATACGCAGTGATAGTTTTTAACCATTGACAGCACCTTCCTAGTGCTATTTCAGTCCAGTTTCACAATTATTGTCATAAATGTAGAAAATTAGGAAGGCAGGGTAGGGAAAAACTTCACAACTCCCTGGGGAACTAAGGCTCTCTCCAGTGCTTGTTGGTCTTGCCTTCGGTGTCACTGTTTCTTTTTCTGCCACAGTAGAAAACTCTGGGTAAGATCCTGCCAGCAGTCAATCACACTTGACTGCCATTGACTTCTTGGGGAGCTGAGGACATAGAGGCACTGGTGGGCTCAGGATCCTTTGGTGTTTGCCTTGCAGAGACCCCAAGGTTGAGCACTGCAGCTCTCGGGAAGTTCAGCTATTACAGCTCCCTGCTTGCTCACACACAGAAGTCCCAACGTGTCAAAATCAGGGATATTTTTTCAAAAACACATGAAAATCGGAGAAGCCTTGACAGCCTTGACCAAAGTCCAGCCTTAGGCAGGAGTAAAGTTATTAGTTACCTTATTTCCCAGAGAAAGTCTGACACATTAGGATTTCACAGTAACTGGCTGTAAGTGTAATGGGCAGGGTGTGATTTTGCTTGCTAGGTTTTGCAGTTAAATTTCAGCATATTGAATACATTTTGCTGTAGGACAGAGCAAATCATTTGGGCAGATTCTTGCATTAGCACAAGACCCTCTGTGCTTAATGGGAGTTCTGTCTAACTGACAGCACAATTTGGGTCTTCATTGTATTTAATATACTTCAAGAACGGGGGTCAAATTGTCTCATCATTTACATCCATACAACCCTGCTAATCCCAGGAGAACTGCAGAGTGGAAGCTCAGGACAACCTGTAACTGACTCAATTTTCCCTGTTCGGAACCTTCCAGTTAATTTTTCTGGCAGTGTGCCCCAAAATGCTCCTGGTAACAATCCCAGCTCTTCCCAAGTCAGTAGGACTGAACATGGGCAACTGGACTGAAGTCTGTTGGAAGGAGATTTCTGCCTGGCCCCCTCAGGACACACCGGTGGAGTCTGTAGCCATTGCTTGGAGAAGATGCAGTTCACCCTGCAGAGAGTTCAAGTCAGCATAGCAGGATCCCCCTTTCATCCTATATTTTTCTATTCCATCACATAGTGGTTAGAAAGTGAAAAAGGGACTCATAGCACTCCAACCAACCTCTGAAAGGTTACAGGAGCTCTTCGTCCCTCAAAGTTTCCAGGCAGTAGAAGAAAGGCTCTGTGGGCCAAGCTGCACTCACAGCTCTGCAATGGCTCTGTCCTCTGTGGCATTATTTTCATCTCTACTACCATCACTTTGTCTTCTGCACCAAGTAAAGAGTGGCCACAAATACTACTGGCTGCTTCTGTGCTTAAAGCCTGATAAACCTGTATTTTGCTAGAGTATGAGGACACAAAAAACAGCTCTTCTATCCCAGCTGCAAGGGCTCTTCAGGTCAAAGAAAAACCTAGCAGATGTGTTGGGTGCTGAATGCATGAGATAGGACTGGAAACCCTGGGACTAGATTTTTTCAGGGAGATGGTGCCACTTTTTACAGAGTCACCTTTTCTTCTAAAAGGGCATTTTAAATAATAAAATTGGAAGCTGCCTCATATCTTTCCAACTGATCTACTAATCATATTTCTTCAAATTTTATATCCCTGACCCTTGTAAAGGGATTGCAAGGAAGGCGTTTTTTAAGCTGCATTTTAATAAGTCAATATGAAAGCTCAAAATTATTTAAAGCTTCTTAAATAGGATTATATTTGATTTCTTGTGGGAATAGTGGGGGATACTCTAGTAAAGATGTTCTGTCCTGCTGAGGTTTTATTACATTAAAGAAACAGCTTCCTTTTTTAACAGCAAAAACTTTTATCTATTCTCTAATGAAAATGGAGATTATTCTGTGCATGAGGTGACTGAAGTTGGTAAGTTCCTGCATCTGTGATCAGAGATTGGAGTTCCTCCTCAAGTGAAAGCCAAGAGATTCCTGAACCAGAGTTTTGCCCAAATTTGACAAGTTGTCTGTTACTCTGAAATATTTGAATATTTTATTCTAGGAGGTACCACAAGTGTATTGACCTCAGGCAAACTGTTTTGTGAATTAACAGGTAGCTCTCAAGGCAGCCAGTATCTCATTTGCAGCCATGGATTGAATATGGCCCTAAGAATCAGAGGTCTGTGCCACTGGGGAACTATTTTGCTATACAGGGAATGTGGCCATATTCAGTCTGCTCAAAAAGGCCCACAGTTGAATTCTCACTTGCATTCAACTCCTTTAAGGTCATTGTGGCTTATACAAATGCTACATTGGCAGTATTTAGCCTATGTTCCATAGCGCCCAAAGAAATTTAGGAGGAGGAAATTAAAACTACCTGTACAGTGGAAGGAACCAGCAGCAAGTTACACAATGTAAACAGCAGCTTTGCTAAGTTGAGTTGTGCTGGACATAATCTGGGACAACATCTGGCCTTGAGAACATAAGGGGATTTTTCTTGAAGTAGCAGATGGGGAGGTTTATAGAACAGAAATTACTAAGGATGAAACAGAGAAAAGGTCATAACTGCTGGAAGGAGAAGGAAACTTTTTTTAAAAAAACATTGTCCCAGCTCTGTAACATTTAGATAATGTTCTCTCTCAATCCTCAAATAACCCACATCCTGCTCTTAGCTAAAACTTGGCGCTCCCACTGAAGCCGACAGTCACTGAGCAAAAGCATTCCCTGGCAAAATTTGCCTTCAGGGTTTGCAACACAACAGGCATCCCCAAGGCTGTGGTTCTCTGGCAAATGACAACCCCACTATACCCTTTCCAGCCACTCTTTGAAGGAGAATCGCATCTCTCTGGGGAGTCAAATGCAAAGATGGTAAAATAGCTTTTTTTGCCCAGGTGCGACACACTATTCTGCCTACATTCTCCCCAAAGCTCCCAGAACTGCTGCTGCATGAAGACAGAATTATTCTACTGATTTTCCCACCCTGATCTGTCTGTACGTGCCTCCATTTTTCCCCTGATGTTGCCTATAGCGAGAGCAAGTACTCGGAGATGTCCCTCTCCATTCAGTTGTGCCAGGGCTGCCCCATTCAGTACCAAACCTTTCTGCCACTGTCCCTTCATGTCCTCAGATCTCTCCGAGGCTCATCCCACCTCTTAGAGCTGTGTGGAGTTTGTAGCTCAGGAAAGATCAGGTACAGGTAAGACTTCAGTCTAGCAGTAGCCATAAACTGCACCCATCTTTGTTTAGTCTGAATAACCTTTGCTTCCTGCCAGCAGCTTTGTCTTCTGACTACAGACCACGATGCTGCTTTAGGGCTCGCAGGCAAGCAGAGGCTGGTGTGAACTTCACAAGCTGTGACACCCACTACAGAAACGCGTGCAATTCTTTGACCTTCAGCGCCGGCATGAAACCTTACACAGACACAAATTTATCTTAAAGTCAGAGGCAGATTTAATAGACCAGGAGAAGATAGTTTTCAATATTTCCATCTCAATTATAGTCAAAACATCTCGGTGAGCCTCAGCCTTTGGGGCTGTACTGGGGCTGCCTGCTCCCAGAGTTGAGACAGTTGGCAGAATCAGCAGAAATAACACAGCTGGGCAAGGAAGTGGTGATTTGTCAACACTGAAGTAATTCACAGTGACACGGAGGCACTGAGGAGGAGCTCAGGTGCCCCCAAAGACCCAGGAGTTATATGGTGCCGCACACCGAAAGCGGCAGACTTGGGATCTGACTCTCTAGCAAAGAGCGTCCTTTTTTTCCCAAAGCCATTTTCAAACAGCAGAAAGAAGCAGCCCTGTTACAGAGAAAGGCAATTTTGACAGTTGCTATACCCTACTGCTGAAATTGTCCCTCTAAGAGTGCGTTATCTTCTACCTCAGTAAAGAGCAACTAGTACTCAGAGTCCCAGAATTTTGGGGCAAACAATTTTTCAAGGGAAACCAAGAAGGTGGGTACGCTCATGAAAACAAATGAAAGTATTGTGTACGCAAATACTTTCATATCTGTCTGGTCCTTTAAAACCTAAATTATAGAGTTCATTTGCATTTAGATCTCTTTGGCTCTCTCTTTTCATCTGAAGACAAATCCTCACAAAGGCTGCTTAATTAGACCAAATTAGATTTCCACCTAGTGGCTTGTCATTCATTAGAAAACGCTGTTCTTTTTTTCTGTTTTGGTAATTATAGGCTGGTCTCGCAATGTTCACTTCAGGCTCAAAGTATGACTTGCATTCATGATTTTGTGCAGATGAGAGGAAAATTATTCAGTCGCATCAAGTCTGCCCATTTTACAAGTTGGATAAAGATCATTGCTGGAGTCTTTTATGTAATAGGGTATACTCTTTCTTAAGTCTTTAATGATTAATTGTAATAGCGTATCTTGTGGCAATTTTCAAGACTAAAAGCTAAGTACAAACAGTTCACACGTGAAGCTACTGCACCAGAGAGCAGGTGGCTTTCCGTTTCGGGAACCTGCATGCGTGGCCCTCGGTTGTCGGTGTTACAGCCCCACCGTGAGCACAGAAGACGGGAAGGTGCAGGCTGGTTCCTGGGGTTGGGTAGGCAGAACCCTGGGCTGGAAGTGCCATCTGCCTTATCTAACTGCCATACCTAACCCAGCGAGGGGGATGCCCATGTCCCACCCTCCTCGCAGTCCCCTGTTGCCGGTGTTGTGCAAAGTGTAGCTACTAGAAGGGGAAAAATCTTTCAAATTTAGAGCTGCCACTCAAAGGTTTCTAGCTAATAAGGCTACAGCTCCCAGTGTAGATCAGTCAGGAGCACAGGTTAGTGCAGATTGCGTGTGTAGACATACAGACTCTAGCAGTGTGTTTGCACTATCTGGCGTATTTGTAATGAAAGGAGTTAAACTCACAGCGAGATCTCCGAGCTTTACTGTTCCTGACTCCAAGGGCAGCAGCTTGCCCAAGCATCACCCTTTTCTCTGGAAAACTCCCACACCACTGTGGGACACTATAATAATTTGATCTCCCACTCTGAACACAGCAGAATACCAGGAACGGTCTGCTTCTCTCCACAACTCAAACTCCATTCCCATTGCTGTTGTGCATGAGCACAGTAGTTCCCTGCCTCAGTTTCCCCACTATTACAGCAAGATTAATGCTCAGTGGCATGTTTTGAAGCTTAATAAATCAGGGCCAGATTTTGTGGTCCTTCATCACGCAAAACTTCCTTTGATTTTGACCTTTAACATTTATGAAAACCTTGAAGATAACTGCCAATTGATTATTAATAATCTTCTTGTGAGTGGAAGTTACAAGCAGTCAGCAGCTCTCAGCCCAGCAACCACCAGCCCCTGCTAGGATTTCTTCCACACTAACAAATCCAGATTTTCAGGTGTGTTTTTCTAACAACATTCTTGTTTTCCCAATCTTTTTTTGTGAGAGGGAAAGTTTTTTCCCCTCCACCTTTAAAAAAAAACCTGATCAAATTTGCCTTTCTCAAAACACTGAACATTCCCTTTCTCATCTACCTAAACCTGATGCTGAGTTACTGTCCCCCAGAGGCTTTCAGTAGCTCAGTTCTGATGTATCCCTGCACTTTGTAGCTCACTGCCTTCTTAGAGTGTAATCAAACATCAAGCTAAGTAGCAAATAAATCTCCCGATCTCATAAGCTGCACAGCAAGATCATGTAAATGCAAATGAAGGGCTTGATTTCAAGCTGTCGCGGGGGGAAGGAGGGAAAAATGCTGGGCCTTGTCACCACAATCACTTCACTCTGCAAGTGCAGTAAATCTGCAATAATAATAGTAATGGCAGCGTGACGGGAGGCTTTACTGTACAAGGGGGTGTAATGAAAAGGGGAACAGAAGGTAGGGAAGGAAGCAGGGCCTGGCGGGCTGAAAATGCACCGGCGCAGGGTTTGCAGGCATCCACAGGGCAGAGCCTTCGAGGTGGGGACACAGCAGCCCAGGGTGAGTCGGAGCAGAGAGGAATCATGGATTTGCCCAGCATCCCCTCCCAGTGAAGGGCTGCCTCAGATGCAGGGATTAAAAATCCATGCCTCCATTTCTTACTGTACCGCTCTGCACAGACACGTCTCCTACCACTCAGTCTCAGTCATCTTTAGAATTGATGCAATGCATGTCGACGGGTGATTAATATCAGGGGGCTAAATACAAAGAAGTCTTGCAACAAAACCTGGAAGTCTGATAGGTTTTGTACTTCCTTATACCTTTGCAACGCACCCATCTCTTACAAACAGATCCATATCCAAGCCTTCCTCTTCTTTCACAGCAAAGATTTTCCAACATCGTTAGACACTCAAATGCAAATCCAGGGCTCAAACCCAGGACAGCACAAATCAGAACCTACCTGGCAAAGGCCAGGGAGCTTGATACACCCAACATGGCTCGCTCTTCAGCTGGCCAGGGTGTCCCCACTGATCAAGCACCCCCACCTCTGCAGCCAGTCTCAGCATGGCACCCTCCAAACCCAGTTCAGACACACCCGGTTCAACCATGAAAATCATCGTGTCCAAGGGGAAAGGATGCATTAGCTGAGTCCTCAAAGACAGTTTGAAAGCACAAACAAAGCCTCAGCACATGTCTCTCGTCTCTCACAGCCCTGGGAGGAGGGGATGATCTCTGCAGGATGCTCTGGGAATGCTTCAGGAAAATGTCTAGAGTTGTCTTTTCCGAATGGGCCAGATAAACAGTATTTAAGATGCTGGATTTTCCTCACTGAGGTCATAAAGGGAGAAAACTTGCAGAAGGTACCCAGAGAAAATTAGGACCGCCTGGGATGCAGAGAGAGACAGTTTTAATTAGAGCCAAGAGGTGGGAAATAAGGCAGAGAAATGACATCTTAATGAGGTTTAATGAAGTTGTCTGCTGATGGGCACAGCTGTCAGACAGATCTGTATTCCAGCCAAGCAGTTTTGTGACAGGCTAAACCTGAACACAGGAAACAGGGCTGGAGCTGGGGAAGAAAAAAGGACCTTCTGCATCAACTTTGGCTTGCTCTCCCCACAGCTTTACGACACAGCACACCTACAATACCCCAGGACAAATGAAACCAGTCCATGATGCTGCACCAGTGTTTTACTGATTTATGAATGAGAAAGGCTGTAATCTTGGATTACACTGAGTAAAATTAATTCCTGCTACCTCCTTCCCCTTCTTTGCCTTTTGTGGGTAAAAGATGTTGGCAGGCAACCAGAGTCCTCAGAGTCCATTGATTTTCTTCAGGCACAGGTTCACTCCATGTTCAACATATTGGACCAGATTTTTTTTTAATTAGTTATCCAGCACCTTCAGCTTTATTTATTCAGTGCAAAGTGACTGTAAAATGCCACCTGATCATAAAAAGAAGCAGCGCGCACTCACTTGGACATGGAGTAAACACCCAACTGTGTTAACTTCACAAACTTTGTGGTCTACAAAAGGGAACCTTTAAATCCCCTAATCTCTTCTATTCTACAGAGTTCTGCATTCAAAGGTCTGGAAGCAGCTTTGCCACAGGCTACAAACCTCTCATTTCCTGCAGTTGCTCAGCAGTTTCCTCCCATCTGCCACACCTCTGTCGTCACAGCAGATTTCTGACCTCACTTCACTGATCCAGTATTAGAACATGATCCCTGGAAAAAGCCGTTTCTCATGCATCTGAGGAATGCTGCACAATTTCCTTTGTGTATCAGTGACAGCTAATCTAAAAATAGCCAGTGTACAAATGCCTGTAAACGCAGGAGAAATAGATCAGCAATGAAAGCTACTTTGTCATCCCTGGCGCTGGTTTACACATTTTGCGCAAGCTCCCTCACTCACACACAGCACGCACATATGGTTTAGCACTGCCATGTAGCATTTCATTTGTGGTAGCACTAAAAGCCTGCTCACTCCCACTGTGTTTGGTGCTGGACACATCTGCAAGGGATGGTCCCCTCCTCTGCTAGAGGTTCACAGGAGGCAGCTGGGGGAACCAGCCATGTTATGCACAGGTTTTATCAGGTAGCTGAGTCAATTGCTTTCAGAAAGGTCTGTTTGCAGCAAAGGATCAGTAGCTTCACACAGGGAAAGGAGCCTGATGGGGTTTTCGAGTCTATCAAAGGATCTCAGCAAGTCCAGAAAACTCATTTGCTGGTGAACTTGTGCTGCAGAGAGTCATGAGGATACCACACCTGCTTTATAGCATCACAAGTACATGGATTTAACAGGACCAAGGTGAAGCACCTCTGTCCCAGACCTGGGAAGCGAGACCCTGGATTTACCTGAAAGCATTGCTGTAAGGGCTTGCAGGCACAGAGTATTTCATCCCAATGACTGCAAACCAGCAACGCTGATAGCCAGTTTCCCGGGATCTGCAAAGGAGCAGACCTGGTGTCACAATATGGACAAGCCTCTTAAGCAAGTGGGCATGATCTCACCCTTGGACACGCTGGTGAGGAGCCCGGTGTCGTGTGCTTTTAAGTTTTTGTGTAGCTGCATAAAGAGACAGGAACTGAGAAACTCGAATGGAATGCACAAAAAAATGGCTCCAGGCAAAAAAGGTTTGGGAATTACAAGCAAATTCTAAAGACCTCAACACAGAGCCCTCTGGAAAGGTGTTTGTTTTGGGCGGGGGCTGTTAACCTTCTCCCTCCAGGCACAACTGGCTCAGCAAGAGCTTTACCAGAGCTGAGGGTGATGCAGAACAGCTCAGGCTGCTCCGCAGCATCATGCACACTTGGCAAGTACCCTCTAACAGCACACTGGAAGCGGGGCCACCAGGCTGGCAGTGTACAGGAGAGCCATGGCTGCTCTGAGGCCCTGGCCAGAGTTTGCACAGTGGGAACAGAACATAAGTTTGGGTTTGGATGATGTTCCTTTCTATAGCAGTGTTGCTGTACAGCCTCAACCTGCCATAGTGGCAAGTTGGAGGTGGTTCACTTTCAGTCTCACTCTCTTCATTTGGTTCCTGCAGAAAGTTCTGCATTTGATTCAGCATCTCCTGGTGCAGAGAGAGTTCACTCTGGAGTGTAATAACAGTCATCTCAATATCAATGATCCATCAGTGAGAAGCACTAGAGTAGGATTTCACCACTTCTGTTCTGCCACCACCTACAACCCCCCAGCACCCTTCCCCATGGAAAAAAAGCTGTCCCAAAGCACCTACACCATCCCACGGGGCTCCAGGGGGCTTGTTGCCTGACCACAGCTCCAGCTTCTCCTAGCAGGAATGTACACACCCAGGCTGCCAGGCTCTCACCCCTTCCCTCCGCCACCGCCTCCCTTTCAAGCAGCAATAAGGTTTCAAGAGACACACATCCTGCAGTGACTTCACCATGGAGATGGCAGGGCAGAGACAAAGGGGTGAAGGGAGGTCAGTTAATCCCACAGACACCACCAGGCTGGGTCATGCATGGGCTGGGGAAAAGTTCATTTTAAAACTAAACAGAAATGAAGTTATTGAGCTCAAGTTCTCTTCTGTGCTATAAACCCCAGGCTCTGCTCCCCCTTCTTCATCCCCCTTATCCTCCCCCTGCAACATGCCTTGTGTCTTGATTATTCCCAAACAAGAGTGGTGACGTGATTGTGCTTGGGGCAGTTTACACCAGTTTTCTAGGAGCATGCACAGCTTGGAAAATAATAACTCAAAGGAAAGTTAAGACCAGCTGCAGAGTCTCCCCAGTAGACACCACAGCTGGGCATCCCAGCCAAAGGAGAAACTAGCCAAACAAGGAGACTTCAAGTCCATATATATTGAGTCAGGATCCCCGTTTCCAGCAAGGCTAGGTCACTTTATAACTCCGGTACAAACTTGTGTGAATTTCAGAATCCCTTACGCTTCAACTCTGGGGAAGGCTCATGGCTGTGAGTTCTCCTTTTGCACTGTCACACTCGCTTGTGTCCAGACAGTGGGATTCAAACCCATGCCAGGTGGAGCCAGAACCACTCCTGGTACTTGTGGCCACGTTCCCTTACAAATTTTTATTTTCAGGGGCTTTAGCTTATCAGAAAAGGTCTTTATGCTTCTCCTTTAATTTCACTTTTCTGCAGGCAGAACTGGGGAAGCCCCAGAGAAACTGCTACACCCTACCAGGCTTTGATTTTGCATACGGGCTGTACATCCACAGAACAGACGGAGGAGTCTCTGAAGGTATGACAACACCACTAAAACATAGATCTGCAACAAAGTCCTAATGCTGATAGGGACCCTCCTCTTCTTCCTAGTGCCCTTCAGTACTTCTTATCAAGCTGGAGGTGAACACATCCAACATTCACCCACTTTCATTAGTATCACCAAAATGGCTTGGTGACTAGTTAAGTGTCTCTATCATGTTGGAAACTTTTATAGGATCACACAGCGCCCAAGCAGAGAGGGGTACAGCACCTGCAAAGGGTGATACAGGTGGCCACTTCAATAACTTGAGAGAGCTTGTACTTCATGCTCTCAGGGACAACACCCCTGTGAAATCAGACTTGCTGAGCAAGCCAGGGTGGAGAATTAGAAGACATCCAGTTCAGATGGGAGACATCCCCATATGAAATGCAGTGTGGGATAGAATACGGAGTTCAGTCCACAGTGAAACCATGGCAAAATGCAAACCAGCCACGCAAGGCCCTTGTGCACAGTCCACAAACATCAGCCTGTTACCCAAGATACCTGATCTTTCTCTTTGCCTCTCGTGTTTCCTTCTATCTCCAGCACTAAGCCACTGGAACACAGTAAAGCCCAGAACAGCTTTAATTCAGAGTATGCCCCGAGACTTCATCACCATGAACCGTGGTGCTCTGAAGAATGGTTATACCACAGCCCATGACTATAATTTGTACTACAAGGCCAAGGACATTCGGCGCAAAAATGATGCATACGGTCGCTTCAACAGATGTCCTCCTAAAGTACCTGCAGACATGACTTATGGCATCACAGCACGGTAAGGGGGAAGGCTTGGGCCTCTTATCAAAATGAGATTATCCCGTCCTCCCCTCACATCTGCATCTCCCCACATCTCAGCTAACAGAGCCCCCAGGAGAGAAGCGCCTTGAACCTGAACACGCTGCAACTGAGCCACAGCATCACTTCCATGCCTGATTGCACCTGCATGTCAGATAATCAAATACCTAAATCTAATCTGCATGCCACAACACATCCCCCTTTTGCCTCTGGCGCTAGGGGCTTGGAACCCCTTAAAAATACATTCAATGACAATCCTTTAAGTTAAAAGGAACATGAAGAGTTGTAAGCCAGAATAAAGGCTTCCCAGGGTCAGAAAACCAGAGCAACAGCATTTCTACCTGTTCGTACAGGTTGAAATATTCTGGTGCCTTTAAGACTCAGTTCAAGTTGTTTATCCCATGCTCTCTCACTTGTTAGTTCATTGCCCTACTTTGGGCAGAAACTGGCAGTACATCTGGATGAAGGTAAAGAAGATTTTCATTGCTCTCTTGCTTTCTTGGGCTCCCTCCCAAGGGCTGGCAGGGAGCTGGTACCTGCTGCTTCCCCAGCAACCCCTTGCAATGCAGCAGGATAGTTAAGGCTTCATGCTGAGTTAGGTCTTTTGCATCACAGCGTCTCCCAAAAGATTTTTATAGAACGTGCAGCATACGTGAGCCCTGCCTGAGGTTGAGAGGTACAGCATTTAGAAGTGACCCATTTAATGTTCCCCTCACGTACCGGCTCCCAGCTGCCTGCTGTGCTGATTTTTCACAGGGAATTGTGCAACAGGGAGTCTGCAGGGGAAAATACTGGCACCTTAGACTGGCTTCTAGGGCCTTCCACTGCCTGTCCTCCATGGGAGAGCACAAGGGAGGCTGGAAGGCATGGCAGTCTGGAAGGGCCAGTGCGAGTCTGACACAAACAAGCCTCTGAAAGAGACTCCAAAGCAGCTCTGCTGCTGCTGGAGCACAGAGGTTTTTCTTGCTCTGTGCAGGTCTGGACCAGACATTAGGTTTCATTTTAAGAGCTAGATAATAATCACTACCAGAAAAATAACAGCTACAAATTCTAGAGAAAAGACATGATGAACGGCACTGTGTATTTTACATGATAGTAAATGGGCTTTGCATATGCAAATTGAATGGATTTTAAAATGGTATTTAATGACAATTTTCGTAGCAGACATTAACATTAATTGCATCAAAATGAAAATGTAGCATTAGCTTGCTGTTAGCTGCAAATGCCCCAGCTATAAAGCTTTATCTTTATCAGTATCAGCCCTCACCGATGTGACAGGGCTGCTCTGCAAATTGCAGGCAAAAGGGCTTTTACGGTGCAAAAGTATCCCCCAATGTAGACCAAAATCAACATCAATTTTGCTTTATTTCTTCATAAACGGAGGTTAAATGGCTGCCTATAAGAAGTCTAGGCACGTTTCAAAAGTTTTAAGGAAAATCTGCAGACCCCACGACAGAAGAAGCAGTGAGAGAGGGCTTTTAATTTAAAGTTATTATTGTACAACTTGCCTATTCCTTAATAGCTACCTTTTATGCAGACTGATTGTATTTATCCCTTTACTTTAGAAGCACGTTATAGACAAAATCAAATTACTGGGATTACCACGGAGTTGTTACAGCCATTTCAGTAAAAGTGGGAATTTAACACACTTTTCCATGACTGGCAAGTTAAAGATAGCAGCTTTGATGAGCACTCCCCAGCCCAAGCCTGTCCCTAGTCACAGTTGACCGGGTTCAGCAAGAACTGCCATGTTAAAAATGACTTGGTTGTCAATGGATTTAAGTTGCTTCTGCTCTTGGACTCTAAGCCCTGTACGACTGCGTTCTCAGTGCTGCTAATTGGGAAGGCATTCGCAACTAGGATACATGCTTGTCTCAGGGCAGAAGAGAACACTGGCCTACAGTCTTTTTCCATCACTCCAGGCGCTTGCTTGCCTTTAGAAGTGTCCACTTTGATAAACTTCTCATGTGCAGTGAACTTTTTCAACAAGAACAGAGCCTTCGTGTCATTTCCTAGCCCAAGGCACAGCGCAGACAGTATGGCTGAGACGGCCACAGGGCAAAGGTGCCTCCCCATCGCACTGGAAGTGGCTGCAGCCACCCTGCCCAATGATGGCGATGCTCTGGGACAATCCTCAGAGTGCCAATACAAACCCTCCCAGTCTGCATCCCCAGCCCTGTTGCAGCTTTACTGCACAGCTGGAATTACAGCTGGTGCCAGCACACATCCTTGGGGCTGGGCTGCATCCCTGGGTACAGCAGCACAGGGGGTTATGAGCCCAAACAACTCAGCAGCTGTCACAGGACCATATTTGTGATCTTGCAGGTATCAGTGGGTAAGGTGCAGGGGGCTTCTCAAGCCCACGCAACCTATTTCCAGCCCCTTCTCAGGCCCTCGGCTGCACTGTTAAAGGTTTGTCTCCTAAAGACACCAAGGTCAGGAGTTCTTCCCAGGCTCACAAGTATGAGCTCTCCTGGATCATCCCAAATAGAAATGAACACAAATGCTGTGGTTGCTATTAGTGCCTTATTAATATCACCCTGGCCCTGCTGCTCCCTCTAGTAGCACAGCAGATCACTTATGCCTCTGCTTTCCATTCATGGTGGACGCGTGCTGCATGGAGCATTTCACAAGGCAGCATCAGACACTGGAGTGAGCTTTCCAAAGCTTTGAGATATCTTTCCTTTCCTGGGATATTTACCTTCAAAGGTCACCCATACCCCTCTATTAATTCCCCATGGGCATCTTCCAGGGGAGAGAAACAGCTCTGCTTTTTTGCTGATTCCCCCCGTTCTCTCCCTTTTCCAAGAGAAATGTTTGCTACGAATCACGTGGCCAGCTTTGTTGTGAGAGTCATAAAAAGGACATTTTTCATCTCTCCTTTTTCCTGCTCTCGCTCCCTTCTCTCTCTCAGTATCAGACAGAGATTTATTCCCTCCATGATGCCTGTGGCATTCGGAGCTGGGAGGGGTCAGGGGAGGCACTGATGGGACGATAATAGATAATACAGTGGTTCCCCAGGGTCTTGTCCAGCTCCGTAGCCAATCCATCAGCAGGCAGTGCTCATGCCAAGGTCAGCAGTAACGAGGATGTGGTAGGGTCCCAGCCTCCCCCATGGGGCATCCTCCAGTCAGGCTCCTCCAATTCACACTCCAGCTCCTGATCTCTACAAGAGTTGCCTTGTGTAAGCCACAATTTGCAAGCCAGCACATGTCCACTGAGCATAGGCGCGGGCATAACCACACTACAGCGCACACACACTCAGCTTCACCTGCCCAAGGCCCTCAGGCCCACTGCAAACAGGTCGACAGGTTTTCTTTCAAGGAAAATACCCATCGTTGGCAATACCTGCCCTCCAGGAGCTAAATCCATCCCATCCACGTGCTCTGTGCATGACACATTACATAGCTGTAAGGTGTGTGCAGATGAGAGTTGCCGTCCTCCTGGTCCCAAGTCATTAAAATAACCCCACACCACAGTGCTACTAGCAGGTGTATTCAACCCCCCACGGTCTTGTACAAGATGGATTGTACTCTTACAAGAGGGATGATGCAGGGCACTGAGTGGGCTGGGGTTTGGTGACACTGGAGATCTAAAGACACAGAGGGTCTGTAAAGACCTCCAGGATTTTCACTGGTGTCAGTACAGCTTGTTATTCAAGGTGCTTATGGAAACCCCAACAGATGTCCAGACCCACGTTTATCCTCCTAACCACCTTTTCTGATTGAAGTTCAGTGTACACTGAAATTAGCAGACATTAAATGGTCATTCTTGGAACTAGCAGTAAGCACAAAGATGTGGATGCTGTCTACAGCTAAATTTTAGATTATATTGATTTGCACAAGGTCACATAAGGAGTTTGAAGCCACAACACACCAGCACACAGTTGGTACCCCAAGCACAAGTTTTCTCCCCAGGAGCTAGCAGTGCAGAGTGCATCCACAGCACAAACACACTGTCCAGCATTTCCAGGGTTGCTTCTAGAAAAAAAGCTGTCATTTGCCTCTTAGTAGTGCAAGTTTCCTAATTCTGCACCCCAGAACATATTCCTGGACACAAGGACTGCACAGACATGCCATTCTCTGCCATCCTACACCTGTACCTCCTTCAAATCCTGCATGGCCGTAACCCTGCCTCTAACGGGCTGCCAATCCACTTGGCAGTTGGCCTGTAGGTTGGGCTGACCTTGGGTGAGCTGGCAGGATTTCCCTGGCACTGTCATCCCCATGTCTCCTGCCAGGTCCCCCCCTACCGTCTGCCTTCGCTTCAACTGTCCCTTTACTGAATTTTATATCCCATTTTCCTTCTAACTTCATCTCCTCCTGCCGTTCCACTTCCCACTCTCTAAAACTGATCTTCATCCTTTGGCAGCTGCTTTCACCACGTTTCTGCAGCAAACTCACCTCTTTAAAGCATTTGGTCAGTGCAGTCGCTCTTCTTCAAATTGCTACAACTGGCCAAGGGCATCAGTCATCCAGTACCTCCTCTTCTTTGTATCACCCACAGTTGTCCTAATACTCTGTTGACAATTGTGTCACTGGCCTTTAGCAGCTCAGCTGTTACCTTGGCTATCCCTGCAGCTTTTTTCCTGGCTAAACTGACTGCTCTGTCCTTAGCTTTCACCTTCCCCAAGAAGGGTGGTTTCAATGCTCATGCTTCTGCTTTGCAAGTGGTCTTTCCACCCAAAGCATCCGTGATGCTTGCATACAGCCAGAACAAAGTTCAGGAAAAGGTGCTTAGATATTTCCAGCATCTCTCTGGCACAGAGAGTGCACCAATAGATTTATTTCTGAGACACTTGAAGAACATTTCAGATTATTAATATATGGCCCTGGGGATAAAAACAGCAAATTTAACTATAGACCAGCTGCAAAGATAGGTCAAAGATATAATACTGAAGAAGCAGAGGGTGTTCCTGGAAAGCACCCACCAAGAAGAGCTGGACAGGGAGGAAAGATAAATATTACAGAAAGACCGCATCTGATCCACAGTCACTGGAAGCCGAACAAATGCGGAGAGTGTAAAGCCTCAAAAATCCAAGATTGGAGTAAACAAAAAATATGAGCACTGACAAAACACATTACAAATCTATAACAGATTATAAAAATAATAGTGACTGGAACCACTGTCAGGCTGAAGGCACAAGAAAAATGGAACCAAGTTAAAAAAATGTAGGACTCTCCTCAGTTCAGATAATTGCATACCCTATCCAGTTCCACAGCGAAAGGCATTTGGTGTCCCTGCCACCATTCTCACATCACTAAGATAAGAATTTCTATTTCAAGAATCATTTTCTTCTACTGGAGACATTCCGGTCCGGGTACGTGCTCACATGGCTATGTATACATTAGCTACCACAGAGCTCCCAGCAGCATCCGCCTGGATTGTGCTGCCTTGTGCCCAGGAGCCTGCAGCATCTGGTTGGGAAGAAAGACCTGTTACCCCTTCAAAAAATCCTGAGTGCACCATGAAGATACTGGTTCTCCTTCAGTGCAGTTATTTACTGCAGTTGTAACAGTTTCCGGCTGCTTCAGGCTCCCAAATTAAGAGAAAATGAACAGCCAAGTCGTAGTTTGGCATGAGGTTCAGGTCCTGCATGTCAGACAGAGCTGGGTAAAAAGACAAATAGCGATTTAGATCCCTTATTACCATTTGCATTATACAGAACAGGAAAGTAATTTACACTCTCCCACAGACTGGCTGTTGTCTGTGGGTTTATCTCCATTGATTACAGCTGGCTGAAAAATTTCTACCAAAACTTTTACCATCTAAAACTACTTCTTGCCACAAGTGGACTTTTTTCCCTGCAAACTTTTGCTTTTGCAGTCAGTGCAATGAAAACCTGGGCTTTTCAGCCCTCATTGACATCTTTTCCTTTCAAACGAAGTAACATTCCCACCCAGAGAGATTCAAGCACAGGACGGAGGTCAAGGGGAAGACCTTGCTCTTTGATTTGTCTTGCTCAGCTTTGTTGGGTTTTTTCTTGGTTTTTTACTCATCAGGATGTTTTGCATTTGTCGATGGCTGCAGACTGAGCACTGTTCACTCTCAGCCATGGCTTGAAGCATCAGGCTGGAATAGCTCTGTCCCATTATCACATCCCACCTGAGTTTCTCAGAGGGCAACAGCAGATTTCCAGTCAGTAGGCAAATGCGTGGAAGACATATCTAAATAATTTCAGTGAAGTCAGCCAAAGGGCATCTCCAACCCAAAAACCAATGCTAATGCACAAATTCCAGCTTATGAAGCCAGTTATTTAATGGGTAAGAGCTGGACTTGGCATTTTCACTACAAGACACGTGTTTCCATGTGTGCATTTAGGACCGTTCCAAGTATACATCTCACTCTGGGCCTGGAAGGAAATAGTAAAGCAAATTGGTGCTCTTGTAACCATGTGTACTCCTAAGTACAGCTATGAGCATCTGATAAATCTTTTAAAGTGCATGTTTACAATGGATTTTATTCTTTTTACTGTTCTACACATACGAGCCCTCTGAGCAAAATAACAGATCCTCTGACACTTAGAAGAAACCACTGCCTCATTGGCTGCCCACAGTGAAATAATTTATATTGTTATTTCCTCATCCAAATTACAAGGATTGTAAAGAAGCTTCAGAAATTCAGAGTTATCAGTGCTTTGACAGCACAGATCCTGCAGCTGCCACGCAGGTGAAAGACCCACTATTTCAACTGAGAGTTTTGCCAGCCCAAAGACTGCAGAAAAAATTGGTCCCTGAGCGTTTTCTACCCATTTTTCTCTTGTTATTTTCTTCAGTGGTTAATGAAAAGTGAGGACAAGTGGAGATCATTTAAAAATTATCTTCCAGGCCCTCTCCATGGGTTTATTGCCAGGATCTATTTAGAGGATCATAAAGCTGTAAGGGGCCTATAACTTTACTGTATAGTCCACAAGCTTTTTAGGAAAATGAAGAGCCTTTGCATTCATGCCCTGCTTGTTTTGCCTTCTCCCCCTCTCCTTACAAACACACCCGCACGCATGTGTGTGGGGACTGCCAGAGCCGCTAATTGAATTCACTCTCGTGAAAACTTTAACAAATTGTAACTGACCTTTTATACAAATTTCAAAGTCAAGAATTCGCCACTAACTGCACATCCCTCATCTGCCATTCACTGTTATGCAAAACCCACGAACAATTAAAAGAAATAACCAAGAGCCCAGTGGCCCTCTTTCCTAATTAGCTGCAGGAGGCAATGCTTGGGAGTGTGGCTAAGTGCTTCAATTACCTCAGCCCTCCTCGCTGCCCTTGTTAGAAGAGACAGGTCCACTGGCCAAAGGGGAACAATTAAGGCAAGGCAGAGCCAGGCAGTTTGCAGGGGGATGCCGGGGCCATGCTGGCTCTCGCACAAGGGCCAGAGCTGTAATCATGCCCCAGATTCCTGCTGGGCTACACAGAGACAAATTAATGGTAGATAGATTGCTAGCTCCAGCCCATCAGTAACGAGGGAGGAAGGGAGACAATATAGCAGTACAAGGAAGCTGTAATCAGAGTTTTCCTGGCTATCAGCCCCCTTTCAGGGCAGAGGGACCTGAGCATTAATGCCTTACTGCTGCCTGGGTTGGTGGTACCCCAAGACCCCAAGCAGAATCACAGACGCCAGCTTGTGCTGTGTTTGCTGAAGATAACATGCACTGCCTGCACCGAGGAGCCCCGCACTCCAGAGATGCTGGAGACCAAACTGGTTCCCAGTAAGAAACCAACCAGAGCTGATAGAGCTGGTTTGGCTGACCCAGCCACAAGCCAGGGGAAGATGTCTATTGCTACTACTGCAGGACAAATCCTTTGCTTCAGGAAGTACACAAGAAAGGAATACCGAGGTGGTGCCCCCTGCAGCTGTCTGCCCTGTGGACTGAAGGCCCCGAAGACAGATCCTGGCTGTGCAGCAGCAAAAGCAGGTCATCTTGGGTGGAAGGACACCAGCAAGAACTAAGCCCCCCTGAAACCTCATTAACCTTTCCAGAAAGGGTTAAAGTTTCAGGATAGGCAGTGGTGTTGCAACAGAGTTTCAATATCACAACTGTAAAAAAATTTAATTATATGATTTATCTGTTGCATAAGCACCCATGCAGGGCCTGATCCTGCTGCCCCTAAGCTGCCATTGAAGTTGGAGCAGTGTCTTTGGTGCAGCCCAAACAGTTCCGCAGCCACCGGGGAGTTGATGCCCACGCACACGTCCTCTGCTCCCTCACTCAGTTCTGCACCAGAGCCTGTCCTGACCAGCAGTGGAAAGAGTGCTGCAGGAGCTGTCTGCACCAGCTGGAGAGCTGCTCAGAAAATCCAAGGGCTGAAGTTCGCGCTAAAATATTTACAAGCCCCTATGCTTTTGAATAATATAAGAAAAAGGCAATCACAAGTCAAGTTCTTACCCTTTTACAACACAACTTAGCAATCAAATTGATTGCACCTTTTAAGCTGGTATAAACCCCCTTCCTGAGCAAAATCCTTTGTATCCACTTTTGCCAAGTACCTTTTTTTCAGTTGATATATAAACCTTTGAAAATAAGTTTGAGGGGAGACTGACAACCTTGAAACCTCAAGAGCAGCATGGCATTGACGGGTGCCCTCCCTGAGCCGAGTATTATAGATAGATTTTAATTTCATTTTAACAAAATAGCTGTCTCCAGTGGAAGAAGCATCAAGAGCTAAATGAGGACCCATCTTGAGCTGAATCACGTTGAACAGACCTCGGTACTGTCATTGATTTTCTGGGAAGAAAAAAAACGCCTCTGGCTACTAAACCAAATTAGTAGTCACTGATGACCAATTATTTTGCCCCACTGTGAATGGAGAGGCGTACTAAAATTCCAGTTTGTCAGACCCAAGGCTCTCTTCTCAAACACCTTTCAACAAGCGTGTACCAACAGTCCCTCAGATGGTTCAGATGCCTTCCTGTTTTCGGCAACTTCTCCTTCTCCAAAGTTTTAATGAGCTGCTGCTCTGAGGATGGCCTGCCAGAAAGAGAGCCATTCCCAGCTCTTTAGATCACTATATGGCACAGCACATCACAGCTGTCAGAATTTATACACACATACACAAAAAAGTGTCAGCCTAATGTTTGCAAATTATAATTACCATTTCTCTTGCATGTCCCTGGTGCCTTCATTTCAGATAAATCCCAGGTCTGAGGTATCAGCTGCAAAGCACTAAAGGCTCCTATTGAATAGATTTAACTAGTTTGTAGCTCATTTAAGGCCTACACTGGTTTATTTTACTATTGTTAATACTTTATTATACTTTTTAACATTGTTTTCACACTAAAATAGCCTATTAGGAGGCTGCAGCTTCTTTTCCAGGAGATTTCTGGCAGACTAGCATACCACATTGTATAACCAAGTTAGCAGGCGCTTGTCATTTCAGTTGAAAATAGGTCTGTACCCTGACTTTAAATTAAATTAGAGAGAGAGTCTATTAAAGAGACAGGAACTGTTTCAGGGATAATAGTTTTGAAAATGTGCACAGATAAATTTTAAAATATTTAGGAAATGTCAGCATTAGAAGTGGCTCCAACTATTTGACTATAAAAGGAGGCAGATGATTATTTTTTTTTTCTACAATTATAAATAATTTGTTACATCCTATCAGAACTTCTTTCCCTTTTCTTTCTGTGGCAGGGTGCTTGTGCCAAAACAAGGAGATCTGAGTTACTCTGAATGAGATAGATTTTAATTTGCAATAAGCATTTTCAGTGGATGCTTCCCCCACTCTCCCCACAGCATCCACAGAAAATAACAGAATCCTCCCAGTTCAGAGGAGTGACATCTGAACAGAGTGACTAAAGGAAACTGAACACACAAGCCCTTCATTCCTGTCCTTAAGTAACACTGAGGCGAGAGGACGTTTTCCCAAAGGCCAGCTGCAAATGAGAAATACTGTCACACTGCCAAGTGGCACTGATATCGGGGCCAAAATTCCCCATCCACTCCAATGAGATCAGCATTTGACCTACAAAGAAAAAACTGCCTCACTGAAATTTCTCCAGTAATCTTAGTCAAAGAAGTGTGTTACCTGCCAGCCCCTGCTCTCCCTGCTTTCTCAGTATTTCTCTGAGGAGGCAGGAAAAGCCAGACAAAGCCTCACATCCTACAACCCCACCAGAGCTTACATGTGCAACTAAGCACACAAGTCATTCCCGCCCATTTCAAAGAGGCAGTTCATGTGTGTGTTATTCTAGGCATGATTCTATACTTTGCTGGATCGGGACTTAAATGCGATTAATCACACGGCAGGGAAGGATCTCTGAAGAGCATCAACCCAAATGTGTCCTTTCAAGCATTCACTTACAAGCCAGCTGTGGACTAATCAGTCACCAACTGGCTGGTCCACTGGAGATGGTAAAAGTCACCTCCATAGAGATGGGAAAACACACTCAGCAACCCTAAAAATCAATAATCAAACACTATGCACAAAGGCTCAATGTATTCCTGCATCCCTCCCTGCTATTTCTACACACCAGGAAAGCTCCTGCACCTTAGAGAGCAAAGGGACAGGCCAAGGAAACAAGCCCATGTGCAAGGCTTACCATGTGCTGCTGCCGGGACTATCAAAATTTACGCCATACAAGGAGACTGGAGACCCACCTAGACAATAAGACACAGCTACAGGTTTGCCACATCTTTTATCCCTTGTAAATATTTTGCCCAGCTCTGACCACTGTGAAATGCCATGCTGGGAGGAATGAGAAGTGAAAACAAAGAGTAAATGTTGGTGTCCTCTTTGACACCAGAGGTCTCTAGATAGCAGTCTGGAGCAGCACAGCTGATTTGTAAGCAAAGCCTTGAAAAGCCCTGCAGCATGTGATCTATGAAACAGGAGGTTTTCAGAAAGATGTCTCCTCTGATATGAATGCCCCCTTGGGATGTATATCGCTGGATCGCACATCCAGTATCATTAGAAAACACGACCGTAGATTAGGCTGTTTTGAAGCATGTGGTGTGCAATAATTAAGTAATAAAAGTCACCACAGGGGTGAAGGAACAAGAAGCAGAAGAATTACTATTTGCATACGCACTGCTGGAGCCCTCCGTGATCGTCAAAAGTTCTCCAGACTACTAAAAGCTGGCTGCTACCAATTTTGGACCTACTCCTGCCAAAAACAACAAAGCACCACCTCACCCCATGGCACACAGACTCTCTGCAGAAAACCACCTTCTGGTGAAGCTGGTGGCCCAGAAGCAGCCCAGCAGCTAGCCCATGTCCCCAGAGTCTTGTGGTCGGTCCAGACAGGCAGGGAAAGCACTGCCTTTCTGTTACAGGAGCTGCAGCTGAAGGCACTCTGGGCTACAGGTGGGAGCAGAGCTGGGGCTGGTGGCTCCACACCATTATAGGTTGCTATTGAGATGGAAAAACTCCCTCTCCAGCAAGGTGTGCAAGGACAAGAACCTATAAAACTCAAGATCAAGGTCCTCCATCACTGTCAAGTGTTTGCTTCTGGGGGAAAATGGTAGCACGACCACAGCAATAAGCGATACGCTGTCCTCAAGACAAGAACCCTGCTGCTGCTGCTGCCAGTTCTGCCTGCCATGGCAGCTGATGAAGTTAAAATATCCTCACTTGCATGGAGCAATGCTCAACAATTTCAGGCTGCAGCTCTGCCACAAGCTGGTCAGGTTAATGCCAGCTCAGAGCAGCTGAACAGGACACTGGCCAACAAGCAACTGCCTTTTATTTTCACTATTTTTCTAGAACCATGGTCACCTGCAGCTCCCCTCTGCTGCTGTCTCCTCCTGGCCAGAAGGCTGCCTGGTACTGTGTTTCAAGGGGCAAATACATCTGGTCTGTGCAGCTGTGGCACTAGACCAGGGCTCAGCATTTCAGCTCCCCTTTCTGCTGCAGACACCTGACCATCTGCATTGAGTCCTTTTTTATCCCTATTCAGATTGCTTAGGACAGCATTTACTCCTCTCACTCAATCCATCATTGTTTGCAGCTTTTTGATATCCCACATTATGGATATTCTAATAGCAAAAGCAGTTTAGCGAAACACACTTCGCACCCAGTGGTTCTTCCCAGGCAGCTGCCATGGCAGTGTCAGTCTGGAGGGGACCTTGAGCTGGTCAGAGCCTGAGCTGCTCTTCTGAGGCCCAGCTCTGCATCTGGACATTGTGTGGCTCAGTGCTTTCATTACCAACCACTAGGTACCAGCTGGGAAACGCTCTCCTGGAGCCACAGCAAGTCCCAAGGTGGAGCCACAGTCTGCAGTGCTCTGTGATCCTTCCAGACATGAGGGCTTGAACAGAGGTGGCAGCAACGGCCCTACATGCAGAGGTACAAATTGTGCCTGTTCTGGGGAATGCCCTAGCATGGTCCTCCTGCAGATTATCAGAAATGTGTGCAGGCTGTGGTGTGTTAACTGCAAATGAATGGGTCTGAGTCTTTCTTGAGGAAGAGAAAGCCTTTCCTAGTGCAATGGTTTGTTCATGTTCTCACCAGTCACATTTTCTAGGAGCAGAGATGGGAGTCGGCATGGGGAGGTAGAGGCATTAATCCTGGGGATTATATTGTTGTCTTTCCCATGTTTTCCAGACCCTGTACTCCCTTTTTTGACCTCCTCCACCACAAATACAAGGAGCTGTGGATGGAGCAGCAGAGAGCACTGACAGTAGCCCAGCGAATGGAAAAGAAAAAGGTGATAATACTCCAGCAGCACTTTTCCTTGTTGTGCACAGCACTGCCACCAGGCATAAAACCCCAGTGTCCCTCCCCACAATGGATGGACCCTCACCCAGCCATCAGGAAGGCTCTCGGCTGCAAAACCATCTTCCCTGACTGCTGGAAGGCTGGTGAAACCTAACAAAGATCAGCTGCTTCCCAGCCAAGATGAGCCTGGCTCCAGCCAGGGCATGCCATGTAGAGTGATGCTGTGGGAATGAACACTAGATGTGCAGATTGCAATGTGTGTGCCTGAAAGTGCTCTGGAGACAAAAGGGAAGGTTTGGGTTGTGTTTGGTTTTTTAAAGTATTTTTGTATCTGAAGATATGTGCAGAGCTGAGCTAACTCTTCAGGGTGCTTTGGCCAAGGCTTTTCAAAAGGCTTAGGCACTCATGCTGCAGAGACTTTTCTGACCACCATTAAACCTCTGTCAGCTCCAGTGACAGGCTGCCCGACTAAACTCCTGGTATCAATTAAAATGGAGGCTCTGATTCTCTTCGCATCACCACAATACTAAAAGGCCCTGCTGTAACAAAGAATTAGGTTTCAAATTATCTTTGGTATTTATGTCATGCTCCTGCCAGGAGCCCTGCAGACTGTCCCTTGGACAGCATCAGCTCTGCTCAGGTTACCTGTGACAGTGGACAAAACAATGGAGCAGCCAACAAATGTTCAAAGGACCAGCACTAGTCCTGATCCTGGCATGGTGCGGTTGATGCCAGCACCCACAGCAGTTCTTAGAGTGCAACTCTGTGCTGTTAAACCTACCAATATGGTAATAACATTTAAAAGCAGCCAATGACTGTTTTATTAGTTAATGGCTCAAAGAAGAGTCGAGCTAATATGGTAATGACCAATTTCAATGGGCTTACTGCCATCACAAACTATGCTTTATAGTTGAAGTGCAAGAATACAGTGTTCTTAATTAGCAGCTACTTTATGAATACACAAGCCTAGGATGTTGGAAAGTGCATCCCTACCTTATCTATTAATGACTAGTGTTTTTAATCATTAAGTTTCCTCCATCAAGTTCCCAAAGCCTGCAGCCACCAATTACTGAGTTAAGCAACACACACCTACATTCCAGATCACAGAGCAGACAGATTCCCCAGGGTTTCAAACAGTGGCCAAAACATTCAGCAGGTACCTGAAGTGGCTTGTGCTGGGACTATCGAGCACTGCAAGCTGCAATTAATCAGGAAAGCAATGTGCACCAGACAGCCAGGAAACCCCCTCCATGATAGGAATGGTGGAAGTGACTTTCCCAGCTAGTGATGAGCCATGGCTCTAGCTCAGAGCACAAGGCTTCCTGCAGGCAGCGGTCATCTCACTGGGATGCTGTATAAAGCAGACCCTGAGAGCTGGCAGCTGCTCATATTTTCTTCATCAGTATGTTTTAGATACCAGTATTAACTGCATGAACATGAAAAACTACCAAGATCAGGCACTTGTAGTCATCAGTCCAAAGTGACTTTTAGTCTTGTTCATCCCAGTGTCATTACATAGCATGACACCAGCCCGATGTATACAGCTGTGCAGCTGTTTCAGCCCATTCTTGTTGACCTTTGGTTACAGAAAGACAAAGTGCGTGAAACTCGTACAACGCTTCTGCGAAAAAACCCACTACCTGCGAAGGAGGAATCTTTCTGGCACCTGCCTCGCTTCGAGAAGGTATGGAGCACTTGCTTGAACTCAGGGACACCTCCTAACCTTGCCCACATGCCCTGATAACACCCTTAGCACACAATGAAGGTAGACATGAGGCTCTTACCTCAGAGCTCCCCAAGACCCAGACCCTGAAATGCTCCCATGCTGGGTGTGTTCAATCATCAGCCCCTGTTGGACTTCAAGATGAGATGGTTTTCACGGCCAGAAGCCCTGGAAGAGGAGAAGCAGCAGCTGCCCACATGAGAGCTTAATGACTTCATAACTTGTTGTACGCATTTCCATGAGTTTCACCACATGAGAAGCATCTTTTTATATCTCCCTGTTAGTATTGGGGTGGCCTTTGTTCTCTGCTGGTATTTCTGCAACTGGCCTGCACAAGCAGGACAGTCAAATGTGCCTTTTGGTAGCCTGCCAGTTTATCAGCTCTCACCATAACTAATTCAAACCACACCAGATGTTTCAAGAAGCATTTTCACCCCAAGAATTAGAGCTTTCCAGAAAGCCTGCACTCTTGATACCTCTCTAAACTTCCTGATTGACAATATTCACCCTGAGACTGAGCAAAGGGTCTAGCCAGGTTACAGATGTGCGTGACACTTCCTTTAATTGATCCAAATAAGAGCCAAGGTGAAGATTTCTTGTTTTAGCAATGGGATCTAAACATCTCCCTGAATTCATCTGTGCATCCTTCTGTGCTCTGGGGTACTTGTTTGAATTCTGTTAGCTTTGTTTGTGGTGTAAATTACAGGGAAACTTCAAGTGAAGAGCTAGGGGGCATTTTAGGAAGGAAGGGAAGAGAGCTGGGCAAGGGGATTAGAAAGGAGACACCAGAAAGTCTGAAAGCACTGAAACCCCGCAGGGAGTTTACATGGCCAAAATCATATCTGGCATTGATAGATACCACTGCAAAGAGCCTCTCAGCCCTCCACCCCAGCCCTTGTTCCGATTAGGTTATTTTTTTTGCCATGCTGTTGATATTTAACTGCAGTTTAAAACAACGAAGAAGCCTTCTGACTTCCTGAAGCTAATTTACTTGTACAAGTTGGAGAGTTTCGACCAAGAAATGTGTTTTGCACCACCTTGATATATTCCTCTTACGTCCTGTCTAAGACTGTCCGATTAGCATATGTCAGTAATCATTTATCCCCGCTGCCTGTCAGCACAGAGCTACTGCTGCGGCTAGTGTCAGGGAAAGAACATGACCGATTGCTGTTAAACAGATTGTGCAAGTCACACGAGATACTGGGGCAAGCCTCCTCTTTAGAGCTCCTCTCACCCCAGACCTTTCCATCACTATTCATTTTTCAGCCTGTGTTTTTCTTCATGCTTTCCCTTTTGTTTCATCCATGACTGTGGTCGGGTTCCTTCCCCAGCCACACCTCTCAGACCTCTGAGTCTTTTCTTCTCTCTGCCTTTCTCCTTCCTCTCCCCTTCCTTCCCAGAAGCAACATCCAGGGGACGAGGGACAGCCCATTTTGCAGACTCTCTTCAGATTTTCTGTAATCCTCCTTTCTCATTACATGAGCCTGAAAGGTTTGCCTTGTCCCAGCTGCAGATCTAATAAGCACAGCCCATGTTAGAACTTGGATCAGGAAATTCATTGCTCAAGCGAGTTTCAGTGCATGGTTTCCTCCATGAAAAATTAAGTTCTCTTGAACATCCAGAAACATTTACCTAGTTAAAAGCAGTATAACCCAGAGAAAGTTGATGGTTCCCAAAGACACTTGGTAGCCTCCAAACTCTGCTTTAACCATCTCTGTAAATTTGGGTTCTACATTGGTGGTGGTGATGGAATAGCCTTGAAAAACAAAGTGCCCTAACACTTCAATCAGACCTAGGGACTCCAGGAATCACTCTTACCAATCCCTCCAAAGGTGACAGTGCTGGTTCTTGTAGTGTTTCCGTCCTCATGAATCCTCTTTCTTGTGCTTTTGCATGGTCATGGATATCTACCTTACAGCTTTTTTAAGCCTTAATGATCTGGGGAAGACAGCCATTAGCACTGACATTGTCTTTAATCCATATAACACCCCCATCCTACCATGCAAACAGGAGAAGCAACCACAAAAATATCACTTTACAGAAGGCTTGTTAGCAGACTCCCATCTGCATATGATTTCCTACCAGCCTTCAATGGCATTGTCCTGCTCTGGCCATTACAAAAGATGCTCGTGACCTGGGAATAGCTTCAAACTCTGGGCAAGAATATACAGACTCCATTGCTCTGGCCACAGCCTTAACTTTGGACTGTTTTTCCATGTGACCGAGGCTGGTGCCAAGTGCAGGGGTGTGACAAGTCCTCAGGCTTCTCATTGTTCTTGTCACTCAGTCACTGCCCATCATCTGGCATGATGCCTTTCAGTCTGACCTGCTCTGGGCCTGGGGGGAGCCATGCAGAGCACCCTGCTTCCAAGATAGTTGTAACCCAAAGCAGAAGGCAGCAGGGAGATGAGATTTTGTTCCTTTAGACCCATAAAAATTAGCAAAGAGGATTTTTCTATTCCCACCCTGTCCCCTTACAGATGTCTGCAGAAACTGGGCATGGATGTCATTACTGGCTCTTAAACTGGTCTTTCCATTCTGTTCCTGCAAGGCTATCCCCTGGCACTGTGGTAGAGCACATGAAGGGAGTGGAAGAGCAGAAAACAAAGGAGCTTTGCCCTCCCCACTAATTGCCTCTGCTTGCTCCCTGCATCACCAGGGCTGCATGATATTACATAGTCATTCAGTCAGTAAAGTATAGACAAATTGACTGTATTTTCATTTGGATTTAGGTTTCAGCCCCACTGCTTTAGAATAATGGCCCACGCTATTAAGCTAACCAGGTGGTTTACAGGCTTTCCCATACCAGCTCCTGCTCCGCATCTCGCTCTGGAGGACCGACCTGGCGTGTGGTCTCCTGGGCCCTCCAGCTCACCCAGACAAACAGGTTGCAGGGAGCCAGTCATGTCCTGACAGGCAGTTCATTAGGGAAAGTTGCTGAACTGCAGTTATTTTTTGTTTGGTTTGTTGTTGGTTTTTTTTTTTTTAATTTTTTCTTTTACTAAACCAAACAGAAGTTGACTCCTCACTTCAGCAAGATGTTTCTACTGCCCTCCTCTTCCTCAGTCATCCCTCAAGGCAAATGGCCTCTGCCTGAATTGACACGGTTCGGGTTTTGCCAACATGGCTAGGACTGTGCATCAAGACTTCTTTATTTGTAGATCTGCAACTACATTCCCTGGGGACTGTATGAGTAAATACCCTTAAATACTATAAACAAATACTCCTGCCCCAACACTCATGGGATATGTCCTGTCCCTGTGTCCCTCATCGCTAGCATTGTGCTGGCCCAGGCAGAAAGCTGTCCCTGGTGTCAGCCAAACTCTGGAAGGGCTGTTGCTGCTGGAAGACAGCATCCCCACAGCCCTGCCTCTGCCAGCCCAGGGTGAGGCTCCAGCCACCTCCATCTGAATATTTGATAGTCATGATTCAAACCAGTAAGTCAATGCTGCCCACTCCACAACAGATTTCCAGGGCTCCATCATGTCAGTCCAGAAGGATTCTGGTAGCGACACCTCACACAGCAGTGATGTAGGACAGAATTCACCCACGTGTCAAAACGGCTCCGTGCACCGCGTGTCGCTGACACACACCAGGACTTTTTATTTGTTCATTAGAGAATTCTGACTTGCACAGATATTCAGGGTGGCTTTCCAGGGAGAATAGTCTTGTTTACTTGACCAAACAGGGGGAAGGAAAGAAAATGCAACAACTTTGGACAACACTTTTGTCAACATGTGCTGCCTTCCTGAGCAGATGAAACGAGCCGTGCTCGATGTGCGATATGAATAAGCGATAAGAAATTGACGAGCAAGTGTTCGGGTACCTTGGCAAAAGACTTAATTTGCAACCTGGCACAAAATCAAAGGCTCTGTCAACGGCTGAGCGGCTCTCCCGCGTATGCCTTGCGTTACCTGGGAAAGCTCTGTCAGGTAAATTTCCACTGAAAGTAATTAGAGGAATCCCCACTGTATAAACTTTGCAGCAAAATTCTGGGCTCCAGAATTTGATTCTCACCAGGGATCCGATATCTGCTCACAGCCTGATCCTTCATCAGAATTAACAGTTGAGGTTTAACACATACACACAAAAATGTTCCACATTTTTTTTTAATGCCTTACCTCTATTTTTGTCTGAAGAGCTGAACTGACAAGCACAGCTCATGTAATCTTGCAACTGTTGTCAGAAAAGCCATAGACTCTGCTTAAATAACCTAGGCTTGATACACACAGCGCACAGTGGGCTGGCTTTTCAGATACAGCATTTATCCTCCCAGGTTTGAGGGCAGCAAAACTTCATGGCATTGGAGTGTTATAAAATTTGTCTCCTGGGGCCTATATAGTGCTTACAAAATAAAGTAATGAGTTCAAGAGCCTTCTGTCACCATGGTACCACATCAAACCTTCCTTCAGATGGGATGTTGGCCAACCAAAAGAAAAAAAAAATCAGTGTCATCTGATAGCCGTTCAATGGCCCAAGTGGCATGGATTGGTGGGTCCCAGCCCCGCAGTGACAATCCAAAGCAGCACCACTGGCCTTCAGTGATGACCTGCCTACAACAAGCACAACTCAAAAAGAAAATACAACACCCTGTAGGGTTCCAGGTGGGCAGCATAGACCCAGCTACCCTGAGTATGATCCCTGAACATCTCCACTGGGACCACACAGAGACATCACCTCCCACACAGCCGCCATTCTGTGATTAAGTGCAGGCTCCAGTCACCATCACTAAATTTTCTTGCAAATTCTGCAGGTTTTCTTATTTTGCCTAACATCTGAAACTTCCAGCAATGTGATTGCTCAAATCACCACAAAGCATTTCTGTGGTCCAGCCTTTCCCAGTAGCCCTTTGCATGTGCCCTGGACACAGCCTCTCCATCACACCCCATTGCTACTCTCCACCATGCTCAGCCCTTCCTCACATCTCCCTCAGGCATGGTAACCCATCACCCCTCTGCCACTTTCCTTGCTTGCCAACATCTCCCTGCACAGGCTTACAGCCTGGGCCATCTCCAGGGCAGGCTCCACATACGTCCAAGCCCTGGTGTCCAAAGGCAGCACAAGCAGACGTTGGCAACCAATGCCCATGGCTGTTATGGAGATATTCACCCATGAAGGAACAGATTTGGGGTGCTTGCAGCCTCATGGCTTGCAGCAGAGTAAAACCGCACACGCTGTCTTGGGTTACAGGCGAGCACCTCGCGCTGCTTTCAGCGCTACCCACTGTTCCATACACAAATCCACAGAAGGGCTTTTTAAATGGACTTGGGGTTTCAATCATAGAATCATAGAAAGTTTTGGGTTGGAAGGGACCCCTAGAGGTCATCTAGTCCAACCCCCCCGCAGCAAGCAGGGACACCACTAACTAGATCAAGTTGCTCAGAGCCCCATCATGGACCTATTCTACCTTCTGCAAAGATGCTATTTACCAGACAACTTAGTCTGAGGTAA
>Ga0065711_1006304_pt1 | contig 38875 bp, 26 predicted proteins | sample Hoacrofraction12_FD_59098 | JGI IMG/M metagenome (GOLD analysis project Ga0065711, IMG submission 59098) | Hoatzin crop microbial communities from Cojedes, Venezuela - Epithelial fraction 12 v2 (version 2) | ecosystem: Host-associated > Birds > Digestive system > Esophagus > Crop | place...
TATAAATGCCATGGCCAGGATGGGTTTGTCATAGTTCAGGTGAGCGGGACCATTGCTGGTGGTGTGTGATGCCCAGCAGCTACCAAACAGCTGCCAGGACAGGTTTCCAACTATCAATGGAAAACAGTACCATTTCCTTTTCCTACTATTTCCATGGCCACTCCAACAGCTCTGTGGCAGCAGGATGCTAGAGACCTGTGGACACATTGCTTAGCACAGAAAATCTGTGGTCAGATTTGAATGGCTGTAACTCATGATTCCTTTTATTAGTGAATAAGAAACTATCCCTGTAAATCCTCCTAGTAAGAGTCCTGCTGACTAATACCTCAGTGGTTATCGGCTATGTTCTGTGGCCAAGTATTGAGCCAAGTTTTGGCTTGTCTAGTTTGGTGTCACATTAGTTCTCCATGTAGTGTGAGGTCTTTTAGGCAAGATGTTACACGGTCTAGTGATTCTAGCGTGGTGGACTAGCCCAAGTAGATGCTATTGGAAGAGCTGTATATATCAACCATCCTATGCCTCTGCGCAAAAAAATCCCACCCCAGCCCAAAATGGAAGGCTTGTTTGACAATACTGAAAGGCTTTAGTTACTTTTTTTAGCCTCTCAATAAGGAATTTGAGGATGGCATCCAAAACTGATATTTCCATTATTTTATGTAAGGACGATGTCAGGGTAATTGACTTGTTACCTGTGCTTTCCTCTTATCCCTTTGCATTTTGGGATCATGCTGGCAGTTCTTCAAATGCCCTGAGTTGTGCTAGTGTTCCAGGATTTGCTAAGGATCAGAATTACTAGTACAGAGCATCTTAGCCATTTTATTAGGCGTGTGTTATGTGATGCTACTTAATTGTGAAAACATTCAACCTTCAGCAGTGTGCTGCCTTATTTTTTTTCCTCAGTTGCAAATAGTACCTTTTCTGTTGCATAAGTTTAAGAAGTGTCTTTTTGAAAGTGTTTTGGTTTGGCCTGGATAAATGCCAGGTGCCCACCAAAACTGCTCTATCACTCCCCCTTCTCAGCTGGACAGGGGAGAGGAAATGTGATGAAAGGCTCGAGGGTCGAGACAAGGACAGGGAGAGATCACTCACCAATTACCGTCACGGACAACACAGACTGAACCTGGGGAGAAAAGGGAGTTTAATACATCACCAATCAAATCAGAGGAGGATAATGAGAAATAAACCCAGATCTTAAAACACCTTCCCCCCACTCCTCCCTTCTTCCTGGGCTCAGCTTCACTCCCATTTCTCTCTCTCTTTGCTTGAGCAGTGCAGGGGACAGGGAATGGGGGTTACAGTCAGTTCATCACACGTTGTCTCTGCCGCTCCTTCCTCCTCAGGGGGAGGACTCCTCACACTCTTCCCTTGCTCCAGCGTGAAGGTCCCTCTTACGGGAGACAGTTCTCCACAAACTTCTCCAACGTGAGTCCTTCCCACGGGCTGCAGCTCTTCATGAACCGCCCCAGCGTGGGTCATTCCCACAGGGTGCAGTCCTTCAGGAACCCTGCCCCAGCGTGGGTCCCCACAGGGTCACAAGCCCTGTCAGCAAACCTGCTCCGGTGTGGGCTTCTCTCTCCACGGGTCCGCAGGTCCTGTCAGGAGCCTGCTCCAGCACGGGCTCCCCACGGGGTCACAGCTTCCTGCAGGCATCCACCTCCTGTGGCGTGGGGTCCCTTCCATGGGCTACAGGTGGAGATCTGCTCCACTGTGGACCTCCATGGACTGCAGGGAGAGAGCCTGCCTCACCATGGTCTTCATCAGGAGCTGCAAGGGAAGGCTCTCTGCTCCGGCATCTCAAGCACCTCCTCCCCCTCCTTCTTCACTGACCTTGGTGTCTGCAGGGTTGTTTCTCCCACATAGTCTCACTCCTCTCTCTCAACTGCCGTTTCACCTCATTTTTATATTCCTCTGCTTAAATCTGTTATCCCAGAGGCGCTACCACCGTCGCTGATGGGCTCGGCCTTGGCCAGTGGTGGGTCCATCTTAGAGCCGGCTGGCACTGGCTCTGTCAGACATGGGGGAAGCTTCTCGCAGCTTCTCACAGAAGCCACCCCTATAGCCCCCTGGCTACCAAAACCTTGCCACGCAAACCCACAGCAGAAAGTACTGTTTGTCAAAATACTGATACCTGTGGATGTAAAAGTGAAACCAATCTTCTAAACCACTTCAAGTAGGCAGCCACCCGATTCCTTCCTCTTTCCATTTTCCTCTTCCAAGAATCCGTAAGGTTTGTTATCTATTTTTCTGCTTTCTCTTGAGGACAGGGAAACTGTCACAGCGGAGAGCCTCTGCATCAGCTCGCAGGTCCCTAGGCTAATGTGGTAGCCATGGGTGGCACCTAGCCCTTTGCATGGATTGAAGTAAAAGGAGTTGAGGAGGGATAGGTTCTCCTGCGGGCAGCCCAAACAGTAGCAGAGAACAAAACCAGCTGTAACTGGTGGGACTGTAGCATAGATCTTCAGCCTTGCATGCTAGGCTTTCCTGGAGTGTTGCTCAGAAGGGGAGCTTCCCAAAGAGGAGGAAAATAGCCCTTTCTGAAGGGGGCCAGTGTGAATGCTCTATAACAGAGTGTCATCCTAACGTGCCTCTGCTGCAGATGCATCTTCAAGGGATAGATGCACGTTAAAGATGGATGCTCAGTGTGAATAAAAGCATGAATGATGTACAGAGCCCCTTGTGGAAAATGAAAAGTATCCAAAACATACAAAGTTGTTAGGTTTTGATCTTGTCTTGTGGGGAGATGAATAGATTTAGCGTGTGTGTGTATGCATGCACATGAATGTACATATGTGGATGTATACATAAATATAGAAGTAAGGTTTCCTGAAGGATTTGAAAGTACCCTAGCCTGTAGCTAGCTACACTAGCTATTCCTAGTGAAGTGACGGAGTAAGTAAATTAAGCAGCCACTACACAGCGTGGTATGCCAGTACGGGAATGCATTGCCTTACCGGGGCCTTTGCATGGCAACCACTGTTTCACTTGCCACGTGCGGGAGACGTTAAAATTAAAGCTTATCTTCAGAGCTCTGGTAGTGGCCAGTGAGGGTCGCCTTTTTCCAAGTTGCCACATTTGGCACATGGTATATTAGATTTGCGCACTACTACACTTTACTTGGTTTGAGTGGGTTGTGCTAATGCTTTCCTGTGTGTCTTTTTCATATTCCTCCAATTCAGAGATTTCTATCCATTGCTTTTTTGCCATGATTGGATCTTTCAGTCTAGCTTCTGTTAGGACAGGCTCTAAACTCCCCAGCACTTGTCTTCAGGCATCCAGCTTCATGTCTTACAGCTAGTTCCTTGGAGACAAACTGAAGCTGGAAATAAAGATGCAGATCTGTGATGAGCCTTAAAAAAAAATTATCGTTGTTTTAGTTAGCACAAGAAATCCACAAATCCAACTGTAATAGTTAATGAACCTATTCCATGGCATCAAAGCCTCTTCTTTATATGTGCCTCAAGGTAGTGTTGAGATCCTGCATCCCCTCGCCAGTCCGTGACTTCTCTGAGACGTCGACTAAGCGGCCCTTTCCTTTCTCTCAACAAGCCTCTTTCTTCCTGCCGGGATTTCTGTAATTTGTATCATGCCTTGCTCTGATTCTTTTCTGCTCTCGATCCCAATTCTGTTGTCAGGCCTTTTATTTTTATCAGCTTCTTAATCTCTTTTAAAGCCTCTGTGTGTCAGTGTCTAGTTTCTTTGTTCTGCCTCTGGAAAATATCACCAATGTGCACCCAGGCGCTTGCAGGGAGGGTGAAGAAAACTGGCTTCTCTGGGCTTCAGCTCTCCTCTTGCCTCTCTTTGAAGGTGAATCGTTCGTGGTAATGACTTGCTATCATTACCTCCCCGTGGAATTTTAGTTCATTGTGGCAGTTAAAAAGTAATCAAATGACAGTGCGCAGGCTTCCCTCCGCTGCAGTCTTCATTTCAGCGGGAGGTGCGAGCCCCTGTCAAAGACCAGGGCTCTGCTGCGCACGTGAAGGCTGCGCGACGTAATGGAAAGACGGTCGCTGTCTCGGTGAATTGGCAGTTGAGGTGCTGAAATGTTTTGCTTTCATGTGCCAGGAGCTTTTGAGACTGTTTAACCGAAGGAGGGAGCTGGGACAGGGGTGCAGTAGCAGGTCCTTTGAGAGACGCTGCGAGGGGGGGTCCTTAACGGATTTGTACGGTACATTACTCGTACGATGGGTGTTCAAAACCCAGCAGTCGAAGGAACAGGCAGCTGTAATGGGCTTTGCTCTCTGCTCACAAAGGAATGATTACAAATTGCATCCAGGAGCCTGCCAGATAAACGGGTTGAGAGAGAACGTGACCGATGCGAGAGCAAAGACGCGTCATTAAAATGAGCTCTTCCTGTCGTGTGCACAACTGCTTCGTGGAGAGGACGACCACGGCTCTCTGGATTAGAGAAGATCCAGACAAGCGGGCTGCAGAGTAAGCTGTCATGTGCTATGACACCAAGTAATGCAAGTCAACTCCATTCCAGGAAAGCCGTTTCCACGTCAGCCTCTACATGAAAATTATCTGACTCGAACAAGTGTTTCTTTATAAAGTTAAGAGAATTATTCTTAAGGGTTGGAATTTGTCTATGTCGTGGAGAAATGGCCAGAATGGACTTCAAAGGGCAGTCTGAAGATGAGACAATGTGCAAAAAGCGCTTTTTTTTTTTTATAACCAGCACCCCAGAGAGGAACATGTCAGCTTAAAAAGTGTATTTCTGTCTGAACAGTCCAAGCTGCTGTTTTACAAGTAACGCATGGTGTTACTGCATTATTCAGTGATTAGAGACGAGAAACACCCCTTGGTCCATTCTGCTCTGGGTTTGACACTCCCACTGCTGCTACTCGTGTGTGTAGTTGGTTGCACAGTCTCCTTGCGGCCTGAGTGGCTGATTCGGTGCTCCAGGAAAGCCCAATGGCTTTTGTTTTGTTTTTAATCTTGATGGCACTTGGAAGCAACACCTAAGCCCGCTTTTTTGAGTTTGGAGGCTCTCCTTGAAGCTTGCTTCCTGTGATCCTTTCATCCAGCCTGTTCGAAATTCTGCTTTTCCTTTGGCTTTGTTTGGTGCCTGTTCAGCTACCTTCTGTTTTGTAGTAGGTATCAGGCTTCGTTAGCAGCCCAGGATAGCTTATTCGGGCTGGTGATGGTGATTGACTGCTCAAGCGCACTGAAGGGCGATTGAAATCATTTCACTGCTCTTCCTGTCTCCTGCCTATGGTTGCTAAAGGGTATTCTGCTATTGCTGGGGTAGGGAATAAAAGTTATGCATATTCCTTGCTCTGTCTACTTTGTTTATTACAAGATGAATTCACATTATGAAAAGGGCTAAGTTACTCCTCTTTCCTGTGGGCTCAACTCTTGGCAGTTCACAGGTACTCAAGAAGTCGTGAATAAGGTGCAAAGAAAAAGAGGAGGCTGAGTTTGGTTTTCGTGTTTCCCCAAGCCTTTGAACCCCACTTTGGTACTTCCACTCGCTGTTCCTGTGTGCGGGAGCCTTGAGGTTGGAAGGATTGTTTCTTCCTCCCTTCAGAAATTCATGGTGGTGTTCCTTGGTGGCCACAGTGCTTTGCTGCTTTTCATGAAGGGAGCTCCAGACATGCTTTACTTTAATTCTAGTGGTATTAAATCAGTGCAGCAATACACAAAGCCCTGGACTTGCACTATTTAGATGCATGTATGGTAGCTTCTCTTGCTTAATTCTGGGGCTTTGCAGCCGGCGCCGGTGCTGTTTCGTGATGGAGCAGATTGTCATCAGTTCCCTGAAGCATTCTCACTTCCAGTGGGTCCTTCTATGCTGCTTCATGTGACTGGTTCAGTCACCTGCCAGGGCATGGGACCACTCCTCCAAAGGTGTTTCTGCCTCCTCTAGAAATGAAATGAGTGTCTATGAAGTATAATTTAATAATTTGTGGTGGGTTTTATTTGTTATTGGGAACAATGGAAAACGAAAGAAACAGAGGAATGAAAATCTGAGCGAGAAAAGAAGAATAGAGGCATCCTTATGGCATCAAGTCATGGGCAGCAGGCAGAGTCTCCAGTATTAATTTCAAGTTTATCATAGTCTAGCTGGTATGTACAGTATTATAGCATCTTTCCTGTAATTAAGGGTCGACAACATTGTCATTGTCACCCTCCTTCTGTAATGGATTAGAGCTTGCATAAAATAACTAGCTATGAGCTGAGATTTTATGTGTGCTCTCAGACTGAGAGCCAGCACTTCCTTTAATTTTAATCTGACATACTTAATTACAGGCAGGTCTGAGAGCACCACAAATTAAGGTTGTGTGATGTTCCCATTATACAACTGTATTTTCAATTGCCTATCACTTTATCAAACTCTAAGCTGCTGGGCTTGAAGTGTCTGGTGTCTCTCTTAGGTGGAACTATTGAAAAAGCTGAGTTAAAACGAGCTCCTTAATTTCTGAGGAAAAGGCTAAAGAAAAATGTTGGTTTGTTTTATTTTTGGGATCTTTCTGTTTTTTTGGTGTTTTTATTAATCTTTAGAGATGGTGTTTGAATTTTATATTAGCTTTGACGCAGGGATTCAATATTTGGTGAGAGGAGGTGTTTTTTGTCAGTGGATTTACTTTTTGCCTTTCTCATGCAAATTCTGGCAAATTGTAAGTCTTTGAAAAATCACAGTTAGCGCACGTTCACTGGAATCTCTTATGTTTCTATATAATTTGAAGCTAATATTTCTGATTCTGCCTTTGCTAAGCATATTCCCGCCCTTTGTCTGTGCTGAGGGTTGACTGGGCAGCGAGTCCCTGAGAGCGGGTCAGCTTGCTCTGATTCCAGGGACTGAGAAAAGCATTTCTGTAACGGATCCCCCACGCGATAGCATCGATGAGGCTCGGGCACAAGACTTGCCAGCTGTGTGTAGTGCTGCTGGGCAGGAGGGAAAGGTGGTGTAACGCGGGCATTGAAGTGAGAAGAAAGGAGGGACTTGTGCAAGCGGTCTGGCGAGAATGGAGTTGGGGGAAGAGAAACTGGGACCAATCGCTGGGTGGAGGAGGTGAACGGCTGATGCAGACCAGTGTGGAATGGTGTGGGGAAGGGATCGGTTGTGGACCTCACGGCGGGGGGTGAGGGGAGCAGTGCAGGTCTGCTCAAGTGAGAAGCGGAGATTGGGGCTGGAGGTGGCAGGGGGACCGTGGGTGAGAGGATGTGGTGGTGCTGCCAGAGGAGCAGATGAGGGCTCACTGGTGAGGTGTCAGCAACCAGCAAGGACCTTAGCATTCTGGTTTAGGAACTCTTAAGTTTTGCTGGTTTTTTTCTCTCTGAAGAAGTATTAGAGACCCCCTCTGGCAGGCTGTGCCTCGCAGCTCCCTGGCGTAAAAGACAACCTCCTGCTTCTGTCAGCTCCGCCATTAGCTCACTTGGCAAAGGTCTCTGCCGTAGTTGTAGGGTCTTCTGATGACTCTTGGGGATGCAAAATGATGCTGTGTGATGGATTTCTAATGAGCTTTTAAAAAACCTGAGAACTTGTACAGAAAATTGCATTAAAGGCACGTTATAAAGTCAAGCACACACAAGTTAGGAAATGCCAGAGCAAAGTTGTGCTGTGGACCATTACTTAGGCTCTCTGAACACTATGAAGTGATCTCTGGCACTCTGATCACATCTATTTCTGGTCAGCAGGACCTCTGCCATGTTCACTGCTGTGGATGGATGGTGACCCCTTGATGTTAACTTAAAAATAAATAAATAAAATAATAATTTAGTGTGCTGTGTAATCATGAGGCCTGTTTGCATTTAACCAGAACTGTCTGAAGGGAGGTGAATTGTCCCTGCAGTCTGTCAGGGCTGCTCATTTGAGACTGCAAGCGGGGAGGATGCCTGCAGGTTTGTTCCAGTAACTCTGCTTTGGTGCCTGCCATTCTGCCACATGCGTGCTGACAGGCCGGTCTCAAAAAGGGAGGAAGGACTGTGTTCCCCACCTTCCCTTCAGTCACAGAATCACAGAATCACAGAATGGTAGGGGTTGGAAGGGACCTCTGTGGATCATCTAGTCCAACCCTCCTGCCGAAGGAAGATGTCACGGGCCCAAAAGCCCTGGGAGGCATTGAGCCTCTTGAAGCAATTTAAGCTTTCCCTGGCAGGGCGCGACTCCACGCAGCCCTTGTGCCAGCTGGTTCTTAATAGCACAGAGTGGCTCTGTACATGCTGTTGCCATTGAGGAATGTGGTGCAAGACCTGAACTCTCAAACCAGTTCCCTGACAGCAACAGACATCAAGCAAGTTGTCTGATGGACCAGAACTGCATGGATTAAAAAATGAGAGGCAGCTGAGGTACGTATGCGCTAGTGGGAATACAGCTTGGCTTTGCCTGCACAGCGCATCACTACTTGACGTGTACGCTAGATAACATTTCAGGAATGCAGCCGCCATCGCACTGCAACCCCTTTTGACCCTATGAAATAGTGGACCAGTGGCCTAGCGAGTACCTCCTTTATGGCAATGAAAAGCCAGAATCATCAGGCTCCTGAGCAGACGTTTCTCCCTCAGTTTAAAGATGAGACCGCATCCCTCACCCATGCCATTATTCCTGGTATGTAGGAACGATCGAGATGCACACAGAAACAGGTGCCACGTTTTCTGCAAACGGGGCTGCGTCACTAGGATATGAACTTGCATAACAATTAAGACTAATTAAACTGTAACTTCATGTCCTTTTAATTATGCAGTTAAGATGTCCAATTATAAAATTAATGTGTAATTACGTGAGGAGGAAGGAAAAACTTTATGAAAATTTACTAAGGTTTCTGAAAACTGTGTTTCTAGCAATGCACCTGTTTATGCAAACTTCAGTCTTCCTGGCTGAAGCAAGAACATTTATGGCCTTGAGGTGGTACCTTTTTCTTCTGTGCGCCTCACAGTATTGGGGGGTGGGGGGGTGCGGTGGGAAGATGGGAAGAGAAAATTGGTCCTTAGGAAAGGTATGGTACCAGTGGTCCTGGGGAGCAAAAGGAAGGCTTGGCCTGTGGTTCAAGGCAGCAGGGTTCTGACATGAGAGCTGAGCTTAGCTATCAGCTCTGACCCAGGCTTCCTGTGGACATTGTGTATGGCCTCACATATGCACCAGACCTCAGATCTGTGGTGGACACTCGTCCTGATGAGGAGACCACCCTTTGCATCCACATGGGGTGGAGGTCCCACCTCCTTCCCCAAGGATGTGTGTTGCTATAAGGACACAATAGCCTCTGCTTCTGTTGACCTCTGTAATTTTCTGTAAAAATGTTGAGCCAACAATGAAGAGCTGAAGCTGTGGATTTATGACTCTTGTTCGTTTGCTCTTTATTTGGAAAAGTCACTGCCCAGTGTGAAGGGGCTGCACTCTGGGAGAGGTGATGAAATATTGTCATTGGCCTGCTGTACGGACCATCTGTCTCTCCCAGGGCTACGCTGGAGCATGGTGAAGCATGTTGCTTTTCTGTATGGGCTTTTTCATTTAATTGGCCTTGATTCACTCCTAATTTTGGTTTTTCTTTTTTTAAATCAAAGCAAGCCCCCAAACTTAAAACACACTGTGACAACCTGCAGCCTTACTACAACCAGTCCCTTGGGCCTGTCGGCCCTTTTAAGAGACACTAAAAAAACTGTTCAGCAGACCAGAACAGTATGGATTAAAAAATGATTGGTAGCAGATATATGATGTATAAATTTAATATTGGGCATCTAATTTGGCGTTTCCTGCAAGTTTTTCCTGGTACATTAGCAAATGTTTCAATGAAATAATAATCCTGTGGTCATTTAGGCTTTGCAGCTGGAAAACATCTGCCCCTGTGGAGGCAGATGGTGCAAGTGTGTGTAATGTCTGTCTCTTTCTTGTGCAGTTATGTCAAAATGAAAACACTGGGAGTGCATGCGAGTGATTAAGAGGAGCAAGTGTTACAAGGAAGTTATCGTTACCTCTGAAACTGGTATTACAGCCCTACAAATTCACAGTTAAAAAGTACAGATTTGTTGAGTTTGAAAATGAAATTGCATTACTCAAATAGCCTTATCCCAAAGTGGCTAAAGTCTCTTTTGAAGCTTACCTCTAGAACGTACTGAAATTATACATATAGATATTCTGTGCCCATTTTTTGAGGAATAGTAATAATTCTTTTCTCTGAGCCCAGTATTCTACACAACCAAGTGCATTTCCTTTCAGCAAAACCCTCCATTTTCACCAGGGCTACTGGTAGGTAACAGTAAAGGGCAATTTGGTAACCTTTGTTGACCAAGGTTAGAACAGATTATAAGAGGGATTTACTTTTCCCATTTTTCTCTCTTCTGCTTTGTGAGAGAGTGCTTCAGGACCTACCTGTCTTTTGGGGATGGACAGCTGGTTTGATTTTGTGTTTTGTTTTTCTTTTAGTGACTTCACTTTCTGGAGGTAATAACCAGAGGTGTTTCTATCCATCTGGGGTGGTGTCTGCTTTGGCTGCGATACTCACCCACTTGCAAGACCGTGGTTCTGCGTGTTCCTCTGTCAGGACGGGACCAGATAATGATTTTCTGTGATCTAAAGTATCATGAGCATCAGACTAGAGGAAAGACTTTTGTGATGGTGGCTCTCCCATGGCCTGCTGCAGTATTTGTAATGCAAAATTTCCCAGAGAAGGCTAAGAGCAGAAAGTCTGTCTCTGTAGCCAGCCCAGGGGTGATACCAATGTTTTGGTGAGACTGTGCTGTCTAGGCAGAGCTCCCAGGAATGCTTGTATATTTTTATATCNGCCATCCTTGTAATGTTGGGGAGGTTACTGTTATTTTGTATATTATCATTACTTTGTGAGCAAAACATATACCAGTGTTAACTGGGATCTGCTATGGGTATATGTAAATACAGGCAAATAGGTGAAAATACATGATGATTATCTCTTGTTTGGCAAGAATTATTTCCATTATCTTAGCAAAATACTTTGTTTTCCCACTCAGTCTTCCAAAATAACACACCTCCCAGCTCCCAACAATGAGATTAAATAACATCACTTTTTTTGTTGCTGAGTGTCCTAGTTTATAGCTTTCAGGTATTATTAGGTTGTGCATTACTTAGATGTAGAAGGAATGATGCACTTTCTCTACTGAGAGAAATTTGGGGTAATTTCAGTGGTAGGTTGAACTCTACAGAGTTGCCTATTCTGCATCACAATGTTATCCGCCACACAAATTCATTGCGCTTAATGGTAGGCTGTAGAATACTTTTTCTTGCTGTACTGATCAGTACTGACTTGGCTGGGCAGATGGCTAGTTCTGTTGATTATATATCCATCGCAACTTATGTTAATTATCTGTTGATTTTAACTCTTTCTCCTTATTTTTTGCATGATGTTTTGTGGAGAGAAGTTCATATTTCAGAGAGCTTAAATTGGCTGTGCTGGCCTACAGGAATGTATTTGGCTTGTTAACTTGCCTCTAACAGTCGTTTTTAATATATACAGAGAGCATCTAGCTCTGAGAGGCCATCTGAATGTCTTCGAAGAGTTATTGAATTGTTTATTGATCTACTTCATTACTGCTGTTCCTCTGGTTCCTTTTGATGTCTTGTCACTTTGTTCAAAATATAATGCCATGGTTTTAAATTAATAGTTGTGCAGGAAGCCCTACATGTGTAAATATTAGGATATGTTTCTCCTTTGAGTAAGAATGTGCTGGGTTGTCCAGTAAATACTGCTGCCATCAGACTTCTGTCCTTTTTCATGTGCCTCCCTTTGCACAAAGACTCCTTCCTCTCTTCCTCTTAAGAAATCTGTAGCGTCTGAGGTTTTATCATTCAGGTTTTATAACAGTCTAATCTCTTACTCTGCCATTGGAAGCTTACAGACTAGTTCCCTGCTTAGGAAAATAAATTTGATTAATTTTCCCTGCTTTCCTTTAATCTTTTCCATGTGTGTCTCTTACATTTGCTAAATTCACGAATTAAAAGTGCCTGCTGTCTTTTCCTTTCATTAATTTATTTAATCACTTTTTGAAGCGCTTTAAGCTTCTAGAATAGACAGCATCCCATGGCAAGGAGTTCCATAGTTTATATTGATTACTCGGAAAAGTGCTTCATTTTTAATCCTGCCACCTGAATATTGTGAATTTTTTTTCCTTTTAAATAGTGGGTAATAATTCTTTATTTATTTTCAAAGCTATGCAGGACCTTAAATACATTTGTCATATCCTGCATCAGTTGCTTCTTTTTCCAGGATTAAGATTATAGCCTGTTCGCCTATTCCTTGTACAGAAGTTGTTCCGTATGTTTGGTCATCTTGGTCACCTCTCAGTATCTCTTCTGTTTCTAGATTTTGCATCTGATTTAGCCCTCCTAGTCCATTGGCTGGTCTTCTGCCCTGAGTATGCACCCACAGCAACAGCGGGAGCTTGCCTGAGGTCAGATTAATTTTTGTGGCAAATTAACACTGAAGTGTGTTAAATTGCAGAGTGAGAAATAAGACTTCCCGCTGGTGATAAGGCAGGCTCAGAACTGGTTGAATTACATGTACGGCTTCTCCAGACGAGGCAACTCTGCCTCTTCTGTACTCTTTCAGCTTCCAGCCCACCTCCCCTCCGCAGCAGCAAAACCCGGCCACCGTTTTGCCGCTGCGCTTCGCACGCAGCTCGGTGAGTTACTGGCCAAGGGTGTGCTGAGTAGGCGAATAGCATGAATTAGCCTGTTTGAGTTATTGGTTGCTTCTGGCTGAAAAGGCAAAGGTTTGGGCCACGAAGCCACCAGATGCATGTGTTGCTGATCTTCGTTATGTGTTACACAGGATGATTTTTATATTCTTTTAAAAAAGAAGCCCCCAAGTCACTCCTTCCTCTCTCTCCCCCACCCAAAATGGTGGGAATGAGCTGAAATATTACAGAGGTAGGAAAATAAGTTCTTAAAATGATATTTAAGGTTGCAGAATGTAAGTTATTGCATTAGAAATGGTCAAAGTCAAGGTTACCAGTGCAATGTTNGATCTTCCTTCTTTTGTGCATGCAAGCACCATCAGTCTTTAAGCACTTGCATATTGTTTTATTTTCTGCAAAACTGCAGATATTTCAACTATACTAGAAATACTGTAAAATCATAGGGTAAAGCTAGATATGTTTATTGATGAGACTTTTTTTTTTGAGACTTTTTTTTTTTCTCCCGCTGGCCCTACCCTTTTGTTGTTGCATTTCAGTGTGTAGCTTGACTACAGCGCTTCTGTTTCCCATCTCATTGTAGATTGTGTTTCCTTACCTTTTGAAAACCTACTTCAAATGTAACTGAATAAAAAGCATCAGAGAAAACCACGTTGGGAGGGGGAAAAGGAAAGCAAATCCTTGGCTGTATGGAGCTGCCAGTAATGTTGAGAAGCTGACAAAGATGAACTGCTGATCTAAGCGTAAATAGTCTTCAGAATCTGGGTGTTTCTTGTCTTGTGATTCTGGGTGCACTGCACTTATTAGTTCTGGTCCTTTCTAAATATTTGGTGATCACATTGTTTAGTGTAGCGTAAGGCTCTGTTACAGTCACGTTTCACTTCTGCAGTACGTGAAGATGAGGTGTTTGTAGAGTGTCCAGTCTACAGTGAAATTGGCAGTTAACTGTAGCCTAGTCCGGTATTTTGTGATCTGCCATGTATTTTACAGCGAAAACATCACGGATAAGATGCTACAAAATTGATGGGTTTCCATTGAGAGAGATTTTCATCTTTTCCACTGTTTACATACAGAAGATGAGGATTTTGCTGTGACACACAGACACTTCAGGAAGATTTCAAACAGCAAAAAATCCTCACTTTTGGGAAGAAAATGTATCACGTAGGCTGTTTGTCATTTTGAAGTTAAAACACTTTTTTCCCCAAAGAGCACTGGCTTTTTCAATACGTAAAAACTCTTACACTTTTTTTAAAGTGCTTAAGTAGCCACGAAGTCAATAATATGTATAAAATATGTAATAAATGTCAACTTCTGTACCTTTGTTCCATGTTACCTTGTCATACTGAAATAGTGCCCTTGCATAGACTGAGGACACGTCATTGCTATTGAGGGGGTTTGTGTTTGTGAAGGTTTGCATTGCCCCATAAAAAGAACACTGTTGCTATTTAAAAATGATCAAATCTATCTTCTGATTATGATTTTTGTAAAATATCTTCACACAATAAAACCCATTAAGAGAATAGATACTGTGCTGCAGGAAACCTTCTCAGAAAATGGAAGTACAAAAAGCTGCTAACTCAGTACTTAAGTCCCATTCTGCTTTGCTGGTCATGTGAAATTCAAAAATCTAAATTTTATATATTTCATTTCGTCGTGTCATATTTTCTTTCTCTCCATCTGGAGGAAAGGCCCATTTTCTGACACCAACTTTTTTTTTTTTTTTTTTTCTCTGACCCCTAGGAATTTTGCACTTCTTGCCTGTCAGGTTAAACCGGAATATTCCTGCCTGCATCACGTAGCTCATACTGAATGAGGCATAAGTCGATTGCTGGACCTGAAAGAGGAGAGGTCCTAGTCAGAGCAGTGGGTTAGCCTAGTCTTCAGAGTCAACAAGGCTGTACACTGGGATTAAGAGGGGGTCAGCCTGTCGCGGTCTGAGGGCACTGCTTCTGCTGGCTCTCGGTTATGTCATTCCGATGACTTGCAGGCTCAATGGGCTATAAAGTGTTGATTTTGTGACCCCTACGCTATATGCACTTCACAGTTTTTATTTTGGGCTAGATTTGATTTGGTCCCCAGGACTAATCAGTCTCACCGTCCTTGGGGTTCAAAGCTGAAGGACTCCTTATTAGTTCAGACTTGCCCTGGTAAGAGGTGAAGGATTGGAGCAGAGCTTTAAGTTCAGTTTCTTCTCAAAAAAGTGTGGTTGTCTGTGCCAAAACTGCCCTGGACACAGAACCGTCATGCAGGGCGAGAGCTCTAAAATTATGCTATTGCTCTGAGTTAGGGTGCTCTAGATACAGCCTTTATTAATCTTAAGGATCTTATGCCCTGGTCCTCTTGGTGACAGCATTCAGGGTGATAGTATTCAGTGTTATCGTGTCTTTGGCTAATCAAAGCTGCTGCTGCTAGCTCGGGCTCTTTCGGGTTTTGCTAATTGAACTTGACTGACTTAAATCCATTGTTTGTATTAAGAAAGGGGGAGGGGAGGGGGAAAAAAAAGACTTTGGGGCTGGGTGGTTGTTTTTTCTATTTTTTTCCAGTATTGTCCCTGTCAACATGCCACAGTTTCATCTGAAGCAACGGATGGGTGAAGCTTTTCAGTCTGGAGTTTGTTTCCCTGTGTTTTTTATATTTGTTTAATTTGCTGACTGGCAGCTTTAAAATCACTTAATCAGCATATCCGGCCCAAATACTGGGCTTGACTTGAACATACTGACAGTGTCTTGGCTCATGCACAACTGATACTAGTTTGAATTCTTGTTCTGTGATCTGTATAGGTAGCGGTGATGGAAGAAGAAGAAAATAATAATCTGAAGATCTGTCTTGTTCCTTTCCCAGCTGTGCCACAGTAGTCAAACCCTGAATGCCTGTTTTATCTTGTCTGTAACCTCACGTAGCTTTGGAGAGTCACTTCTGATTTGCCCTCTGTGGGAAGAGGAGCAGCTCTCTGTTTCCACTGCTCAGTTTGCAGTGTTTGAGTCCCTTCGTTCTGTTGCCCTCTGTGAAGCACCAGTGTATTGCGATTTACTGCTGTGACCTGAGGAGCTGCTGAGCAATGTCACCACATTGGCAGTTCTTTTGGGCCAACATAGAAAGTATCTTCTCCCTCTCTGAATCCAGGGAGGCCATCTGAACTAATTGCTATGGTAAGTCCTATCATGATAAGATCCAGAATTAACTTACTATCTTCTTTTTTCCAGGTACTCCACAGCGGCATTCTCCAAACTAAGCAAAGTAGGGATCCGACACCCTCCACCTCTTCCTTTCATTGGAAACCTGCTCTTTTTCCGTGAGGTAAGATAGGGTTTTCTTTGTATCTATCCAAAGGGATGGGAAGAGTGGACAGGAGATAGGAGGAATTGAAGGGAATCCTACGCTTCAGTGGTACCATCTCTTCAAGCATCTACCTCTGGAAAGAACAAGCAAAACTCTTTTTTTTGAGTGAATTGGTAGAAGCAGTTGTGTGCAAGCAGCTTTAATTTCAGGGTAAAGTAAACTTGAGGGAAAGAAAATGTCTAAGCTCCTGCAGTTAATTACTTGAGCTTTTCCAAGAAAGTTCATGCCCTCAGTGAAACAAACTTAGTTATGTGAAGAGAGCAGATTATGTTAACTAGCCCGAACTGGTTTGTTCTGAGTGGTTTTGGCTCCCATGACCTTTCTGTTTGTTTGTGCTTTTGCTGATTGTACGCATTTATTTTAAAACTTGTAAAGTTGCTTGCTCCTAAGCAGTAACTGGAATTAGGTACCACTGAACGCAGTTGCTCTGTGCCCCCAGTATTGCCATCCTGGACTGGGAGGAGGCGGGGAGGGAGGGGAAATATTGGGATTCTGCCTCCAGATTTCATTCCCTTATTTTTCTCACCCATCTCCTTAGTCTGCTAACTCTGTTCTTTTTTTTGTTCCTTGCTCGATTTCAGTAATGCTTCTGAGGGTCCAAGGTCTCTTAATAATGAGGAGCTGCCGTTTCTCTGGTTGGATCTTACAGTAAAATCTCTGTAGTGCATCTCTATTGCAGTCCAAGAATTTTTCAGGAAATCTGGGCTAACTCCAGCTGCTGCCCAATTTCCCCTTTTAAGTGCACGGTCATCAATATCCATGCTGAGATTTGAATTATTAATGAGAATATAGTGCCTCTTACCTTGGTCTTCATGGTGATTGTTCTGTCAATATCTGACTCATTATTAGATAAAACCTATTTAAATACTAGTTTTACATGTACATCTGATTTCATTAGAAAATAGCATAAAAGGGAGACTTGATCCGCTCTTGATTAATTTGAACTGGAATTGACAGGGTGACTTTAACATAGAGGGGATGCTGGTGGTGTGGAATACAGGCCAGTTCATCCTCACTTCTCTGGTTTAAATTCAGCTGGATGAAGCTACTTGTTCTGTAACTGCTTGGTGACAAAATCCAGTTATCATGAGCCACCTGCTAACACTTGCTGTAGGAAAAGGTGCCCGGAGAGTAACTTATTCTGAGATGTTGTAGATAGTCTTGCCCTGTACCAGTGGAAAGTTTTTGTGAACTGTTATCTATGATCTGTTAGGCAAATTTCATTGCCAGAGTTGCATTCATTAAATTCACTTAAAGCAGGCTAATGAAGGAAAGATAAACTTGATTTTACTGACTTCTAGGGGGGGAAAAAAAAAAAAAAAAGGAAAGGTAGTTGTGAAATTGTATCTTGGAGTACCAAGAAATAATAATTCCAGGCAGGGTTTTTAATCAGGATTCAGTGATGCAAAACCACAAGCCCCACCAGCCTATACGCCCAGCACTACAACATTTCGCCGTCCTATCGCTGCCGGTAGGAACAGGCAGGGAGAAGTCCAGGCTCTTTGTCATTTTTCTTTCTTCCCTCATATGTTTTGCAGTGTTTTCTGGATCTGCTCCTGTGGCTGCTTTCTTAGAAACAGTGCCCATAACACGCCGGTAATAGAAGGGCTGCTTTTATGCTGCAGGCTGTTCTCCACGAGAACGTTTTCAGGGACGCAAGCGCCCTCGCTCCGGTCAGTAGAGGACAGCTTCCACTTTCGCTTTCCCAGCCGGGGAGAACCAGAGGCTGCCTGTCGCCTTCCTAGGGATGGGGATGGTTTTCGGCGCTTAGCTGCGAGGGGCACAGCTGTGCACGAGGAGCATCTTGTTGGGGGCTGGGGTTACTCTTTTTTTTTCTTTTCTTTTTTTTTTTTTGAGGAAGTAGCAAAAGGCTGATCTGTCACTACATCTATAATGTTAAGAAGTTCTTGCACTTGCATATTTATGCAACCATGTCTTTTCACTGCACTGGCTTTTTCGACAGTCTCCCTTTTAAATAGGCCAGCTCTGTCTTGGTATTGCCAACGCTGTGCAGGGAAAATGCACAAGCCATGCTCCCGCTAAATCATCGGAGTACTGGTTGTCAGCCCATGAACCACTTATTTCGGAGGTGTTCGTGAATGATGGCCAAGAGGAAAGAGTTGTTGTGCACCATACAGGAATCTGCATGTGTGTAATTTATACACTGCCAGTGTCAAATTTGGTCTGCAAATCAACACAGGATGAAAAGCCCTGTACAACAACGAGATCTAGAAGAGAAAGAAAAAACAAAACCCTTCAACATATGCAGCCTTCCAGTCCAAAGAGTGTCCTCATCTCATTGTTTCAGGCTTTCCTCTTGGAATATGACTGCTAAAAACTTAAGCTAAAAATAGAGGAGGAGAGGGAGTCCCTTTGACATAATCGAGTAAATCTAGGACCTGGGGATTTAAGAAAAAACATCAAATATCAAAAGTTCTGAACAAAATTGCAGGAGTAAGCAGTTTTTTCAATTTGCAATGGCATAAATTCAGGGATTTGCTTGTATTCTCCCTTACTTGGCTGTAAATGAGTCCTGCTGAAGCGAATGGAAGTTCCTGTTTTGCCCTGCTGTATCAGCATTAGGCCTTTTAATTATGATTATTATTCTGTCAGAGTGCCTGAAAACAAATAAACAATGCAAGCAGGATTTGACCAGTAGTGCTGGGTTGTGGAGTTTATTAAAAACTTCCAAATGTATTTTAAAGAAGAAAATGTTTTCTTCCTGAGATTTTCTGGAAAGAGTAGTTTCGGGGATTTCTTGGACGGTACGTTTTCTTTGAGGAAAATAAGAGTTGCTGTAAGATAGCGTCTTTGAGAGAGGAGGAGGAAGTAGGGAAAGGTAAGAGGCTAAGGGAAGCGCAACAGGAAAGACCTGTCTCCATCACAGAGAAGCAGACTCAAGAGCTGACCTGGGGAAAAAAAAGTTATTCTACTGTAAGTCACCCCTTCTTTCTCAAGCACAATAAAGGGAAGTAATCGCACCCTGAAACGAAAACGTATCCAAGTGAATCTGCTTATCTCAAAAATGAGAAGATAGAAAATTGTTGCAGTTCTGCAGCTCGGAAATTATCCGAGTCCAAGATATTAGATTAAAAATTCTTCCCTTGCATGAGAACAATTTGTGGTGGGTGAGTCTGATGTAATAGCAAATATGATTAGGCTATTTAAAAAAAAAAATAACCGAGCAGACTTGCAGCAGACAGACTGCTGTTTTGCTAGTAGTTCCTGACTTCTCCCCCACCTCTCCACATACTGCATTTTTTCCTACCAGTCTATAGAAAAACACGAGGTTTGTTTGCAATCACCACGTTAACGGGGAATATAAGGGTATACATGGCATGGACTTTCACACATGGATCTGCGTAGGCTTCGGAGCAGCACGTTGCAGGAAAAAATTAAACAAATATCACCTATTAATTCCCAGGCTAATGATTTTATTATGTGGCAAATGCTCTGAAAAACCAAGGCGGCACACGCGCCGCATTACCCTTCCTCCCGAAGAACTGCGGCAAACACTTGACCTGTTGCTATGGCCGTGCTGTGCTTTTCTCCCCCTTTCCCATCCCTTTTCTAAAAAGGCAGCTGCGCTGTTTTTAAATGTCATTGGCTCTGACATTTGCACTGCTCTGGTCGCCTGGTACGGTACCTGCGCGCACTGCTCCCCGCTCAGCCTTCCGGAGAGCAGCGCTGTGCTGCTGCAGCCTGGGGGCCGGCGTCCCTGGGGTTTTGGGGTGGTGGCTGGGGGGTGTCGCTGGCTGCCTTGGTGTGGCACTCGGAAGGCGGGATGCGCAGCTGGGTGATGTGCTTTGGGTTCTAACAGTGGCGTGATGATGTGCTGCTTTCCTCCTGTTCCTCCTGGCAAGCTCCAGTGATGCTTTTGACTGGCTGTGTGCTTGCATCCCTGCCTTGCATTTTAATGAAAGACATCACTCTCTGTAGCCCCTCTCTGCCTGGACAGGATACTCTTTGTTTACTCTGGTTATTTCTGTCTGGCCTACTTGTAGATCCCGGGCTACCCTGGAGCGGCCCGTTTCTGCTGAATGGCCGTGGGGCTGTGTGGGTGCTTTGTCTTGCTTTCAGTGTGGGATCTGGCTGGGCTTTGCTGTTTTATGGCTGATGGGTCTGAGTGGAGAAGGGGGGAGTGCAGGGAGGAAGCAGAAAGCAAACATGGTCTTTCTCCACTGCACATCTGCCAAAAGCATCCTTTGAGTTGGAGGTAAAGAAAAATAAAAGGCAGAGTCCTTGTAGGAATGAGATTAACCCCATGTCTAATTTTCAGCCTAGAAAGCAGCGTGTCAGTGCTTAGAGAGAGAAGCTGCAGTGTTTACTGTTCTGGAATTTAATGACACAGCATGTAAACCCAAACAAGGCTGGAGAGAGGCAAAGGGTGAGGGAACTAAGCTGGGGGGGAAGAGGGAAGGGAAGAAGAGGAGCTCTCAGACAGGCTGTGGACCTGGATTTAATTACAAGAATAATATGGCTTACACTGACAGCGAAAGCCTGCATATGGTTTTATGTCACTTCGTGCAGATAAACAAGAGAGGAATGGGATAGGGAGCGTGTGTTTTGCTGCTTGATAGCTATCTGTGGAACCAGAAAGGGTGGCCGTGGGCTTTATCTCCCACAGCTGGCTGTGTGCTTTCACCGTGGGCTGCTGACGGCCCGGACAGACCTCGTGGGGTGCCTCGGGTCTTCTCCTACATACTGGGAAACCTGCCTCGACTCGGAGGCCTGCGCGTGTGTGCGTTTCATGTGACACGAATACATGTAGTGAGGATCTAAACCCAGCTGTGTCACAGCCTGCAACATGACAAAACCTGGGGTTAGAAGTGTTTTTATGCGTATATTCATACGTCTGTAAAGCCAGTCTCTCCCCTTCAAATACGTGATTTTCCTAGTTTCAGCTGAAGCTCTGTGCTACCTCCTTTGATCAGACGTTAGCGCTGTCAGATACCCTGACAAAGTCGGTGCAGCGTCGGTTTGTGGGAACCTAGCGCTGGAAATCAAGGCACCGCGGTTAGCTGTCTCCTACTTGACTAAATGCTGTTTGGACCCTTCAGCGAGACCTGAACCTCCGGTTTCTCAGAAGGGCGTTGGGCAGAGCTGTGCTGCGGCTCACCCCGGCTGCTCCCTGAGCTTGTGGGATCTCAGCGGGGTGAGCCCGCATTTGGGGGTGCAGTACGTATGCCTCAGAAACCCCGCCATAGAGGCACAGCGCCCTCGGCGCTTTTGCACTCGACGTTTCCGATAGCTGTGTTTGCAAGGTACCCCTGAATGTGATGTCAGCTTTAAATAGTGTTTATGGAAGCATGATACAGTAGCAGGACACGCAAAGCAACTGGCAGGTTTTACGTGACAGGAAAAGGGGGACGAATCATTGCTGCTTTGCTGGTGAGTAATGGTGACCCGAGTGATGAAGGTGGTAGTGGTCATGGCAGATGCTTTTGCTCTTTTGGACAGTACTGTTTTTCCTTTGAAGGAAAACACAGGTCCCTTCTGTGTTCCAGGGAATGGCGTGTTGACTGCGTGGCTTCTGCCTAGAGCAGCCCTCACATCGATTTCCTGTGCAGGGCTGGGTAAGTGTTTCTTGTAGACCTTGGCAGTTGCCCCTAGAAGGAGATTCAGGCTTTGTTGATGAGCAACGTCATGGTTTTGGTATTCTTTATGCCATTTCTTGGTGGTTCGTTTTGGCATACTTTCTTTATTAAACACTGCACGAAGTGAAGACACGATGGCTGAGGCAAATGCTAGATGTGTGTGAAAGGTGTTATCTGTTGAGTGGAAAGGGGATGATGTTCTCCATGACAGCACACCAAGTGAGAAGAGACACTGTTTGAACACGCTTCTGGCTTTCCCCAGACTCTCAATCTGATTTTGGGCAAGTCTGACTGGGGCAAAGCTTTCTTATTTTCTGGGTAAGCAAATCTTTCTTTTGCTTCACCTTGGGCCTCTCTTTACCCACCTGCAAAATGGCATAGATGGTGTTCTGGAATAGGTCTGCTTTTTCATCAGATTATGGTCAAACACTTTAAGCAACTTCTCTAGGGACTTTGTCTGGTAGGTTTGGGGAGGCTGGTATCGCTGCTGTCTTTGATGGTCTGGGCTGCTTGAAGGCTGGAAGGAAATTAAATGATTTGGCAATAGTCACAGAGCAAGGGGGGCTGTGAATCACTGCCAGACCTGAGTTCTGGTTTATAAACGCAGGTGTCCGAGTAAGGTGGGTCCCCAAGATAACAGTGCTGAAGGACACTTCTGTGCTGTACCAGTCCATCCTTGACCAAAACCGTTGCTTTTTGATGGCTTTTTGGGGTCAGCTGAGAAATGGCTACCCAAAATCCATCAGAGCAGAACTCTACATTATAAATGACACCTGGCCTTTGAGAGTGGTGTAGGGGAAGTTTGCTGTGTGTTGTGCCTTTTGGAGACTATATTTGCGTGCTCAGAACATAACCCTCTGGAAGTTGCTATGTGGCCTGCTCTTTAAGCAGCGTGTATGCTAAATTAAAGCCAGCTCTTTTATGACATGTAGCAACAGTGAACACAAAACAGCTATGCTACGCAGTAGCTGGGTTAAGAGAGTAAAGATAATGTATAGTTCCAATGGTTGTAGCATACAGATAAATCCAGTGTAATCACTTAAACTGGAATTACCTTGGACTCCAGGATCCATGTCATTGTGCAGAAGGAGTAGGATTCCCACAAGAAGTAGGAACCTTCACCTTGAATAGCAGCACAGAAGTGAGATGGCAGAGTAGGAGGACTCCTGTAGCTGTTGTAGTAAACATGGGCTTCTACACATACAGCAGAAGTATTTCTCAGGTGTGATTGTCATCTGTTCAATTTTGGCTGTAGTCTCATCAGTGTGGGACTGGTCTGGAGAGAATGAGATTGGACTAAATAAAATCTTTTATTCCTTGAAATCAAAAAAGAAAATATAGACTCAGGGCTACAATGAATAAGACCAATCTCTGTTGTTTTAAATTAAGTTGTAACTTGCTCACATTATCTGTAGGTCTGAAGTTCAGTGGCATCATATGCCGCTCACCACCTTATTGCAATGTGGAGAAATCCATATTCAGAAAACCAGTTCTTCTGTGTCAGCAGGATCAGTACATATAATAATGGCCAGGTATCAGTTGTAATGCTAAAATTATAGCAGGCTCAGATTGGTTGTTGAGAACAGTTGTTATCCATGAGCCAACACATTTAGCTGAGTCTTAACTTCATTAGCAGTGTCTAAATGCATTAGCCATATGTTCCTCAGCATATGGGTAAATACATAACAATTTATTTTCATTAGGGTTTTCTTACAAGTGCTGCTAACCCAAGCTCCACTAGAAATGTTTACAGCATGACATATCTCTTCAAACAAGAAGCTGGCCTTCTGTACGGCAAGTCATCCTGAAAGGGTGGCAGGCAAGATGCTTCCCCCGCCCCTTCTGAGAGCGGGAAGGTTCAGCTGCTGCGGGTCTGATCCGCTGCAGCTAGCCGGGCTCGGTTTCTGCAAGGCTTTATATTAAAATGAGTAATAGAAGGCTTTGGAGAACTGCCTGTTCAAACACATGCCATTAAATCCCTGGTATTCATTGTGTGCCGTCTTCTGGCTGTCTATGGTGCCCCTTTTTGTGGCATCACCTCCTGGCAGCTTTATGTGGGTGTAAGGCTTGTGACCACTGGGTTCTCCCCCATTCCTCTCCTTCCCGGGCAGGACGTAGAGATGAAATATAACGTTTTCCTAAGAGGGGGCGAGTGTGAAATTGGGTCTTGGTCAGGGCCCGTAGTCAAGTGGATGCAGTGCTGGGAAGGGCAGGGTGGGTTTGTGGAATGGGCACTGGGTCAGGGCTCCGAGGGCTTCGGTAGCTGCGGACGTGGGACAGGCGTGAAGCAGCTGTTGCACACGCGGGTTTCTCTTAATTTGTAAGAAATAAATGAAAAGTTATTTTCTTGAGTGCTCTTTTTTGAAGAAGTATGTGTGCAATTTGATCCAGAAATGCAAGTTGCCTAGAAAGACATGGCAGTGTAAGGAAGGACCAGTGTTGTCGGAGAGGTGTAAAGTTCAAAAGTTAATCTAATTCTCCACATCCTTAGAGGCCTCAGCACATGTCTAAGTGTAGGCAATAATGTGAAACCAGAAACAACCAGAGTTGGATTCAAATCGGGTTTGTTTCACTGGCTTGCTTTTTTTTTCCTTTGGTTTGGGGGTGTGTGTGTATGTGTGTTTTTAAAAAGAAAAGAAAAAAAATTCAACACGAAGTCTAAACAAACCTCTGTGCTTTAAAAACATGTATTTCAAATTACTGGTTTTTGTTTTTGTTTTCACCATGCAATGAAGTGGATGATACAGTCTTGGGTTGTCCTTGTAATCTAACTTTTCATTTTGTTTCTTTGCTATTAACCTTTTTTCCTGGTTCCGTTTTGCAATTTTTAAATATTCTGTGAATTTTAGATAATTTCTAATAAGGCAGAGGGAAGAGTGAAATGGCCTTTGGACAGTTGCACTGGGGCACTTTTAAATATTCAGGTAGAAAAAACAACTTGCTGCATATTGGTGATTTTTATTTTACTGTGTGACAAGAAAAATGAAAATTATAAACAAGAGAAAAAGAAATTGAAACCTAGATATATGTTTAAAAATTCTCAGATAAGTATTTGCATAATAAACTATGCAAGAAACAAACATGAAAATAATTGCAGGTTAGTCTTTATTTATTAACTACCTTTTGTAGCTTTTGTGCATTATATCTGATGGCTTTTTTTCAATTCTTGGAGTATACGAAGCTGCTAACTTTTCATAGGTAACATGATCCTAGGGGTGATTCAGGTAGGATTAGTGAACGCTGGGCTGCAGGAGCCATAAGCAGTCACATGTGATGAAGAATTTAAGTATTCTCTGGGAAGTTGAGTGGGACTTTGAACACGGTGGTTATGTTCCACTCAAGAAAAGGCAAAAAGATACATGGCAAGAGCAGGGGCTAGAGGGAAGTCTCCCTTTGGAGATGCAGAAAAAGGGGATAGAGAACCCCAAAGTCTTCACTGGTTTGCCTCTATTTGCTTTTGTGTCTGTCTATTGAGAGGAGACAGCAGTGATAAGCCCTGGATAGGATGAGGCACCTCGTGGCTCTAGAAAATAGTCTAGGAGAGAAGTACAGAGAGATATGAATAAGAAATTGCTGATTGATACATGATTTTTGCAAAGGTTATGGCTTGCAAAGGGGTAAACAAATCTACCTTGATCTGTTAATGCTCTGCAACATATAATGTGTTGTGAAAAGAGCGTGGCAAGGCAGATGGAGGAAGGGTGGCCATTGAGTTATCGTTGTTTGTGTTCCCGGTCTGAGGAGAGTCTTGGACAGAAGCACCTTGCAGCCAAGGTGGAGCGGAGAAGGCGCTTTATCACATGCCGAGAGGGAGATGGGAGAGCTTTGGGGAAAAAAGCTACAGCTGGTGACCTTATACCAGAGGTCTCTATTTTAATAAAGAGTCTCATATAGTTCATGACAGATAGAATTAGGGACCATGCAAGTATCTTGTAGTTATATTTGTGTTTATATTTTTCACTACCTTTTTTGTTTTCCCCCCCCAACCCCCCTGGGAGCCATCTCGAAGACCTCATAAACATGAGATTTCATTTTCTAATGCTATTTCATTTCCTGGATGGAGGACCTGCCACGAGAAGACCAGACCTCAAATTATAATAGCCCTATAAATAACTCCCTAAGGCAAAAGGAAAAAAGAAAGCCTTTGAAAGACAACCGCAAATGCAAAAATGGCGGTGTCTGGGCGCTCGCAGAACCAGACTAAGCAGCTCTAGTTAGGGCATTGTGAATTTACTGTGAAGTTTTTTTAGGGGTTTCCCTGTGTATCTCGGCACACTGTTTACGTACAAACCTGTATCTCAAAAGTCCTCTGAGGTCTTTTGCTTGAGTTTAATTTTCTAGTGTTTTGGTGCCTTTTGGCCTGTCTTTAGAGCCTGCTAGCAAACAGAGTTTCCAGGTAGAATTAAAAACAATCCAACAAACGGACTAATCCAAATGCAATCATGAATTGAGCAAAAATAGTCTGAAAATGCAACTTTTTCTTCGGAGTGAAGTAGTTTTATTTCATCAGACCCAGACTGTCTGCCTCTTTCCACTGGAAATCTGTGCAGAATTGGCACATCGACTAGAATAAAAACATTCCCGAGGAATCGGCATGTTCTGTCAAAACATTTGAACAGCTCCCGTCTCCCGGAGCACAGCGCTGCTGCGCAGCCGGCACAGGGAGCTCTGCAGCGTGCAGTGCCGGCTTACCCTCCAGTCTACCGTCTTGAATTCACCTTTTCACAGAATCATGGACAAACTGCTTCTGGTTAAATTATATTTGGGAGAGAGAGGAGGTTTGTGAGAGGCATTTGCACCTATGGCAGTGTTGTCTTTTCTCTGTTCCCACCCGAGCTATGTTGTGTATGTGAGGAAAAATCAGAAATGTGAGGCTGTAGGACCCCAGTATCTTCCTGTAGCAGTCTGGGTCAATGTACTGGCCAGGGACAGCCGGGCTGGCAAAGCTGAGCTCCAGGAGAAGTCCTGCTGTGCAGATGCAGGATTCCCCCTTTTCAGATGCCTCTCTGCCATGCCTCTTGCCGCTGCACAGCTCTCTACTACGTGTGAGCTCGACCTTCAGCAGCAAAGTTCAGTCCCTGTATTGTGGAGTAATGATAATTTTTTTTTTTTTCAGGTACCTTTGAGGCTTGATTAATTTAAAAACAAAAAAATTGTAATCTTTGGCTAGAAGATACACAGCAATTACAGAATGTAACTAAGCAAAGTGTGATTAGCCTCAACCTTTGCAGCAGGACTCTGATTACTTTACTTTTGCGAAGTAGTATCTTAGTCCTCTAGCACTGAAATGGAGGAGGTCTTGCTGGCAGGCAAGGTATGAATGAGAGTGGTAAATTCAAGCCTGTAGCCAATTTACCGGAGGTGCTGTCTGTCTGTTATTGAAACCAATTGCTTTGGAATGTAATTATATCATTCTTGTTACCAAAATTGATATCTACTGACTGACTGCAGCTAAATGGGTTTTTATTTTTACAGAATTTCTGGGCTGTCGCATGATAAGGTATTGTGGTGGACAGCGTGCAGTCAGTGGTTTGAAACAAATGAAGTTTTTCTTCATATTTGAAACAGTGGTGTGCATTAAGCAATGCTTTACTGTGCTGATGAACTAGCAGATGGTGTCCTTTAAGGCAGCACATGTGACAGTAGCCTGTTGGAATAAGTGTCATACCTACTTGTCTAAGCCCTGTTCAGGACAAAAATGTTTATAAAATAACATAAAAGCAAACAAGGTGGGAAGGCAAGCAACCCTATGTACATGGCTGTATTATATATACACTGTGGCACAGGCCCAGATAGCAGTTCAGAGCCATTTTGGTAAAAGTGGCCTCGCCGAGAAATGTGATGGAAGAGAACGATCCGTGCCATGCAGAGCAAGGAGGACGGAGGCGGGTTATAAACCAGCCCTAGCTCAGCTTGGGTTAGTGGCAGCGCAGCGGTCTCACAGGGGGTGGGCTGTGAATGTGCATTCCTAACGCTATTACTTATCCCCTGGGCCAGAAGGGCCAGATGTGTTGCATAGGCAGCGTATTCAATCTGTGAATGATCAGTCTTGATGGATCCCCTCCAGCCAGTCCAAAAGTTACCTTACTGGGCCCCAGCCCGCTTCACGTAGAAAGACAAGACCACCCAATCTGGTGCCTTTGGGGAAGGGAGAAGGTGGAATTGCTCTGATAATGTGGAATTATTAATCACCATATTGTTGCAAGCAGTTGTACACTCTGTGGCCAAAATTGTATACTGGTGTCTAACCCAAGGCAGCTAAAGCCACACTGTGGCACCTAAAAGCATAATCAGGAGTTAGCAGTAAAAGCGTACTTCTCACAGGAGTTAGCAGGCGCTGCTCCTTTCAAACGTTGCTATAACTCCTTTTATTTAGTTATGCAAAGTCTAGCATGCTGCACTTACAAATTTTGGCCTGAACATAAACCACGCTGACAAAGTATGGTCACCTCTGGGACTGAAATGAAGGCAGTTTACCACAGTATGGCCGTATGGGAGAGGAAAACCTTATATGGACACTTACAGCAAATATATGTTAAAAGGCTTTGAGACCTTGCATAATGATAAGCCCATCTCTTCCTAGGAGAGGTAACAGGCTGAAACGACAGTGTCAGAATTGAAGCCTCTTAATATATGGTATTACCGTGTTGCAAAGATCTGAGACTCAGGCTTGCGCCGACTTACCACTGTCCTAACACAGGAGAAGTCACTTCATTTGCCAAAAGCTTGTCATCTGCAGAGACAGACCTGGAAGAAAGGAAGTGTTCTCACAGTGTTGTGGGCAGGGAAACCAAGGGCTGTGGCTGTAACAGTTTTGTTTCTCCCCCACGGAGATGAAGTGCCCGCTGTCTTTGCTGGGCAGGGGAGCAGCTACCGAGGGACCTCTCTGAGCTTGCGCAGAAGGAGGTGGTGGCAAGGCTGCGAACTGCATTCGCATCCGGTGGGCTCTAGCTCAGCGCCGCAGTCGCTGCCGCCTTCTCGGAGCCTCCCGTTGCTGAAGGAGAAGTTTATATTACATGGAGGAGGAGGATAATGCCTCAACACATCCCCACTGGAATAAATAAGCACCATAAGTCAAGAGGTCAAACAGAACTTGCTTTTCTACTACTTTTGTAGTCAGTCTGGTAATTTTTGTTTGGCTTAGGGAAAAATAGGAGTAAGTGTTAAATTCTTGCTTAAAAGATTGCCTCTCTTCAGAGAAATTTGTTACCCTTTTTCTCATTTTCAGCATGGAGAACTTGCTTTTGCAGCAGAGATTTTGACATAAAGTGTCTTGATAGAATAATAGGCATGAGATGGATTGCAATCTATTGCCTCAAGACTTTGCCAATCATAAACTAAAATCAGTTAATGCCTTGAGTTAAATCTTGCTATATTGTGCAATGTGCTAGTAGTATTAAAAAAATCAATCCAGAAAATATATTGATTATATTATCTCCATAGCAACAAACAATAACGGGATAATGTTAGCTTAATAATTGTGCTTTGTGAAAACCTTTCAGAATAATTACTGCATTGTGGTCTTTTCACAATGTGGAATGCAATAACGCTTCTTCCTTGACTGCAGTCACCATCAGCACTGCGTCAAGAGATGCTGTTTTTGTGTGCATGCATATGTATTCATGGGTAATTTTGCTCTGGGTGAAACAATTTAGCAGACTATTTTGGGATCCATTTTTAAATGGTCAAGACCACAAATTGACAATTGTTTTCTATGTGGTTTGTTTTCTCCCACCTCCTCTGACAACTGCCTACTGTAAAAAGAGGCAGGTTCTTTATCCTGCGCCTTGCTTTACAAGGCACAAAGATTTTGACATGTAACAAAACTGTATGTCCAGCTACTGTATTAAGAATCTGGAGGAGAGAGGAACTCTGCTCTGAAGACAGTGCTTCAAAGCTGTTCCTTTAATTGAATTCCATCTGTCATCCTCTAGAAATGACCTGTTATACAGGAGCTGAGATACCGGCCTGTATTTTGGAGGACCTGATTTTCTTGTGCATCCTGCATTGTCACACAAAAAAAACTGAGGTTGTCGTGAATAAATGTGTATATATGCTTACCTCTAAGTAGAGGTGTATGTGTATAACATTTTTAGCTTGAAATTTTATCTGGAGAGTCAGAGGAATAGATGTGTACACTCTTCATCTGGGTCTTGCTTTTATTTTTACTTCCAGGTCAGCCTCATTAATTTGATCTTGAGTTAAAAAGAAGTGTAGACCTAAGTCTGTGATGGAGAGGCCAAGGTTTTAGAGTGGTCAAAAATTGCCAGTTTAATCCCTGAGGTTTAAGCAGCCCCTGAACTCTCCTGTCTCTGTGAAAGCCCTTGGGGACCACAGATCGAGAGTCCATACACCTTCTGGTTGTGCTACTGTTTCCTGATGTACCTGTTGTGCAGGGGCTGGGTTTAAGGGATCAGGCAGCAGAGAGTAGGCTGCTGCCAGATCCAGCACCAGCAGGAGATGCTCCATGGCTTTCGCAGGGTGCCCCGCTACCCCCAGTGGCGTGGTGGGATGCCGCCTTACTTCCCAGGGCATGAGGGGTTGCCGTGTTCTCCAGCTCTTGTCCTGGGGGACAAACCAGGGACAAATGCTGGTGTCAGGTTAAATTGTCAGCACCACTTCTTAACAATGCATCATATTATTTTGGTTCTTTTTTTCCAGATGGAATTTGTCCTTCGAATGGCCCATAGTTTGATTTCTTACTGTTTGCCAGACAGGAGGCCCCTTTTCTTTGAGGACTCTCAGGAGAAAGCCCCTGCTTTGGTAATACTGTTTACAATATGTGACCGTCTTGGAGCCAGGAATGTGCAGACCTTCAGCTCTGTAGGTGGTGGCACTTTGGTGCCATGCGCATAAGAAATGCAGTGCAGTGCAAGCACTCACAGTTTTCCATTTGAGATGTTTTCATAAGAAACTTGATTGTGCTGTTGTCCCCTGCCATTTTTTTTCCTCTGCAGTCCCTGCAGGTTGTTACTTTCTGGGGAGGGTGTGATGGATCAGTTGTTTTCTGTCCCAGGCAGTGGTTACTTTCTGCCAGTGGCCCAATCCTTGAGGAATGTGGTTAATTCACAGGGAGAGGGAGCAGCAGTGGTTGCTCTCAACTCCGTGCCTTGTGCCAAAGCATCTAGTTTTGTGTAGCTGTTGTACTGCGTAAGGGTGCCAAGCCTCTCTCCTTTTCTGGGTGCAGATGAATGCAGTTATGAAAGGGCAGCTAAACACGTCAGTTCATCTGTAAGATATCTGGTATTTGCAGGTGTGTAGCATCGTTCATTTAAAAACAAACAAAAAAAGCCCAGATGGATTGACAAGGTGCTGCTTCTGAATCCAGCCCTGAGTGATGATCTAGAAACAGAAATGAATGGCTGACACGAGCCAATTCAGTCCCCACCTCCAAAACCAAGCTCTTCTGGCCATGAAATTGTCACCATTGAAGCTGTGACTGTGCTTCTGCTTGGCACCCCCTGTACTCGCCCTCGGTGCTGGCCAGGGGCCTCGCTGATGCCTAGAGCTGTCCCAAATTGTCACTCCACGGCAGCCTCCTGTTTAGTTTCTCTGCGCTGTCTCAGTGCCTACTGCTCTCCGTGATCCGCTCTGCAGCCCGCGCAGGGGCTGGCACTGCTTGTTTCTGTCTGTCTCTTCCTAATCCCTTGTTCCAGGGAGGCCTGATACGACTTTCCAGTGTGTCTACCTTCCTATGTTTGGATCGTACCAGCTACCACACGGGTGGCTTGGGAGCGTTTGCCTTCAGGACAGAACGTGAAGAGTAACTTACCTTATGAAAACAAGGCGATTTTGTTGGAGTAACTATTTCACGATAGGTGAAGAGTCAGCTGCTTGGTGTGATGTGGCTGTTGGGGCTGCAGCTTGTCTTATTCCCAAAGGGATAAAACTGCTCTGTCCTGCACAGAATCTGGGAGCAGGATGAAGCACATAGAGTGTTTGCTCACATGGCTAGGGTGAGGATGCTCGTAGCTCAGCAGCCACTTGCTTGCTCGCGCCCTGCTGAATGTGTGGGCTCACCTCAAGGCTTGCGTGTGTCAAGGTGACTTGTGTGCCCTTAGCCTTGTGGGTTTTACAGAGGTGCCATGTGATAGATGGTAGTGAAAAAGGACCTGTCATGCCTGTGCCTGGACTGTCCATGCTGCAGATAGCAGCGTGCTCTGTTCTACATCAGAGGCCAGTACAATCTATAAGGGCATTTTTCTCCTTTCATGCTTGAGAGCCTGCATCCATACAAGGTGGGAATTGGACAAGAGGAAGCTGGGTTTGTCCAGCTATGTTAAAATACAGGAATAGTCCTAGTATCTTTCAGTAATGCATTAAGTGGCATGATTAATGTCTGTGACATGTAATGCTCTTTCCAGGTCTGTTCCCTTGATGGAGTATTCTGCGTGCAGCCTAGTGCTTTGGTTTCAGTACTGTTTTGTGTCTCGGTGTCATCACGATAAAACATCAAAATTTGGGAGCTGAACACAGGTGGAGTTTGTGATGATCTTGAGTTCTTTGAAGTATGTTTCATAGTTTCAAACTTGATGGTCGCAGATAATTAAGCGGCAATGATTTTATAATCAGTTCCTAAACAATGGTAGAGACGCCTAGCACTAAACAAGGGAAATGTCTCTGAGGAAGTCAAGATGTTATCACCCACTGGATGAGTAGTGTTGCTTCCTAAAGCTGAGGTTTTCTTGAAACCCACCTGTCTAAATAGTATCCACTTGGGCACTAGCGAGTTAAAGCAGTATGAGATAGCCCAGAATCTGCATCATCTGTCATCCTAATTCTGCAGGTGAAGATGCAAGATTTGCACATGGATGTGTATTTTTTCCGGTACTTATTTCAAAGTCTGTTTGCACTCTGTGGCACCTAAGAGAGACTATAGCACAGTGGGGTTGGTTGATATCTTTTATCCTTAGAAATGATGTTTTCATAATCTGAAGGAATCTGCTGTTGATGGATCTGAGAAGGAGGGGGACACTCTTCAGAAGTGGAGAAACTCTTTGGAGGGGAAAAAAAGTCCCTGTCTCCCTTTCTTGGGAAAGAAGTCAACTTTCATTTCTCCAAATGGCAATTTGTTGCCCCCTAAAACAGCACTGTTGTCAGAGTACTCCCAAAACGTTTGCTTTCCTTAGAGTTAGCTAGCATGTCTGTCTGTCCTACAAGAAGTTGTTTCAATTTCTTTAAATTGCGCAATTACTGCTTTTCTTCCCTTAAGGATGGCCAGCAATGAAAACTAGTGAAATTCATTCACCATTAGTAATATGTGCTGAATGCTGAACGCTAATCCGTCTGAGACATTGAGCTCACAGTGAAAATACACACTGCAGTGGTCTTCTCTTGCACAATGAAGTCCCTCCTATAGAGAGCACTGTAATTCTCTGTTTTCCTGTTGTAATGTGAGGATGGAGTAGTATCAAAATGGCAACAAAGATGGTTAGCAATCCAGTGGAATTATATACAAGAAGAGATTGTGTAGGAGAGAATTACACTTGGCTTGGAAAGGAGAGAGCTTAGAAGGGATTTAGTGGAAATTACATACTCTAGTAAAACAAAATAATCCATTATTCCTTTTTCTCTTTTTTTGGTTTCTTGACTTATTATAAATATATGTTTATCATGGGATCAGAAATGGCAGTGAGTCTGTAAGACCTCATATGGAGCCTTTCATGAACACACATTGCACAAATTGTATTTTTCTTTGTGCATGTCTTCATAATGACATGTTTTCTCTTTTTGATAAAGGTTCCTAGAAGCGTGAATAGGTGTCTTTTGTGACATTTACTATTAAGTAAAATAAGGGCCTAGCAGGTTTAAGTGTTATCTAGACAATAGTCCTAATAAAAATAGTAAGGTTGCAATTATAGCTCTACAGCAGATATAAACAAGGTCTAAGCTAATGGCAGGCAACTTCCAAATAGATAAAAAGAAATATTATTTTAGCCAGTGTAATCAGTCTGGAGAATTCATCATTGCAAGAATTGGGGAGTCGAATAGAGCAGCTGGAATAATTTAAGGGTCTGGATAATTTTATGACTAATTACATTTGTAGCTATGCGTATTATGATATAAATAATTGAATCTAAGCTGACAGTTGGGTGAGGAAGAAACCTCCCTCTTTTTAAAGCTTTTTAGAGTTAACTGTGTATGTAGGGTTGTTTTCATCAGGCGTGTGATATGTCTGAAAGCTCAGAAATAGACTGAATTTTTTGAAATTCCAATTTCATATGCTGTCTGTGTTTTTGTGGCAGAGAAGGAACGGTTTTGTGTGATACCAAGAAGGAAGACTGAGAAACCTGCAATTTGTCTCTGGCTCTGCCATTGACTTCTTGTGTAGCATTTGGCAAATTGCTTAGTCTTGTGTACTTCCAACTCTCCACCTGGGGAAAATGGGCCCTTACCATCCCAGAGATGTTGTGGAAATGAAGTTTGTAAAGTGAAATGAGAATGAAAATAGAAAGACAAAAAGAAAGCGAGAATCTCATTGCACTATGCCAAATTAATGTCTGTATCTATGTGGGAATGCTTTGGAAAGTTAAGGTGAATCAACTAGAGGTGTGAAAGCAGCGTGCACGTGTGAGAGCACAGTAAATCTTTTCCACTGGAGAAGAGTCTCTCTTATTCTGGAAATGGCTATGTATCATTTTCAGGGGCTGGCATAGATAGGCTTGGTTATTCATCTTGCACTCCATTTTTTCTGAGTAGCCACATCTTGTCATCTCCTGTGCCTCAAAACCCTTCTTGAGGTTCTTGCCCCTGCTATTCTGACTGGAAGGCTGTTCTAAAATCTTACTGCTTTGATAGTCAATTACTTTCATCTAATTTCTAGCAACATTTATCCATGGCCAGTTTATAGTCATTTGATCTTTTAGTAATGTGGGACTTTATATTAAATAGATATTTTTCCCTCCCTGGTGATTACTCCCAGTACATTTATAGACAGCAAGCATGTCTCCTCCCTTTGGTCTGCTAAAATGAACCTTTGGTTTGCTAAAACGAACTCTCCTAATTACTACTTGTAAGACAGGCCTTCCGTTCCCTGAGGATCCTTGTAACCTTTTTCTCTAGTCGTTCCATTTTTAATTCATTCCTTTTGAATGTGGCTCATCAGATGTGCATGCAGCATTCCAGAGAAGGCATTTCCTAGATATTCTACATTTGTAGTTTCCATCATACTTGTTGTTCATCGTTATCCTGTGGTTGATGTGTCCATCCAGTTTTTTCCCTTCTCTGTCATTTTCAAACAATAATCTACTGCTGCAGAAATTCTTGGGGTTAACATAGTCCCTCTAAGGGCATGAAGCTTTGCTTTCAACTAAAGACTCTCCTATGTTACAGTTGTTCAAGTTCTTTAGGTCATCCAATTCTTCTGATACGACAATCTCAATCTCTCTGCCTGCTGAGGAAAGCATCTGTCTTTCAACGCAGAATGTGAATGTACTTCACTGAAGTCTGTCTGCTCTTTGTGCCAAAGTCAGTCCTCAAAACGCTGAACAAGCTTTGTCCCAGGACTGCCCCTTGAGAAGTCTGTGGGTTTCCTCCTTTCATGCCTGTACTTCTTTCAGCTCAGTCCATGCTCATTTCCCTACAGCTTGCATGTTTACTCTGTCTCAATTTTTTTTATCCCCATCTTCATCCTTTTGGATCTGATGACTGTGCCTGCCACGAGACCAAGTGCCTTCCTGCAGTCTGTGTACGCCTGCCACTGTTCCCTCACCTGGAAGATGTCTTATCTTCCCAAAGAAAGACCACACATGGTGTATCCCGTTTCCCATTCATCTCTCTGACCCTCTACCCTTTAGGTATTGGCTGTGAAGCAGGCTGTTGCCAGGTTGTTGCTGGTGGGCCAGAAGCGGTGCGTGAGGGAGCATTAACCGGCTGCAGCTGCTCTGCCCGGCCATGCCACTCGCACAGTGCTAGTGCTTACGACTCAGATGTTAAAAACATATGGTGGCATTGGTGAGAAAATCTGAGGACTGCGTGTGTTCCATGCATTGGGAAATCTTGCATGCTATCGAGGTCAGGCTCGCAATGGTGTATTTACTTGCTTGGCTTCCCCTCCCTCCCGCCGACTCTTCAGTTACCAGCCTATTAGGATCAGCCATTAACCTGGTTAATGGGGGGAGACGGCAAATACCAGAAAGGATGATGTGCTTTTCTTAATACCCTCTTGGAAACCTGTTTTAAGCTGTAAATGTCTCAAGCAAAGGCTGAAAAGGGTCCAAAACATGTCTTGCTTTTGTAATGCAGGCACACCCAGGCAGAGGAGAATGAGGTGAGGCTGTTTTTGCCTTAGGACTTCACTGGAAAGTGGTCTTTGGGGGTGGAAGGGTAGTGACCCCCAAAACTGCCCAGGTATCTTCGAGCTGGCTGCTTGCAGGCTTTGAGGTGGTGAATTGGCATGACTGAATAGTGTTGTGTCATCTGATCCTTTTGGGTGACATCATCCACTGAGGTGGTATCTCGATGCCACCTGATCCTTTGGGTGATATGACTCAATCCCAAGAGCCTCTGCCCTCTCTGACTAGGGCAAGTGACGGACAGCAGAAGGAGAAGCAGGCAATGAAAGGCATGGGGTGAGTGCAGAGCAAAAGGGAGAGCTCATCACAGGGCGAGAACAATCGTCTTTCAGGGAAGGACCAGTTTCTCCAAACGCTGATACGACAGCTCCTTGTTCCAGACGACAAGGGCTAATAGAGCATACGAATAAACCTGCCCGTTTAGTTTTTATTAAAGACCAGAAAAGGTAGAAGGCAAAAATGTACAATTTGTTTGGTATTTAGTTCAGGTAATTTTTTTAATTGTGTAATGAGAACACATTGTCCAAATTTTCATATGCAGATTCAATTAGTGTTCAGTTAATTAGCCTTTACAAATGAGCATTAACTTAATTACATAACACTAACCTCTCTTAATAACTATTAAGGATAGGAAGGCTGCTTTTAATAAATTTGGAAGGGCTATATGTGTTTTTTAAAATCTGAAATGGCATACACATAAATTAAACCAAATTACACACAGAGGACAGCCATTAAGGGTAACGATCAAAGGAAACAAACTATGTACATGCCTCGGAATCAGGCTGGTTAGAAGTTCATGCTGTGTTCCTCCTCTCATCTGCTGGCATCCTAGTGTTTTCACTAGGATTATTACTGGAGATGCTGTACAGTCTGGGGTCATTCCTTCAAAGTGGCCTGCAGTCTGATACAAGCCTGCTTTAATTAAATGTTAGCTTGTATTAAAAAAAAGAAAAAAATAAATTTGGGTACTAGGTTATTAGCAGTTGATTTTTTTCCAGATGGTCTAAGGAAAAAAGACATGTGAAGCCCACTGAATACTAAAAATCTGATCCATAAATGTCATTCATTGTCATTATGTACCATAAATAACTCTATAGATTTTTGTGTCTCTTGATACGAGTTGTGCAGTCAAACAATGATGCTATGGTTATTAATATCATAGTGAAACAGAACATCATGTCTGACTACAGGGTGGCGAGGGTGGGCGGGGATGTGGTGTCTTTGGCTTCCAAGTCACAGGTTTGAACCCAGGCTGTCTTGGTAAGTGACTGCCATCAGGTAATGTGTGATGCTTTTCAGAAAGGGGCAACAAAAGATGCCTTTTTTTCCCTTGGCTGTTCTTGCAAGGGTAACATTTCCTACTTGCAGTGGATTTTTATGAGCGTACCACGTTGCTCTCCACACCGCTCAGTAGATTGTGTAGCATTCGCTACACTACAAAATTCAAAGGCTACCCTCATGCATTCTGGAAGTCACTTTTCTGGAGTCCAAATTCTGAGCTACTGTCAGGAGCATGCGTCTGCTGGATCCCAGCTATATGGCCCTCTTCAAACCGCTTTATCTGGTGACCCTTAAGGACTATAGCTAAGTTCATAAATCATGTGATTTGTTTTCCAGCTGCAGCAAGCTGAAATGTTACGAAGCATCCTCCATGCAGTCTGGGTCACTTCAAGCTTGAGCTTAAGCTTTAAGTCCCTCAAGTTCCCATTTGCAGCCGTGAGATCTGCAGGCATTGAGCAACTAAGAAGAATCAGTTGAATATGCCTCCTGTTAGACACCCCAAAAATCGAAACGCATGGTACTACTGCCTCTTTCTGAAAACTTTGGCTTCGTGCCTACACCCATTTTCAGCAAGGAGGGAAGATGACATTGCTGCAGATTTTTCCTTGCTGTGAGGAACTAGCCAGGTGAATATGCAGCAAGGAGGAAATTGCTGAAGGATCTGTCTTGCAGTGGCAGAACCTGTTGAAAAAAGAGAAAGGGGATGAGTCCTTTCTGAAGCCCTTTCATGCGTGTGCTGCACAGGCTGAAATCTCAATGCTGGATATCTCTAGATAGATGGTTGACAGTGGCCGGGCTTGGCTCTGACTGATGCAGACCCAAAGCTGTTTCTCTTCTGTAGGGGTTGCACCTGTATCCCCGAGAGACAGGTTTGGCCTTGTGAGTGGTCCTACCCACAGATGCAGCTGATGATACATGCTCAGAGGAAGGGGAGAACACAGGTTCCCTGTAGAGGCAACCACCAGCCATACAAACAAAGAAGCCTTCTGGGTGTGCAGCAGTCAGCCCACTTGAGCTGCTGTTTCCATGGTGTACCAGATGCTGTGAAATATGCTTTTTTTCAGGGAAAGAAGCTTTTCATACTCCTACATTATCTTGCTTGATAAGGGGCTGTCATGAGGCTAGTACCTCAATGTAGAGGTGGTACACGCAGCATGTCCCCCCTGCCCCAAACCTTTTCTGAGTCATTGATGACAATTCGTATTCTGCAGCTTCCCAACAAAGAAGAAGCTAAGTGATTTTTCTGACTTGGAACAGCATTACTGGCTATGCATCTCCACCTCATTCTTACGAGTGACTGTTTAAAGTGCTACGTGCTACATGCTACAGTTCCTCCTCATGCACATGGTGTCATCTTGTAATACCGTGCATTGCTTTGCTTTTCAGTTTCCTTCTGTTTTCCTAAAAAATCACAATACCTATGTTTTCGGTTTTCCCTGTTACCCGCTTCCTAACCCCCACATTGCTTTATAGCTCCTGTCTTATGGCTGTTTAGCCAGTGGGTATGTGTCAGCAGGCACCACTTCTGAGTTTGCTTCCTTCTCCTCGTGTTTACCCTTTGGGTGATCTTGAGTCAAGCAGAGTTCTTTACCTCAATTTTCTTGTAAAACAGTTGCTGCTGGTGCACAGACGCTTAGTTATCCTGTAGGTACCAAGTACAATTGCACTTATCACACAGAATGTTAGGGGTTGGAAGGGACCTCTGTGGGTCATCTAGTCCAACCCCCCTGCTGAAGCAGGGTCACCTACAGCAGGCTGCACAGG
>Ga0065711_1028854_pt1 | contig 38871 bp, 21 predicted proteins | sample Hoacrofraction12_FD_59098 | JGI IMG/M metagenome (GOLD analysis project Ga0065711, IMG submission 59098) | Hoatzin crop microbial communities from Cojedes, Venezuela - Epithelial fraction 12 v2 (version 2) | ecosystem: Host-associated > Birds > Digestive system > Esophagus > Crop | place...
CTCCTTCTCTGGAGATATTCAAGACCCGCCTGGACAAGGTCCTGTGCAGCCTGCTGTAGGTGACCCTGCTTCGGCAGGGGGGTTGGACTAGATGACCCACAGAGGTCCCTTCCAATCCCTAGTATTCTGTGATTTTGTGATTCTGTGATTCTGATTCTGATTAAGTGGCTAATGATGGGCAAGTTTCAAACAGATTTACAGGGGTCACAAAAAATACAAAGGAAAAAAGAATACTCTGTTCTGACCCATACCGTTGCTGTGAGGCCAAGAATGTACAGTGGCACTCTTTACTAGGGCTTCATCCACCTTCCCGCCGGTGGGGTTGTCCACATACTGCCGGCCTTGCTCCAGGGCGTTGAAGCACTCTACCCAGGAGTCGTTGCTGTCTGCCTGCAGCCTGTCGTAACTCCAGTTCATACATGGGAGCGGCTGCCGGTTGTTGGAGGACATGTAATCCAGGCAGCTCAGAGATGTGAAAGGCTGTGTGTGCTGATTCTGGAGGAGGAGGAGGAGGCTCATTGGAGGTTCCTGGGTCCTTCTAGCTCCCTCTCCCATCTGAGAGATCAAGTTGCTCTGACATATCATCAGTCGTCTTTCTGCAGCTTGGCCAATGTCTGAGGTCTTGCCAAAAATATCCAGCTCGTCCTCAATGAAGAGCCCGGAGTTGTAACCTAATTTGCGGTTCATAATAGCGCTAAAGCCACAGGTGCAACGGTACTGATCCTCGTTAGATGAATCTGGGATGTATAATCCGACATCTGCGCCTTTAATATTCATATTACAGGCGCATATACAACAACTATCAAAGTTACGGTCTTTGAATATGTTCAGCACAGAGTCCGAAAGGATCAAGGTGACGTACAGGCTGTGGGCTTCTGGGATCGGCTGGACAGTGGCTGGCTCCACAGAATTAAGCGGTCGTGTGGTAGAAGGGGTAGAAGCAGGTGAACCTTGATCTGTGCTGTCGTATTTTACAGATCCTTGACCGCTCGCAGTACCCCCACCTCGAGGAGTCCTTGGGGTCCTGGGGGTGCGAGGGGTAGGGACAGAGAAGCGGGGCGTTGCTGGTGATGGCAGAACTCCTGCGCCGCTGTTGCTGGCCGGAGCAGCACTGTTTAGCGTCACTGGGGTACTCATCTGCGGAGTGTTCATCTGAAGATAGTCTTGGTCGGCCAAGCTCCCAACACTAGGCACATTGCTACAAGAAATGAACAAAAGTCAGAGTCAAACGCCATCACAAACCGGTCGGTTGCAAAGGCTGATTTTGTCAAAACTTATTTTTAAGCACAAGGATATGGAGGAAACTGAAAAGATTCATTGTAACTGTAGCAAAGAAAGAACACACATTCTTCTCATCACCTTTTACTCATGTCTCTCAACTAAAATTGTAATTCTCATCATGAACACCGTTGTTTTATCAGTATAATAAAAAGGTTCCATCTCAGGCACTTAGCCCTCTTCAAGATTATTCCCTTGGCCTAAAACTCAAATACTCTTGAGAAGAATATCTACATTAATTATCAAGTTTTCAGGATATTTGTAACTCTTTTAGGGAAAAGAGAAAGAATTGTAGTTGTTTTAAACACAATTACCTGCAAAGAGATATACATGAGTGGAAATAAATTTCAGAGGCATAGAAATCTTACTTTATTCTAGAAACCATCACTTTAAATAGCCGTCAGAAGTCATGCGTGTGGTACTGACATACGATATTGCCTCTTGGTGGCGTGGAACTGATAACAGTTTTTCTGATACGGTAAATGCAAATACTCATTTAGAATTATGCAGCCTCCAGCGCAGCGTGACACAGTCCATTACAAACTCTTAGTCCAGCAAAGCTAAGAATCGTATTTTTGGGCCGTCTCCTGTCATGACTGGTTTTTAGTACTCTGTTTTTGTCATTTTCTGCCAAATTCAAGTGACCAAAGAACAGTTTGTACGTTCCCACGAGATCTACCTTCTCTTTGGAGTGACTCATACCAAGAAACACAGGGCCAATCAAAAGAATAACATCTTTACTTAACTTTTCTTTTCCCAAGTTGCTAATAAGCTGCTCACTTTTCTTGAAACATGTTCATTACTTATTAGGACAAGGAAAAAGTGTGAGAACTCAATGAGTCTCCTGACAAAGGAAGGGAAACAGGGTTTTTTTTTCATGTTTGTCTATTCTTACAGTGTATTTTGTGTGTCATTTAAAAGGAATATTATTTTAATGCTCACAAATCATTAGTGACTTGAAAAGGAAAATAGTGAAGACCTTATTCCTTAGAATCATTTTATTACCTTGAACTGGTGTATGTCCAACTCAAAGCAAGAGAGAGAAAAAAAAAATGGAGAAAGGTCTGAAGGAGTTCTGAATCTGCAGCATACTGAATGCCTCAGACTCGTAAGAAAAGGTGACCTAGAAACCTTGATTGGCAATCACCACTCTGTCGGAAGCCTGCAGTAATAATCTTCACTCTAATTGGATTATATTGAAAATGAAAGGGTTTTTTTCCCCAACAAATACCTGAAATTAATAACCAGCTCAGGCCTGGTGAATCAGTTACTATTACGAAAAAAACCCGAGAATTAAATTGCTCCCTAGGTACTATCAAGAGTTTACAATTTCTTTTTTGCAATGCTTCTGAGAACACTGAAGGATCCTTTGGAGCTGGCAGAGGACTGATTTAAAGGATTTGCAGACTGATTTAAAGATACAGGCTACTCCCTCTAGAAATGAGTGCAGTGCAGCAGGAGACCTTTGTACTATTATTATGCGTTCCAAGAGGTTTTATTAATTTAATGGAGCAAATTCTTGATAGCTTTCAAAATCTCCAGCAATGAATTTCTTCCACAAACAATGCTAATTTCTGAGAATTGAGTAAGGAATACAAACTTTTAAATTTAATAGCAGTGCTTGCTTATAGGTCACAGCACTCTCGTGCTTGGCATCTTTTCTTTTCGTTTTCAGAGAGGGGAGGATAGCACACATCCGATCAGCACCTGCCTGATCAGCAGCTCCATGTGCGACCCGTACAGCTCAAACCACAAGAACGCAGAACAGCTAGCATGAGAACAGGCAGAACAGAGCTGCCACAGGCCTGCTCAAAACGAGAGCCCGCAGAAGGCAAACTGGTATCATCGGGACCAGCTGTCACGAGACTGGAGCTCAGACTGAACACACAAGCACAAACCAGACGGGAGCCTAGCTGCAGGCTAGAGACCTGGACACTGCAATGGGAGGACAGAGACGTGAGAGCTGAAGTGCGTTCGTTTTATTCCCTAACACTTCGTTTTCTGTTGAATTACAACATTTTCCTGTATCAGAAATTGCAATTAATTCAAGTACCACATGCTCCTGTTCTTTTAAAAGCACTAAGAGTGTAGTGGACACACACTGTAACACCACCAGTTTCCAAAAGCTGTTTTTAATTCAAACATTCCTACTACCAGAACTTTATTGATCACAGACAAGACCAATTTAGAAGGTTTAAAACATATTTGCAAGTTATTTTATGGTCCTGTTGCATAATAAAGCACTGTTAATATATGCAAACATTTTAATTAAGGAGCCATTTTAGGTACGGGCATGACAAACTAATTTTCTACAAGACTGTACTTACTTGTAGCCATCTCTAATGAAAGCGGCTGCAGGCGGCAAAGGAAGTTGTTCAATTTTTGGAGGAACAGCCCAAGAAGGCCTGAAAATGCAGGCATCTGGTATCTTCAGAGGTAGGAGGCACTGACTGGGCAGTATCTTCAGTGGAGCAAATACGGAGGAGCCCACGAAAGGTTGAAATGATGGAACTCTGTGCACGTACGAAAAATCCTGTAACATCCAAGTGACATTGTTTACAACAATATGGTGAGGTTGCTCTTTATATTTAGATATCTATTTTTAATTAAAACCTATCATACTGCTTGAACCCTCTAAAACCATATTTTTTCCAAAATTAAGTATATTTGTTCATTCTACAAAATATTCAAGAGCAGTTCCTTCAAGGAAACTCAGCTGAGGCTCCTTGTTATGCCGAGATGCTACACAACTTTAATCTCAGCAGGTTTCCCAATTAGATTAGACTCATTTGAGACAAGCCATGTCTGAAAAGTGAGCAGTGTACTACGAAATTTTCATACTACCTAACTTTAAGCACCTCATTTAGGCACTTAAAAGACTGATCTTTGCCAAGACTTCCACACTGACAATGGAGAGAGAGGCTGAGGAACAGTGTGAAGAAACCTCAGGTGCCTTCAGTCAGCCTCTCTGAATAACCCCCACGTTGGGGGTTAATCTAATCCAAGGAATAACAGTGGACACTTTACACATACCAAATATTAAATAGAAATGTAGCATTAAAAATAAATATGGAAGAAATCTAGTAAAAATGATATTCAATACAAATATAAATGAAGTCCCAGTCAAACTGGACTTTCATTGACTGTCATGTTTGTTGGCAGAGAATGATGACAAGAACTTCAGCCAGAGTTTCTAGAGCTATTCCATGTTTCTTTCAGAAGGAAAGAGCTAGTCCCTCTGAGGCACTACTACAAAGTAAAACTCATTAATAACATAGTAACAGTAGTCTCTCAGAATTTCAGTATTTAACATCTCATTACATCTTTGCATTTTTCCCTTGCACCTTGTAAAGCATTGAGAGATGAGAAATGTGTGGATTACTGCCTTCCCCTGCTGAATACTCAGGGCAAGAAATCTACTTACATGTTCTCAAAATGATTAGCAATGGGTTTAGGTGCTTGTTTCCCCCACTGGTGTATATGAGCAGGTGTGACACACTTAGAAGCAAGTAAACTGTGCTGTTGGAAATGTTATCAGGCAGAATTAAAATATGTATTCTAATACTCCTAAAATGGTTGTGAGGGAGATTAAAATATCTTCAGTATCAGTGATGCCCTAAAATCTGTTCCCACTCAAAAACCTCCAGCTCAGCAAACTCCAACACAGATTTTCTTTCCAGGCCCAAATTATCCTAGTCTTACACAAATAGTTTACAGCATAAACAGAAGAAAAAAACCAGCCAGGTCCATGGCAAGGCAGTCTTACAAACCTTGCAAAAAACTTCTCTCAAGCTTCTACAATGGTATAAAAATTAGTAGATACACAAACTATACAAGGCCAATGGACAGCTGTACTCCAGCAAGGCCTCTAAGGAGATGCCTTTCCTCATCGCGCCTTCAAGTCATGAAGCTAGGACAGAAGGAAGAAGAGATCTTGCCATAACCAAGCAGACTTGCTCCACGTGCCTGGCTTTCCAGGCGGTTAGCTGTCCTCGCAAGGGGCACACTGACAACGAACTCCCTTTCGCTTTGCAAAGTCTCTTTCTCAACAGATCTGTTTGTAAAAGCTCTCTCCACTCAGCCCCTTCACAGGTGCTGGCTTAATTTGCAGCCCTGCGAGCTGGTAACTCTTGGGTCCGACCAGACACGCTGCATTGCAACAGGGAGACGTAATCCCTGCAAGCTGCCTCGCTCCCTCCCAGGGACAGGGACTTCCTCCTGTCCCAGGGACAAAACGGAACGCTCTTCTGGAGAAAGCCACCCTGAGGCTTGCCTGGGCTTTACTTTCAGTCTGCCTAAGGCGTACTAATACTGCCATGCAGGAAAATTTACTAATTCATAGCTGACAATCTAAGATAAATTTGTATCTCGGTGTTCTCCTATTGATATATAGCTGCTTCTTGTCCATGCAACTGCAAGTGCTGTGTCTTTACGTGTACAGTTCTCTCAGCAGTGCAGATGCTTAAAAAGAAGCCTTCAGTTAATTCCAACATTCACAGGAGCACAAAATGAGAGGGAGGGAGGTGTGTGGGGGGGGAGAGAAATGGCTGCTGAAATAGAAGGAACAGGCTGTGGCAGATAAGGGACAGGGTGGGCCTGAAGGAGAAGAATTAGGCTGTAAAATCAAGGGCTGGCGACTACCAGGAAGACAGACTTCTAGCGTATAGCTCCCTTTTATTACCTGCGTACAAATGAGCTTGCTCCAGAACAAGGTGACATGTAGTTCTACAAGGAAATGTGTATTTTTAAATAACCCCCCCCCCCCCTCAGGCTATATGCATGGAAACATGATAATGACAACTTCTGACAGAAGTGACAAAAATTGGCCCAAAAAGTTAAGTAATGCAGCATACACACAAGCAGGCAGAATGACTTTATCCTACCGCTTAACCTGTGCTAGAGATGGAACAATGAAATACAGACCAATGTACACTAGGTGCTTATGTTAAGTCCTTTTATGTGATGCTATGGAAAAATGGATACATCTTGATATGTAAAGCCGGGGAGGTGAGTACTAGTACCCAGCAGCAGAGTCCCCATTTAAAAATCGTTCTTTACTCAGATACACTATAGGACTCAATATAGGAGTAACTATGTGACATTACCTGACCTGTGTTATACAGAAAGTCAGATAAGAATGGTCCCATCTGGCCTTAAAACTTGTGAAGTAACATCAGCTGAAGAAGAAACAGAGCAAGTTCAACCCCTGGGCTTTCTCAGAGACTTTCAACCCTAACCAAAAAAGGCAACATTTCAGAGAGAAAAAGGCAGCCTTTCTACATGCATGACTATCCCAGCTGCAGCCCCAGAGATCGGCAGCAAGGAGTGCCTATACATAAAAGGTGCTACAGAAAAATTATCTAAGAAATAAATCACTTAACAGCTACTTAGTCACAAGTATGATGTTTTTTCAAATACGCACATTCTTTCTGTTAGGTATAGGGCTCATTTCACGTACAGTACTGTTTGTTTCTTGAGAGCATCCAAAAGCATTACAAACATAAAATTACAAAAAGAAAAATTCCTATAGTTAAAATCAGGGAAACAATTAAAAAGCTCTTTTACTAGAGGAGAATTTTTTTCCAGCTAGAGACTGATATGTACTTTATATGGATCCCGTTCACATTTGTCAAAGCAGTCTGCTACAAACACTACATGTGACTTGTTTATAAAAATCAAAACATAGACAGATGAGATTACAAAATTACCACATCTTTGTCATGTTACCTTAATTTCTTCAGGTTTAGGGCTACCTAATCCATCTTCCACCTCCATTTTAAACTCAGCAAGCTGTGCTGGAACCATGTTGACCATGGGACTTTCCATCATTCCCAAGGCAGTCACAGTCTCTGAACTTATTCCATCTTTATAACTCATTACCGGGGAGAAGGCAGGGTGTTGTTCTAAAGAAGGTGGTGTTGGGAACATCCTTTGGAGATCTGCCACAGCTAAATATGACGAAATAAGGCATTGTTAATCATTAAAATATAAATACTCAAGGAAATCCAATAAAACAGAAGAGGCCAACTCAATAATAGTTGTTCTTTCATCAGCTAAAACCTAGCAAAGATTCCACAGACCTACTAGAGTTCTGACACTGGTATAAATCTAGGCAAAAAGTTAAATCCTAGAGATTGATTCCAAAAATTCCTAGGGATACTTTGCAAGCTTATTATTCAGCAGCAACAACAAACTGGTAGAAATACAAATTCTATGTACAATTTTAACAAGAACAAAAAATATTTTATAATAGATTAATTGACATTAATGCAAAGTTAACTCCAGCAACTGTTCCTAAGGAGTAGTTTCTTCCCTTTTTTAGAGCTGATACCAAGCCCTGAAAGGGGAGGCTTTTGGAATCAGTATGCACCCAGCTGCATTTTTCCACTGCCCTGCAGTCATTGTAGTCTCATTTGGTCCATAGCAACGTAACTCCTGAAGAGAAGGCAGGCTACTGTGTTGCTACACAAACACAGACAATTTTGCTTAAGAATCAGACTGCCAAGCATCCAAAAGTGACAAGCATCAGAGGAAGCCACAAAATTATAATTTTGCATCACAAGACAGTAAGCCAGGAAAATCTCTAAATTACTTCTCAGGAAGTGAACATAGTGTAATCATCCATCGTATATTCTCCTTAAGAAAAACAAACAAACAAAACCAACAGAAATGCTTAATAGTGTGTAATGCAATCAAACAAAAATCAGAATAAAGTCTTATATATTCTCCCCAGCAACATTCTTTCTCCTTCTAGCTATCACCTTACGTATTTATCTTGCTTAAAATTCAGAATATACTCTATCTTTTCCTGACTTGAATCAGGACAGATATTCTCTGGACATAACCATCTCTCTGGTGAAATCACTATTCAAATACTCAAATTCAAGGAGGGTAAATTCCCATAGATGCCTCTTCTTAAAATATTTTTTCTGACAGATAAAATGCCCAATTCCATTTCCATTCCTCTACACATATCCAACTCGAGCTGATAGGGCACAGGCACACTTATCTTCAACAACTTCTGCAGCCTAAAGATTATGGAAAATTCATAAATAAATACAGATGGATTTCTGACTGGGAAACTCCGCGTTGTGGAAACCCAGACTGGTGAAACATTGTACTACTCCCACTAACAAATTGAAACATTCAGAAATAAGTGATGGAATTAGAATTATATATAGTATATGAACACAGACACTAACAGGACATTTCTGTAGGATGCTGTAACCTCAAGATGTGTCTCCACTCTGCCTTAACAGAGCCAAAACCTGAATTTTCTTCTTTTGTGCACAGAGATGAGACAGCCAGTCTATTTAATTCTTTAGACAAAGTGAAACGACTCAAGTAAGTGAAGTTGTCTCAAAATGGAGTTCTGTTGGTAATAACAGCTAAAGCTGAACCCAAAGTCTTTCACAACCTGGAGTACTAGAGTAAATAATGGGCTATGAATTACTCCCACCCAGCTCTTCCCCCCCCATCCCCTTCTCAGCCCTAGGCAGCCTTAGTCTTGTCCTGATACAGGATAAATTAATGTTGGAAACAGGTTCAGTAGAACGAAAAAACCTATTTTCCACCCAATGCTAGTATGAAATACAATCTTCAGGATGCCAGCTGGATTAGCTACTGCCTCTGTTTTTCAACAGAGAGAAGTGTGCTTTAGAAACTGGAGAACGGCGGACAGGAAGAAAGGTTAAAATGCAGTGCGGTCAGTAGGAGTTTCTGATGATGTACAAGGTGTTTCAGCTCCCTGCAGATACTGTTATGCCTCGACCACTGGTGTCAAGGGGACAGCTACAAAACAGGGGTGGAGTGTATCTATTTAACTTATTTCATACAGCCCCATACTGTATCATTTTCTCACACTCAAGTTCACTCTAGTTAGCAAAATTCTGCAGTGCAGATTCATAAAAAAAGTTTAATTACAAAAAATCCCAGAACCCTACAGCAACAGGCGAACTATCATTATTCATTTTCATGTGTGTCATGCTTGAAAAAGCTTTGCATATTTTAAAAAGCTATGGATCAACTAAACCTGTCAAAATCCAATCTCTGTATACTTCAGGCTTCTACATTTGAGTAAATCAGCATAGCTTTTATGGGTCCATAAAACTCTGACTCATCTCCTTCAGATTGTTTTTCTTCTTCTCCTCAATTTGTTCTCATTACCAGCTGAAGTTAATGAGAAGGCATTCAAGAATGATTTGCAGAGAGATTTGGTTTCTGCTCACAGAGGCCACAAAAATCAAACATTCTTCCTCCTCAGTGCTAAGTAAATGGTAATTCATAATCTGACTGGTTAGCATCATACCAAAAATTCTCACCTTCCTCCTCTCATGCATACATACACACATACATCTACACGTTTCTCTTTCATCTCAAGAGAAATGCCACCTATATAAATAGAACCATAGAATCATTTCGGTTAGAGAACCGCTTTAAGATCATTGAGTCCAACCGTAAACCGAACACTGCCACGGCCACCACCAAACCATGCCACTAAGCACCACGTCCTTTAAATACCTCCAGGGATGGTGATGCCACCACTTCCCTAGGCAGCCTGTGCCAACACCTGATCATCCTTTCCGTGAAGAAATTCTTCCTAATATCCAATCTAAACCTTCTCTGGTGCAACTTGAGGCCATTTCCTCTTGTCCTATCAGTTGGTATTTGGGAAAAGAGACCAACCCCCACCTTGCTACAACCTGCAGGAGAAAGAAATCCCATATATCTCTGAGCATTAACAGTTATCATTCCCAAAAGTTGTTGGCACAGTCCTTACAAAAAAGCCCTACTGTTTTAATCTGTTTCATACATTTTCAGTATACGAAATTTAATTTCTTGATTTTTCTGCACTCCTATAGCCTTCCTTGTACACGTGTAGTGTCTGCACAAGCATCAGATCTACCACAACCATCTGTGAAAGGTCTACAACGTGTCTTCACTTAGAACCTAATTCTTTAATTTTAATCATGCACTTCTACATCTAGATTAAACCCTGAAGCCGATTTGAGTATGAATTTGTTGAATGCTGAATGCAATTTTCTTCCAAGACAGGTTGCACTACAATGGCCAACTGGTAAGTCACAGCTTTAAATTCTTTGAATTCTTTAAAAAGAACAATGATTATACTTAAAGAGGGATACGGTAATGGTGTAAGTGACTAACTAGATTAAATACTGAACTGAGAATAGAGGGGATAGCTTCTAAATGAAGATTTGTAAAAAATCCCACCCATGCTTCCAATCTAAGACAATAATGTCAAAAGAGGAGCATCCCAAATCTCCATAGGCACATTAAAAATATATGTCTGTATTACCATCTACTGTTCTAATTAAAATCTGCTTATCCTCTTTTAATATTGGCATCTGGTAATTACAGAACAAAATAAGTACACTACTTCTTAGTCCTGAAAAAGGGACATTCTAAGTCTCCTACAAAAAGGCAGTATGGTAGCTATCAGGAGAGTTCAACTGTCAACAAAGCTGCAATCAGTTGTTGCTACTTACTTGGTGGGTAAGGTACTGCTGTTCTACCATCCTTCCCTACGGGGCGCTCCTCAGACCCTACTGCAGGAATTTTTGATGACCGAAGAGCTGGTGATACAGCCTAAAAGCAGAATAACCACATACCATATTAAAAAAATACACAAAATATTAGAATTCAGAAGCTATTAAAAATCCTGAAAACCCTCTGAATGAGATTTCACAAGAAATAAAAAAGTGTACTTTTCTACTCTCCCCTCTGCTCCCTACAAGGCGCCTGGCTTTCTTTTTCTTCTCTTTCAACACTACAACAAACAAACAAACGTCCCTGAAAGATCTGTCTACACCCGCCCCCCCGCCCCAGACACATACATATAAGCACATGTATCTATAGACACACAAATTACATTGAAAATATTATCACAAACACTAAGCTTGAAATTCAGGTGAGTACTCCACTTACTTCCATGGTTGGACTACTCTAAGATAATAACAAGAATACAACAGCGAGAGTAGGATTGCCACCAACAGACTGCCACAGGGGACAGCTCAGGACGTGCAAGCTTTAAGACCAGCACATCATCAGGTTTGTCCACGTCACCTTCACAAGAAAAGGTCATTTTTTGTTTTGACAGACCAGTCCTCAAGTAGATTTGCATATTAGCTGCAACATCTGAAGTGAAGTTTGTGTGGAACCACAGAACAGGGCGAAGCAGTAAATAAACTGGTGTACTTGAGAAGTACTGCCAAGTACTGTACAAAAGTGCAGACTTTCAAATCCTATTACCTACCTTCTGTATCATTGTGGCTATATTAGATAAAGCTTAAAAATAGCAATTATTAAAATCTTTGCCTTTGCATGTGTCTTGACTTTTTTTCCTTGTAATTGATGTAAATGTGCTTTTCCTTTTGTGTTTCCTAATACTCAGCAACTATTCCTCTTTGCACTGAAATAAACTGCTTGTAGGAATAGAAAGTAACATGCTTCGGAGAACTACTGAAATTCTGTAAGGTTGAATTTATTTCCCCTTGGGCAGCTTCTCAGGCAAGGTAAAGGAACAAATCACCAGTTAATGAAACTAGGACGTTTTCCATAACTAGCAAACACACACAAAATAGTGACAAAAGCTAAGGACACGAAACCAGGTGTAATGCATTTATAAAGCAACGCCATTGCTTTACCTATGGAAGCATTCTTACGGCCTGCCTGAGCAATGACTGAGCCAGCATGTTAGCTGTACACAGGCTCTCCTCATGCCTGAAAAGCCGTCACACAACATCAGCTTCAATGCTAGCAGTTCTTCCTAGTTAAAACTCAACCTTGCTGACCTGGAAAATCTCTCTCCTATCAATGAGGCATAATCGCTCCCCACTAGGATTCCATCCTCCTCCTTTTTTTTGGCCAAGGTTTAGTCTACAGAACACTCAGTCCTACAAACACTTACACCAAGCTCATCTTCATCTGAATTATCAAAGATATTATCTAGATCATGAAGAGATGGAGCCAGATCCGTCACCTGTGTGAGGCTACCAGAGCCTACTCGGCCCGCAGCATTGTCTTGCCGGGTATCTATCAAAAAAAAAAAAAAGGGAAAAACACATGAAAAATCGGAGCAAAGTTAAACAGAAAATTGCCTTTTTTCAATTTTAATTCTCACTCTAAACAGGGGACAAGCAAGAATCACTGAGGCCCCTTTTCTATCATGCAGCCTAGAAATAGCCTTGCTGTCAGGTTTTAAGCAAGCATTGAAGGTCATTTGGGAAAGAATGAAGGTAGTTACTGCTCAACTTTAATCTTCTGAAAAAATTAAATAATGATGTTATTACAAAAAGGAGAAGCAGAACCAAGTTTCTCCATCTTAGGAGCTGTCTACGGCTCCCAGGCTACAGTAGAATGTTTAGTACCTGATTTTTCCTTTCAGATTTTACTGCATAGTTTTGAGTATTTTTGCTCTGCAGAGCTAATTAAAAAGCTTTTACTCACCAGTCTTAGGAGCAGAACTGAAAATAGACATGGCATCTTTTCCATCAGGAACTGGTGTAGAATGACCTGTTGCGGGGATTTCCTTGGTACCAATTCCATCTTCTGACTATACAAAAAAATCCAAGAGTTTTTAACGGATGTTAATTTAAGTTACATAAGAACAACTGTTTTCCTACATCAAGCCAAATTCAGGGCTCTGGATCAAATGTTTTTGAGAAACAAAAAAAGAAAGGGAAAAGAACACAGTTGTCTGCTGTTTATCTAGGTATCAGGAGAAAGACGAAATAACATTGTGTATGATTTACAAAGGATTCCATATACATCAGTTAACTCTGATAGCCAGTACAGATAATTAGCCTCCTCAATTTCTCTGGAAAACACATCTTCTAGAATTGTAAGCGTGGTGGCTACCCACACAAGAGCAAATGAGTGAGTCGCCAGACAACAAAACAGCTCCATAACAAATAAGATATGTAAGAAGTATCATGCATACAGGGCAGGTGATGACCAAAGAATGGCCATCAAATTATTTTCTTTCACATATGGAAGAACACCTCTAAGGAAATGTTCAAACCAAGACAGCGTCCCTGCCACAAATCCTCTCAGCAGGAGGCTTCACTACTTTTGCACCCAAGGGAAGAAAAATAAACTTGGGCTGGAGATACCTAAGCTTTGCAGTTAGGTCACATGTCAAGCTGAAGAAAGAAAGGAAGAAAAAAAAAAAAAGGCCAGCAAATTCTTTCATCTCTATGAGTGAATATAAGGCTCAGAATATTTTATTTCTTAGCTTGAACCTGGAACCTGCTGCTGGCCTAGCTGAATATATATAACCAGGAAGCATTCCATGCAACAGCAGAGTTTTCATATACAAACAGGTTCAGAGGGATGCCAGCAAATAACCCCTCAAAAATACCATAGTGCAATGAAGTTTTTTCTCGTGAGCCAGTGCAGGAAAGAAATGCACAATGTCTCTGATTTTGATCTGTGGAACAGGCTTGTGTCTTCCTGAGAGCTGTAGAGCAAATACTGTACTACAGTACTGTAAGTCCAATAAAAACATTAATGATAGAGACTCTGGATTTACATGTTACCTTGATCTTTTTCAGAGGATCTTTCTCAGCCCCAAGTTTGCATTTTTTATTGCCAGTGAAGCTGTACTTTATATCACCATCTTCAAAAGTGTAAGGATCACTAGTATCTCCCAAGCCGTCTCCAGGTTGTTGTATTAGAGGCAAGGGGTCAAGATAGTTCAGTGTCTGCACTGGTTTCTGCTCTTCCAAAATCTTAAACCGTTTATTAGGTTGTGCTAAGAGCCTGAAAGTAAAAATAAACAAGCAAACAGAGCCATCATGAAATAAAACAAACATACCTTTTACAGCAAAGAAAACTAACAGCTCTTAACCTCTGTAGCTGTCACACCCCAATACAGCCCATCTCCCACTCCATCCTCCCTGATGTATCAGAAATATGTTTTTTCCTCAAATAAAGGATGCATCTGCCTCCATTTAGTATTAAACATCTTACTGTATTAAGAACTACTCTGGGGCAATGAAAAAAGAATTAATCTTGTCACTATACACATCAAAACACTTTGAAGTACACATAACCTTTGCAGCCTAGCAAACTCCATTGTAATTACCAAAATCAATGCTGTCATAACTCAAAAATTCTTCCTCAATTAATTTTAGCTTATACATTTTCATGAAGTACTCTTGTTGGCACATTTTTTCTATGTATTGTCAGAATGTAGAAGTAATTCTTAGGCTGGCATAAAATTAATTAAAATTCTTATGCTAAAGTTAAAAAAAAATAAATAAATATCTTTGCATAAAAGAAAATCCATGTTCAAAAAAAATATGAGCGCGCTAAAAATTCCTTAAAATTTAGGTAGTTCCTGTAGAAGACATACAGAAGACACTGTATGCTAACTGTAGTTTTTCTAAAGTAACATTTACAAGTACCATTTCTGTGTACAGACCAGGGAGACTGTTAGGGTTTTCAATTTCAGTCCCACACAGACTGAAGTTAACAGTAAAGCTTCTATCAATTTCAAAGATCCGACAGTGGGTTTACTAAAAAGCAGTATTATTGCATAATATAGTATGAGCTACTGCTTACAGAAGGCATGGTACAGTGCAATTTTAAACCCACACAACTGGACAAACCACACTGAAGTGCCTCTACAGTGCCACAAACAGAATTTCACTCGAAACCAAGCATTTATGTAGCTGGAAAGCTGCATAACTAAACACAGATTTTCAAAAGATATAACCTCAATAAAACTCTTACACTTGCTCAAATTACTGTGATAAAGTTTACAGAAAGGTTTATCTGTTCTTACAGTGTCCAATGGAAAGCCAGATATGGAAAAAATAAGGCATAAAATAAGGCATATGACAATAGTACATTTCTATTTGAGTAGTTAACATTATCTCCAGCATACATCATCTTCGATGTTACAGCGAAGCCTTCTACTGATTTCAGTTTCAGCTGAAAACAGAGTTTGGTTATGCTTATAATTCAATAAAGCCACCACTGGGATCAGTCTGCACTCTTACCTTTTCAGTGCAGTGCTGTCTGAGTTTATTTCCATCTTGGCATCATATCTCTCACACGGAAGGTCTGGCGGCCTGAACTCTGGATCGTCACTTGATGGGACACTGTAGGTCCTCCACATATCCACTGACTCATTGTTCTGAATTATCCCACAGTATAATGCTGTCTCACTGACCTCTGCCATCAGAGGTAACCTCTGTCCAACAAGGACCGTCCTATCGTCCAAGCTGGGCAGCGGCTGCAGCTCCAGCCCGCTGCCATAGAGCGCTGGGTTTACAGGGACGGAAGGGGGGTCCAGATTCTCTGCTTCTTGGCCTCTCGGCTGGGGGCTGAGCGTGGGAGGCAGGGGGGAAGTAGGGGAATGGGGTGAATCCATAGGATTCATATTCATTTGCTTGCTTGGATTTCTAGCAGGTATAGATAGCGGCTTCTCGTATTTTCTGGAATTAGGGACTTCCAAAGAGGGCTCCATTCCTGCTAATCCCAGTTTCTGCCCCGACGCATCCTGCTCCATGCATAGCTCTTCAGTCACAGAGGGCCGATGGTGAAATGGCATCATAGGCCTTTTTTGCAGTTTCTCTCCTTTTTCCTGTCTCTCTGTTGTTTTGTGCTTTGAAGAGGCGGGAGGTGGCAATGATGAAGATGATGATGTTCCCACACTGAATCCTGGTTGATTTATCGTTGGTGGACGGCTGGAGCCAGCAACACAACGCTGTTTGAAAACCTTGTGCCTGAAAGCAGAGGCAGAAACCAGTCACTGCATGGTTTATACAGTTATCTGGTCTAATGGAAAAAAAAAACCACCCCAAAGAACAGCACTGAGAAATCTTATGTCTATTCCTGATATGTTAACAGATTCCAGAACGGTCACGTGATCTAGACTAGGTCGTTCAAGCCAACTCGACCACAGTTTCTCTGACCTATAAAATGGAAAATGACAGTCTCCAGAAAATAGCATTCAAAGGAAAGAAGCTTAGTACTGCTCAGATGGAAGGTAATATAACAAAAAAATCCAGGCTACTGTTGTTTTCATTACCCTAAAGAAAGACAGCCTGTCAAATAAAATAACTGCTGGGGAACTACACCACCACGCCTGCACACTCCAGCATCTGTTACCAAAGACACAGACCGGAATTGTTTTAGTTACGTTCACCGACACAATACATGGCAGGATGCTATCACGGCAGTTTCCTCCTCTGCATCACGTAAGGAAAAATAAGTACAACTCTAGTCCAAAACCAAACCAAACGCAGTAACACGCAAACTTATTGCTGGCTTCATATGTTAATCTGGCTTTTTTCAATTTGTATCCAGTATCTTTGAGACTGGGAAGCACAGGACTGAATTTCAGTATTTCAGGTACAGCGAGGCAGTATTTTCAACACATAGCTGACGGTCCCCAAGGATGTTACAACAGGGGCATCTAACTCTGTCCAAATTTTTATTGGCCTTTGTTGTTGTTGTTGTTCGGGGTTATTTGTTTAGTTGTTTGTTCAGGTTTTCTAAGCTAAGCAGAAATCGAAAGAAGTATTGTGTTTAATATTTTTACCTGTTTAAAGTTAAATACCATTTCAAAATAAATCATCCCTTTTTTTGATTATAAACAACAATACCTAGGACAGCAACAAAACATTTCAAAACACATAATATGCTTTTCCTCACAAAGATAAACTATATTACTGCAAGTAAAGTGGACTACCAATTCTGCTTTTATGACTTAGCTATGAAAACATCCAAGTTTTATAGTACACAGCGGCTATCAAGTGGTATAAATACACCTTCTTGTACTTGCTACGTTATTTTCCTATAATCACCCATGTTTTGTGGTATTGTCCTGGCTTTCTTTCTGGGCTTTGCTGTTATCAGGACATGCTGCAAATTCTGTGCGGCAGCAGATGGTCTTTAGCTGCAGTCACCCGTAATGTGGAGCTAATGCCCTAGTAACTGAAGATTTGCCTTAAGCATGTTCTTGTAACATTTCATTGACTTAATTCTCCATCATTCACCGTATTTTAACCGACCACAGAAAATTATTTCAGATGTTCTGTTCCTCAGTACATGAAGTTGGGTCTACAGAAGATTGAACTTGATGCTGAGTACCAGGCAAACCTTTAAGAATCCCTATTTAAGATCATACATTGACATTCATACTCTCATTTATACAATACATAGAATGGGCATGGTAATGAGTAAAACAGTGTCTATATGCCAGTCACTGTCCAGTTTCTGCAGCTGTACTGAAAATTGTTATTGCTGTTTGAAATCAGGTACCACCTTCACTTTAAGGATAATGTTTTAATCTCCCAGTTGCTGTGTTTGCTAACTGCAGCATGATGTACTAACCACTGGAGGTGCCAAGAGACAGCGTGAAACTGCAAGTGCCGCCGAACCTATCCACAGAATCAGATTTCCATTGTCCACTATTGATTTCCCATGCCTTCCAGGTGAAGCTGGACCTCAGTTTTCCATGGGAAACACATGGCATCCTGACAAAAGATTTACCTGTTCCACATTCTTGAGTATATACATACAAGCAACTTATAATCAGGGGTAAAAAACAAGGCTGCAGAAGAGCAACACTTGCACTTTGGATCCAGTACAGAGTCTCCAGGTTGAACACTTTGCCCTCCATATGATGCACAATTCCTCTGCACCCCTTTATCTCTTCTTTTAAATACACAAAAAAGAACTGGCTTCATGGGAAGTCAAACACAATAGGTACAAGGACACAATCTTGCTTCATTCTATTTTGGACAATGGAAATTTCTAATCAACAACCCTTCTGAGACTGCGAGAACGCTACATTCTTGAATTTCTCTGTACAGCCAAATCTATACAGAAAGCTCTGCAGAGACTACTGTGGCAGATAACTCATTTAAGGATTTGGTTAAACCATATATTAATTTCACTGTTATTAACAACAGCATTATTCTTGAGTTTGCCTTACTGTTAAAAGTAAAATAAAGAAGAAAAAAGAAAACCAGCTACGCCTCAAACAGACTAAAAGCAGAGAATCAGTTCAGCCACTTCACGGGCTGTTGTGTTGATTGGTAGTTTGGCAAAGATCCTTAGTGCAGCTGGGGTGGGGCGGGGGGGACGAGACAGGGTAAAAAAACCCCAAAGTGGTTAGCACAGCACGATTAGCATTTCTGTTCAATCATACGAATGACATTTACATCTGTGCATACTTAAGGAATACCTTCTTTAGGTCACAAAAACATGTTTATCAATCTACTCATAAGTAGATGGTGACCTTAGGAATTAAGAATTTCAGCAGAAGCAGCTTCATGGGACTATTTCATGGGAAACTCCTTTTTCCTAGCCCTGTAACATCTCTAATAATTTTAAGAACGGCTAAGCAGAATTGGTGGTGTTGATTTGCCATTCCTGAGTGAGCAATACTGGAACTTCAAGCATTCATCAAAGATGACAGATGATTTAATAAACCCTTAAAGTGTTTGCGTAAGTGAGCTGTGATTTCTTTTTGATTAGTTGACAGTGGGTGTCCATGCTGCAAAGGTTTTATATTCTCTTGGGTGTTTTTTGGTGTCTGATGAGTCATGGCAGATTGACTAGAGGTACGTGGAGTACAATGAGTCTTAGGCACTTTTTCCGCTCTTTCTCCAAACAGGGACAGTAGCACTATCACTCAGTCAGGATGCTCTGACACTTAGGCAGCTTCTGCCCCTCTTCATCATGAGTTCTACCACTCCAACCTTTAAAGCTCGCATCTCTGAAAGGCCTGAAGGATGAGTTCATTACAAACAAGAAATGTTTGAATGATTCTAGCCCCCACTCTCTAGCCTAGGATCATTTTTCCACTCAAGATGACTACTGCAAGTGACAATGATACAAGATGCATATTAATCACCTGAATATGAGTGATGATCACAGTTTTGTTATTAGAGTTTCATCTTCTTTCAGCTAAAACATAATTGCCTTTTGTAAGTGTACCTCTCTCTGAATTAAACAGGGCTTTCCCAATATGATATATGCTTACTCCCTTCAAAGCTCACCTGGAACAAGAACAACTGACTCTTTGGACTGGATCCACAAAATCCCAAGAAACAGTATTGTTAGGAACTTCCTCTTCCAAATTTGCAGTTGTAATTTGATTCCTCCTGAAAAAGATAAAATTATTGTAGCAGTTATCGCCTTTTGTAAAACAAATTAAAAATGCATATGCATAAATTCACATATGTTCCCCTCAAATAAATCACTTCCTTCTACTTCACCTCTGAAATAGAATTCTGTATGTAACAGTGGTTCCCTCTACTACCCCTTAAAACTTCTAGTTTGATTTCTGTAAAGGATGGTCCCAGCTCTACATCAGATAGTTCTGTCTGGAGTTTGAGCACAAGAAGCAAGGGGTAAGCAATTTACTAAACTGAATCTGGAAATTCCATGGAAATGGTGAAAAGTAGAGTTCAGGGCACACCATGCCATGCATATACTTTAAATCTCCAGTAACTAAGGCCTACAATACTAACAACATGAATTAACTATATCCTTGTCAATTGGAATTTTACGTTAAGTAATGCTTTATCAACATTACCCTTAGAGTTCTAAATATCAAACATATACTATTTGTTCTTCAGTCACCCAGCTTTCAGTCTAGTAACTACAAATGGAGGTAGAAACCACAATCAATAAATCTGAAAGCGTCTAGCTGAAGGCACATATTATAGATTTGTACCCTCAAAGACTGTCTCAATTAAGATACACGACTGCAAATGCAATGTTATGTGTTAGGAGTTTTCAGCTGAACACAGTAACAAATTTTCTTTGATAACGTTGTTCTGCAACATTAGCTTTGATTAGTGGCAAAAGAATTCTGTGAGGAATAACATTATCTGAGGCAAAACTATTACAGTTTTAACTATGTATTCTGTGTTATTAATAAACAAAACCATCAGGACTGCTGCCTTACTTGGACTGTGACCTGTTGAGAATGCACTCCTTCCAGACACGGTGAACCATATGATTGTGAAATTTTGGAGTAATCTTGCCTGATTTCTTTGGACTGTGCACACTGACTGGCCCCTCCGGTACAGCTGAATGGCTGATATTGCTCTGAGAGCATCCACTTTCTCCTGCAATAGAAATTAAGCATTCACGTTATAGCGGTTCTTAATATTCACATTTGATACTTTTTCCTGAAAAGAGTTTCCCTCTTACAAGGCTGCCGCTGACACAGATATTCACATTCACTAGAAAATGCTTAAAGCATCCTTACAAAAGACTGACTAAACTACACTTCAAAGCAGCGCTTGCCTATGGGGTAACAAAGATGGCACCGGGTTACACCAGGTCCATGTGCAATGCAGTTGTGCGAACACTGCACCTCACATGAGGTAACACACTCTGCCGCTTAAACAGTGGTAGCTTCGATAGCCCCTACAGCCTTGCATCCAGTCACTAAGAAATAGCGTAGACAGAGGTTTTTCACAACTAGCCTGGATGTTCAACTTGAATTTATGCAGTCTTTGGTGAGTTGCTTTAAAGAGTAAATTTATTACTATATGGATGGTTCTAAAAGCATCTAGTAAGAAAATCAATAATTTCTGTATAATGCTTCAAAGCAAGAATCGGTTCTTTATACTCAAGATAAAACCTCACTGCAGAAATGAATGGATTAGTGGGATGCTATTTCTTTATACTACGTTTGAACTGAGATACCAGAATCAAAACTTGCTTTGGCAAAATCTTACAGTTGAGATGCATACTACCACAGAAATTGTTCACCAGTTGATCATTCGTATATACTATGAACACAGCATGTGAGGTTCTCAGTGATACTGTACGATTGTCAGAGAGAGAACAAATGAAGATATTATTTCAACATGTTAATAACCTGAAAAGTGACTGACATTCTGCACTTCATTTCTTTCTGTCTGTGGTGCAGAAACCTTACCAACTGTTGTATAAGCAGATGTTTCTTTTTCTACTATGAAATATGTTTTTGGTTTAGATTAACTGAAATCTAACAAGAGTCATCTTCACAAACACAAACTACAACAGTAGAGGGAGCTTCAGGCTCATTTGGCCTGGCGACTGAGTAACACTACTCTGCTCTGGATGGAAAACTAAGGAAGGATATGCCGCATTTTAACAAGGTCAAATCAGCGTACAGAACACTTCGTCCTTCTGCCTGGTGCAATTTAAGAAGCCTTAAGAATGAAAAACTGGAAGGATTCACTGCTATACATCACTGCACCTAACAAGGTAATTCTGCTGATTTCTATTAGGTGACTTTCAAAATACAGCTTTTAAAATTGTACTGCTCAACCCTGTAACTTCTTTGATTTTCCATGCTTGTATTTTTTTTCTCCAATCAGAACTTCCCTGATGCTCTTTTTGTAAAGAATTCTAATTAAAAAAGGGAGCAGTTAAAACCATGAATCCCTAGACATACTGAGACTCGTGGCTCTAACGACTTACTTCACTGGCTTTCAAATGCTCTATAACCTTGCAAACTCGACAGATGATCAAGAAACAGATCAAAACTTCAGAACTGGCAACTCTGCCCTCCTCTGCGGGGCGGGAGGGGGAAGGAACATGTGTATACATAAACAAACATAACATGCACATATATACATTGCACATGTCAATAAGAGGACTGTTATAACCACCAAGGAAAAAAACCTGAAGAGGTACGATGGAAAGGGAAGGACAGGAGGTACGAGAAGATAACCAAGGAGCTACTACAGCTTTCAAGTTACATTTGAGCAGATTGTTTTCCAAAATACCTTAATATTTTTGTACTATACAGTACAGCAATACGTGGCATAACATGAAACAGAACTTTGCAGCAGGCAAAACCATTTTGTTCTCATACACAGACACTAATTTTTCTCCATGAAAATCCCTGACAAAATACTGGAACACACACAAATAACTACGTCATGTAACAGTACAAATATCGGAGGGCACATCCAGCCACTCACCAGAGGTCACTTCACAATCCCTACGGTGCAGTCTGTTTCTGCACACAAAAATGGCATCCCCTAGTTTCAGCAGCAATTTGTTTTGTTACATACTTCAGACACAATCATGGAAAATACAGCTGAAAGAGACCTGAAGAGATCATCTAACCCACCCCCTGCTTCAAAGCTGGGTCAACTACACTCGTATTCCTGAAACATATTTGACTAACCTGATCTTTAAAAAAACAACACACACCCCCGAAACCAAACCCCCAACCCACCCACCTCTCTGCTAACGGAAATTCTGTAGCTTCCCACCAGCCAATTTATTCTAATACTTCATTATCCTTCCTCAGAGAAAGTTTTTCCTCATGTTTAACCCAGTTATTCTTTGCTCCAGTTTAGGTTCATTACAGATTGGCTGCAGAGAAAAGATTATTCTTTTTCTCCTTTTGTGTCTTTGAAGACTGTTACACTGTCTCTCCTCCGAATTTCTCTTCTCTAGACTAAACAACCTCAATTCTTTCCGGCTTTTCCTGTAGGTCCTGTTTGCAAAAGCCATAATCATTCTTACTGCACTTCTCTGGACTCCATCCAATTTGTCCACATCTTTAAGTGTTTAGAACTGGACATGGTACTACAACCACATTTTTACCAGTATGGGGCAGAACTGGAGTATTATTCATGTGCCTCAGACGAATCCAGTTCATGTGTCCCATTTACTGATTCTGAACTGCATGACATGTTTATTCCACCCATTTCTCCCATTTTTTAAGGACTTTTAAAATACTGAACAAAAACTATGACTGTCAGATTGAACAATATGAACAATTCTCAGATATTAATAGTTTATAAATATTCTAAAAAAGAATACCCTTGTGATATTGTACAAGTTTAATAGGGATCTGAAAAATTTAAAAATACAACAGCACATTAAAATATGCATCAATACTTCAACGGAGATTTTTATCTAGGAGTCAACTGTCTTGCTCCAGTTAGTTACTAATACACTTTTTGGCTTATTTTGACTATCATTTGCCTTGAAAAACACTATTCAAAGTGAATTTAAATCTCATATCAACATAATTAGCAGTAAATACTACATACTTTGATTGCCTTCATATACAGGCACTGTTCATGGACAAGTGCATCCAAGAGAGTACTTCCACGGCAACGAAGCCAATGATGACAAGTTTTCTTTGCCTTTGCATTAAGATTGATCCTCCTGATGCGACAGAACTACCTAATACAGGCTAAGCTAGTTTGGTAGCTCCTTAGACCTCAGTGAGGGTATAATGAGGATTCTTTATCTCCATCTGGCTGTATGGTCTCACAGAAACTTGTAGGAACTTCACGTCTTCAACACTTCTATTGCTCTCTGAAATTCGGTAAGCACTAATCAACAAGCTGCTAATGCAACTCCAGTCAGAGAATCTTCTGTGAACTGAGAACTCGATTCCAAGTAATAGTAATTTGCAAAGCATAAAACATGCCAGTGCTTGTGAAATTATTATTAACAAAGGTTACAAGGAGAGGCTGAGAAAGCCGGGGGAGGAATGTTATCAATGTACACAAACACTTGACAGCGAGAGTAGAAAGGACATGGTATCCCGTGAAAGGATAAGAGGCACTGGGCCTAAACTGAAATATCGGAAATTCCATTCAAATAAAGGAAGGCACTTCTTCCCGTGAAGGGGTCAGCCACTGGAACAGGCTGCCCAGAGTCTGGGGAGTCTCTGTGCTTGAAGATATTCAAAACCTGACTGGACAGTGTCCTGAGCAACCTGCTCTACCCGATCCTGCTTTGAGCAGAAGGGTTGGATAAGACAGTCCCTGGAGGTCCCTTCCAACCTCAACTATCTTGTAGTTCTGTTAGTAACTGACAAGTCTGTAAAAATCTAGTTCAGAAAACAATCTACACAGGAAAAAAAAAAGTTGTAAACATGCCTTCAAAACATTTTTTCAGGGAAAAAAAAAAATCACTGAATTTCTTTTTTTCTATATGAGACTTTTTTGGCTTTTTACTGTATTATCTTGGAAGTTTGCTCTCAGACTTTTCACTCCTCTGTTCCTTCTTGCCTGTCTTTAATCTGCTACTGCTCACATACTCACTTTCGCTTATCATGAGCTATGCAAAAATGAAAGAGTGACTCCAGCCTCCTAAGTTCATTGCTTACCTAGCACGGCCTGCTCTGGAGAAGTGGGTGGCGTAAGCGGCAGCCCACAGGTACTGGCAGGATCCTTCACGCTTCCAAGCCCCTGCTGTCCCACATTTATATGGCCTCCAGTGCCTGCAGCGTTCTGTGACATTGGGATGTCACTCTGGGAGATGAGAACAAAGGCTGAAGGATACACCATCCTTACACCACCTACAAAGAAATGGAAACCCAAAAGTCTTAAATATATAATATTCAGCAGACCTAGCTACTTCAACTTGTTTTCAATGTCAATTAGACAAAACTTATTAACTGAAATAGAAAGAGCTAAGGAATTTCACATATTAATATACATCTAACCCTCCATATAACCACTACAGAGCTGAAACAAGTAGCTTGGTACTGTGCTTAATAGCATGTGGGATACAGGGAGTACAGAAGCTTGAGGCAAGATAACTAGTCAGATGTTGAAGTGTCAAGAGAGCTACAAGAGAAGACAGGAAAATTATAATGGCTGTTTCTGATTAATTAGATTTTTTTTTTTAAATCATGTGGAGAAAAATAATCCTTCAGGCAGAATATTGCAACTTACCAACAATGACTTCAACGGCTACAGGGAAATCGTTGTCATATCCCAACTCTTCTTCCTCTTTCATGCCTTCTTTTTTCTTCAGCACCATTGGGTAAAAATACTGCCATTCCTCCATCAATTTACGAGTTGCTGGGTCTGACATCTTGTATGACTGGCCCGTAAGTGTACCATTTAAACCATAAGGGCTCACCAAAACTGCAAAGGGAGAAACAGCAGTCCCTACAGTAGGTATACTTGTACACTTCAACTACTTATCGGCCAGGCTCTGCTCTCCAGCTTGAGTCACGGTTCCATTCACATGCTGATTTAAGGATCTGTCTTTAGGGGAAAGCTACTGCCAAATTAGGTAGGGGTGTGAGTTTAAAGCTACCTGACACTGCACTAGCTTCCTGTACAGCAACCCTTACCGAACTAAAAATGGGCCTTTTTGCAGTTTAGTTTAATAATTTCTGCAATGAACTAATCTAAGTGTACTGAACCAGCACTCGCTCTGGCATAGGGATGACCATACACAGAAGTAATAGAGACAGATACGGAACAATAGGGTTTTTACCAGACACATATAGTACTAGAAGCTTCTCAGCACTAAAAAGGACAGCGGTGACAACATATGAAGACGACTACAGTCATGACAAATAAGGAGAACTAATTGCTCAGTGACAGGTATTTGCATTCAGACTCAATTTTACTTATAGTCATATTTGATTTGAGAGCTTAATGAATTTAGCTTACTGAAATAAAACCTTCTAGGATTTAAGTGTCTGAGCCTCCGTCAAAACTTTACACACAATAACAAAATGTTTTTCAATAAAGCTTCTATACTTCTCCACAAATACTCATTTTATAGTCTCTGTGTGTTTCTTTACTGTATGTTTAATTTTAAAAGGTTTCTTGTTCTAATTGCTTTGAAATTCTAATTTCAGACTGTAGTAAAGACAGCATAACTCAATGACTCAAATATTCTTACATTTTTGTGATGTAGAGCATTGCAACACAATTGCATTGTGAATTTAATAAGCCACTAGCTTTATTCTGTAAAACCCTGCTTTCTTACACTGGGAAATAAACAGTTACAGATACTTCAAGTTTATCACAGTTTCTGATACATTTTCACACACTCACCCCTTCCCTTTTTTAAAAAAAAAGTTTACAATCTATGCATGAAAAGTACTCCTGAATTAGATAAACTTAGCATTTGTATTCACATAGCATTGATGTTACAGGTTTGAGCCCCTGACCTGGATACCATGTAAGAAAATCAAATCAGTGCACTCACTCTCCTAAATAACAAGTCTTTTTTAACAAAAATTATTAATTTATTTTTTTACTACATCCATGTGCCTTTTAAAACAATGTTAATGAATAGAAAGCTCTGGAAAATTCCCATAGCATTTCTGGCTGGCTATAGTGTTGAAGTCCTAACAACATTTTCCCTTACGCCCACAACTTCCTGAATAGAAATTTAACCCATTTGAAGAGTTACTTCACCTTACTTCATTCACCTCTGAAGGTAACATCCCCAGGAGCGAAGTCCCTGCCACGCAGGAGCGAGGTTAATCACGCAAAGTTCCAACTCCGGCTCACTTACCTTGGAACGGCGACGGTGAGGACTGGGCCATATGGATATGTTCTTCGTTGATCAGGTAGATCGGCTGGTGTTGAGCAATCTCCACGCTCGTGCACACATTGCTTTCCCCATGAAGAAAGAATGTGAAGGCACACGACAAATGTTCACTGGAAGAGGGAGGAGACAAATGAGAAACAGATTTATTAGCATGTTAATGAAATCGTGGGAGGTAGCGATTCCATAGCCTTAGAGGCCAAAAGATACTCTTCTGTTTCATCACTTGTGGCTACCGAACGCAGGTTCATTGACTGATGGATAACCACACATGACAAAACAATGACCTGTCACTAGAAAACTATTTGACAATGTTGGCCACTATCTCAAAGATCTGTTTTCCTACTTGTTGCAATTAATAAGATCATTGCAAACAAATGGGATTTTAACCAGGATTCAAATAGTAAAAATAGGAGTCTTCAGAAATTCTTCAAAAATCACTCTGCGACAGGTTCTAGTTGAAAAGGAATAAAAAAGGAACAGGAAAGATGTTTACCTAACACCTCAGGAGAGCCTCCGTTGAAGAAAATAAAAGCACATGAATACTACAAAAAGTTGACACTGGTCTAAGATGAAACATGGATTTGCCACTGACGATTAAACTTAAAACTTAATTTGAAATGAATGGTATTTAAAATGTTCCCACTCTATTCTACCCATAGAATGACCTCCCATCGTAGCTAATTATTTGCTTAAATATTCTTTGCCACAAAGCCACGAGAAAGCGATTTCATGCTTTTTATCATCATTTTAATAAACTAAAAATTTGCAGAGGTGAAGTAGTAATTACACAGTAATTTTTCTGTCCAATACAATAGCTGCACGTAGTTTTATAGCTGTTCGCTTTGGCACTGGGCCAGCCATAATGCAACCAGTATTTTAATGATAGCTTTTAATTACCTTCACCAAAAAGAAATAACACAGGCAACTACAGCACTTTGACTTCAGTATTTAAGTCAACCAACTGCTCTACTCCTGGCAGCTATTTTTAAAGAAAGGCACTGATGGTCTGGAATAGGAAGCTGTTTTAATCTCACTAAATCTCTGAACGATTCTACACATCGTGTAGAACAACTTTCCATCCTGCACTACAAGTTACTCTTCTGCGAGCCTCAAATATTGCCACAAAAAACCCAAAGAAAATGGTCAACCGAGAAAAATCTGGAGACAAAAGGCTACTTCAATGACAGATAACTGCTAGACTTCCTTGGTGCCATCATCACGTATTCAGAAGCAATTTGCAGCGATTAACTTCATGAAATAAAAGGTTTCATTAGATTCATTACATTTTCACAAGAAAAAGAAATTTCACTATCACCAGTGTTACAGAAGTAAATTGATCATTAATTTACAGGGAATGAGACATGGGACAAAATGGGTCATAGATTCCAGGTATCTCTATCCAGCTATCTTGCCCCAAGAAGAAAAACAAATTGATTCACGTTAAAAACAAAAACAAAAAAACCAGAAGAATGGATTTCTGCACATAAGGGAAATACAAAAGTAAAAGCAAAGCCCAACTATTTAATCAAAACCTTTCAGTTTCCTTACACAGGATGATAGCCCTTAACATAAAATAGGTCTTAATACATCAAGAAAAGACGAACAATCTGGCCTAAGATCAAGCAGAGATAATCTCTGCAATGAGTTCAGCATGCAGCAGGTCAGCCTTTCTGAAGCAGAGAACAAAGCTGTTTGCAAAGTGGTCATTTCCAACTCCCGTCTTTCGGATATGACACAGAAATCCTCCTGATTCTGCAAGCTTCCCACAGTGTTTGCCTGTGAAAGTCTCACTTGTCTCCTACTGAAGTGCAGCGCAAACCGGCCTTCTGGGAGCACACAGGGATGCTTTCAGGTCTCTTGCAAAGCGCTCTGGCATGACCAAATCACATGCAATCTTACACAACATTAACAACCACTCATAAACACCATCAGAATAAGAAGTAGACAAAAATCAGACTTTAAAAGACAAAAGATTCATTTGTTTTTGCAGGGAAGGGAATGCATGCCACTAACTTCTTCAACTGAGAATCAGCTAACACCAAAATTAATCTTTGTATTTAGAAAATTATATAGCCTTGAATTAAAAGTGTATGCAACTAACTACAGGAAGAAAGATATACAAATACAGCATCAGCCCATTTTACTTTCCTGCAAATATGACGGATTAAAGAATAAGTGAGTATCACTGCTCGTGACCAGCAGTAAATACTTCATTAGCGAAAGCAGGATGGTTTCCAGCACTGGATTCAGAGCCAACCCTGCCCAGCTCAGGCAGAGGCCCGCAGCCCTCACCCCTCACGCGTCCCTCTCCTCACGCCTCACTTGAGGGCCCGCAGCCCTCACCCCTTGCACATTCCTCTCCTCACGCCTCACCTGAGGCCCGGTACCCCTTGCCCCTTGCACGTTGCTCTCCTCACAGCTCACCTCCTCGCTCCTCCATGTGCCAAGTGCTCTCTGAGGCGCAGGCGTGAGCCCAGCCCGGCACCCATCTCCCCTCTGCCCCCTCCCGCGAGTGCAGCAGCAGCCATGGGAGTTCTGTGCTCGCTTGATGCCAGAGTCCTTGCTATACACCTAGCTTCCAGGACCAAAAATAATAAAGATCAAGCGCTGGGGACTTCGTACATTCCTAACAGGCCTCTGGCAGATTCCGAGTAAAATGTTTACTTTAGTAACAAACATGAATTTTATTCCAAGCCGCTAGTGTTGGCGCGGTCTGTGATGCGTTCCACCCAGGCCTGCACATCCCAGCCTCCCGACAGTCCGCTCTTCAGCACATTTCACACAATTCCTTAAATACCAAGCTGCAGAAATCACTCGTGCTACAAATGCGAGACGGATCTCCAAATAAAATTAAAGCAAAAGAAAACTGGCCAAGCTAAAGCCAGTCCGCCTTCAGCAGCACTGGGGCTGTACTTCTAATAACCATGTAGCTCCAGCTCCACCGCATACACCAAGACCTACATACTTCACACTACAGCTCTAAAATACACACATTGCTCAGGTCCTCCAACCATGTTTTATCAACATCCAGTTTTCTTAACAGATCCACTACTCTTTGTGCTAACAAAGGCACCACAAAAAAGCTAAACACAAGATGCAGATCAGACTAGTTTCTAAAAACATTCAGCACCATGTACAGACTGGTGATTTATTTTCTTCATTTAAATTTATTTCAACCTAGTCCAAAAACTGAAGCTGACAGGCTTTTGAGAATCCACTCTACTATGCCTCCAGGTTTTTAAACTTACTAATTTCTCTACTCTTTCTTATCTCCCTGACATTCCGAATATCAGAACCCAGCACAAAGACATGTGAAACGGCATCCAAACTATTTCCCCTACTCTACAAAGTTGGAACACCTTGAGCTGTAAATTTTTACCCTTTCAGAACAATTATACAAATACTACCAATTCTGAATCGCTGCTTTACACATTTACTTTGCATGTGTTAATGAATTACACAAGGAACAAAACTGGTTTCAGAATCATGTTTTTGAGCCTATACTGCTACCCAGAGGAAAGGCAGCAGGGCCAAATCTCATTTCAGTGCAGTGAGAGCGCAAGTGACCGTCCTGAGCACGCCACCGGACTCTCCTGATCCTTACCAGGGGAGCACAGCTTGCCACATGTTCCCTAGAAGTTCCAAATCTGAAACTTGAATCAGACTGAAACATCTAATGCATCAAAAAAATAAAGTTGGAAGCATTTGAAATTGTTTATGCCTGGAGTGTAGTATAAAGCGAAAATGTTTAGTGACGTATACATGAGCTAGGTATGAAATATCCTTCAGATGGATTCATTCAGCCATCTACTTTGAGGTTTTTAATTTCTTCCTCTCCTTGGTTTTTTTCAGGCATGCAATCAGTGCCACCAGAGACACTGCTGGCCGCAGCAGTCTTCCATCAGAAAATTTCCGTGCAAACTTAAGTAAGACCTGTTCTTTTCATCCTATATTATAAAAATTAGAAACATTTTAAAAGACTGCAAATCTGTAATGGTACTCTCGCCACACCACGTAGGAATTGTAGACTCCTTTTCACCACTACCTTCTCGGAAATCTTTCTTTCCTTTTTAGGTGACCGGTGGCTGCCTCAGCTGGGATATCATCCTCCCAAAGAGAACGTATAGAAAATATACAGAATACATGTTATTTCCAACTACAGCTCATTATGGCTGAGGTCTGAAAAATGCTGAGCACTGCGGTCTTGCACCAGCACAACACATGAGCATACACTTTCAAGAATATTCCCACTATCTTCACTGAGAGAGACTTCTGTGCTAAAAATAAAATAATTAAGTAAAAGGCAATAATTAAGTAAAAATAAAACGAAAGCTAAAAAAAATAAAAAATAAAAAATCACTCTCCAATTACAGTGACAAATATTCAGTGCAATTTCCCTTTATTTCATTTCTAATCTGTTCTTAGATTGATTTGTGTGTTTAGATTGTCATACAAGCTTTTGTAACAAAAGCAAAGTCCTACTCCTAAATATTACAGTATTCCCACCCCCCCAGCGCCAACACAGAAAGATCTTCAAATACAGAGTATTTACATTAACCAACCTTTCAGTTTGCCACCTGATCACCTGCAACTGACAAAAACTGTCTTAAAGATGTTTCCTCCGTGATCTTCATTACCTTAAATTATCTTGGAGATGCCTACAAATGTAGCTGAACACCTTGGCAGTGTAATGTTTAGGACCTCCCACAATCTTTAGAAATGCCAATCCCTCAGTTGCTATAAATGACTTAAAGGAAATACCATTACATTAAATTTACTTCTATATAAAAATCAGATGAGGATTTTGAAAACACGACTAGGTTTAAGCCACACAACATTGGCAGAGAAAGGAGACCATCTGATAGATTTACGTATTTTTTCCATTTGTTAATAGGTTTATATAAACACCCAATGTGAACTGCGCTAGTCTGCATTCAGACTTTAAAGAGATTATTTCCATACAAATAATCTCAATGAAAAAAATGCCAAGGGGTTGCAATTCATACCCGAGCTTTGAATGTACATACTACATGTATGTCTGTGTACAAAGTCAAGCTGTACCTCACGACACACTTCAAAATACCTTATTTTGGATGACAAATGCAGATATCAACTACTTCAGGAGAATAATAATAAAAAAACCCCTAACAATTACTTCTTTGGGATTTGAGAGGGCACCAAGAAGAATCTACAAACAAAAAAAAGAAGTTTTATGATATGAATTTTATCATTTTTTAAAATGATTTAATATCATTCACTGAAAAGCGCTTTTATATTTTGAAAAACAATTGCTGCTGTGCAGCATACAGTTTCTAAGCCAGGTTTCATCCCGAACACTGCAACCCACTCACACACCCAGCACGTGCGATGGGAAACAGATGACTGCGCTGACACTAAAGGTTACTTCAAAGAACGTGGTGAAATTTTGAGAATCCTGTAATTGTAAATATCTGTCCTGTTTTTAGAACAATTTCAAGGATAAGAATTTTTTAAATACTTATTTCTCTACTGATGAGTTCCCTCTCCTCGTCACCAGGCTGCCGGCAATCTCTGGTTTCTCTCCTTTAGTTTATAACCAATTGTCCATAAAGCCAGTGATTCTGTAAAATCGATTATATTTTATGACAAATAAATTGTACTGCTGTTCTAATTCCACTCAAAGTTAGCGTTGGAATCTGAAAGCCCCAATGCACAGTTACCCCAAAATGGCTTTACCACGTCTGATCTCGGAGAAGAGGCAGCAGTTAGCTGTGCGCGTTAGGAAAACAGCCAGCCATACCCATGAGACAAACCACTTGTTTGATGCGGGCTATAGAAAAGAGGGCATGAAAAGGCTCTGCACAAATTCGGAAGAGTGAGAGCAGAATAAAACCATTCCCTTTACATTTGTCTAAAGCAACAGGAGAGTTATTAGCAGGTCACAGCGGTGGTCTGGACAGGAGATGGCAGCACCTGGACACACCTGGAGTAAGTAACACTCTTGAAAGGTGAGAGAAAAATGAATAGCCCAGTATGAAAACCACCTCTTTTTAAATCATCTGGAAACAAGTAACTTCAGTGAAGACTGAACTTGAACAAGGGCCCACGACAACCGTGGACTGAATGTAATGGGAAGCGAGAAGAAAGGCCTTCTGCTTTGATTTCAGAGAAGTCAGCCCTTCTGTTCCAACACTTAGTGGCATATGCATGCTCCTTAAACGGGAGAAACGATGAACCTTCACAGTGCCCAGATCTCCAGTACGTTTCTCTAGGACATACGATGGTCCAGTTTGGGAACTGGTGCTATAGAGACACGCGAGGCAGCTGTGTTAGCAGAGAAAGCTTCTTCACTTATACTGAGGGCGTGGAAGAGGACCTGGAGCTGAGACTTCATCAACAGCAGCAAATAAAAATGGCCAGGACACACTTTCCTCAGGGGAAATAGCCTGTTCATATGGTAAAACCTCTTCATCCCCAAAAGGGAGGCATTGTCCACACCAACTTACTACTGGAGATGGCCCTGGGGGTGCTACCACAGACCCTCGCCCAGGCATTGCCTCGGCAGTGCTAGCTGCCGCTGCCCGAAGCCACGCAGGGAAGTGCACGCTGCACTGCGGCAGCACAGCAGTCTGGATGACAGCACGCCAGTTCTTGAGATCATGACCTGTCTGGTTTAATAAGTAGCATAGGTACAGTCTAAGAGGCAAACACTGAGGTGGCATTTCTCACGCTTGCAAGTAACCTATAACATACTGTTTGCCTACCAGACGGACTTCGAAGTTGCCCAAGCTGAAATAAGACCAAGTCAGCTATTCAGAAGTCCAACTTCAGTAGTTTGCAATATACATTCAAGAAACATGGCATAATTAGTAACAGTTTTTGCAGAAACCACAACTAAACCAAATGAGAAAGCATTTCCAGACGTGACAGAACTCCAGAGTTTTCTGGATACAGCAGCCTTCCAACAAAAGGTAGGCAGCACAAAGCTGGCCGCACTTCTGCACTAGGCATGAAGCTCACGTAGCTGGTTTCTCTATGCTATGCCCTCAGGTATGTGAAACAGCAACCTACAGCCTATTCCATGCTCCGTAATTCCATATGAAAACCACCAGTAACGGCAGACTTGCTGCTCAGTGGCATCCAACATCCACTGCGTCAGAGCTGGAGAGAGGTTGTGGCACTGAGCTGCAGCAGCCCCTTCGGTAGGAGCTTGTTTGAAGGCTCACAAAGACCCAGCCGAAACCTCATGTTGCAGCCATTTCACCGTGTCACAAGACTTCAACCATCTCCTCTTCCTGTGACACACACTGCTGTCTCCTGAACAAGGGAAACTGGGAGAAACCTGGTCACAAGCGAAAACAATCCGTGCTTCTGCAGTCATTTCTGCCCAAGGGCACACATTTTCATACAGCAGAGAATAAGAATACAGAAGACCGAGTTGCAGATTAAATCATATTGCTTTGGCAATTACTCCTTTTCTCTTTCTTTTGCTGTCTCTTTTTCGCTTCCCCCCCCCCAAAAAAAAGGGGGGAAGAAAACATCGGTTCCTAGAACTACCGAGGTCTTTTAATGATTATATTTTATGAGTTGATATGTTGCCTCGCGCATGCTGCTGGATTTTTTTTTTAATGTACGAGATGCACGCACAGAAACTCCGTATAAATGTTAATTACCTTTACAGTGTTTTTCCAGTGGTGGAATAAAGTACTAAGATAACAGTTTCACAATGCAGCAAGCATGTAGATAACATTATCTAAACACTTTCTGTGTTACAGACTTATTATCTCAACACTTCCTCAGTTGTCACCAACAAAACCTCTTGCCAAGGCTAATATATGCCTCACTCTGGAGATTCTCTCCCTGATCCCGTCTCTAACAACCTCCTATTCTTTTCTCCGTATAAATGTATGCACAGGCTGACCCGCTCGCCTGGGGGGATACTGGAGTTTATCCTTCAAATGGATACATCAATCTGCAGCACGACAGGGCTAACAGCAGCACGAACGCCTCCAAGAAGTCAAGGGGAAACTGCTGCACATCACATTAGCTAACATTTTGAGGAGTAATTATATTGTAGTCTTTCTACGTACAAGACCTGCTTCCAGCTTTTGCTGGAGGAAAGGTCACGTACAACGTACCTAACCTTTAATACAAACACAGAACAAATCGCTCTGCATTTTCTGCACTGGCTGTTTATGAGGTCTTAGATTAAGATAGTCCCATGTTTGTTTTCTTTTAATGACCTTAATAAAGATGGACTGGACTATACACAGAACAAGCTAACAGGGCTTACACATTGTAAGTAAATTATACTGTGACGGCGCTCAACCTTAGCAGGAGAGGAGTTTTCACTTCAGGAAAGAAGATCACTGAGCTATTGCCACTCCACTTCCTGCAGGGAGGAACGTGTTCTGCAATAACAGCCATCTCATTCTGTCCCTGAAACCTATACCAATAAAGAAATACGCATATTTTTACAATACATTAAGGCAGTGTTTAATATTGAGTTTGTTTCTTATTAATGGATTATTTAAAATGTGTAAGGAGCTCCTCCAGTGTACTGGCATCATGAGATTTTCTTCCATGTACAACTGAAGTAGCAGTTTTATTCCTGTGATTCTCAACAAAATACTACACCGTAATAGGTGAAAATATCCCATAAATACTCACAATAAAAAATATCTTTTTCTGTATCAAATAACTGTTGCATGTTGAACATGGAAATTTATTGATTTATGACTAGCTGCACATGTGTATATAATGTGGCTTGTCAAACTACGCTGTTCTGATCAAAAATTTGCTTCTCATTATTTTTAAGATGAACCGAAGTAACTCCTACACTGCTGAAATAATCCAAACTAACACAACATCCCTGAAAAATTAAATTAGGCAGCAGGCTGCCATGAACGCTGCTATGTATTTCTTCCCTATACGTGCAGGGACAAATCCTACTCTTCCCGTCAGTCAATACCAAAGGCAACATGGAGTAAGGAGGAAGGCCAAAAGCCCCTGGATCAAGGTCAACGTTTATCCTCATATCATATTTGTGGGAATACAGGACAATGACACATGGCACAAAAAGGTTGGTCGATACATCTCCTAACATAGAAATAAACCAGTTCAAATCAGAGTATGGCAATGCAGGTTTTCTTAATTAACACTTCACGACTAGAAGCACAACCCATCCAGAGCAACTTGACGCGATTCCTGCTCTGCAAATGCGATGCTATTCTCCTCTGTAACAGGATGCCATCTGCGGATCAGACTACAGGAACCCAAAGCACTAGGAAATAGGTGAAGACTATGTGCATCTTCCTGCTAACCATTAAAACTTACAAACACTTAAGGTACTTCAGGGTAGGGAACATACTGTCTACAGACAAGATCAGATAAACATCGTGTCCTTCTAACAGAAATTCAGATCACTTAATTTCATGTGCTGAATTACAATTTATTAATAAAATCTATTTTTTACTAAAACTAATCAATACCAGATAAAATTGCCAAAGCAAAGAGAGAGGTCTCATGGATCTATAAAATAAAATTTCTGCATTGAAATCACGACCAATGGCCTTCCCTTAGCAGCAGCTAAATGATGTAGTCAGCACTGTACCACAACGTATAGCTCGAGGCACTAAGGATTACTGAATCCATTTTTTTTTACATTTATGTTACACTTCAGAATAGTGCTGATTTAGGACTACAACTATTTTGAATTATTTAAAAAGTCAGTGCCAAAAAGTGACCCTGCAAGTTTGTCGTATTCATTATGAATATTAATTCACTGTGCTAAGGCACCGGATCCTGCCCTATTCAGGAAACACAGAAGCTGTTGTGACCGTATTTCTATCGTAATACAGGATATAGCCTCTACAATAAAACACAAAAGCACACCAAAAAAAGAAACATGAAGGTTACTAAAGGCGCATTCAGGTTAATGCTGAAATAAACACACATTTTTCACTGGAAATTCCGAGCTTCTTCAGGTATCTGTCCTCAACAAAAATCAGGAACATGCTCATCTCTGTACCAGTATTACCAGTTCTTCTAGAAACAACAGCACCAGCTGGTAATAACTACAAAACAAATTAACTAGAAAATTGTCAGAATGGATGCAATCTTTCTTGCTTTAGCGTAATCAAAATACCAACTTCAGGAAAAAATGCATATAAAACTTCTGGAATCACTGCTGCTGTCAGCCTTCTGACATCTCTCCTTGTCTGAATCACTGTGTTTTCACACAATGTTTGAAATGGACTCCTTGGAAAATTCTAGAAGATCTAATAACCTTTAAGATAGTAATGCAGCCAGATAAACACATCTGTTCAAAGTGACATATAATATTCACGGCACACAAATATGTTACATCCTAAGTTACACGTGGTATCTCCAAAAAAGCCCCCTCTCTGTGCTGTTAGTCTTAGCATTTTATTAAACACCATACGGGCATAAAACCACCTCAGAACTGTCATGAGCAGTTGTGCTCTAGAGATCAGGACTGAAGAAAATCCTTTGGAATATTAATAACCTAAAACTCCAGAACAAGCCTGACTAGCACTGATGGAGGTTTGCCAACCAGCTATTCGATTTTTTCAGCCTAAGGCATAAACTGACCTTTTCTTAACAGCTCAGTACTGCACCGTTTAAACCCCAGGTCTCCTTAAATTTAAGCTTTCCTTGGTAATTTTATCACAGATAATACAGCTATCAATTCTTTCGTCTCACACAGTGAGCTACAGTAGAACCACTGACGGGCACAGCTGCACAACGATTCATCTGGGGGTCACAGACCCACATATGGCTGAAGCTTCCCCTCATCCCCCATAAAGATACTTTCAGTGGTCATAAAGTGGGTAAAAATATCAACCTTTACGTTACTATTAATACCGGGCAGCTATGTGGCCAGCCAGTCCCGCCACCTCCGCTCTGCCGTGCAGAGCCCTCGCAGCCCTCCGGAGCAGGGGGAAGCGCAAGGGCGATGGCGGCAGGTTCCCCGTTCCATGTGGGACAGGCACCAGCGCGTATTGAACCAGGCACTCTGGGGAGTCTGGAGGAGGAAAACAAGACGACTTCTTTCACGTGAAGTTAGCGTAGTTCTCCAGGCTACACCCTGTTGTATGTTACACTAGTTGTATGTTAAGTCAAGGTAGTGCTGTAATCACGTTCAGCTTACAGACAGAAGAATATTTAACACACAGGTTCGTAAGAGTATCAAACCATGTTTACTTTAGGAGATCATTTTCACACACTCCTACTATTCGAGGAGTAAAGCCACAAGTTGCCGCCAGTCCCTTAGTAAGCGTGTTAGACAATTCTTTTCTTTTCTATGTCCTTGTTGCGCAGATTCACTCACAGCCACAGATAAGTTTGTCACCGCACCTTTGCTCTGTACTCCACCTGATTCAGAACTGCACCTTTCTGAAAAGATTGTTAACATGGGACAATACAGAATTCCTTTTACTACAAAATATCAAAAATTACGTAAATTCTGTCTTGATGGTCACATCACAATTAGCTCTGAAAGCTAAAAATTTAAGGTGTTTGAGAATGTTTTGCCTTACAATAGCTTTGATCTCAAGAGCAATTTGTTAGAAATGACTGCTCTCAACACCTCTGTAACTTGAAAGAATACTGTGAAGTATGTAAGCATCACTGTATGTGTTTTTACAAGGCTACTGTATAATTACGTATGCAAAGCCTGAATTCCCACATTATTTGGTTATACGACACACGTGGCTCTCTTCGTACAAATAACATAGCTCTGAGTTTTTGAGTAACCAACAAAACATCTTCCCACTGTGGGACCACCTAGCTGAAACAACTACCACAGCACCGTTCAAACATGGCTAGAGAGAACTAAAAAACTAAAATACATGAGAACAAAACCAGCTGTCAACCACCCTACAACAACTCTTAACTACAAGATATAAAGTACAAGGGGAAACCACCCATGAACATAAGATGATTCTCGGATTGCTAGTGGCATGAGGGGAAAAAAGTGAACGTCCTGGTTTCGGCTGGGATAGAGTTAATTCTCTTCCCAGTAACTGGTAGAGTGCTGTGTTTTGGATTTAGCATAACATTGGTAACACACGGATGGTTTTGGTTGCTGCTAGGCTGTGCTTATTCTACGTCGAGGACTTTTTCAGCTTCCCATGTGCTGCTTTCCATGTTCCTGCACTGTGCATCTCTCATTTTGTATCTTCTATTATTACTTTCATTATTATGTCTTCCTTTGCTGTCCTATTAAACCAGGAGCTTTGCTTCCCCCCCCCCCGATTCTCCTCCCCCCCC
>Ga0065711_1001837_pt1 | contig 38857 bp, 16 predicted proteins | sample Hoacrofraction12_FD_59098 | JGI IMG/M metagenome (GOLD analysis project Ga0065711, IMG submission 59098) | Hoatzin crop microbial communities from Cojedes, Venezuela - Epithelial fraction 12 v2 (version 2) | ecosystem: Host-associated > Birds > Digestive system > Esophagus > Crop | place...
CGAGGGGACCTAATAAATGTTTATAAATATCTGAAGGGTGGGTGTCAGGAGGATGGGGCCAGACTCTTTTCAGTGGTGCCCAGTGACAGGACAAGGGGCAATGGGCACAAACTGAAGCACAGGAAGTTCCCTCTGAACATGAGGAAGAACTTCCTCACTCTGAGGGTGACGGAGCACTGGAACAGGCTGCCCAGGGAGGTTGTGGAGTCTCCTTCTCTGGAGATATTCAAGACCCGCCTGGACAAGGTCTTGTGTAGCCTGCTGTAGGTGACCCTGCTTCCGCAGGGGGGTTGGACTAGATGACCCACAGAGGTCCTGTCCAGTCCCCAACATTCTGTGATTCCGTGGTTCTGTGATGCATGGAATTCTTTGAGAAGGTGGGGTTCCTTAAGCTGTTCTGTTCAGGAGCCTGGCAAGAAAGAGTGTCAAGGAGACATCTACACTGCTTTTGGACCAGATTTCTTCTCTTTCTGGGAAGGTAATAACTTCTTTTTAAACCTAGTCTCTGTGTAAACTCCTGCAATATTTAGTTCTATAAGCAAATTTGACTTTTAAATGTGCATCCTGTACAGGTCTTGAAAATTTGTAAGCCAATTGAATGGTTTTACCTTTGTTTTGAATAAGTTTCAGTCTCCTAAAACATGTAGTTACTTTTAATCCTAATCTGACAGGTAATTTATGTGCTATCATAATTCAGCTTTTTTTTTCAGCAAAAGGCAGGTGTGTGTGCAGCTCAGAAAATTTATCTAGCTAGTCTGAAGTGGCAAGCTTTTTTATTTTACATGTGCATATTCTGTGTTTCCATTCTGATTTTGGATAAGAAGAGCTCTGGAAACATTTACAAGCCTATCTTTTCTTTTTCTTTTCTGCCCCTGGAATGATAGTATGATTATTCATAGCCACAATATGAGTTTGAAGATGTTTTTCCTGAATTTTTAAGGTAATGTGTGCTCGTTTAGGAAAGTTTTCTGGTGTGTATAAAATAAATCTGTGCCAAACAAAACAGAGCCTGCAAAGTGAAAATACTGACAAAATTACAACGAATAACTTAAGTTCTTTATTTACTGTGGAGTTGGTATTCCATTATCCAGCTGTATGTTTAATCTTCAGCTTGGTCTTTAGGTTTTTAGTGATTTTTTTTCTCTGCTGCCACTCCATTCTCCGTTATGCTTAGCCAGAAAAGAAGTAATTTTTCCAATGCTGTTCCAAAAGTATCTTGTGGAATAGTTTTATATTGGTAAATATCCCAGTTAATTTTCATTTTACTTGAGGATACTGAACTCTTGGTCAAAGATCTTTTTCAGTCTAAGAGCTTGCATGTCTACTAGTTCCTTTAAAGAAAAAGCCAAAACCAGTTAAAACATGGTCTCAGGCTACTATTTAGAGTCTGCATATAGAATCATCGAATGGTTTGAGTTGGAAGGGACCTTATAGATCATCTAGTTCCAACCCCCTTGCCATGGGCAGGGACACCTTCCACTAGGTCAGATTGTTCAAAGCCCAGTCCAGCCTGGCCTTGAACACTTCCAGGTAGAGGGCATCCACAGCTTCTCTGGGCAACCTGTTCCAGTGTTTCACCACCCTCATGGTGAAGAATTTCCTCCTTGTACCTAATTTAAATCTACGTTCTTTTAGTTAAAAACTATTACCCCTTGTCCTATCGCTACATGCCCTTGTAAAAAGTCCCTCTCCAGCTTTCTTGTAGGCCCTTTCAGGTAGGCTGCTGTAAGGTTTACCTGGAGCCTTCTCTTCTCCAGGCTGAAGAGCCCCAACTCTCTTAATCCTTCCGCAGAGGAGAGATGCTCCATCTCTCTGATACGTTTTGTGGCTCCTCTGCACCTCCTCCAACAGATCCATGTCTTTCCTGTGCTGAGGGCTCCAGAGCTGGATGCAGGACTCCAGGTGAGGTCTCACCAGAGCAGAGTAGAGGGGCAGAATCCCCTCCCTCGACCTGCTGGCCACGCTGCTTTTGATGCAGCCCAGGGTATGGTTGCCTTTCTGGGCTGCGAGTGCACACTGGTGGCTCATGTCCAGCCTTTCGTCTATCAGTACCCCCAAGTCCCTCTCCTCAGGGCTGCTCTCAGTCCATTCTCTGCCCAACCTGTATTTGTGCTTGGGATTGCCCCAACCCATGTGTAGGACTTTGCACTTGGCTTTGTTGAACTTCATGAGGTTTGCACAGGCCCACCTCTCAAGCCTGTCACGGTCCCCCTGGATGGCATCCCTTCCGTTTAGTGAATCAACTGCATCACACAGCTTGGTGTTGTCAGCAGACTTGCCAAGGGTGCACTGAATCCCACCGTCCGTGTCACCGACAAAGGTGCTAAACAGTGTCGATCCCAATACCAGCCCCTAAGGAGTGCCACTCGTCACTGGTCTCCACTTGAACATCAAGCTGTTGACCACAATTCTTTGAGTGCGACCATCCAGACAATTCCTTATCCACTGAGTGGTCTATCAGTCAAATCCATGTCTCTCCAATTGTGACACAAGGATGTCGTCTGGGACAGTGTCAAATGCTTTACACGAGTCCAGGCAGATGATGTCGGTTGGTCTTGCCTTATCCACCAGCACTGTAACCCCATCATAGAACATGAATGGAGTGTTTCCAATGTAACAATTTCCTGTAGGGATTTTTTTTCAGTCTACCTACTAGAAATATTATGCATTTGTAGGCTTTTCTAATAGCTTTAAAAGCATTTTATTATTGCTTGAGTATTCAAATACTTGTGTGTTTTTCGATTAGTGCTTATTGGCCTGAAATTTACATATAGACATAAACATAGTCCAGTATCTGATTATTTGAAAAGGATAACAGGTAGGGAGGAAAAAAATTACATGATATCAAAGGAACGCAGAGTCACTGATGCAACTATATCTTTGAATTTTCTTTTCATTCTGGATACCGCTCTACAGAAGAGTTTTTAGCCAGATTATTGGAAGACTTGTAATAGGTAACATATACCTGTTTATGTAGGAAATAGAAATTCAGCAGTTATTGATCTCTCAACTGGAGCAAAAAATAAGCACAATTTTTACAGCTTCTGTGTCAAATGCTATTCTGTCTTGGTTGGTGTGAATGAAAGAAGTGATGAGTAAAGATGTTTTTCTTCAACTGAAGTACATTTGAAATATTGCAAAATCAGTAGCTCAGGAATTAAATGTAAAATAGGTTTCAGTAATATTGCATGTATTGTATTTGCTCGCATTATTTAGGTAGGAGCTTTATTTACATTACCATGTAATGTAAGCAGTGTAGTGATCCCATCCCCTGCCCAGCTGAGTACCAAGAAATGGAAGGAATATATGGCTAAGAAACCAAAGGTCATTACTGGTAAGTAAAGGGGAGATGACTACAGGTGTATTTTGTTGTGGTTGTATCTAAATGTGTATGTATATACAGATATACATGGTGGGGTTTTTCTGTGCATTTGGAATGCCCTTTTTTCTCCAATGAAATGGAGTCGGTGATTGTAATCTTTATTAACACAGAAGATTTTGGGGAATGTGAATTCAGCTATGCAGAATTGTTGTAGAGGAAAATTGAATATAACATCATGGTGACCTTTAAGGAAACAATGTGCACCTCGTTAAACCATTTCTGTGTCCTGTCTGTCAGCTAAGATGCAGCTTGCACATACCTTTGTAAGGTGATTGTGTGATCCGTGGGTAAAGAGGTTTGCTTCTGCAGGTGGAAATACGGTATGCTTCACCTAGATTCTTCTGTTCTCACTTAAGCATTTCCAGAGGTTCTTCAGTGCACTTGCATTTAGTTTCAGCCTCTTCCCAGGAGAATACAGAACGTCAGGAAATGCCGAACGCTTCCATTCACCAGAGAGCCAGTGTGCTTAACTGGCGATTGGGAATAGGCCCCTTCTTCCTGATGGGGCTGTGCTGATGGCAGCTGACTCCCCTTACACAGTGTGCTAATGCTTAGAAATGTTATTCAGGAAGTGAGAGAACAGAATCATGCAGATGAAGACAGGGTGGAGTTTCCCAGTCAGACAGTATTTTAGGTGAGATATATTCACCTTTATATGCTGCCTTGCAAGTGGAGGCACTGTAAGAGTAGTGATAGTGAGGTTTGTAGGGACCAAAAACATCAGGCTAAAAGGAGCTTGGTGATAGCCCAGTGCTTAAAGTGCTTATCTAGGGCAGGATAAGATACAGGATTCTGTCTTATTACGTGATTTGGTTGTTTATACAGTGGTCTAAGTATATAATTCTTACGGATTCCAAGGAACAGTGACTCCTGTTGCCTGCTGAAGGTATTGTTTGTAAACGAGTATGCAGATGAGGACGGCTGACAAAGACTGATGCTCTTTCAGGTTTTGGGATAGGCAAAAATTTGAGAGGAATTAGGAATAGCCATGTAACAGGGCAAGAAGCTGAATTCTTGTGAGTGAGGCTGTCTGTATCTAGATTCAAAATTATGCGCATGTTTGGAGGTGGTAGAGCAGAGCAGAGAGGGTGTAATTATAGGAACGATCACAGCAGCAGCATTTACAGTGTATTGGAGAGATACTGCTAATGCAGTCAGATGAGCGCAAGATGCCTGCAAGATCTCCTTTGCCCGATAGTTCAGTGGAAGGGTTTTATACAAGTATTAACTGTAATGTGATTAGTAATATGCAATAGGTTATTAGGCCTCTTGAGCAAAACTTTGAGTAGGAGGAGAAACATGGCCATTTAGACATATTTGCTCATTTAGCTGAAAACTTTTCTAGTGGCTACCGCTAATCTGACTATACTAAGGATTTGCAAGCAACGATCTCTTCGGTCAATGGGAACGTGCAATTCTCTGAATTGGTAGTTGTCAAATACTAGGTAAGATTAAAATGAGAAATAAAAGCTTGCCCATGAGGAATGAACTTTGAGATGCCAAGGTAAACTGGAAGGGGAAAATATTTCAGATTGCTAGGTGAATGGGGAACAGGATAATAGTGAAAGAGTGTCTGGAATCTTTTAGCTTTCTTGTTCCTTTCTTCCTTTTTTTCTTGAGTTTATATAGTTTATATATAGAGATAGTGGGATTTGCCATCTCTTCCCTTCCCCCTACAACATAAACTTTTCAAGAAACATTGGAATACTTTATATTTAAAATATGTAGTACAAAAAACCGGCAAGCTCTTCTTGAGTTATTTATTGAGATAGTACTGCAAATATCTTGTGAAGTGATTTGACCTTTAAAACTTAGTACCTTAAGAAGTATTCATTCTCTCAATTTCTACATCTACCGAGGTGCTAAAAAATGGGTTTTTTTGTGTAGGCAGATAGCAAGCCCATCCTTTTAATGTTACTACTAATTCCTACGTTAATTTATTTTCAGAACTGCATACTATATGCGTGTGATTTTAAAATAGAATGTGTTTATCTCTCGGCCAGGCTATGCACAAGTGTAAAGCAGTAAGCAAAACTCATATTAATAATGCAGCTTCCCTGGGAAAAGCGTGTACAATATTGCCTCTTTCTTCTCCAGGTACATGTTCTTCCAGCGAACATTTACCATTATTTCAATCCACATATGCAAAAACGCCTTGTTTTACGTAGCAGAACCAGAAGATACCTAGCACAGTGTTTGCCTAACTCTTCATTGTTTCACGGTGGAAATATAACTTAGCCAGTTGAAGACTGGCCTTTGACTAAGACCAATTAAGGAAGTTCCCCTGGCTGGCGGTGAGAGTTGCCAGATGCACGTTGGAGCCTGCATTAGAAAGCTGGCCTCACTGTGTTCACAGCAGTTTGGTGCTGGTAACGTGCTAGTTTTAAGCCAGCAGCGTAGTCCAACTCGTCTTTGCTGCTGTAGCTTGCTTTTTTTGCGTGTTCTTCAGTTTTTGGCTGTAGTTTAAGGGGTAAATACCAGCTGTAGTTAGTGTGTCTCCTAAAAACATGTTTTTAGGATTTCTCACAGAAGAGAGCAAGTGAAAGAATTTTGATGGCAGGTTATAGCTCATTTTAAAGCTGTTTTCCTGACAGTGTTTCACAGTTATGTCCTGGTGTTTTTTAAGTTCCAGAAATTGAACTGAAAGGAGAATCTTGCCGATATTATTTCTTGCTACAAGGCAATGGCTCTGGAGGATGTAAAGCAACCTTGATTCATGCAGCTAGCCAGATCAATGGTACAGCCGCTCTTGCTGCAGTAAATAGAAAGCTAAAGACAAAAGAAGAAGAAACAGAATCAGGTAAGAGTTATTACTTATTTGTTGAAGAGTATCTGAGTGCAGGCAAACGCTACTAAAATTTATATGTCACTTTTATTCATTCCAGCCTGTGTTAAAAGGGAGAAAACAAGGAGAAACATTACATTTTTATGAATATTCTTTCATCGATGTTTTTTCGAATTGATAAAAAATATAATAAGAGCTTATTTATTCACACAATTTGCTACTGCCATATTTTAAAAACCAACTACATACAGTTGTAGTCAGTCATTTCTCATAACTGTGATTAGTTGTAAATATTTTAATATACAGAGGCATCCAGGTAATATTAATGCAAATCAAATTTGCAGAAATTAAAATTTTTAAAGTATGGATTGTTGGTGTAATGGCTGACCAGCCTGTTTCACTGATGATTTAAAATAAAAACTGCAAGGCCAGCAGGCAAGTTGAATTTCATGATGATGTCTTCAGTTACCTGGCGGATGACCATATTACTGCAGGGTGATTAGGATATGGGCTGTCAGATGATCAGCTGCTCCACTGGGTAAGAGCATGTATGTAGACATTTATCATAGAATAGTTGTCCTGTTACAACTACACGTACTAGATAACTCTGCTAATTTGTGTATTTGCTCTCAGTAACACTCACAACGAAAAAGAGCACAGTGACCTGCATCTTACCCTCTTATTTGATTATTACTGAAATAAATCTGTGTGCGGTGTGACTGACTGCTTACCATTTGTCCCAATTAAAATCCCATTACTGTGGTGACGGGAGACTGAAAGTCCTTGACCACATGCTAGGAGAAAACTTTTCTTTCCTGGTATCAAAATTACGATTTTTTTACCTTCTTTAAATGTCAGTCATGTTAATTGTGTTGTCATTATATTGCTTTTGTACCGAAATTCAAGAATACTGGTCACACATCTATTCCAATTTATCCACCTGGTGTCTGGATTAAATTATAATTAATTTCCTTTTTTTTTTTTTTAATTTTGATTAGCCATATTTGAAAGTCTGGTTCTTTCCTTTGAATATGAAATTTGTATGTCTGCTGGTTTTGTGTCTTTTTTAAGAAGTAATGACTCGGTGTATCCAAAGTAATATGAGAGAATCTAAATAATAGATTTCTCCTAATCTGTACAGGCTTTCGTATTGCTGACTTTATCAAGTCTCTGCCACATTTTTGTGGAGAGGAGATTGTACAGAAAGAAAAGCAACTGTGTCGTCTCCAAGTGTTTGCCTTGAAGGAATATCTCAGTAAGTAATGAGGAGAGCACTGGTAGTTCTCAAGCGAGTGTTTAAAAGGTCTTAATTTCTGACTGAATGTGACAGCTCACCTGACCAGTGGGTTGATCACTTTGTGAAGAAAAATGTGGAGCTTTAAAAAGAAACTTATAGTATACCCATGATTGTATGTCAGATAATGACTTAGATATTGAGGAAAAGAGAATGCTGAACTTAAAGTTGGGGGGTGTTTGTTACACTAAGACTTTGAAAGTTTGAGCATAGTTTTGGAATAATTCTGTGGTAATTAACTTTTTTCTCTGCTCTTATTTTTAAAGCTGCTTTTCCCCAAAAAAATCTTATTGCTGGATGTACCTTCTACAAAAATAAGAATTCTGTTTTATAATTTTCCATTTTTATTTTATTTTATTTTATTTTATTTTATTTTATTCTTTCTTGCAAAAGTCTTGAACAGCAGAGGAGAAGTATGCATTGGAAATTTGTTACATTTATCTTGATACATCATTCATAATAATAACTGAAATATCCTCCTCTGTAGATTTTCATGACTTTGCAGAGAAATACTTTTGACTGTCCTGCTTTTTTCTAAGACCATTGCTGAAAGAGACTCAATTAAAACAAAAAACGCTTCTGAGAGATTGACTAGATTATTGAAAATGGCATACCGTGAAGAGAATTTAAGTGTATTATCATTAACAGAATACCAGCTTAAGGAAAATAAGATTTCTGCTAATCGTCTTGTCTTCCACCCCTCACCCTACCAACTGGCAGTCCTTCTCAGATTCCTCTCTACTTATTCCTGAGGTTGGGGCTGCTTTGGATTTTGTGCTTTAGTTTATTTCGAGTGGGCTGCTCTTTTCCATTGGGATGAAGGCTGAATAGGAGTGGTTGGGATTTGCTAGTCATCCAAAATCGTATCAGAATTACCTGACCCTTGGTGTTCTGACCAAAGAGACGGGAACAGATTGTCTGTGATGTTGGAGCCACACTGCTGCAACAGCAGTGAAAATAAGACGAGTAGGAGGCTCTGCAGGCTGGAGCTTTTCGTGTTCAGGCTCAGCAAGTCCAGGTGTTCATCTCTACTCGGAAATGCACATATACAGAAATGAAAGGTGATTCACATGTGGCTTCAGCTATTCTCACTGCTAAATTTTTTTTACTTGCCTATGGAATAACCACCTGTGCCTTGCTTAAGGGTACAGTAGTAAGTGTCAAGTTACCGTACTTGCATTATTGTTTTGGGGTGGGGAGTTTTTTGTTATTTTTTAACAGGTTCCAGTTGTTCTTTGTTACTTAGCAAGTGCAGTAGCTTTTCTTTCTTTCTCTTTCCTTTTATAGAGAGAAAGGAATTGACCGGGCAGCCTCCAGTTATTTCTACTGAGGAGTTCAAAAACATGTTAGAACTTACAAGAGAATGTTTTTTGGACCTGTGCAACACCAGTCTTCCTAAACCTGTTCTAGAGAAGGTTGCCAGTGAAACTAGGTCATGCACTGTGATCTCTGGTAAGAATCATTATTTGGAAAATACACTGCTTATTCTCTTTTGATGTGTTTTCATACCTGTTGTTCACTAAAAGAAGGAGAGTCTTTTACCAAAACAGGGGAAAAATGGAAGCTTTCTAGGCTTTTTTTTCTAACTGAAATTACCCTTGCATTAACTATTTCCTTTCTTTTCCTTAACAAAAAAAAAATAAAAATGCAGAAAACGTTTCTGATTACTGCACCAGGCAGGTTGTCCTTATATTTTATACTTTTATATATAGATAAAGGAATATGTACATACATATAGGTAGATAAAAGGAGTAGAACATCTAGATAGATAAGAGGAGTATATATGCAGATATATATTTCTTTAAAGAATAAGATTCTTTACTTCTGTTAAGGGTTATCCATCATATATTCCTTACAGAATCTGATTTAATGGAGCTAGATCCAATGGAGTGGCCAGAAAGACATGTTCTTCAGAATTTGGAAAACTCTGAAAAAAGCAAACAAAAAATGAGGTAATGGTTAAATATGGGAGATTTTCTTTGTAGTGGCCATTGAACATCTCTCTAGAGGAACTGTATATGTTGATAGCCATTTTGTAAACAGTTTTTAAATATATTCATAAGCTTTCGGAGGAAACATTGCTTAATGCTAAAACTAAGTTTCTGTCAATTTCCAAAGGTGTATTTTCTTGGTATTTATAGTAGTATTGTTTTGAATTTTTTTTTAATTGACAAAATGTAGCTGAAAATGAGCTAAAAGTAACATAGTTCCAAAACTAAATTACCAAAATGGCACTACTAGAAAATAGTAGCTATAGTAGAAAAACATAAAAAAGCTTTTTTTTTCCCCCCAACACGCGTAGAAAGATAGTACAGCGGTTTTTGTCAGCATGTACAATGTGTTTCTAATCTCCTCATATTTCCTAAATAGTCAAGACATAGTATCAGATCTCAAATAATTTTGAAGGTCCTATTGGTTTTATGTTTGAAATCTATATTTAGTTTTCTTTTTCCTTCAGTGCTATTTGAGTGAAACCTGTAGTAGACCTTTGTGTCACTTAGTAGAGCCTATTGATTTCAGTTTAGTTCTCGCTTTTGTATAAGACTTAATGATCTTTGCTGGGTCTTAACATTTTTGCTGACAGACCGTTAGAGTCAGGTGTCCAATTGCCTTTTTCTTAGTCACGTCCAGCCCCTGTCTGTCTTTAAAATACCATCGTTGGCCATGGCTTAGATTGGAGTTCTGCATGTCAGAAATTCTCACGTGCAATATCTGCGTTTGCATGGCTATTATTATTATTGGCTTTTGTTTCTTAAATAGGTAAAATTCTTCCTTCTAATCAGCTTTTGAAAAGCTTTCTGAAGGACCTTTCTGTTTCATAGTCAGTTAGTGTTTATTTAATTGTATTCGGAACTGGTTATCTTCTCCTTATATTGAATCAGCGTACAGCATGTTGCTTAACAGTAAAGAGTGATCTTTGTTATACTTGAGTGAAGACACTAAAACAAATAGAGTTGAGAGTTGCATACAGTAGTGGCTTTTTGGTTCCTTTGCTGAATATTGTATGTCTCTTTTTTCTTAAATGGGGATTAATTTTTGATTTTACAGGTCCATAAATAGACAAAAGGGATGAATAATGTTCTTACTCTGTTGTATTTCATAACTAAGCTATAAAATCTTCAAGAAATTGCTTTCTTCAGTAGGATGGTAGAGAATTTGCATCAAATATAATTTATCATATATCATAACATTCATGTAAATGTTCAAGGAGCAACCTTGTTCATCTTACTTTGGAAATACATTTAATTGCTCCAGACTAGCGATGGTGGGGTTTTTTTTTTTAATGCAATGAGATTACTACAGTGAAAAGAAAAAAAAAAACCTTGGATTGGTCTTTTTTTTGTTTCCTTTTTTCAGAGTTTCTATGTTTGCACAGTCATCTGAGCAACTGCTGGGGCATGAAGATAGCCAGAGGGAGTCACTGACGTTGCTCGATGCTAAAGAATTACTGAAATATTTCACACCAGAGGGGCTACCAGTTGGTGATCTTCAGCCACTACAAATTCCCAAACGGTATGAATCCGGCATATTAAAACCACTGAAGTCCATACTCGGAACTGATGTAGGGGAATGTGAACGACTGAATGAGAGTCTTAGAATGGCCTAACTGGATCTGAGTTTGCAACTTGCGACATCCTTGCATCACCTGCCTGCCAGTGAGATCAATGGTTGTGGTCCTCCAGTCTGTCTTGCTATTTAGTTCTTTCAAAGTCTGCAGTGGCCAGATGTTGGTCCTATGCATTTAAATAACCAGATAATCACCTGATGTGCAAAGGTGTGCCAGTAGACCTTTGCCATGGGTCTCCTACAAGCTGCCGCCACCATACGTGTACATTTCCAAACGAGCCTTTCTAGCAAAGCAGAAGTTATGACCAGGTGACCCGCCTAGTGGATGAGGGAAAGGCTATGAATGTTGTCTGCCTGGACTTTAGTAAGGCCTTTGACACTGTTCCCCACAGCATCCTCCTGGAGAAACTAGCTGTCGGTGATTTGGATGAATGGCCGAACGCAGAGAGTGGTGGTGAATGGAGTTAAATCCAACTGGTGGCCGGTCACGAGTGGTGTCCCCCAGGACTCAGTTTTGGGTCGGGTTTTGTTTAACATCTTTATCAATGATCTGGTTGAGGGGATTGAGTGCTCCCTCAGTAAGTTTGCAGATGACACCAAGTTGAGTGGGAGTGTCAATCTGCTCAAGGGTAGGAAGGCTCTGCAGAGGGAGCTGGGCAGGCTGGATCGATGGGCCGAGGCCAACTGTATGAGGTTCAACAAGGCCAAATGCTGGGTCCTGCACTTGGGTCACAACAACCCCATCCAACGCTACAGGCTTGGGGAGGAGTGGCTGGAAAGCTGCCCAGCAAAAAAGGACCTGGGGGTGTTGATTGACAGCCGGCTGAGCATGAGCCAGCAGTGTGCCCAGGTGGCCAAGAAGGCCAACGGCATCCTGGCTTGGATCAGGAATAGTGTGGCCAGCAGGAGTAGGGAGGTGATCGTGCAGCTGTACTCGGCACTGGTGAGGCCGCACCTGGAGTACTGTGTTCAGTTTTGGGCCCCTCACTACAAGAAGGACATTGAGGTGCTGGAGCATGTCCAGAGAAGAGCAACAAGGCTGGTGAAGGTTACGAGGAGCAGCTGAGGGAGCTGGGGCTGTTTATTCTGGAGAAGAGAAGGCTGAGGGGGGACCTTATTGCTCTCTACAACTACCTGAAAGGAGGTTGTAGTGAGTCAGGTGTTGGTCTCTTCTCCCAGGTAACTAGCAATAACTAGCGATAGGATGAGAGGCAGTGGCCTCAAGTTGCATCAGGGGAGGTTCAGATTGGATATTAGGAAAAATTTTTTTACTGAAAGAGTGGTCAGGCATTGGAACAGGTTGTGCAGGGAAGTGGTTGAGTCCCCATCCCTGGAGGTGTTCAAAAAATGTGTAGGCGTGGCACTTCAGGGTATGGTTTAGTAGGCATGGTGGTGTTGGGTGGATGGTTGGACTTGATCTTGGAGGTCTTTTCCAACCTATGATTCTACTGTGGCAGAACGTGAATTTTATTGGTGTGATTTCTGTCATTCAGTGGAGGGGCGACTAGGTGGGAACGCAAATAAAGTGTAAAACAGGCAATAGCTGAGCCTATTGAGCTGTGTTTGTCTCGTGTCATGCTGTTCCAGCATTTCTATCTGTAGTCTTATGTGGTAAAGTGCTCCTTAAAGGAAGGTTGTGTACTCTGACTGCTTTGTAAGAATTCATCCTTATCGTGTCCGCTGGTGCTAGTGTGTTAACCACTGCTTTTGCAGCAGGAAGATTGATACGAGGAGTCAGTGGAGTAATTTTCAGGATCTGCACATCTGTTAGACTGAAGGCCAACCTATGTAAAAGTCAGATAGTGTATGCAGAAGCAGAGCCTATACTGTTTGTGCAGTGTGTCATAGAATGCTAGGCAGGCAAGACAATCTTGGCAGTCACTAGAGTTATATTTATTGATCTTTTTAATGTTGATTTATAGAATGTATAATGGAATTATTGGATACAGCCCTTGATCCTTTTTTAAACTTCTTTATATGTAACAAATCAAGAGGACGTGAGAGGGAAAGGTTCTGTAGGGTTTTAGAGATTTTTCGAAGTACTTATTGGAGTTTTGAAACTCATTTAAAGATGTTCTGAGTGGAGAATTCAAGCAAGTTAGAAAATACCCAGTGAAGATTGAGTCTCCTACAATGTCGTTAGTTAATGAGTGCAGATGATTTAGGATTTTGGCTGTAACATAAAATATTTTCATTCCACTTAGTTGTGTGGGAAAAGTCAATAATTTGTTTGCTACAAAAATGTGGGTTTAATCCCTGACTTTTCAAAGCCTCCAGAGAAGCTTTGTAGCATAAAATACTTTAAAGCATTTGCTTTGAGCTATAGCTGAGTGAGGTCTGAATTTGAGGGGTTTTGCCCCAGTTTGCTTGGATTTCTGCCAGTTGTTAAGAGAAAGTATGATGACGAAACCTTTGCTATGTAGTACATTACTATGGGTCTCTCTTGTAATACTTATAGATCTTGGATGTCTAAGGGAGGTATAAAGCCAAAATCAAGATTCTAGATAATCGCATAATCACAGAATGTTAGGGGTTGGAAGGGACCTCTGTGGGTCATCTAGTCCAACCCCCCTGCAGAAGCAGGGTCACCTACAGCAGGCTACACAAGACCTTGTCCAGGCGGGTCTTGAATATCTCCAGAGAAGCAGACTCCACAACCTCCCTAGGCAGCCTGTTCCAGTGCTCTGTCACCCTCAGAGGGAAGAAGTTCTTCCTCATGTTCAGACAGAACTTCCCATGCTTCAGTTCGTGCCCGTTGGCCCTTGTCCTGTCTCTGGGCACCACTGAAAAGAGTCTGGCCCCATCCTCCTGACACCCACCCTTGAGATATTTGTAAGCATTTATAAGGTCGCCTCTCAGCCTTCTCTTCTTCAGGCTGAACAATCCTAGCTCCCTCAGCATTTCCTCATAATAAAGCAGACTAAATGTTTTTGCTTGAAGGCTGCAAGGTCTGCCAATGCTGTATGTATGTATTCCACTTGATCCAAAAAGAAACCAGAAAACCTAGGAAAATCTACAGCTAGATGGTTGTCTGGGAGGTGGTGAACAAGTCCCTTTCTGGCGTACCAGTTTGCTGTTAGTTGCCTTTGGCAGAACCCTGGGCTCCTCGCTGCTTGCCCCCCTAGCAGGAGCTCTGACTAGATTCTCTGGAATAATTACTGGCTTTGCATGGTAGATGTTCAAACACAGTGACTACAGACCCAAAGATTTTCCTGACCAGCAGAAGGAATACTGGTGAATGAGCAGAATGAGACCGGTGAATTAAAGGAGTTTTCACGTGTTGTCCATGTTTGAGCTTAAATAGAGGTTTGATAGATTAGAGTTTTGGCTGACAGTCTTTCTAAATGGACATCTTGCTAGGTTCAGCATCACATTGTTCCTGAATGTTTTTGCCAGATAATTTTTCCAATGGTAATGGTGCAGAGACAGTCTATGCGAATAAAACTTGAAGCAGTGCATACGTTTCAGATACGGCTATTTCTTGCCGTCATCTCTTCCCTTCTTTAGAGATAATTGGGATGTGACTTTACAGGGTATGCTAGGATCTGGCTGCAAGCTCTTTCTGTCTTGCTATGGCTTATTCTGTTGAAATAATTTCAGATACGTTCATATGATGTAGTTGCAGAGAGTTACTAGCTGGAACTCAAATATCACAGGAGACAAGTGATTAATTATGAAGCCTAGGAAAGGTGACTAGTTGGGTGAGACAACAGCTTCAAGCTAAAGGGAAGGAATTCACGGAATATAGCACTGGACTGTGAAATGGGAGATCAGTTCCCGGTTCCTGTCAGTTCATTCTACTACTCAGGTGCCCCCGTTGTGATATGGGGTTATAGTTGTCTGGTTTTATTGATAAATTATTTGGAGCAGTGGCCTCTAAACTGGTGGAAATGTTAAAGAGCTTCTTTAATAATAATAGCTCAATAGGTATTAGTTAGTTGAACTTAAATTCGGAGCACTGGAACAGGCTGCCCAGGGAGGTTGTGGAGTCTCCTTCTCTGGAGATTTTCAAGACCTGCCTGGACAAGGTCCTCTGTGGCCTGCTGTAGGTGACCCTGCTTCTGCAGGGGAGTTGGACTAGATGACCCACAGAGGTCCCTTCCAACCCCGAACATTCTGTGATTCTCGCTTCAGTGGAGATTTAATTTTCCATTGGTGCTGTACCCCGGGTGCTTAGCTACAAGACGTGCTGTTTTGGTCTTCCTGTGCCAAGACATTTGTTTCTGACTTCTGGAAGTATGATTTATCTTGACTGTACCTAGTTAAGAGATCTGTATTTTTTTCCTTTCAGTGAAAACGCATTCCTTTTGACACCAGAGCTTACTCCTCAGCAACTCAGAGATTTGCCGTTTGAAAAAGCAGCTGGATGCCATTATCATGGACTTGAGTAAGTTTCCTGGCTTCTTTTCCCCAAATTGTTTTTCAGCTTTCGTTCAAGGTATAATTAGAAACATTTCAAGCAACGTGAACGTTAATTATGGAAAACTTTGTGTATCCTTTTCCTCTGTTGGAGCAACTTTGCACATGCTACCTCTCCCTTTTTTACCTTTATTTTATTCACTGGTTTAAATTGCAACACACCTGCCTTGGTGGTAATGTAAAAACATTTAGATTTTGGGTGTGGTGTTTTTTTCTAAGTTGTACTGCTGCAGCTATTCTCAATGTCTCCGAAAATTTTAATTGAGAATTGGAGGTGGCAAGGAGGAGAGGGTTCGTTGGCACATAATAGATCCCTGGAGCAGCACAGGAGTGAATTACATGTGTAGTTCCTACTTCAATATTAAATTGTAGCCACTTTCAGACTAACAGTCGTGAGGTTTATGAGACCTGCTGTGAAGCTACCTCTGTGGTCAGCGAACCTGAAAACACCACCAGCAGGCAAGCGTTAGCGGCAAGAATTTTCAAAAGGATCGATGTGGTTAGGAGCATATTTAGTCCCAGAGAGACAGCTTTAGTTAGTTGTCAGAGCTTCAGATAGGCAAACATCATGTGATGTAACTGTATAAAAATTATTTAGAAGAATATAAATATTGTCAGTGAGGAGAAGAAGAAAAGGACATAGACAAACACAAGAGGAGGTAACTCAGCGTAAGTCTTCCTTGTGAACAGACTCCTAGTCTTAACGCAGTATATGTTAAGAAATGCGGCGGATACCAAGTGTAGGCAGTTTGGTCTTCATGCAAATTTCTACTGCCTCCTAAAATCGCATTTTCAGTTTATCAGAATTTGACTAATGATATTACTAGTATTTTTTTTCTTGTCAACCTCACCTATAGTTTGGTTAAGCCTGTGCTTAATACCTGGTAATTTTATCCACATTCTCTAGGGAAGTGAAGCAGTCATTCTATCTGTTCAGCTATCTGTTTCTTCTCTTTTTCTGAGTGGTAACTCATCAGCCTTTTAGCTATTTTAGATTTGTAACAAAAAGCACAAAGAGGCAACTGGGCCAATAGGAGAAATGCAGATTTGTCCTCCCAGGTGTGGGAAGAAATCACTTGGCCGTTGACTGTCGGCGCATGGTGGCTTGCTGACCTGCCTGACCTCTGCAGGGAGGGTGCATGGGGATGCAGAGCAGGCACAGCATGGCTGGTGCTGCCTCTCCTCGTAGCAAAATATAACAGGTAGAGCCCAGAGGGATATTGTGGAGAGGAGGGGGACACTGGCATTTAATATTACAAGGGGAATGTGCTAGCAATAAGGGAGGGAAGCAGTAGAGTGAGATGATAGAAACTAGCGTGGAAGGGAGGAGCCCAAAGATGTACATCCAGAATATATTGTAGCAAGAGTATCATAGGAAGCATACGGTCTTTTGGAGCAGGTGTGTTTTGTACCACGCAGTTGTGATTGCAGTTTCCATCCGCATGGCTGCTGTATTTATATTTGGAAGTAAAGTCTTGTCAACAACACCAGGAGTAGCAGTTATGATTAAATCAGATTTCTGGTGTAATGAACCTGTGCCAAACACTTGGATCCTGTGTTGCAAAGAGAAAGTAATTGCCGTTAAAGCAGAGTGAGTCAAATGGCAATTTAACTTCTAAAGATAAAAACATTTTTATCTTTGTAGGGGATGTGATTGCTTAGGGGACTGAGAATATAAATAAGGAAAATTAAATACCTTGAAATTTGTAAGGTAACTTACTGTTATCAGATAATGAATTTATTCTAGTAGAGAGTATTACTCAGCTGTAGAAATGGATTCAGTGGTCTGCTATTAGAAAAGTTAATTTCTCCCTGCATATGAAGAAAGCAGAAAAATCAGATCCAGCAATTTAACGTAACTCTGTGTTAAAATAAAAGTAAAGAATATGTCTAGAGTTCCTAAGAGTAGGAAACATCACTAAGTAGTGTGGAGGGTGGGCTGAGATGTAGGTCCCATTGTTCAGAATGCTTGTAGAGAAAAGGATGGAATGATGCTGGATAGTACTGTTCTCTTTCCTTGCAGTAGAGGTGGTGTAAGTTACTGGGCGATGAAGTACTCATCTCTTGCAAGGAATCTTGGAGATCATTTACACAAAAGAAAAGCTAGTTAGGATGCATTTTGTAATGTTGTAATCTCATGAGTATGTTTTGTTCTCTTTCAGCTCCACCATGTTTAGTACAGTTTCTTTGTTTTCATTTATTAAACCACCTTATTCTTTGTAAACTGGGAAGCCTGTGCTTGTTCAGTGACACTTCTGTATTTTTAACATTTAAAAAATGGGACTTTCTCATGTACCAGTGCTTATCTTGGACAAAGCTAAAGGTTGCATTTGCAAAGAGTGCAGTTAGCAAAGAATCTGTACTAAATTGCATTTAAAACACTTACCATGCCCTATCTTCCTCATAGTTACACTTGATTAATACAATCTCACAGCAGCCTAGGTTTTGGCACAACCTGGTTCGTCCTAAAATTATGTCAGTATCATTGCATTTTGGGATTACTGAAGCACTTGTAACTTGCAAATTACATATATTGTACTTTGGGATGTTTTCTTCAGGCATTTCCTATGTGATTCTCTCATGGCATACATGCTGAAGACATCTGGGATTGTTTGGCTGGGAGGTTTTTTTGACTAGGAAATTTGCATTCTCCCAGGAAGAAACAGAGGCACATTGTATAATCATATTATCATTTTAGAGTGTATCATTTTATGTATAATAACCTGGTATTTTCTGGGTCTCAAAGGTTTGGTGGATGCTTGCAAGGTCTAAAAATTCCGTATCCATTATGGTGTGCTGGGTTCATCATGTCTTTGGGTTCAGAGCTGTCTTCATCACTGTTTTATTGGAGAGTCTAACTGGTTAGTGTGTTAACAGGGGTGACATCTGTTAAGTATGGACTGAATACGAAATCAGTGAAATCTAAAATAGGGACATTGATGATACAAATCTAACACAGGGCTAAGGAGAAAAAAAATCCATTGTCAGCATCCTAATCCATCGCTTATTGTTCAAGGAAAAGAGTCTACTCATGTCCATGGAAATCTTACTTGTAAGACCACAGGGTGAAGACTTACAAGCAGTATATTATTCAGCTTCTTTGTTGATGTTAGACTTAAATATAGCTAAATTCATCAGACGTATGTTAATTTAGTGGGCTGTTTGAAGGTATCTTTCAGAACAAAACACCAGTCCAAACATAAAAAGTTTTGGAGATTGTGTGATAGTCGATAGTAAGTTGTTCTGGTTTTTTTTCTGATTGTAATAAAGCAAGAGACTTTCTCTCGCAGATCTCTCACCAATTTCAATTTCAGATTCTGTCTAGATAACGGAAGAGCTTTAGAGAGAGATGTGGGATATGCTGAACTTCAAACTCGTCTTATTCGTTATGAAACTCAGACTACTTGCACCAAAGAGTGCTGCCCTGTGCCGTTTGTCTTGAGCCCTCTCCCGTCTCCTGCAGTCTTGTCAGAGCCTGGAAGTGTCCCTGATGGAGAGTCTTTACAAAGGGAATTCAAAACAGAGGCATCAAGGCTAAAACGCAGAGCAAAAGACTTGGATTGCTTTCATCCCAAGAAAAGGTAATGCACTGAATAAAATAAATCTTTAGCATGAAATATTTCAGTAGTCTCTTGTGAAACGCATCTTTTCTTTCATCTTAAAATGTTTTTAGTGAAACTATCTAGGCAAATGTTCTAGTTGTTTAATTCTCTTCTGTAGGTTCATTTTTTTTTTTCTCAAGTGTGACCTCTCATTGATAGCACGAGATTAATCAAAACCATGCAACACAGGCACCTTTTATTTAAGAGATTTGGGGTTTTGTCTTGCAAAGTCTCAAGCGCCTTTGAAAAGACAACAGATAGCCTCGTCTGGGACCGAGACTGTCAGTGCTGTTGCACTACAAATAGACAACTAAAGGTTTAGAAAGCCAAGCATTGTACAAGCAGAGTAATTGAATTTCTAATCCAAAGAACTGCTGGTGTAAGATGACGTACCAAAATTCAAACTTATTGTCAGCCTTGTTTATTAAAGTCTTTTCTGGAAGTCTATTTTTTAGGACTTCCCTTTGTACCTTGTCCTCACTCTAAAGATGCAAACTCTTTGCATCAATAAAAAATTAACTGCTATGTAACACTACTTCTGAGTTCACTTTTTACTGTAATACTTCTTTCTTCTTTCTAGTTTGATACCCTTTGCAGTCTAATCACAGTAAGCCTGCAACAGAGTTCTGGTTTTAGGAATAGCCATATCTTTTGCAGCTTACTGACCAGTTAGAAAAGAAGGTGCGATCGTACTTAGCACTTCATAAACTGGAGTTTCAGAATTACAAACACTCTTATAGTTGAATGATCAAGCATTACAATGTTCCTGTAGAATTGTAACACCCAACTTCCCATAGTTGTGATATTCCTGTAGGGCCAAAAGAAATTAGATAGTTTCAGGAAGTTTTGTCTTATCCTGAGACTGAAGGCCAGCAAACTTGGCTTTTCCTAGCCATCTAGATGAGGGGTCCGTGTGCAAAACTACCCTTTCACGCAAAGAGTTTCTTGTAGTTATCTTGTTTCTTCAGTTTGTTTCTGGACTGTTTAATCAGAGGTGCAGTGGATCTACATATCGGAGACCAAATCAGTTAGTGAAGTGTTCTTCTAATACAAAAGAAGTTATGTAGTAGAATCCTGTCTACTGCTTTCAGGTGCTGTTTGCAAGAATGTACATTACTTAATACTCTTAGCAGCAGCCTCTGAAGCAGAAACAAAGGCACCAAAAGAGTCAGTACAGAGTCTAAAAGTTCTTTTTACCCTTTTTATTTTTTTTTTCCTTTCATTCCAGGCTAACCAAATCTGAGAGTACAGATTCCCTCCTCTCTCAGGCAAGTGGAAGTAGTGGGAGTCACTACACAGCTGTGGTAATGAGGAAGTGCACTGAGAGATCAGTTTCTTTAGCTTCGATGCCATTGAAACAGGCTGGTCAGCCCCACAAAGTAATCACTAAGGCTGGATCAGCAAGTCACAGAAGTGCAACTGAATCTGAGACTTCAAAGCCAGCCAAGGAATCGAGGTCTCAGAAACATACAAGGGTAAAGGTTTATGTTGTTTTGTTTGTGAAAAAGCATCTGCTTGACTTCTTTCATGTGACTTGATTTTTTACTTTTTTTTTTAACTCTAAGTGAGCTGTCTTCATCTCTATTTGTTGTTATTAAATTTAATTTGGTTCACTTGTGTAAGTGAATCCTGAAGGCACTGAGGACAGTGCTGCAGAAGCAAGGAATGAAAAAGTATGTACGGAGTATTATGTCATAGAATAGTTTGGGTGGGAAGGGACCTTTAAAGGTCATCTAGTCCAACCCCCCTGCAGTGAGCAGGGACATCTTCAGCTACGTCAGGTTGCTCAGAGCCCTGTCCAACCTGGCCTTGAATGTTTTCCAGGGATGGGGCATCTATCACCTCTCTGGGCAACGTGATCCAGTGTTTCACCACCCTCATTGTAAAAAATTTCTTCCTTATATCTAGTCAGAATCTACCCTTTTTTACTTTAAAACCATTACCCCTTGTCTTATCCCAACAGGCCCTGCTAAAAAGTTTGTCCCTGTCTTTCTTATAAGCCTCCTGTAAGTACTAAAAGGCCACAGTCAAGCCCAGGGAATTAAGGCTGAGAGAGATAACAACTAGCAATAATAAAGGTGGGAATGGATATCAATATAGGAGTCATGAAATGTAGAAAATTAATATAAAATGTATATATTATTTTGGAGAAGAGAAAACCCAAGCCATTATCAATTTTTTTCTGTCTTCTGGGCCGCATATGAATATTCACTGAACCTTTACACTGCTTTGTAAGCATTTCCTTTATTTTGGAGATAAAGGAAATGGAAATGGATTGTTAAATAACTCTGCCCAAATTTGGTCAGTGGATTGACGGCATTTGGCCAATGGATTAATGACAGAGGCAAGATCAAAAAAGAGAGTATGTTCTTTTTTTTTTTTTCTTCTCCCTTGGACTAATTTTCATGCCAATAATCAGGATGAACTTTTGAGGGTGTTTCTGTTTTTCCAAGATGCTGAAGGAGGTGGTTGCTAAGACTCTTCAAAAACAGGGAATTGCAAAGGATCACAAGTGCTTTGCATCGTGCAGCCAGCGTCTATTTGAGATATCAAAGTTCTACTTAAAGGTAACTAGAAGACATGCTCTTACAGTTGTTTGTTCTTAGTTAAGTGAATCCAGTCCTGAAGAAAACTTGAAATAGGCTGTGTCATATTGAGACTTGTTTAAGCTAGTGTTTCCTAGTAGTGTGTAGAGTGTGTGGATAAAACTTTGGACTTGTTGTCAAATGCAGAAGCTAGTTTTACATTATATTTTGGTGGCTGTTTATTTTGTTTTAAACCTTACAAAGCAGTAATCTTTTATGTGAGATAATATGTTAAAGCAGTGGTCTGTTAGGAAAGGTCACGCTTATACTAGATTGTTTTCCCTAGCTGTTGTAGCTGTCTCCAGCCATAGCTGTGACAGCTCAGCTTCTGCCTTGTTCCAAGGCTATTGGCTGAATAGGTAGCTTGCACAACTGTTTCAGAAATTCTAGTTCCCTGCCATGCTCACAGAAGTCCTTGTAAATGTGCACAACTATCTAACGCATACTGACTTGGCACAACGGTGTAGAATTGCATCAACCTCATTTTTAGGAGGAGATGAGAGTTTTTTCCACAATACCTAGGGGACTTTATGAGTCAATGCTTGAGCCCATGTTGCTTAGTCTGGGCACCAAAACAAATTAAATTACAGTACAGGGTGTTTAAAAGCTGTTGCTCACATCTGAGCTGCTGTTTCTGGTCATTTGCATCCACTTAGCCTACAGCTATTTGTGAACTGCCTCAGTTTAGTCAACTTCAGTAAAGGTGATTTAAGCTAAATGAAGTTGCAATTGAAGAGGGCTGAATGCTTACACAGACAATTAGAACATCTTGCTGATGAGAACCAACTTCTTAAGTAATTAGAACACAGTCGCGCAGTCGTTCTGTAAGCACTCCCAAAATCTCCCTGAAATATGCCCCGAAGGAAGATGTTCTAATCCAAAATCAGAAAGAGCTGTGTGTAGGGATGAGCGAGTAGGGCAAATCAGATGGGTTCCCCGCTGAATTCCAAGTAGAAGAGCAAAAGGAATAGTACTGGAGGGATCCTGTCCTTCGGAAAGCTGATCTAGAGAGAGGGGTAGCAGGGCTTTGTTCTCCTGAACTGTCTTGCAGCTCCAGGTCTGTGGGAGCCCTTTGAATCCTTGTCTGCTGCTTCAGAAGCATGATACCATAGGTATCGCCTTCCTTTGGAGACAAGTGGTAAAGGAGTTTTCTTAGTTCTCCTTTCTCTTTAGGCAAAGTTATGTGCTTGCTTTGTTTCAAGAGAGTGGATTAGGTTGGGCTGATTGGACTACAAAACAGACAAGACATTCTAGGTTTTTCCTTTCTTACACTGATTTTCTTTCTCCCCATCTTCTCTGTTCTTTGCTAGAACTCTGTATTGCAATCTAAGCGCACAGTTGATTTACATCTTTGTATAGAAATAAGATTTCAGTCAAGGCTGTAAGAACTTTGAATATCATTTAAGAAAAAAAAATAATTTCCGGAAGTGTGCGACAGGTTAGGAAGGCTCAGTTGCACACGTGAGTACTAGGTTTGGACTACTGTAGGGAAAGCTGCAACCCACTGGAATAGATTTAGATTATTTATTTTAAAAAAAAGGTCAAATAATTCTTCTGTGGTTCTGCACAAGTTGATAAAAGGGTAAGACCCGCCCTGCTTATTAGGGCTCTTATAATCCAAATTAGAGTGAGCACGTGAGTTTGCTAATATCTGTGGCTTTGTGTTTCATGTTTAGGATCTTAAAACTTCTAGAGGACTTCTTGATGAGATGAAGAAAACAGCATATAACAATGCTAAACAGGTAAGACCATTTGTTTATTTGCTCCTGTAACTAGCCAAGGCTAAATGTGGTGGTGGCAGTTTGACTGTAGGATGGTTTAGTCCACAACTTTGAGATGAAGAGATGCATTCCGTTGACTGTAGGTCTCGTTTCACTTTCTGATCTCATAAACACATTCTCTCAATCAGTAGTCCCGTGGCAAAATTTCCAGTTGCATATATTCAGGTTTTAGATGGTATTCTAGTTATAGCTGCCAGTATGATGTGGCCCAGTGAGAAATGGAGATGAAGGCAATAAAGGTTTCTGCATCACTGGGAAAAAAAGGAGAGATGAGATTTTTCTTCATTTGAAAGAAAGCCTGGATCATTGGGGAATTCTTCTTCCCGTGTTGTTGAAGGAAATAACATTTCTTTGCAAAGGTTAGGAAGCAATAAAGGCATCTATAAAGGAAATAAATTTCTTAAAAGAAGCAATGAAAATTAGTAATTTTAAGCTTGTGAATAACTGTAAGCACAAGGGATATCAGATGAGCTTACTTGTGTGTAAGGTAGGATTTATATGAACCGTAGCGCAGAGCAAATGACAGGAGTAAATACTCCTGTCCTCCAGAAATTAAGTAAGTCTTTGATTTAAATTCTGAAAAACATGCTGAAGTGACTCTATGATTTAAAAAAAAAAAAACAAACGATCCCGTGTATTTACAGAACAGTTCTCAAAATCATAAATTAAATGGAAGGATTTGGAATGGGGTAGTTAAATAAGAAACCCCAAACTCTTAAGGAAAACTGCTAGATCCCCACAGAATTTATTCTAGGAGAGTAATATTTATTGTGTTCTGTACTTTGTTCTCTTGTGAATTGCTTTCTACAGATGATAAGGTTTCAAAAACTACATGGGTTCCAATGTTTGGTGTTGAACTGGGATATTGTGCTGATACACTGTTTCTCACCACAATTTTTGTCTGGAGAGACCAACTGGTAGTTTTATGTATGTTTGCTGTCGGAAGGAGAGGCATTAAAATGGGGGATCTCTTAAGCTGGGCATCTCTCCCTGTCTTAGAGAATACTTTGAAACTACCTTCATTTAACAAAATAATAATATAGTTGCTCAGGACTTGTCAGTGGCCTGAAGAACTACCCTGTCTGGGAAACAGCAGTAATAATGGTGGTAGATACAGCAGTGTACAAATTATTCTTTACCCTTTCTTTTACAGCTTTAGGAATTTTTTTGTGCTGGAAACACGCGCTGTTTAGCATTGTGTGTGCAGCGTGTTGCTAGTACATGGAAAGAGTGGCATGAAGTAGCTCAATTCAGGGCAAATAAAAATCCCTTTTTCTAAAGACAAGGTGTTCTATAGGGTTAAATATAATTCTTGGGTAATGGTGTATCCTCTCAGTTTATTACCAACTCTTTCTCCTTTTGAAGGAATTACTTTTAAATCCTGTTTAGTAAATACCACACAGGTGGTGATTGAGGTGGTGATAAAGAAAGAATTGATAAAGTGTATGAGATGTTCTTAAGTTGCTCTCAGGAACTGGAGTTATGTAAATCGTTTGTTTTCTCATTTATTTTCCCAGGTGATTGAATGGGTTTTGGAGAAGACTGGCAAGTAGAGGTACTGCCTGGCTGCTATTCACGCCCTCCTAGAAATTGAGGAGACGGAGCACTTCGGATTTTAAGAAAAACATTCTCCTGCCAAACATGTGCGCACACATAGCTACACACCAGAAGGACTTTGGTCAGTGTAATTATATAGACTTAATTCTCAAGCACAGTGGCAGGTTTTGAAACTTTTGATACTGAAAGTTTTAATTTAAAAAAAAATGCAAATGAAAAAAGGTTTTATTTTAAAGGAGTATTTATTATGTTTCACTGTTAAAAGGAATATGGCTTGACTTGGTTTGATAAAGCTTTGTGTGTTTTTTAACCAGTGTATTTGTTTTGTCTGTGAATAAAGACCCAACAGATTTAATTTTAATAGCAAAACTACTTTGTTTTACTTTTTTGGGTGAAGACCTCTATTATATTTATTACTACTTACTGTTGTATAAACAGCTGTTTACAGTGCCAGCTGTCGACATTATACAGAATAAGAACAGTTCCTATTCCGCAGGTGAAAGCAAACATAACTGAATTCGAGTCACAATTATCTCTGTCGTAGTATACTAAAAAAAAAAAAAGCAAAAAAAAAACAAAAAAGCAGGTCTTTTGAAACTTGATGCAAAGTCCCAGTAAAGAAAGGATCATTGTCTGACAAGCTGAATTTCCAGGATAATTTCAAGTGTACTTTTAGTTACACTCCTTAGAAACAGTTCATAACAGAGTGCTGAGATTTCTTTTCACAGGAGAGGAGAAAATCAAACCGATAGCAGTAATTATGATTGAGAGAGCTGTGAAAGAGCTGGCATGCTATGATGAAATGCAATGGAAAGAATAATTTCTACCCAAGTTGCAAGCACAGTAAAATATTAAATTCGGCCTCGGTTTGCTGAGGTGGCAGACGTGTAGCTGGCTTGTACTAGTGTGATTATTCAGGTTAGTATTGTGTTGAGGTGAGGAGTTCCTACCAAAATACAGTTTACAGCTTTCGGTGTAAGGATTTCCTATTCATCATATAAACTAACACAGGATCACAGAATCACAGAATAGTTTGGGCTGTAAGGGACCTTACAGATCACCTAGTTCCAACCCCCCTGCCATGGGCAGGGACACTTCCCACCAGAGCAGGCTGCTCAAAGCGCCGTCCAACCTGGCCTTGAACACTGCCAGGGAGGGGGCAGCCACAGCTTCTCTGGGCAGCCTATGCCAGGGCCTCACCACCTTCACAGTAAAGAATTTCTTCCTTGTATCCCATATAAATCGACCCTCTTTCAGCTTGAAGCCACTACCCCTTGTCCTATCACTGCACGTTCTTCTCAAAAATCCCTCTCCAGCTTTCTTGTAGGCCCCTTCAGGTACAAAATTGATAGAGATGCAGTGTTACCGTTTGCTGTATTCTCGTGGAAGGAAACTGGATTAAGCAATACTGATACAAACAAAACTCAGTATTATGAAAAAATAATTGAACTAAACCATGTGTAGATTAGGCTTGATACTGTAAAATCTACTTGTTCTCTGAAGAGCCTTCCTGATTTTGTGACATTATTCTGGGCTTAATTCTATTTTGTGTAAAGCCAGGCCCTAAGGAGGTTTTTTCTGTCTAACAGGATCTTGCATTTAACTCTTCTGTTCCCTCCTTCCAATGTTTATTGTTCTCCTGAATGCTACAAGACCTTTTATCTGTGGGTGTGTGCTTGTTTTAACTGCACTCTGAGCGGCCATAGGAAAGCTGTGTCGCCGTTTTACTGTGACAGCAGGCTCTAGTGCGTCTTGGAGCGGGTTGACACTTGTCTGCAAAAAGGCACACATTCATAGCGTCCAGGTTAATAACTTAAGGGGTTTTACTGATTTGGTGAAATAGCAACACGATGAAGGTAGATAATTAAGTAATTGTTTAATACGTGCATGCACAAAATCGCTCCAATGTATTAATTAGTGTGTACGGTTCACATTTCTTTGCATTCAAGGCAGAAATTGTGACCCAAACACTTCAAAATACATGAAGACTTACATTTCTACTGTGTTAAATTTAAAATGCTTTGCCCATAAAACAAGAAACTAATCAAGATACTGATCTTCCTTAACATCCAATATTGTATAAATACTTTCACATAGAGTGAGAAAAGCCTTAAGATATAATCTCCTATCCTCAGCCTGAATGCTGATACTATTATCCAAATACTAAAGCAAGCCACTGAAAGTTGCATTTCCTACTTAATTGTGGGCGTTTCTATATACTTGTAATTACAAAAATAAATTATAGTTAATAAATTAGGCATGTTGATAAGCAAAAGTACAGAAACTCTACATTGTGTGGAATACTTCTGGCTAGCTGCCACAAGCAAAGCAAATCCCCTTCAGGAATTTAATTAATACTCTTTAATTGGCTTTCATGGTGAAAAACTATCTGCATGCATCTGTAGAAGGGCTTCCTTAAAAAGGTGCTTTTTAAAAATATTTTTTATTGATTTTCTCATTCCTCCCTTACCTCTCTATGGTGTCCATAGTGGGCCCTGGATTTTGATACGATCTATCTTACTTCATGAGCAAGTAGACCCCAGTGTTTATTGTTTTAATTAATTCTGTAGACTCAAAGGCTGACCTGAAATAATCAGCAGGAAAGCAGTTAGGGAAACATAAGCATTTTGATGTATTGTTTGTTTGCTTCGTTCCCCGAACTGAACTAATGCGGTGCTGCCCATGTCTCATTTGCACTGTGTTATTATGTTGTGGGTTTTTTAGGGGAAATGATAGCTAGTTCATTATCATGGCTTAATAACACTGTGCCCCGTTTGAGCTGGGATAACTGTCCCTGTGCATGCTCTTAGCCTACAAAAAGCATGCAAAATAATTTGACCTACAGTGCTACCAAATTATTTTATCTGTTGTAGTTCAAAAATCCCACACTAAGAGTCCCCACAGCTTAGCTAACATGTCACTTACGTGATACAGCACATAATGTCACTCTGCCTCTGAACTTCAAATTATTTTCTTTTTCGTGGCTGATGAACCCAAAATCCAGTCTGCCCTATGCATACTTTAATGTAGGTGGTTTGGCTGCTTGCTCTCATGTTTTTGCAAGTCAGGATACAAGTCATACTCACCAATACACATTTATGGTCTACCCGTAACCCATGCTATGCCCTTATAAAAGATTGGGGTAAGTCAGCACTGATGTGGTGGTGATGACTTGGCGAGATGATTATTCGAGTATTACCACAGTCACATGACGAAGATCACTGAGCTACAACGGAACTTGACCTGCGTACAAATGCTTTTCCAAATTCACAGACTCTCCAGTTCTCCCTTGGGATTTGTTTTCCAATGCCTCTAATTATTTGCGCCAGCACAGAAATTCTGACAAAGGAAACAAACTGAAAAGCTACATGGAAAAAGTAGCTGATGCGTTCACAAGAGGTTGTAATCTTTGTTACTTAAATATTTAATGTTTTTGTGCTTTTGAACTAAACTTTTGCCCTGGTTAATCTAGGGGTGCACTGACATCAAGCAGGCTGACTTTAAGTTTTTCTAGTATATTATTAATATTTGCTCTTTCAAATCAAAGTCACTGCTGAATTCAAAAGTGTCCATTTACAATTCCCATTTACTTTATATTAATAGTGTATATAGTAATAGAGTGTGTGTGCATGTATGTAGTAATATATATATTATATACTATAGTAATAGTGTATTACTACAGGAAATAGCCCCAGTATACAGCTAGTTATAAAGCTGCTGGTTTGGCTCTTACAAAAAGTAAGATAAATTCACAAATCAACGAGAGTAATAGCAATCTGGAGCACAACGTTTATTTAGGCTCTGATTCTGCTTGCACTGAAATCAAAGAACTGCCAGTTAACTCTTAAAACGTGGGGAAGAGGGCACCAAGAAGTCTCTTGGCAGGTGGAAATCAGATCAACGTCCACTTCAAATTGGCTGTGCTTCGAAATGCAAAGAGCTGGATGGAGCGTGCTCCCATCTCCTGTGGGGAAAAGGAATACTTACCTTCCACAGAAAAATGCTTCCTTCTTTCTGGCACTTAATAATAGCACTTAATTGGCAAAGCCCAATTCTCGTGATGTTCGTGGCAATGGTGTCCTTGGTAGTGCGTGAAGAGTTGTGTTCTCATTTATGAAGTGCCTTAAGAGAGATGCTAGTTCCACTTAAAGACTCTTAGGAAACACCAGTATGCTTCCCTGAACGCAGTCAGCTCAGCTTTATTGTATTTTATTTTTTTTAACAAACACCTTATATCACATTTTACCAGTAACGGTGAAGCTGCTGTACAGCCCTTCTGATCAGACCGTTCAATTTACAGCCAGTATTTTGTGAAAAGAGTGAAACTCTGGAGTACCCCTTTTGAGGATTTCCCTGAGGTGGGTCTGCCATACCTCAGGTAAGACTGGAAGAACCAACTTAAAATCCCGCAGTTAGCTTTTCTACTTGGGCCACTAAGTGAAGAATTAGAGGGGAAGAAAACCATCCTTTTTTCCACAACTGTTCATAAGAACTAAGCAAGGCACGTGTTGGCCTTGCTCCTTGAATGCAGAAGCTTGAGCAGAAGTTTCAGTTGGATTTTTTACGACATCTGTAACCGCCCAGTTAGGTGTAAACACCAGTGAAAGCGCTGGAACTTCAGCAGGTGACTCTGAACGGCCTCTCGGTAAATGCCAGCAGCAGCAGCAACGCTGTGTACTTACGCTTTCAGCCTGTCCTTGGCAGCACCAGTGTCGCGTGAACGCTGAGCTCAGCTCACAGAAAGTACCAATGCGCCATGAACAGTAAGCGAATACCTCAAAATTGAATTTTTAAAAGTTATTCTGTCAACGCGATAAATAGTTCTGTCAAGTAACTGAATTCTTAACAGAATGACTGAGGTTTAAAATGTATTTTTCCCCAGCCCAAAACCAAAGGACAGCCTTCCAGGCAGCTTGTTTGGGTACAAAGTAAGCTCACCTCACAAAAATCCAATAAATGACTTTATTAAATATACTCTTTTCCTCTAAAATATAAATATTCACTATATTCTTATAAATGTGGAGTAGGTCCATAATTCGTCTATCCCATCCAAATATGAATCAGTCCAAAATCTGAAAATGAAGAAATAGCATCAGTAATTATCATTATTTTTTCTATAAATATATATAATATGAATTTTCTTTGCAAACTGTTTCGTTATTCACTTATACTTCATATAGTACTGAGCACCTTAGATTACATATTGTGTAATTTAATTGTTGATACTAATATAGGACTTTGTAATATTTACAATGCACATTAACATTCCAGTGATCTGTAAGTGTTAAAGGAATAAGGAGATAGTGCAGTATGGTTTACGTATGTATTTAACCTACCCCACAGTATGCAAAGTTTTCACTTTAACCTCTGGAACTTTTATAGGAGCTTGCGTACACGTTTTTCAGTTATGCTTTGGAACAGCAATAAAAGTTGTCCTGAATCGCTTTTTAGAAACGTCACACAATGTTTTACTTGATGATGTGATGCGAGTTCTTACTCAGCGAGCCGGTCCCCCAGCGTACCGACTGCTCAGCTGCTCGGAAGATGTTCTCCTAGAAGCTTCCAAGCCAGAGGAGACCCAAGTAACTGCCACAAAAAAGTCAGGAGAACGGCAGTGGTCGCTGCATCAGAAACATCCATTTGGAAATTTGTGGTCAGTTATGTAGCCCATTATCTCCTACCCTGTGAATTTACAGGAGGAATTCATTTTATAAGTGCAAGTACCATGACAGTAAAAACAAAGTTCACAGCTAGGTGATTCCCCTCCCCGGCTTGCTTTTGGCTGGGCGTGGGGCTGCTCTTCCAAATGGCGATTTAGCTATTGTTCTTCAACGATTGTTTTCGGTATTTGTGAATTCAGCCCATCGTCTTTATTTTTTAATTGCTTTCGACCATTAAGATATCTATGGAAACCACCACAAACTAATTCCCATACTGTGAATAAACAGCATGACTTCATGCTTAACGCTCAAGGCTTAGCTTAAAAACAACATCAAACCAAACTGTGTTTTTAGTTTTCCTCTTTGCCAATCAAGTGAAATTAAGTTGAAACTTGTGTGCTTTCTCAAGAGTAAAAGAAGTGTTGCAGTAGGAGAAGTGAACTTCTACAAACTTCTGATTTATTACCCCTGTACAGTTCCTGTCCTTCAGAGTGGGAAGTTAGGGCAAAACTCTGCAAGCAAACAAAAAACCACCCCTCTATGAAGCAATTCTCTTTACAGTGGAAGAGCAACATAAATGCCATCCCAGTTCTGCTTCTTTCTATTCCCACCCAAGCACATGAAGCCAATTCAGTAGTTCCAGGTGCAAGCTGTGTGTATCACCTCTGAAGTGAAGGTCAGTGGTCCTGCCTGCTTTGTGCCCAACAGAACTGTGAACAAGGCCGAAACTCAGGAATTTGCGTTTTGACTTAAAACAGTAAGTTCTGGTGCAAAACAGGAACTGGTAAGTTACGGGTGAGCGCCTTATATTTCGCCAGCAAGGAATAAATCTGGACTTGCTAAGTCATGCTCGTAGGAGCAGTTCCTTCCATATCAAGGCTTTTCTGGCAGTGAAGTTCGTGTTCCTGCCCCAGTGCATTCCCTTGCTGTTGACTTTTCTGATCTAATCTAGAAAAGTCTCAGAAAATCAAGTCTTCCTCCTTGGAACACAATTTGTTCCTCTATGAAGACCACGCAACTAGCCGGGCAGAGCTGAGGGGGTGACACAGCAGGGGCAGGAGGACAGGAAGCTCAGCGTGGCTCTCTGTTGGAAAACTGCCATGGAAATGTGCTGGCAGCAGCTTCGGTCACGCTTCACTGTGGATTCAGGTAACTTTGACCTGCACTGGGGGTCCTGGGTAGCTGAAACTCATTAAGCCATTCTGGGAAGTCACTATAAAAATACATCCTGTGTGGACATTAACAAAGGACGCTCCTACCTACACCCCGCTGACAGCCAGCTCTCCATGCATCGCTATAGCTAGTCTTGCTTTGGGTCCATCCCTAGGAATGTTCACAAGCTGTCTCTCTCATTTAATTTGAAAGTGGCCCTCGGCAGGGACCCTCCAGCTGTTCACTGACCACAGCTGCGTTGCTTTAGAGCATCCGACTCAAAGGTGAGTATTTGCGTGCGCTGCTGGGAATTCAAGCAACAGGTTCTGCTGGTGCCCCAGAAGAAAAATCTGTAAGTGGTGCGCAGCTTAGCACAGAAAAAATACCTTACTTTTGGGTGGTGGGACAATCTTCTTTGGAGAACTTCTACTCAACCAACGTGGGGCTTGCATCACACCCAACACCCACTCTTGGCTGCTTAGCCCTTGACTTACTCTATAGAAACAAGTACATTGAAACAGGCACAAGTTATGATTCTGAAACATTTACATGTATGGTACTACACGCTTTTACTGTCTCATACGGGATTTTAAAATTCCATTATTTACAATGAAATCCACTGTTTTCCTTGTCATGCCACTTCTTTAGCAGATCAAAATGAAACCCGGGCCTTGGAAGACTGCAGAGATGACCAAGGCCCCGCACTGAACCCCTGGCTGGTGTGTGCTGCTCGCTGGTAGGGGTTGCTGCTGTTGACTGAACTTCAGATGAGCATGGTCGCTCCGTCTTGCTTTGAAGAAACAGATGTATCCCTCTTATGCCACCAAGCCAAGTCTTGTAATCTTTGCTGACAGGAAGGAATGAATGATGAATACGATTGGTTTTGGACAGGAATGAAGGTCCAGTTGCTGAAAGTACAGGAAGAAATCAAGTTGAGAATGATTAGATTAGATTACAGCTCAAATAAGCAATCATTTATGGAGTACTTGATTAACTGCTGCCTGGTGTTTTGAACATGCTTCTATTAATAACAACCCTTTATTACAACATATTGTCTTTCCTTTGCACACAGCTGCAAATATTTAAAGTACTAAAAGTAAGTAATAAGCATCTTGAGAGCAGATGAGATGCTGGTGCCTCTGGGCTTGCATCCACCTGCGTAAGCAGCAGCAAGAGTCAGATGCTGCAAGCAGCTTTCCAAGAGGTTCAACCCCTCCAACTTTTCACACTGTTTCTGACCAGGGATGGTGGTGGGACTGCTGTACCCAATACCCAGTGCATCTGCTGGTGGTCACAGCTGGGGCCAGGATACTGCACCTTCAGCTGATGCTGCAGGGCTCCTCTGTCCGCACGGCCGCAGGGAGACGGAGCTGACAATATTTTTTCTCCCGTAGCCATGGTTCAGATGCTCTCACCCCAGGCTTGCTGAGCATGACAGACTTGTCAGTGTGGGCAGCAGGTTCAACAGTAGGTTCACATAAAAACAAACCAGATTTGCCTTTCCACCAGTCACGTATCAACTTTATTGAGAGCTAGTAACAAAGTCCCTTCTGACAGCCTGACAATAAGCAGTTCGCAGAATATGTGTTGTCAAAAGGGATGTGAAGAACTAAGCACCCAATGTGCTTAGGAACTGCTGGAAAAAAATTGGCAGGAAAGACCATGTTTACATGCATCATTTATGGTATCTAAACTGCTCGTAGGAATATGCACCTTATTTTTAGGCATGGTGACAGCTAACTTAGAGGCCTAAGCAGACAGTTTGCATTACATTTGTAGACTTCAATTTTTTTCGGCAACTAGATGTTCAAAAATGTCTAAAACATAGCTTGTTGTCATAACATAAAGTCCCTGTGTGTATGCTGGAATTCATAGTATCTCATTCTTAAGTTCCTTCAGCTGCAATCATTTAAAAAGTGAAATAGATACATACGAAAATTCCAACATCTGGCTATTTAGAAATACAATTTGTTCTTGAATGTGAGAAATCTTTCATCCCTCTTTGCATGATTTTACCGTTTTACTTTCTTTTTACTTTCTCTCCTTCTAAAGCCAGATCATTGTGCTGTGCTAGAAAGCACGACCTCTAAATATTGGTACTGGAACGTGGTACTGGCCAGCTGTTATTAGAATAGAACAGAACAGAATATTTCAGTTGGAAGGGACCTAAAACCATCATCTAGTCCAATGTCCATCAGTGCTTCTCCACCCTGACAGCCTGAAGGCCCACCAAAGAGATGGTAACGTGCATCCCTTTGCCAAGCACAGTACTTACAATTTCTCCATCCTTTCCTCCAAAGTCTAAATAAAGCATCCTTATCCCATCATCTGAGGACATTTTCAGTTTTTCGTAGGGATATTGTGCAATTGTCTTAGAGAAGGCACCATCTTGCGGTTCAGTTGTAAGAGAGAATCCGTGTTCGTAATGGATGGTCAAACGGCACTCCTGGCTTTTGTATGTACAAGCTGAAGAAGGACACAAAATTTAGTCTGTAACGTTCTTAAAAGCAACAAATTCCACTTGGCTGCAGGTATCTGCATTTCACGTTCGATCTCAACACTATCTTGTGGAATCTAACCTTTCCTGAAACGGGGCTAATCGTGCTCTGACTGCAAACCTGCAGGTCTGGAAAAACAGCAGAAATCTTTGTGTTGTGCAAGGTCTGTCAGTTCTGGTGTAAAGGCACAGGCTCAGACTGTGCTGGGCAGGAGCAGCACGGATGTCAGTCCTCTCAGTTACTCGCTGCGTTCTTCACGTTGCCGCGTACGCCTACAGGCTGACGCAAAAACCATCGACTGAAGTCTAAGACGGCTCAGGTTGGCATTCCTCCTGCCGAACCTTGACAAAGTGACAGCTACTCTTCTTCTTAGGCCTGACAGAGCCAAAATCAATAAACGCGGCGCCCAACGCATGAGAAAATTAGAAACTCTAGAGGGTTTTCCTAAAGTATTTTGACAAAGATGAAGACACTCCTGAGTCCTCATTAGTGTTGTCGTAATTGAAAAAGGGCCCAGATAACCGTATATACAAGCTACTGCAGCAGAAAGTTTGCATCTTCCCTCAGCTCAGAAATACAGACCATGATCCAAATAAAAAAATGAAGAGTTTAGGCGTTCACATCCTGAATTCTCTTTTCCGCCGCTTTCCTGTGAACAATTCTGCCAAGAAGGGTCCTTGGCACTGGGATAAAAGCACTGCAATAAAAGAAGGGGCTGATGCCCTCCTGCTTTTGGAAAGAAAGGCATCCATGTCACTGGGCTGAGGAGATGGCCATGCCCTCGAGGGGGTTCCCACTCAACACGCGGGTTGGTTTCCACATCAGAGGTCCTCGAGGCTCGGGGCCTGGCAGCCCGTGGGCGGGCATCCCCGTGCTCAGCAGCACGTGGCTGTACCCGACAGCTTCACGCAACCGGAGCTGCCCTTCGCCATGAGGCAGGTCTGTGCTTTGGCTTGTGCTCTCACATTTTTAGGCTAAGAATGCAGATAATATTCAACAGCAACAGCCCTGTCAAGTGGAGAAGCTAGCAGGGGAAGGGCTCCCAGATCCTGGGGACGCTCAGGAGAAAGGTGTGGCCTCAAAGCCCCAGAGCCAGCCCAGGCTAGCAGCTACCTGGCCAAACGGGGCATCACTCCAGACCATCTGCAGCTGATTACTTTTATTCCAGTCGATTTTGCATGTGGAGGGATGTTCAGGGATGATGTTCAGGGATGGACACCCTGATGTTCAGGGATGGAAATGACTAGCCATCCAAATGTGGCTTTGGACTGGTTTGTATTTTTTTACTCTTCTCAAGTGTGCAGAGCTGGGTGAGTAATGAACAATTCACATTTGTGAATGTGCACGGCCTCCTCTGCCTCCTCCCTTTCCAGGAAAAACTCTCACCAAGCTCTCAGGGCTCTCCCAAGTCTCAGCAAAATGCTCTTTTCTGGACAAACCTCTGACGATCACTCCTCCATGACACGCAGCCCTGTGTGGCTGACTACAGGCTTGTGTCTAAACCAACGTGCAGAAAACAAGATCAAACGTCAGAATGACAGTGACTGTGTCACTGGCATAGGCACCACCAAGGGGACAATATGTTACACACATAGAACCCTACATATGCCATTGCTATTAAATGAATCACCTCTAGCAGAAGCAGCTTGAACTACCCATGAGCGTTACAAGGCGGTGTGGAGATGCAGTGCTGCGGGTATTACTCACATGTGGTGATTTCTGTGATGAGCTCCGCAGAATTGTGGCAGCCCTGCACTACGCTCCTTGTCCACAGTGAGAGGTCTCGGCTGGTCTCCGTCCTGAACAGATGGGTTTCGATCCCTTGCCTTGTGCCGGTGCGGGTTGCAAAAGACAAATCCACGCCGGACTGCGGTGAGCCTTTTCCTGGGCCGGAATGGACCAACCTGCAATTGGATTTCAAAACGCATCAGGGAATTGTAACACTGACACAGCGCACTGTGCCAGAATCCACACCTGAGCACAGCTCTGCTCTGCACGTTCCTAAATGCACCTGGCTGGGAGCACAAGAATCATAGAATCGTAGAAACATAGGTTGGAAAAGACCTCTAAGATCATCAGGTCCAACCATCCACCCAACACCACCATGCCTGCTAAACCATATCCCAAAGTGCCACATCTACACATTTTTTGAACACCTCCAGGGCTGCTGACTCCACCACNTCCCTGGGCAGCCTGTTCCAATGCCTGACCACTCTTTCAGTAAAGAAATTTTTCCTAATATCCAATCTNAACCTCCTCTGATGCAACTTGAGGCCATTGCCTCTCGTCCTATCGCTAGTTACTTGGGAGAAGAGACCAACACCTGACTCACTACAACCTCCTTTCAGATAGTTGTAGAGAGCAATAAGGTCACCCCTCAGCCTCCTCTTCTCCAGAATAAACAGCCCCANCTCCCTCAGCTGCTCCTTGTAAGACTTGTTCTCCAGACCCCTCACCAGCCTNGTTGCCCTTTGCTGAACACACTCCAGCATCTCCTCTGTCTTTGAGCCTGAAAAGGACTCCTAGTGACATGCAGAAGAGTGAAGGTCCAAAGCAGCGGACACACAGGTGACAACAGGGATGTCCCACAGGGCCCTAAATTCCTAGCGAATTGTAGAAAACACCCCTTTGGGTGAGGAACTGAGAGAAGTCACCAACTGGTCTGCAGTGATGGGTTCTGGCGCACAGATACAAGTGCTCCTCAGATGAGGCAGCTCAATTTGACTTTCGCTGTCAGGCTGAGTTGCCATAAAGCTTAAATATCTGCAGACAAACTCAGTGATAAATACTGTCAGATGAAGTAAGAAGTTTTGTAAATATGCAGATGCCAAAGTACTGTCTTGGGCATGCTTTTCCCATAAGGAAAATGCAGAATGCTGCAGCTCTTTGTAATCTGAAATTCTCTCACATTTAGCTGCAATTAAAATTTTTTTTGGATGGCATCAACAGCTGATTTCCCATGACCAGGAAAGGTTTGTGCATCCGGGCAAACATTCATCGCAGGGAATACCTCTGAGTGAGAAAATCAGCACCTCATAATATTTAATTCTTTAAGACTGTCCTTTTGGGTTTTTTTTTCCTGCAGAAGTGTGGACAGTGAATACAGAATTGGCTCAGGGACTTCACACTGATTCAGACGAAAATAATAATCCAGAGGAGCTGATCACTCTTTGAGACTCAGGCACTAACCCTCTGAGGGATTCACAAAACGAAACCACGGAAATAATTCTGAAAAGCTTATTTCTGCCTTGTGTCTCCTGTTTCCCTTTCTATAGGCAAACAATACATTTCAGGCGAGACTATGAAGCAAGCATGTAGTGTGGCAGCAGAATACTTGTGCTGAAGCCTAAAACACCAGATTATACCAATCATCTACTGAATGCTAATTCACCCTCAAATTATTGTTTTGTATCTGGAAGAACAGTTGCCTGTTAGCTGACACTGTAGAAGTATGCCATCAAACAGAGATGTTTTAATAGGAACAAAAAAAAAAAAAGCAGAAAGGAAAGAAAAAGCACAACTTGAGCTTTTCAGTTATTGAACACTAACCATAGGGCGTCTGAAATTTTCCCCAATTCCCTGGCAGTCCACGCTGACATTTGGGATGCGCATTGTGCCAAAAAGATGCGTCCCTCTTTCACACCCTGCTACAAGGTTTCCAAGATCTCCTCATCCTCAGGTTCGTGGTAACTTCCTTTGGATTTTTGAGCATCCGCCTTGATTTCATGGTCCCAGGAGGCCCCAGGAGGCGAGGGCCAGAGTATCCTGGGCAGAGCGGCCCGGTGTCTGGGTGGGAAAGCGTCTTTCACAGAGGCCCCACCACCCTCCCCCAATGCTTTTTTTTGCCTCCAGAAGGGCTGTGTTAACACCCTGCTCGAGGCCTCCTAACTGCACCCTGCACAGATTTTGCAGTCAGGGAGTCAGCGGCAAACAAACAGCCCCAAAACTTTTATTCACTTTGATTTGGCGTGAGGAGGTGCAAACTCTGAGCAGAAGCTGCATCTTGGTGATTCATAGAATCATAGGTTAGAAAAGACCTCTAAGATCATCAGGTCCAACCACCCACCCAACACCACCATGCCTGCTAAACCATATCTGAAGTGCCACATCTAGGTGTTTTTTGAACACCTCCAGGGCTGCTGACTCCACCACCTCCCTGGGCAGCCTGTTCCAATGCCTGACCACTCTTTCAGTAAAGAAATTTTTCCTAATATCCAATCTGAACCTCCCCTAATGCAATTTGAGGCCATTGCCTCTCATCCTATCACTAGTCACCTGGGAGAAGAGACCAACACCTGCCTCACTACAGCCTCCTTTCGGGTAGTTGTAGAGAGCAATAAGGTCTCCCCTCAGTCTTCTCTTCTCCAGAATAAACAGCCCCATCTCCCTCAGCTGCTCCTCATAAGATTTGTTCTCCAGACCACTCACCAGCCTCATTGCCCTTCTCTGGACACACTCCAGCAACTCAATGTCCTTCTTGTAGTGAGGGGCCCAAAACTGAACACAGTACTCCAGGTGCGGCCTCACCAGTGCCGAGTACAGGGGCACGATCACCTCCCTGCTCCTGCTGGCCAC